>ENA-OZHU01000600-OZHU01000600.1-human-gut-metagenome-genome-assembly--contig:-NODE-600-length-22310-cov-5.827589_pt1 | contig 22310 bp, 18 predicted proteins | sample MGYA00244054_ERZ653700 | MGnify/ENA primary metagenome ERZ653700 (study PRJEB26926, sample SAMN06165279) | human gut metagenome | biome: ENVO:00009003; feature: ENVO:2100002; material: ENVO:00002003...
GGCGCACACCCCGCCCAGGCGGGCGTTCTCGGTGTCGCGGTAGAGACGGCGCGGGATGCGCGGCTCTTCGGGGCTTCGTCCCGGCTCCTCTTCGGAGATGTCCTCGGCGGTGCCCATTTGCCGGATGATGTTCAGAATCAGGGGCTTCTCGACCACACGGGTGCTGTCCTGCGCCGAGAGGATCAGTTCGGCGATGCGGGCTTCGATGTCAGCGACGATCTCGGCCCCGTCGGGCGTATCCTTGTAGGTCTTTTTCAGGCTGTCGAGATATTTCTCCAGCTCCTGGTAGGCATCGGCGTCCATGGTGAACGCTACGCCCGATATGCTGCATTTTTTAACCTCTTTCATAGTTGTGCCGTTGGGGAATTATTTCCTGCTTACGCTGCCTCCGCTCGATTTGCTGATGCTGGTCTTGCAGTCGCCCGTGTAACGGATCGAACTGCCGCTCGAAGCGGCGGCGCGGAGTGTGCCCGTGCAGTTGACCGTAGCCTTGGCGGCGCTCGACGTGTCGATCGTGGCGTTGACGGCCGAGAATTTTTCGGCGTTGAGTTTCGATGCCGAACTCATGTCGGCCCTGAACGTCCCGGCGGAACCTTCGAGGATGATTTTCGATGCGCTCGATGCGTCGAGCGAACAGCTTTCGGCCTCGACCGAGGCCTCGACCTTCGAGGCGCTCGATGTTTCGATGGTGCAGGAGACGGCTTCCACCGCGGCTTTGATCTTGGCGGCGCTCGAAGCCTCGATGCTGAATTTGCCGGCTTTGAGCGTCGTCTCGCCGATGATCTTCGAGGCGCTCGAAGCGTCGAGCGAGCGGATTTTCCCGTTGGCCGGGACGGTGATCGTGACGTTGCCGTTCTGGATGTTGTTCACCTTTTGATCGAGGGTGGCTTCGAGTTTGCCCTTGACGGCCCGGACCACCACCAGGTCGATCAGGTTGTCGTCGGCTTCGATGCGGATGTCCGACACCTTGTCCGAGATGACGACTTTCACGGCGCGCGAGGCTTCGATGCCGTCGAAATCGGGTGCCGGAACGGTTTTGGCGACGATCTTGCCGCTGCCCTTGATGTTTTTGCCCAGCAGGGGCGCTGCGACGCAGGCGACATAAGCGGTTGCGGAGAGGGAGGCTACGATCAGGACGGCTATCAGCAGGAGTTTTTTCATGGTTTTATTTTTTTGGGGGGCTTAATTGTTTTTTCCGTGGCGGATGAGTTGGATTTGTCCGACGAGTTCATCCCAAGCTTCGTCGAGCGTTGCGAGGTATTCGCGGCCTTTGTCCGTGAGCGTGTAGTACTTGCGCGGCGGACCCTGCGGGGATTCCTCCCAGCGGTAGGTCAGCAGTCCGGCATTTTTCTGCCGGGTGAGGATCGGGTAGAGCGTACCCTCGACTACGATCATCTCGGCCTGCTTGAGTTCGGCGATGATCTTCGGAGCATACGAGTCCTCGCGGGAGAGAATGGCGAGGATGCAGTACTCCAGAATTCCTTTGCGCATTTGCGCCTTTACGTTGTCTTCAGCCATGGTGCTATGCGTTTAACCTTTTGGGGGCTTTGGGAACGATCAGCCAGAGGATGATGTAAACCCAGAGCGAGAGACCTCCGAAGAAGATCAGGAGCAGGGTTGCGATGCGTACCAGTGATGTATCGAGTCCGAAGAATTCGGCCAGGCCGGCACAGACGCCTGCGATAATGCTGTCTTGGGAACGGAATAACCGTCTGTTTTCGTTCGTTGCCATGATTTTATCGGTTTTTGCTGTTGATATTGAATTTTCGGGCCGGCTCCTCGGGAATGACGATCCAGAGGATGATGTAGGCCCAGATCGAAAGTCCGCCGAAAAGGATCAGCAGGAGCATCAGCAGCCGGATCAGCGTCGGGTCGGAGTCGAAATACGCGGCGAGACCTCCGCAGATGCCGGCGATCGAACGCTCGGTGCGCGAGCGGTAGAGTTTGCGCAGGGGCGGCTGTTCGGCGGATTCGGTTCCGGTTCCTTCCTCGGCGGACTCGGACCGCTCCGCGCCGCGGGGTTCGCCGAAATCGGCCGGACTGCCCATCTGGGCCATCGTCGCACGGACGACGTCGAGCGTAATGACCCGCATGGGCGAGGCGACCCGCTCGCGGAATATCTCCGCCACACGGGCCTCGATGTCGCCCATCGTTTCGGCGTCACCCTCCGGCAGACGCCGCCGGATGTCGTCGAAATAGCTGCCCAGTACCCGGTAGGCGTCCTCGTCGAGGATGAATGCCACGGAGCCGATGTTTACGTTTACAGTCTCTTTCATGGTCGTAAAAGTATTGTCGCGGTTTGATGTTTTGCGGGTTTTACTATTATTACAATGCAAATATAATACGAATTTTAGTATTGTGCAATACAGAGTACCTTATTTTTTGAAAATATTTTTCATACCTATATTTAGAACGGCGGCAATTTGGGGTTCGGGGGGGGTATGCGCCGGAGAGGAGCTTGCGGTTCAGACGGGGGTGTCCTCTCCTCCCTTTTCAAAGGGAGGCCGGGAGGGATTGTCTGTCTGAATGCGCGACGCGCATATCGCCCGGCATAAAAAGGGCCGGAGTAACGCTCCGGCCCCTTGATCTTATTGCTGTCGACAGTCGTTAGTCCTCGAACTTGGCGGAGAGGAACTCGCGGTTCAGACGGGCGATATGCGCAATGGAAATCTGCTTGGGGCACTCGGCCTGGCAGGCTCCCGTGTTGGTGCAGTTGCCAAATCCCAGTTCGTCCATCTTGGCGACCATCGCCTTGGCGCGGCGCGCACCCTCGACACGGCCCTGGGGCAGTTTGGCGAGCGACGACACGCGGGCGGCGACGAAGAGCATGGCCGAACCGTTCTTGCACGTCGCGGCGCAGGCTCCGCAGCCGATGCAGGCGGCGGCGTCCATCGACTCCTCGGCGTCGGCCTGCGAGATCGGAATGGCGTTGGCGTCGGGCACCGAGTTCGTGCGCACCGAGATGAAGCCTCCGGCCTGCAGAATCTGGTCGTAAGCCGAACGGTTCACCACGAGGTCCTTGATGACGGGGAACGCCGCCGAGCGCCACGGCTCGATGGTGATCGTCGCGCCGTCCTTGAACTTGCGCATGTAGATCTGGCAGGTCGTGGCGCCCTGGCTGGGACCGTGGGCCTGTCCGTCGATGTGCAGCGAGCACATGCCGCAGATACCCTCGCGGCAGTCGTGGTCGAAGGCCACCGGCTCCTTGCCCTCGTGGATGAGATTGTTGTTCAGGATGTCGAGCATTTCGAGGAACGAGGTGTCGGCCGAAATGTTCTCCACCTTGTAGCTCTCGAAAGCGCCTTTGGATTTAGCGTCCTTTTGACGCCATATCTTTAATGTAAAATTCATGGTTTCGATTCGATATTAAAGTTCAACGTCAAATGGCCTTAATCTTTGTAGTTGCGCTGTGCGGGGTGCACGAACTCGAAGTTCAGCGGCTCCTTGGTGAGTTCCGGAGCCTGGTCCATGCCCTTGTACTCCCATACGGCGGCGTATACGAAGTTCTCGTCGTCGCGCTTGGCTTCGCCCTCCTCGGTTTGGTGTTCCGTGCGGAAGTGGCCGCCGCACGACTCCTCGCGGTTGAGGGCGTCGCGGGCCATCAGCTCGCCCAGCTCCAGGAAGTCGGCCAGACGCAGCGCCTTTTCAAGTTCGACGTTGAAGTCGTTCTCCTTGCCTACGACCTTCACGTCCTTCCAGAACTCCTTGCGCAGGGCCTGAATCTCGGTGATGGCCTTTTCGAGGGACTCTTTCGTACGGGCCATGCCGACGTTCTCCCACATGATGTGGCCCAGTTTCTTGTGGATGTCGTCCACCGACTGCTTGCCGTTGATCGCGAGGAGTTTGGCGATCTTCTCCTTGACGCCCTTCTCGGCCTCGTCGAAGGCCTTGGTGTCGGTCTTCACCTTCGGGGCCTGGATCTTGTGCGAGAGGTAGTCGCCGATGGTGTAGGGCAGCACGAAGTAACCGTCGGCAAGACCCTGCATCAGGGCCGATGCGCCGAGGCGGTTGGCGCCGTGGTCCGAGAAGTTGGCCTCGCCGATGGCGTAGAGACCCGGGATGGTGGTCATCAGGTTGTAGTCGACCCAGATGCCGCCCATCGTGTAGTGCACGGCGGGGAAAATCTGCATCGGCTGCTCGTAGGGGCTGACGTCGGTGATCTCCTCGTACATGTCGAAGAGGTTGCCGTAACGCTGCTTGATAATGTCCTTGCCCAGACGCTCGATGGCGGTCTTGAAGTCGAGGTATACGGCCAGACCGGTCTCGTTCACGCCGTAGCCTGCGTCGCAACGCTCCTTGGCGGCGCGCGAAGCCACGTCGCGCGGCACGAGGTTGCCGAAGGCCGGGTAGCGGCGCTCCAGATAGTAGTCGCGATCCTCCTCGGCGATGTCCGACGGCTGCTTGGCGCCGCTGCGGATCGCCTTCACGTCCTCGATCTTCTTCGGTACCCAGATGCGGCCGTCGTTACGCAGCGACTCGGACATCAGCGTCAGCTTCGACTGCTGGTCGCCGTGAACGGGGATGCAGGTGGGGTGGATCTGCGTGAAGCAGGGGTTGGCGAAGCCGGCGCCCTTGCGGTAGCACTGGAATGCGGCCGAGCCGTTCGACGCCATGGCGTTGGTCGACAGGAAGAAGACGTTGCCGTAGCCGCCCGTGGCGATCACGACGGCGTGGGCGCCGTGGCGCTCGATCTCGCCCGTCACGAGGTTGCGGGCGATGATGCCCTTTGCCTCGCCGTCCTCGATGACGATGTCCAGCATCTCGTGGCGCGGGTAGCTCTTCACCGAACCGGCCGCAATCTCCTTGTTGAGGGCCGCGTAGGCGCCCAGCAGAAGCTGCTGGCCCGTCTGGCCGCGGGCGTAGAACGTACGCGATACCTGCGCGCCGCCGAACGAACGGTTGGCCAGCAGGCCGCCGTACTCGCGTGCGAAGGGCACTCCCTGGGCCACGCACTGGTCGATGATGAGGTTCGAAACCTCGGCCAGACGATAGACGTTGGCCTCGCGGGCGCGGTAGTCGCCGCCCTTGATCGTGTCGTAGAACAGGCGGTATACCGAGTCGTTGTCGTTCTGGTAGTTCTTCGCTGCGTTGATACCGCCCTGGGCCGCGATCGAGTGGGCGCGGCGGGGCGAATCCTGAATGCAGAATACCTTGACGTTGTAGCCCAGTTCGCCGAGCGAAGCGGCTGCGGAGGCGCCTCCCAGACCCGTACCGACGATGATGATGTCGAGCTTGCGCTTGTTGGCGGGGCTTACGACCTTGATAGCTGTCTTATGGTTGCTCCACTTTTCGGCCAGAGCACCGGCAGGAATTTTAGCATCTAATTTTAAAGCCATATCGTTTGTGTGTTTATTATTCTACAAAGGGGGTGATTAGCATGCGCCTGCGATGCAGGGGCAGAAGAAGTAGACGAGCACCACGGCGGCGAATCCGAGGAATATGATCGTGGCCACGATGTTGGCGATGCACTTCAGGCGGGGATACCACGTGTCGTTGGCCCAGCCCACGGTCTGGAACATCGACCATACGCCGTGCGTGAGGTGGAACCACAGGGCGGCGAACCATACGAGGTAGATCACCACGTAGTACCACTGCGAGAAGGTGTAGGCGATCAGCGAAGCTCCGTCCGCGGGGTCGAGTCCCAGCGAGTTCTCGTGCCCGCCCAGAATCTCCACGAGCTGCATCTTCGACCAGAAGTTGAACAGGTGGATCAGGAGTCCGCCCAGGATGATGAAGCCCAGTACGAGCATGTTTTTCGAAGCCCATGCCACGCCCGGCTCCTGCACCGTCACGGCGTAACGCTGCGAACCGCGTGCCTTGTAGTTGTTCAGCGTGAGGATGACGGCGTAGAAGAAGTGGACGAAGACGCCCAGCGCCAGAACGGCCGTTCCTGCCAGCGCGTACCAGTTTGCGCCCAGCAGTTCGCAAATCATGTTGTACGCTTCGGGCGAGATGATCGCCGTGATGTTCATCGACATGTGGAAGAGGATGAAGAGCACGAGGAACATGCCCGTCACGCTCATTACTAACTTCTTGCCAAGCGAGGAATTAGATAGAAAACAGCTCATAATGATTTTAATTTGTTATATTTGTTAATGATTTGTGTTCCGGCGCTTTTATTTTACGCACGCAAAGATAGCCATTGTTTGCGGAATAACAATAGAAACGGACGGGAATTTTATGCCTGAAAGGAGGGTTTTATGACCAAAAAAGAACTGCGCGCCGCGATGCGCCGGCGGAACCTCGGAATGGACGCTGCGGAGCGCGCCGAAGCCTCGCGCCGGATATTCGGCCGGGCCGGGCGGCTGGAGGCTTTCGGCGCGGCCCGGACGGTGGGTGTTTTCTGCTCGCTTCCCGACGAGCCGGACACGGCGGAGACGCTGGCGCGGTGGAGCGCCGTGAAACGCATCGTGGTTCCGCGCGTCGAAGGGGATGTGATGCGATTCTGCGAATACGACCCGCAGACGCTGCGTCCGGGGGCTTTCGGCATCGCCGAGCCGGGACCCGAGGCGCAGACGTGCGACCCGTCGGAGATCGACCTCGTGATCGTTCCCGGCACGGCGTTTACCGCCGCGGGCGCCCGTTGCGGCCGCGGCCGGGGTTACTACGACAAATACCTCTCCCGGCCGGACGTGCACGCCGTGAAAGTCGGCGTGTGTTTTGCCCACCAACTGGTCGGGGAGCTGCCTGCGGAGCCGCACGACGTGGCGATGGATTACATAATAACGGATTGAATGATGGATGCGAAAGAGTTTGCCTCCGCCTATGGCGAGGCGTTCGGACCCGCCGCGGGACTGCCGTTGCTGTTCTGGTATTCGGACGGGCCGGTGCGTGCCGTGCCCAAAGTCGAAGGATGTTTTTTCAAGGCGCTGGCCGAAGCCCGCGAGGGGTCGGCGGTGAGCCTCAATGCCGCCAATATCGGCTGCGGGGGCGGGAAGTTCTACACCGGCTTTGCACCGATGCCGCCCTTCGTGCCGGCCTTCGTGTCGCAGAAGGAGCACTACAAGCAGACACCCGAAATGGTGCTGGAGTTCATCGGGCGGCTCGGCGTGCCGGAGGCCTCCGGTGCGTGGCTCAATTTTGCGCGCATTGATACGCCGCAGGCCGCGGAGGCTTTCGGTACGGCCGACGGGGCGCTGTTTTTCGCCACGCCCGACATATTGTCGGGACTGGTGTCGTGGGCCGTTTACGACAACAATGCCGACGATGCCGTGTGCGTGCCCTTCGGGTCGGGATGCAGCGCCGTCGTGACGCAGGCCGTGCGGGAGAACCGCCGGGGCGGACGCAGCGTCTTCCTGGCGTTGTTCGACCCTTCGGTGCGTCCGTGGGTCGACGCCTCGGAGCTGGGGTTCGTCGCGCCGATGTCGCGTTTGCGCGAGATGTGCGGCACGATGCGTGCAAGTTGTCTTTTCGGGACCCATGCGTGGAACAAGGTCCGGGTCCGCATTAATGGAGGGAATATATGAAAAAGAGAAGAGTGGCGCTGGTGCTGGCAGGCGGCGGCGCACGGGGCGTGGCCCATATCGGGGCCATCGAAGAGTTGGAGAGGCAGGGATTCGAGATCAGCGCCGTGGCGGGGACCTCGATGGGTGCGCTGGTCGGGGGCGTGTATGCCTCGGGGTACCTCGAACCGTTCAAGGAGTGGATGCGCGCACTCGATAAATACAAGGTTTTCAGCCTGGTCGATTTCGCGTTGAGCACCGAAGGGCTGGTCAAGGGAGACCGGGTGATGGAGGCGATGAAGGAGTTGGTCCCCGACGTGCAGATCGAGCGGATGCCCGTGCCTTTCGCCGCCGTGGCGGCCGACCTGCTGACGGGCGACGAAGTGGTGCTCGACAGCGGGGGATTGTACGACGCCATCAGGGCTTCGATCTCGATTCCTTCGGTTTTCAGGCCCGTGCACCGCGACGGCCGGGTGCTGGTCGACGGCGGCACGGTCAACCCGCTGCCGCTGAACCGCGTGCGGCGCGAGGAGGGCGACCTGCTGGTCGCCGTGGACGTCAGCGCCCGGTTCGGGGCCGATTCCGTCCGCCGGGCCAATGCGTCGCTGAATTATTACAAGGTGCTGATCGCTTCGTCGCAGATCATGCAGCAGCGCATCACGCAGCTGATGTGCCGTCTGTACAAACCCGACATCATGGTCGGGCTGCCCGCCGACAGCTACGGCATGTTCGAGTTCTACCGTTCGGAGGAGATTCTCGAGGCGGGGCGTGCGGCGACGCGCGCGGCACTGGAGCGGCTGGAAACCGACGGTGAAAACGGTATGGTTTTTGCTAAAAGCGAAGAAAAGATTGCGACGGCCCGTTTTTGAAGAATTCAAAAGTAGTGACGCAACTTCACACAGATTTTAGGGCCATCGCAATGTATTCGGGGATGAAGGAGATGGCGGAAAACATTTCCGGATTCCTTACGGGGCAAAGATAGAGAAAGTTTCCGGATTTGCAATCGCTTTGCCCGAAAGTGATATGGGTGCGTCCAAAATTCCGAAGGGGCGGGCCTTTTTCGCGTGGCAAATCCGTTTTTTTTCGCGCTGCGGCCGCCTGTCCGGGTGCCCGGTCCGGCCTGCGGGACGCATTCGCAAAGCAAATTCCCGGCTCATCGAGCCGGGAATTTGCTTGTTTGCGGGGTGGGGTCAGCGTCTGTCGCCTTCGCGGACGTAGGCCGCGATACGGTGGCTCCGCTTGCCGATGGGGATGCCCAGGCCGAGCGTTACGTTCATCGAACTCTGCTTGATGGGAACCCACTGCGGCGTGTGCTTCGAAGTCAGCACGTCGGTTGCCAGATAGAAATTGATCCAGTTGGGGCAGAGGTTCAGCGCCAGGCCGACGGCTCCGCCGCGGTTGTCGATCACCGAATAGCTTCCCGACACCGTGAACCAGCGCACGGGGTGGAAATTGACCGATCCGGTGATGTTGTGCATGGTCTTGTATTTCCAGACGCGGGCCGTGTAGAGCAGGCCGATGCCGATTTTGTGGCGCCACACTTCGTATTCGAGTCCGGCGTTGACCGACGCGCGGAGCATCTTGGTCGTGCTGCGCCCGTCGACCTGATTGAATTTCAGCATTTCGAGGTCGAAATCCGGAACCGGCTCCGAGGCGTTTTCCGGAACCGTGGCGCCCGTGAATTCCGTCTCCTGCGTCGAGACGCCCATGACGGAGTTTTTCTTGCTCCAGCTGATGAATCCCAGGTCGGTCACGGCCAGCGACGCTTGCAGGTTGGGCAGGATGTCGTACGTGGCGCCCAGATCGAGGGCAAAGCCGTATCCTGCGGGTTTGGTGGGTTTGAAGTCGAGATCGCCGATCTCGAAGGTCTCGCTGTCGGGGTCCGTTTCGACTTTGGCCCCGGCGGCCGTGAGGTCCAGCGTGCCTTGGGTGAGAACGGCCCAGCGGTCTTTGCGGAGCGAGATGTCGAAGCGGTCGTAGGTGACCAGCGCACGGGCGAGTCCGGCGAGGAACTTACCGCGGATGCCGATGTAGAGGCGGTCGTCCATCAGCGGGAACGAGTAGCTGAAAGCCGCCTCGAGGTAGGAGTCCGTCGAGGTGCCGAAGTTGCGGATCTGGCCCTCCTTGCCGAGTTTGATGAATTCGAAGAGCGAGTAGGGCAGGTTGGCGTCTTCGTTGACCCGCACGTTGAGGTCGAACGACCAGAAATTCTTGTGGTTTTTGGTAAAGGCGCCGAATCCGATGACGTTCATGCGGAAGTCCATGCCCAGCAGGTTGTTCTGCTTGAGGCCCGAGAGTGCGTCGGCGGCCGACACGGAGCTGTCGAGCAGCGTCACCAGCTTGCCGTCGCGGGAGAAGAGGATGTTGTCCACGGCGATGTTGCCGCCCACGTTGATGTTCACGCCGCCGATGGCCGGGATGTTGACGTAGCCGCGCAGCGGCGCGAAAGCTGGGTTGAACTGGCTGCGGAAGGTCGAACCCTCCATGAAATAGGCCGTGGGGTTCTGGGCTGCGGCGCCGGTCGCCAGAAGCGCCGCCGCGATGAGGGTGTATATTTTTTTCATAATGGAGTGCGGTTTAGATGTCGAGTTTCAGTCCTCCGTTCTTGAGCAGGCTCAGGCTGATGACGATCTGGTACCGGTCGTCGCTGAATCCTTTGCCGGGATAGTATTCCGTGAGCGTCACGGGAATCCGGATCGTGATGCCCTCGACGATCTGCCGCAGGTCTTCGGCGAAAAGCTGCGTTTGGGGAATGTCGTTCGATGCCTTGTCTGCGCCGACTCCGACCTGGAACGTGATCTCCGTGGGCGAAAAACTCGGATCGAGGAGCAGCGAAAGGGGCAGTCCGCTGGTGATCTGGCCGTAGAGGAACAGCGTGTTCCTGGCGTTGGGCGTGCCCTCGGGGTCGAGGTTGTCGGCGAGCATGTCCACTATGTCGCTGCTGATGTCGATATGGCCGACTTCGTATTCGAGCTGGTCTATTCCGAGCGAGCCGGTCAGGTAGGTGCGGGCCAATGCGCTGACTTCGTCCGCGAGCCGTTCGCGCAGCGATGCGTCGTTGCGGTAGGCGGTTTTGAATGCTGTCTTGAAGGTTTGCTCGTCGGGAGCCGTCAGGTTGAGAAGCAACAGAAATTCCGCGGCGTATTTGTCCCAAACCAGATCGACGACCGATGCGAGTTTGGCGTCGCTGGCCTGCATCTCCTCGCGCAGCGTTCGGAGCAGCGTATTTACATACGTCTGATCGTCTTTGTCCTGCAATTTGACGAGGTCGACGAATTTGCCGTCGGGCAGCTGGGAGGGAAACCAGATGTCGGCTTCGCGGAAGATCTCTTCGATGTTGCCGCCGTTGTTTTTGATCTCGTCCTTCGAGACGAGCACCTTGACCAGCGGGATGCGGAACTGCGACCCTTCGTCGCCGATGGCGATGTTGTCGGTGTCGATGTTTCCCAGATCGTAATCTTTGTCCACGCATGCGGTGGAGAGCATGCCGGACAGGAGCAGGAGGATAAGTTTTCTTATAGGCTTGGCGTGTAGTGAAATAGCGATGTGCAAAGATATGATTTTCGGACGAATTAAACAAAAAATGCGACCTTTTTATAGACTTTCCGATTTGCAATATATTTGCTAAATTTGCAGGGCGTATGGCTGAAACGGAAAAACCGGATCTCAAGGAGCAGGTGGCCCTGCTGCCGCTGTCGCCGGGCGTCTACCAGTTCGTGGACCGCTCGGGGACGATCATCTATGTGGGTAAGGCCAAGAGCCTGCGCAAGCGGGTGTCTTCGTACTTCGTGCAGTCGAAGGAGCACAGCGCGAAGGTGCGTGTGCTGGTGAAGCAGATCGTCGAGATCCGCCATATCGTCGTGGGGAGCGAGACCGACGCCCTGCTGCTGGAAAACTCGCTGATCAAGAGCCTTCAGCCGCGTTACAACATCCTGCTCAAGGACGACAAGACCTATCCGTGGATCGTCGTGCGGCGCGAGCACTTTCCCCGCGTGCAGTCGACGCGCATCCTGACGCGCGACGGGTCGCAGTATTTCGGCCCCTACGGATCGGTGATGATGCAACGCAGCGTGCTCGACTTCATCCGCGAGGTGATCCCCCTGCGGACCTGCAAACTCAACCTCGCCCCGGAGTTGATCGCCAAAGATAAATATACGGTCTGCCTGCAATACCACTTGGGCAACTGCAAGGCCCCGTGCGTCGGGCGGCAGTCCGAGGAGGAGTATGCGCAGCTGGTCGGCATGGTCGTTTCGGTGCTGAAAGGCGACCTGCGTCCCGTGCGCCAATACCTCGAAGGGGAGATGGCGCGTGCGGCCGGGGAGCTGAAATTCGAGCTGGCGCAGCGGTACAAACAGCGGCTCGACGCCCTGGACAACTATGCCGGACGGTCGGTGATCGTCAGCGCGAAGATCGTCGACGTCGACGTTTTTTCGCTGCTGCCCGACGACGACGTGGCCTGGTGCAACTTCGTGCGCATCCGCCACGGTTCGGTCGTGGGCGTGCAGACCGTGAAACTCTCGACGGGCGTCGGGGGCGACGAGCGCGACATGCTGACGCTGGCCATCCAGCACATCGTCGAAAACATCGCCGGAGGCGAACTCTCCCGCGAGGTGATCGTGCCGCTGCTGCCCTCGACGACGCTGCTGTTCGAAGGCGTGACTTTCACGGTCCCGAAGCGCGGGGAGAAACTCGAACTGCTGGAATTCTCGCGGAAGAGCGCCCGCATCTACCGCGCCGAGCAGTTGAAAAACCTCGAAATCAAGAATCCCGAACGGTATACCGAGCGGCTGATGAATGCCGTTCAAAAGGAGCTGCGCCTCGACAGACAGCCGCGGCACATCGAATGCTTCGACAACTCCAACCTGCAGGGCGCTCATCCGGTGGCTTCGTGCGTGGTGTTCCGGGATGGAAAACCCTCCCGCAAGGAGTACCGCCATTTCAACATCAAGACCGTGACGGGGGCCGACGACTACGCCTCGATGCGGGAAGTCGTCTTCCGGCGTTATACGCGGCTGATGGCCGAAGGGGCCGAAATGCCCGACCTCATTATCGCCGACGGCGGAAAGGGGCAGATGGGAGTCATTCACGAGGTGCTGGAGCGGCTCGGGCTGGACATCCCCATTGCCGGACTGGCCAAGGACGACCGGCACCGCACCGCCGAACTGCTCTGCGGCTTTCCGCCCGTGCTGGTCGGCATCCGTCCCACTTCGCCCCTGTTCCACTTTTTGGCGCACATTCAGGAGGAGGTGCACCGTTTCGCCGTTTCCTTCCACCGGCAGAAACGCAGCAAGGCGTTTATCCACAGCGAACTGGAGCAGATCGAGGGGGTCGGGGACAAGACGGTCCAGACCCTGCTGCGCCATTTTCGCACGGTGGAAAAGGTCCGTGCGGCCAACATCGAAGAACTTTCGGCGCTGGTCGGGGCGGCAAAGGCGAAAAAAATCAGGGCCTTTTTCGAAAAATAGCCGTATTTTTTGAAAAGTTACGAAAATCACCTATCTTTGTCCACCCGATTCGCCGCGTAACGCTCGCGGAAATGCCCGGATGGCGGAATCGGTAGACGCGTTGGTCTCAAACACCAATGACAGCAATGTCGTGCCGGTTCGACCCCGGCTCCGGGTACAGGAAAAACTGCCTAATTCATTGATTTCAATGAATTAGGCAGTTTGTAATAGAGGGATTTTCCCCATATATTCCCCACGCGTGAGGGTGATGTTAAAAAATCACTTGCTCCGAGATAGCAGGAGCAAGTGATTTCTCGTTTATGAATACTGATTATTTTCGGAAGCCATACATTTTCATACACTTCCGCATTTTACGATGATTTCAGAGCAATAGTCTTGTTTATCGTAAAACTTCCACGCGTCGGGCCTTGAGCGAATAGGCTTCGCCGCCAGAGAGAGACGAATCAATGCCCATCCCCTTAACCGTCTTGATACGTTCGGGAGCGATTCCCTTGTCGATCAGGTAGTCGCGCAGGGCTTCAGCGCGCTGCTGGGTCAGTCGCTTGTTGATCTGCTCCGTACCGCTGTGGTCGGCATATCCATAGATGCGTACCGGGGTGTCGGGAACTTCGTTCAGCAGGCGGACCATAGCGTCGAGTTCTTCGGCGTAGGTCTTCGTGTCGATTTCGGCGCTGCCGCGAACGAAATGGATAGTCGGCATATAGTACCATACGGCCTTTTCCACCGGCGTTTCTACGGTGCGTTCCTGCATCACCACGTGTGGCTCCATCTTCACCACGACCGTGTCAATGATGCGTCCGCGGTCTTTCGGGGGAGCGGCATAGCGAGGTGCGTACATCAGGTGATCCTTCTTCTTGTGGCGTGCGCCGATCTTCCACACTACACCTACCGAGAAATGCATCATGAAATTTTGATTGTCGCGAGGACGATAGGTGGCGATGCCGTCAAATACGTTCTGGTGTATCCAGTTGATGCCGTAACGGGCTTGCAGGTCAATGGCACGACCTGTTTTCCAACGCAGCATGGCTTCACCTCCAAGGCTGACTGTCAGCGGATTGAAGTGCTCCACGGCGAAATGGTGGCCTCCGTTCCGGGTGAATATGTCGGGGTAGAATTTCTGGAAGTAGATTCCCGGGCTTACGGATACAGTCCATCGGCGTTTTCCAACGGGTACGGGCCGAATCAGGTTGTTGAGATTGATGTCGGCATGGAGTGTGAAGTTGATGCTTCGCACTTTGCTGTAAAGGTCCTTGTATTGCATGCTTCCGGACAGCGGTGACGGGCGGTAATCTCCCCAGCCGTAGGGATCGAGCCAATAATCCTGTTCGAAATCCTTGGCTCCGGTTTTGCCCTGAGCATAGCCTAAATTGGCGCGCAGGCCGATTACCGGCGTGAACTGGTAGCCTCCTTGCAGATCGGCCATGATACCCCAGTAGAGTTTGTCATAGGAGTTGCTCTGGAAATCTCCTGCGAAGAACGGCAGTCCGATGTTTGCACCGAAACTCCATCTTGCATATTGGTTGTAGTGTTCCCACCGTGTCGGTTGCTGTTCCGTGCTCTTTCTGGTCGGGAGCTCCTCGGCCCGGATATTTCCGCCCCAGAACGTCACGGTGCACAACATGGCAGATAGGAACATCCGTGCGATCAGTTTACTCATTGTTCCTTGTTTTTAACGTTAGAAAAAGTGCGGGGAGTTGTGGGTATCTCTCCCCGCACATCATCGTTTTTTGCTAGTTGTTGACGATTACGACGTCGGCGAAGTCGGTCATGGCCGAATTGCCCTTGGCGTCCGAAATCTTCACGGCCAACTGCACTTTGATCGGCGTGGGAGTAGTTGCGCCATTATAATTGGTCCAGAGGGTTGCGCGGTCGGTATATTCCATCGCGATTTTCAGTACGTTCGCTACTCCGGGGTCCGAAACGACAGCCGCTCCGAAGGGAGAAGTCACAATGGCGCGGGTATTCACCGAATTGGCGATCACCTCAACCGTATAGCCCTTGGAGGCGTCGAGGATGTCGGCGATGATGTTTGCGTTGGCGCTGGTCACGTAGAGTTGCTCTTCCAGTGCGGCGGAGTCGTATTCCGTGCCACCGACATTCTTGGTCGCCTGGAGCGTCAGCTTGCCGTCACTGTAGGCGGGAACCCACCGAACGGCCTGGATGCGGTTCTTGATGGCTTCGATGTCGGCCTCCACGGTATCCATGCGGCCTTCGAGTGCCGTGATTTTGCCGTCCATGGCGGGAAGGGTCGTGTTGTTGATCGTGTCGATCAATGCTTGCAGAGCCAGGTCGGCAGCCTTATAATCCGATTCGAGTTGTGCGATGGCGGTATCCATAGCAGTCTGGGTTACCTTGTCGGATACTGCATCGGCGATCGCCTGCGTCAATTCGGTCTTCATCGCTTGCATGTCAGCCTTGATCGTGTTGATTTCGACTTTCAGCGTTTCGATTTCCGCCTTATTGGCCGTGATACCGTCCTTATTGGCGTCGATCAGCACTTTCAGGGCAGCCTCTTTGGCGGCAAGATCTATGGTGAGCTGGTTTACGCGTGTGGTTAGGGCGTCCAGCGCGGTCTGCGAGGCGAGGCCTGCGATCTGAGCCGTCAGGTTGGCTACGGCGGTTTCGAGAGTGCCTACCTTGCCGTTCAGCGTAGCGAGTTCGCCGGTCAGCGTGTTGACATCGGCGATTACTGCGGTGAGTTGCGTCGCCATTGCGGCGAGTTTGCCGTCCACCGTCGTTTTATAGTCGTTCCAAGCCGTGGTCATTTCGCTCTTGAAGTCGTCGATGCGTGCGTTGAGTGCATTCTGTGTGTTGGTGATGAGTGCCGTGAGCGAGGTTTCCTGCGTTCCGAGTGCCGTCGTCAGGTCATCGATGCGCTGGCCGAGTGCTACGTCGGCGGCTTCGAATTCCGCTTTGAGGTTGTTACAAAGCGTTTCGAGTGCCGTGATCTTGCCTTCAGCCGTGTTGATGCGGGTCTTCAAAGCTTCCACATCGGCTGCGGTCGCCGTTTGGCTGTTTTTCAGATCCTCCAGTTTCCCTTCGGCCAAAGTTTTCCACGCCTTCAAATCAATGATGGCCTGTTCTGCCGAGGTCAGACGACCATCGAGTGCCGTGATTTTCAATTCGGCATCGTCGATGCGTGCGTTGATAGCCGTAATCTTGTTGTTCACCTCCTGGAAATCGAGCTGAACCGCAGCTTTGAATGTGGTTAGATCGGTTTGCAGGGCCGTGATGTTGTTTTTGGCGGTTTCGAGTGCGGTTTCGAGTGCCGTCAGGCGGGCCTTGGCAGCATCGAATTCGGCCTTCATCTCCTGTTTGATCAGATTGTCGGCATTTTTGTAAGCAATCTCCATCTGTTCGATGGTGTTGTTTACCAGCACCTGGTATGCATCGATGGTGGCGCGAAGTTCCTTTTCATTGTTTTCGATCATTTCGCGGTGAATGCGCAGATCATCGTCGTAATCTTTCGTGCACGAGGTGAATCCCATCATACCGCAGAGTGCGATGACGATGGCATAGGAAAGTTTTCTTTTCATGATTAAATATGTTTTAAAGGGTTTATAGTGTTTTTATTTTTTTCGTTTATTGATTGTCGGACGACTGGAGGAGAACAAGCTGCGAAGTCGTTGCCAGCATGTCGGTCGGGGTACCTTGTTTGTCGAGATGTGCAAGGGACGTTCCTCTTCCTGTTCGCGGCGTTCAACTTCCTGATAGAAATCAGCCAACATTCGTTGCACCTCCTCACTGGTCATTTTTTTCGGTTTAGGAGGGTCTGTGTTCATGGGGCCTCGGTTTTAGAAATAGTCTGGGATTATCACCTTTTTCCGGAGGCAAGCGAGATTTTGCGAAATTCTTTCAGGATTTTCTCCAGTTCAAGACTCGCCTTGCGGGCGCGCCTGCCGGCGGCTTTGTTTCCGGTGTCGTTTTGTCGTTGTCCGTCAGCGAGCAGAGCCTCGCTCCACTCCCGGATGTTTTGCAGCATCATCTTCATAGGTATTGTGGTTTAGTGGTTGTGTATATTCACGAAGCCGTTGTTTTGGCAATTTACTTGGCAAGTGTTACGTCTCCTTTATAATAGAAGTCCAAAGAAGAATGTTTCTGGGAGTCGGTGAACTTACAGCGGATCTCAAATTGAGTGTGGTCCTTATTCAGACTTTTGATATACAGGATGTCGCCTGCCACTCCAAAATTGGGGTCATCATCGCCTCCCCAACCTTCCAATATTGTGATTCCGTTTGTTTGGGCTTCAATATGCCAATGCCATCCCTTATAATCCTGAACTGCCAGTAGAGGGTCTACCTTCGTAAGGTCCAGACTCACCCCGTCGTGTTGCATGGAACATTGCAGACACAACTCCATCGTGTTGTCTTCTGCCGGAAGTATATGAATGTCGTAATTACCTTTGTTCAGTTCATCTTTAGTGACAGAGACAGTAAAATTGGAGTAGTTCTTCCCGGAAAATACGAAACGGTTGGTCTCCGGTTCGGGATTGTCGTTGTCTTTCTCGCATGAAGCCAGTGTGCACAAGGCTCCACAAAGAAGTAATAAAGAAAAAAGTTTTTTCATAGGAATTTGAGTTTGGGTTATATAAAATGTGTACCTTTTTTAGTTTCTATTGTTTTTCGTCTTGTTTGCAAAGTTCGCAGAATAGGGCCGTCGGTGTTAATAATCTTGATGTTGATTTTTATACTGGGGGCGCGATTTACTTGGTTGTGATTTGAATTTCCTGCGCACGATTATTTCTAAATTTCTATAAATTAGTGATATGCGTGATTTGTCGGGTGCAAAAAGCATAGGAGGAGTACGAATATGAAAAAGCCGCTCCCCGGGAACGGGAAGCGGCCTGAATTCATCGGTCAAAGGGTTATTTTCGGTTCCGTTTGCGGTATTCCATAGGGGTCATCCCGAAATGTTGCTTGAAAATCCGGTTGAAATAGCTCTGATATTCAAAACCGCAACGGATAACAATATCGCCGATGGCGTTGTCGGATGAGACGAGCAGATTGCGGGCGAATTGCAGCCGTGCTTGTCGGATATATGTTGCTGTATCCATGTCCGTGATGCTTTTGACCTTGCGGTTGAGTTGCGAACGGCTCATGCAGATTTTATTTGCAATGGTCTCGGAGTTGAACGTCGGATCGGCCATCTCTGAGTAGATGATTTGGTGCAGACGTGTCATGAACTCCCGATTCGCTTCGGGTAGCTCTTGAGGGGGCATGTTTCCTACTTGCATCTGCCGTGCATATTTTTCACGCAGGATGCGTCGCTGTTCCAGCAGTTTCCGGATCTGTAACTGAAGTTCTTCTGTATTGAACGGTTTGACCAAATAGGCGTCGGCGCCCGTCGCCAGACCGGCGAGACGATCCGGCTCATCGCTTCGGGCCGAAATAATGATGATGGGGATATGGTTGAGAGTTTCTGAATTTCGGATGGCACGGCATAGTTCATAGCCATCCATCTCGGGCATCATGACGTCGGTGAGGATGAGGTCCGGCATGTAGGCTTCGGCTTTCGCCAGCGCTTCACGGCCGTTACGAGCCAGAAGCAGGTGGTAATCGCTCCTGAGTTCGCTGCTGATGTAGCTGGCGACATCGGAATTGTCCTCCGCGATCAGAATCGTATTCTTCTGTTTATTGTCGGAGTTTGTCACAGAATTGTTTTCCGGTATTTCATCGACGATGGAACCCGATTTTTCAGGGGAATTGTTTCCCGGGATCCATTCGCTTAGAAATTCTTTGCCATGATGCAATGGCAACCGCACGATGAATGACGAGCCTTGTCCCTCGATACTGAATACTTCGATTGTACCTCCCATCGCCTCGGTCATCTGGCGCACCATCGACAGCCCGATGCCCGTGCCGAGATATGCTTCGAGATTGTTCCCTTGGTAAAAAGGTTCGAAAATGTATGGCAGGTCTTCCTGGCTAATTCCCATGCCTGAGTCTGCAATGGTGATGGCGGCCTGTCCTTTGTTTGCTGTGACGGTTATGAGAATTTTGCCGCCTTGAGACGTGAACTTCACCGCATTGATCAGCAGGTTTCGTAGAATTTTCTGCATGTAATCCGGGATGAAATCCATTTTAAGCGAGGGCAGAGTCGGTGCAAACTCTATCTCTATGAGTTTCTGTTCTGAACAAATGCGGATATTCTCCAGTATCAGATGCAACAGAGCTATGATATCACCCGTATGCCACTCCGGGGTAGTTATGGCGGAACGTATTTTGGCGATACCCAACAGTTGGTTGATCAGTTCCAGCAAGGTGTTGCTTTGCCTGATGATGACCTGCATATCCTTGTTGCAGGCCTTGTCGCTGCTTGCTGCCATCTGACGTTCGGCCAGGCCGAGGATGACAGTTAACGGTGTGCGGAATTCGTGCGTGATGTTCGTGAAAAAATTTTGCTGCATGGCGGCCATACGCCGTGTGGTCTGTTGTGAACGGATCTTCATGCGCAGGGCGTAGACCAGAACTCCGAGTATCATGAACGTCAGCAATATGACAATACCCGATGTAATGGTTACTTGTCGTCTGCTGCGTATTTGTCGTTCGTTCTGTTCATTCAATTCGGCGATTTCGCGTGCTTTCTTATCGCGCTCGTAACGTATTTGGGTTTCATAAACCATGCTTTCGTTTTGGCCTGTCAGTAGACTGTCGCGGTATTGATGGCTGAGTTTGAGTTCTTGCAGTGCATTGCGGCATATCCCTAATCGTTCGTAATATTCTGAGCGAAGCAGATGGAGTTCTTCCAAATGGCCGAATGAGTGTATTTCACGTGCTGTGATCAATGCTTCGTCGAGAATTTTTTTTGCCTTAGGAAGATTCCCGCGTCGAAAATGGAGGCTGGCCAGGGCTGTACACGATTTGAGCAAATTCCATTTGTCGGGAATTGCTTTCAGCAGCCGGTAAGAGATGTTGTATTCGCCGAATGCCTGTTCATAGTCGCCACGGCACTCGTGAATCTGACCGAAATGAGTGTGGCATAATGCGATGCCGAGTTTAGATCGTGCCCGTTCATTGTGCTCGAGAGAGCGGGTGAAGCATAGGTAGGCAGAGTCGTATTGTTGACGGTATTTATAGATGCTACCTAAATTGGCCCAGTTGATCGCCTGCCCTAATTCATTACCCATTTCGGTTTCGATCTTCAGTGCCCGACGGAAATAATGTTCGGCTTCATTGCGGTTGTCGAGTGTTTTGTAAATGTTGCCGATACCATTCAATGCATAGACATAATTCTTGCGGTTTTGGCGCGGTTCGTTGCCAGTATATTGTTCGGCTATATGTAAGGCCAGATAATGGGAATCTGCTGCTTCGGAGAGCATTCCCATTCGTCGCAGATCTGTACCGATATTGTTGTAGGCATCAGCAATCTCGAGCGTGTCGGCCAGTTCTATTGCCAATCTTAAGCCTCGGTTATGAATGGCTAATGCTTCGGAGAAACGTGATTTTTCGCGGTAGCGTTTCCCTAGTTCCCGGCATACGAAAATAAGTCCGATATGGTTTTGTTCGCGGGAGAACTTTTCCAGCCATATTTCCATTGAATCAAGGTTGCGATTGGCGCGCACGAGGCTGTCTATGCATGCGCGTTCTGCGAAAGATTGTGCTGGGGAGGAATGATTGGTACAAGAAACTTGAATTATGCCAAGAAACAGTAGGACGAATATCGTTTTACGTGAAACTCGGGGTAAGGAAAACATAATAGGAAGGGGTTATTTTTCACATTTACAAATATAGCGATTCCCCCCCCCTGACAAAAAATGTAAATTGAAAATCGACTGTATCTACGAGAAATTACGTATCTGTTGGTGTCTTTGAACTTTGATTTGTGTCGATTAACCCGACTTGCATGGCATAACGCATTAGTTCGACCGTATTGTTAATACCCGTTTTACGGAAGATATTGGTTTTGTGCGTGTCGACCGTACGCTGGGATATGCCGAGCCGGTCTGCGATTTCTTTTGTTTGTAAACCTTCGCAACATAAGTGAATGATTGTTCGTTCACGCGGGGTGAAATGTATTTGTGGTACAGTTATCTCTTTTGCGATAGTTTCGATTTCGTTATGGATTGCGCTGTTGGAGTGCAGCGGCAATAATGCAAGCAGTCGCTCTTTTAACTTGAGAGTTTGTTGGAGCATGGCATTGTGGCGTTGGCGGAGGACCAATAATCGCCCGATGACGGTTAATGCTATAATACAAAGAATAATGATTATGATTAGGACGATTAGCATGTTTTTTCTGTGCTGGATTTCATTTTGCTGTATGGCGATGCGGTGCTCCTTTTCTGCCAATTCGTATTTTGCCTGGAAATTGCTGAGTTGCCGGGCTGTCTGTTCGGAAAAGATTGTATCGGCCAGTGTCGTATAGAGCTCCAGATGCCGCAATGCCGCAGAGCGGTCGGTTGTGCGCAAAGCGCGCCATAGGCCGTACTGCGCTTTACTTTCGATGAAGCGGTTGCCGTTTTGCGCACAGAGACGAACGCTGCGGTGGAAATAATCTGCGGCTTCGGCATTGCGGCCTTTGTGCAGAGCGATGTTCCCGAGCTGGTTGCAACAGACCGCTTGAGAGTGGATATTCCCATTTCGTTCGAATACGGACACTGCTTCTTGTAGAAGTTCCTGAGCTTCATCGTCGCGTTGTAGTGCTGATAAAACGGCGGCCAGTTGTGACTGACGAATTGCCGTCTTTATTTGGCGCCCTCCTGCACGGTCGAGAGCGAGCGCTTCGGTGGCGTAGGGTAAGGCCTCCTTTGGACGTTGGGATTTCAGAAGAATGTCCGATGCCATGCCCAGACGAATAGCAAGTATTGCCGGCCTGTTGAGCGTTCGTTCTATGGCGATGGCTTCGAGTATATACTTTTCGGCTGTTTTGGGTTGTTCGGTCGCCAGATAGAGGGCTGCCAGGTTATTGAGTGAAGAACTCAGCCGTTCCGCATCGCCTAAACGTTTGTCAATCCAGTAACAAGCCTCCTGCCAAGGCAGGGCCCGCCCGAAATCGCCTCGTCGCTGAAGACTGGCGCTTAATAGGTTTAAGCAATCTGATAAAAGAATATCATCGCCCGATTCACGGCAGAGTGGCAGCGCTTCCTCGGCCCAGATTGTAGCCGCTTTATTGTCCTCGGTGTCGAAAGCGTATTCTGCCATCCAATACGTTATAAGTGCCTCTATTTCCCGATGCCGGTTCCGGGCGGAGAATTGATAAAGTGAGTCGGTCAGGCCGAGGTTGTAAAATTCCTCGAAAAGTTGGTTGGCAGTAGCAGTCCGTTCGGAACCGTTCGTGTGACGGAAAACGGAATAAAGGGAATCGATCGTTTGTGCCGAAAGCGTCGAAACGTACAATAGAAAGTAAATTGTATATAAATATTTCATATGTATTCCAATCAGCAGTTGAACTGCTGTGATTTATAAGT
>ENA-OZHU01000664-OZHU01000664.1-human-gut-metagenome-genome-assembly--contig:-NODE-664-length-21093-cov-8.387822_pt1 | contig 21093 bp, 18 predicted proteins | sample MGYA00244054_ERZ653700 | MGnify/ENA primary metagenome ERZ653700 (study PRJEB26926, sample SAMN06165279) | human gut metagenome | biome: ENVO:00009003; feature: ENVO:2100002; material: ENVO:00002003...
CGAGCGCGTTGTGGTCTCTCACCACTTAGTTGTTGCTCATGCCGGGCGCACTAGATGACCCGCTGCGCCTTGCCGTAAATGGCGGCACAGCGGGTCATCAACAAGGGCTTCGGCCCTTGCGCTGCTTCGCAGCTATCCTTTTTTGAGAAGAACGAACAGAGCAAAGCACCGCACAAGGCGAGGGCATAACGGGAGGTGAAGGAATGCCCTGCCCCCATTTTGAAGTGTCTATCGTGAAACGCTCTGACGATAAGTCCGCCGTAGCAAGCGCGGCTTACCAGAGCGGAATGAATTTGTTTTCGGAATATCAGCAGAAATGGAAACGCTATGCCGATAAGCCCGGCGTACTTCACGCGGAAATTATGCTGCCAAAAAACGCTCCGGATGCTTACCGTGATCGGGCCACGTTATGGAACAGCGTGGAGAAAACGGAAACGCAATGGAACGCCCAGCTTGCCCGCCGAGTGATCATGGCGTTGCCCATCGAAGTGCCAAAGGAACAATACCCTGAAATGGTAAGCGAATACTGCCAGAGGTATTTTGTGAACGAAGGCATGTGCTGCGACTTCGCCATCCACGACGAGGACAAAGGACCGCGCAATCCTCACGCGCACATTCTTCTGACGCTGTGCTCGTTGGATGAGCACGGAAAATGGCTGCCCAAATGCCGGAAGGTTTACGATCTCGACGGAAACGGCAACCGCAGTCCGCTTCCCAACGGCGGTTGGAAAAGCCACCGGGAGAACGTAAATAACTGGAACGATCCGCAGAACTGCGAAACCTGGCGGCACGGTTGGGAGGAGATTCAGAACAAATATCTGGAACAGAACCAACGCCCGGAGCGGGTCGATTTGCGATCCTATCAGCGACAGGAAAAACCGCAGATTTACACCGTTCATCTGGGCCGTGCTGTCAGCGCCATGGAAGCGCGGGGCGAGAAAACCTTTTTGGGTGATCTGAACCGGGACATCAAAGAAACCAATAAATTGTTGGCTTATCTGAGAAAAGGATTCAGGACGCTGCGGTCTTGGGCGGCTGAGAAAATCAAAGAATCGAAAGAGCGCCATGAACAAAAGCAGATCGAGAAGCATCCGCCCATCAACGATTATCTGTATTCCTGGGTATTGATTCAGAACGAGAAGCGGCAGCACTGGAAAAACCATACCGTCGTTCTGAAACGTATGGCCGGTGATATGCTGCGCGTTTCCCAAACCACGGATTTTCTGAAAGAGAATAAGATTTTTACCATCGAGGATTTGAAAGCGAAGCTGGACGATTTGGAGAAAGAAACCGGCGTTATTCATTCTGAACTGAAAAAGGTTGATCAGCGAATAAAGAATATCACCGGCATTCTGAGTGCCGCCCAAACACTCCGGCAGCTTCGGCCAATCCACGATCAATACACCCATACCTTCTTCAAAACGAAGAAAGAATCCTACTATGCCGCGCATGAAGCGGAACTGAAACAGTACAACATAGCCTACCATTATCTGATGGAAGTGCATGGCAGCACTGTCGTTGATCCTGCCACACTAAAGGTAGAAAGCGAAAGGCTCATCGCGCATCGGGCAAAGCTGCAAGACAAGCTGGAGTCCATGAAGCCGCTTTTAGGCACCCTACGGCCACTCCATGAGACAAGCAATATAGATACAGCAGTATAAAACAGTTCACCCCATTGCCGATGAACACGGCAATGGGGTGAAAAATGGTTGCTCTGTGATAATAATATTGAGGTATTTAAGCAGAAGTGCTTTCTTTCTTTGTTTCGGGGAAGATGATCTTGTTCACAAAGAAGAAAATCACCATGCTGACGCCACCGTTGAGCACTGTGGTTCCGATATTGTAGACCCAATCGGGCACGAACTTTCCGGCAGCAGCGACCCAGATGCAGTTGATGGAGTTCACGATGCACGTAATGACGATAAAGGCCAACAGATACCACAGGGCCTGATACCAGATGTTGCCCTTGCTACGAAACACCAGACTTCGCTGGATTGGAAAGTTAACGGCTTCTCCAATCACCATAGCTATCATGTAAGCCACAAAGTAGCGAAGCCCGCCATGAGTTTGGTCATAGCCCAAGATGTTCCATTTGAAGGTTTCACCGAACAGCGTCATATTGATACCTGGCCAGCCAAAATCTCGGTTCGGCAGGTTGGTCAGCATTTTGGGCAGGAATTGTAGAATCAGATATTTAAACACCGTGATCATATTGCTGACGATCACGAACAGGCCACCCTCCCGAATCCATTTGGACGCGGCAGGATGCTTTTCGACAAAATTGTTCCAGCCGTTTATGATTGCGTTCATGGGTTTACGCCTCCTCTGTAAGAATCAGTTTGGGACGATGGAAGAAATGATGGGTCAGCCGCCCGACGCCACGGAAGAAATGGCCGTTGACGATGAACAGAATATCCTTGGCCATATCCATGCTCACCATACCGTTCATCATTTTTGCCATGCCCCTGAAAGGCATATTGTAAATGAACAGCAGGTTCAGATTGGGCTTCCCTGCTTCCACCGTTTGGTTGATCTTTTTTTTCAAGAATCGGGCGGCAAAACGGGCGATGGGGTTCCTGGCGTATTCCATCTGGGCCAAGGCGTCGTTTAACTCCAGGGGCTTGCTCCGGTCCCAATTTCTTTGCGGGATAGGATGACCCAGCAGCGCTTCAAAGGCAGCGTCCGGCACGTTTTCCACATCACAGTCCTGATAGCAGGCCAGGTTCTTTCCTTCATACGGATTCGGGGTGGCGGTGCCGAACACCATCCGCTGACCCTTTAGCCGGATATCCTCCGAGGAAGCGCCAATCAGGATTTCATAGGTCCCCTCTTCCGTTTCCCAAGCATTTGTTTTCAAGTTGAAGTAACGGAAGGTGTAATCATCGAAAAGGATTCTGACCCGCTGGGTTTCCCCAGCTTTCAGGGACACCCAGCAAAAGCCCTTCAGTTCCTGTGCAGGACGGAACACTTTGGCGTTGGGCAATGAAACATACATTTGAACGATCTCGTCCCCACCGCTGCTCCCGCAGTTGGTCAGGTCGAAGGAAACACCTTTTGGCTCGACGGTCAGATTTTCATAGCGGAATGTGGTGTAGCTCATGCCGAAACCAAAGGGAAAACGCACGGGCTTTTTTGCTGTAACGAAATAACGATACCCCACATACAGTCCTTCCCGGTATTCGCTGGTATATTCCCTGCCGGGGTAATACTGGCTTACTGGCAGGTCGGCACAGGCGATGGGAAAGGTTTCCGCCAGCTTGCCGCTGGGGTTTACTTCGCCGCTCAGTACCTGCAGCATGGCGCTGGCTGCCGCTTCCCCGCCCAGGCAGCCGTATACCAATGCCTGGCACTTATCGATCCAGGGCATTTCCACTGCGCTGCCGCAGGAAAGCACAACGATGATATGGGGATTGATTTCCGCCAGCTTATTCAGCATGATTTCCTGATTGTTGGGAAGACGCATGTGCGACCGATCCAGTCCTTCGGTTTCAAACCCTTCAGGCAGACCCAGATACAAAAGCACGCAGTCAGCTTCTTTTGCTAAAGCCACAGCCTGAGCTGCCAATTCATCGTTCCGATGATCCATCCGTTCAAAGCCCTGGGCATAGCCCACGGAGTGAGGGAAATAGTTGGTCAGCAGTTCCAGGGTTTCGTCCACCTGCCGGGCATTGACCATGCTGCTGCCCGCCCCCTGATACCGGGGATGGGCGGCGAAATCACCGATCACCGCCACCTTGGCGCTGTGTTGCAAAGGGAGAATATCCTGGTCGTTTTTGAGAAGTACGATGCACTGCTCCGCGGCTTTCCTTGCGGCATCGTGCTGAGCTTTTTCGTCCACGAGCTTTGCCTTTGGCTTTTCAGCCAGCACCACATTCAACAGTTCCTCCACCCGTTGGTCGATGATTTCCTCGTTGATTTTTCCATCCTTCACAGCCCGCAACAGTTGGCAGGGGCTGTCGTCCCCGGCGGCGGGCATTTCCAGATTCATCCCTGCCCGAACCCCCTCGACAAAATCATTGCTGCCGCCCCAGTCCGTGACCACCATGCCGTCAAAATCCCATTCCCTGCGGAGAATATCATACAAATGAGCGTTTTCATTGGCATAGGTGCCGTTGACCTTGTTGTAGGAGGTCATAATGGCTTTCGGCTTTCCTTCCTTGACGGCGATTTCAAAATTCGTCAAGTATAGTTCCCGCAGGGTACGTTCGTCCAGCACGCTGTCAGAGGCCATGCGCTGTAATTCCTGGCTGTTCACGGCGAAGTGCTTGGCGCAGGCGGACACGCCCTGACTCTGTACGCCCCGGATGAAGCCAGCCGCCAGCTTGCCCGCCAAGTAAGGATCTTCGGAATAATACTCAAAGGATCGCCCGCATAAAGGGCTGCGCTTTGTATTCAGTCCTGGCCCCAACAGCACCTGTACATCCTGGGCAGCAGCGTCCGCGCCAATGACAGCGCCCATGGCCTCTGCCACTTCAGGGCTCCAGCTGTTGGCAATGGTGGCAGCAGATGGGATGTTGGTCGCTTTGGTGGATGCATTCAAGCCCAGGTGATCCCCCTCCGCCGCCTGCTTGCGCAGCCCGCTGGGGCCGTCAGAGAGGGTAATAGGCGGAATGCTCAGCCGTGTCACTGGCCGTGTATGCCATACATCCTTGCCGGACAGCAAAACACACTTTTCCGCCAGGGTCATTTTTGCGATGAGTTCCCGATGCGTCATGTTCAGTCACTTCCTTCAATGGTGATAGAAAACGGCCCTCCGGCCAAAGGAGGACAGCCGAAGGGCCGGGGAAAAAATCAGAGAATCACGGTCAAAGCGATAAAGCCAACGCTGACAACAGCGGCAATGATATTGGAAAGGGTCAGGGAACGCTGCCGATCAAAGATATTGGCAAGGGTGTGGGCCACAATCCCGGCGGCGAAGCCCAGGGCCAGATTGTTCAGGAAGAAAGCGGCGGCAACCGTCACCAGGAAAGGGGCGTCGATTTTCGTGTCGCCCAGGCCGTCTTTCAGGGAACCCGCAATCAGGCACAGTCCCGCAATCGCCATCACCCCGTCCGCGATAATGAAGCTGGATTCGGTGAACAACTGCATGGAGGTGCCGTAATGCCCGTACAGGTTAAACTGAATATCATAGGAAGATGTGGTGGAGAAAATGAAGGGCACCAGCCACACGAAGGCGGAGAGGAGGAAGCCCAGGGAAGCCACCGCAGACGCTAACCCGGACTTGGCTCCGTCCCTCCTGGCGGCGGCGTTCAGCGGCGTCACATTGAGAGCGGAAACACCCATGATGGGAGCGAGCAAATTCGCCCCGGCGTTGCAGAGCATGGTCAGGCCAGCCTGCTTTTCATTCTCGCCCTGGGTCATGGCGTCCACAGTGGCGATGTTGGCAAACAGGAAGGTCAGGCATCCGGTAACCAGCAGCAGCGCCACGCTGCCACCTGCCTCCGTGTAGGCGGAGAAATCAAAGCCCTTGGAGAATACTTCGCCGATGTTCAGGCTGCGCAGGATGGTTTCCAGATGCAGGTGCTGGGCATCCTCGCTGCCCACCATCCACAGGCGGCCCCACAGCGGATCCAGGTTGAAATTCAGCTTGCCGCGCTTTTGCTCAATAATGACCTGAAACAGCATCAGCAGGAAATATACCGCCGTACCGATCATCAGGGAGTGGAACATAGGCCGCTTGGTTTTTCTTAGCAACAGGAACGCGCCAAAGGCTGCCAGTACGCCCAGCAGGCAGGCCTGGATCAGCGGGAAGAAGCTGTCTGCTTTGTATTTCAGGCTGTTGTAGGTAGCAATATCAAAGAGGCGGAAGGATTGAACCGTTTCATTGAAGCCCTCCATGCGGGTGAGCGACGTGCCTACGCCGTAATTTACAACGGAGGAGGAGCCAGTGTATACCAGGCCAGTGAGCTGCATGGCGGTAAACACCACCAGCAGGCCCAGCGCGGCAGGCGCTGCTTTGCGAACGGAAGCGGGAATGGCGTTCAGCACCGCTTTACGCACAGCGGGCACAGCGGCGATAACCGCATATACGACGGAGGAAACGAAGCATATGGCCAGCAGGTTTTGATAGCTTAAATTGGTGCCGATGCCCAGGGCGAAAATCATCAGAGTGGAGAGCCCCAGGGAGGAAATCTGCGCCAGCGGCAGCCGGGCCACCAGGCCGATGGGCAAAGAACCCGCGAAGGCAATCAGCATGGACAGAAAATACTGCCGGGCGATGATTTCGCCGTTGGCGGCAATATCGGCGGTGGTTGCCGAAGCCGCGGGGCCGGATACCATCATGGAGGTGATCAACTGCATGTTCATGAAGATGGCGCACACACACAGGATGCAGATCAGCAGACCGGCCATGATTTCCCGGCCCGTGGTGGAGCCTTGTTCCACATGATGGAAGTATTTGTTCAGGAATGATTTTTCCCGTTTTGCCTGGCGCTTTTCCGCTTTCTGGGCTTTCAGCGCTTTTCTTGCTTCTTTGGCTTCCAATTTTGCTTCTGACATGATGTATCCCTCCGGCTAATGTCTTTCTTGAGTGGCGGGCGGCTTCCGGTTCACGCGCCGGAATCCGCCATGGAGTGGGGCGGCCCCGCCGCCCCGGGAGAAAGAAATCATTCGATGAGCGCAGTGGTCGTCTGCCCCTGGAAGTTATTATGTAAAGGAAGGCAGCACCTTCCGAGAGAGGCAGTCACAGCCTGAAGGAAAAACCTTCAAGCTATGGCTGCCTTTTTGCATCATCTGAAAGGAGTGACTCCCCCATGAAGCTTACCTACTACCGCAATGGAGATTACTTGCTTCCCGACCTTGCCGTAAATGAAACCGACCAGCAGCCCTTGGGCAAATACGGAATGTTACGTCTGCATTTTCTACAGACGCATCGTCCTGTACTGTACAATGATCTGCTGCTTTCCGGTAAGCTTGTCCCGCATTTGCATGAAATTGACACGACCTGTATCCAACATATGGAACTGCTCATGCCCCAAATGATGGAATCGGAAGGCGTGGACGAAGAGCTTAAGGCCCGGAACCAAATGGAATGGGTGGCGCGAATGAACAATATCAAAGCTCGTATAGAGGAGCTGCTCTTTACAGAGTTCATTTACAGTTGATGCCGAACTGACACTATGGAGGAACAAATCATGCTGCTGATTATTCTTAAAGCACCGTTGCGGATGGCGGCCTTATTGCTGGCACTTCTACTTCTATTGATGCGACTTGCCTGTACACTGCTGCTGGGAATATCATCTTTCCTGATGAATCTCCTCGCGTCACTCTTTCTTGCTGGTGCAGTTGCGGGTTGGTTTGTTCACGCAGAGACTGTGCTTGTTTGGCGGACTGCGGGTGTAGGCATCTTCTTCGCCCTGCTGCCATCTCTTGCGGAATGGCTGTTGGACGGTGTGACATGGCTGTCAGAACGTCTGTGGGATTTTGCAATGGGATGAATACAGATGATTTCCCTATGGAGCATACGATATTTCTTCCCCGTAAGATTTTCTCGCAGATGTCCTAGAGCTAGACGCTCTACTCGTTTGGCGCGGCCCTTAGTCAGATGAAAATGTTCTGCGGCGGTACAGAGCGCTTGCGGTGTATCGTCAAAGCCAAAACGATAGCGAACCCAGATATTTTCCCGTAGCGAAATATTTTCCATGGCGCTATGGAGTTCCTGTATGCTTTCTTTGCGCAGAAGAATCTGTTCAGGCGACAGACTAAAAGGGTCGGGGAGATTGAGTGCATATTCCTGGAAGGTGGCTGTGCAATAGAGGGTATCAAGAGAAACAGCTGATCCATCAGGATAGGCAGCGCGCACAGCATCCAACATAGCGTTTCGGACTGTGGTATTAGCGTAGGCTGTAAAATGTTGGAGCTGCTGCTCATGAGCTTGCTGTGCAGCGCGCAGGAGCGCTATACGCCCTTCCTGTATATAATCGTCGATTTCCAATGGCAGGCGTGCATAGCGTTTTGCAAAAGCAGTTGCCATTCGCTGAAGGGTCGGTTCGAACATTCGGAGCAGGGCTTCGCTTGCTTCAGCATCGCCTTGGAGAATGCGCTGACATAAGGCCTTCACCATCAAGCCATCTCCTTTGCCTGCTGCAAAACATCCAAGAATTGCTGTAATCCAGCCATGAGCTGCGCTTTTGCAGCATTCATCTGTGGCTGGAGGGGTTCAGGCACTTCTAGAACAGACAGAGCCTGCGTTATGCCCGTTATCATCTGCTGCGCCTGAACCTGATGCAAGTCGATGCTATGCTTACATTTTTCCAAGGAAGCTGTAAGTTGCTGCATCGTTGCCTTGGTAAGCTGCTTTGCTTCCTGTTCCTTCGTTCCATCCGGTCCCATATCGCGGACAATCTTCTGGAAATTCTGCTGAATAGCTTGTCTTTCCCCTGTATGGAGTGGACGGCTGTAAGTATGGAGCGCCTGAATGGTCTTGGCGGCGGCAGGCATGTCTTCAGGATAGTTTGTTGCTTGCTGTACCAGCATTTCCGTCATGGACTGGATCATCTGCTCTTGCGCAGCAAGTCCTGCGGCTAAAGTTCCTTCCTGGTATAGTGTAAGCTGCTGTGTCAGTTCATTGAATTTAGGATGCTCAATGAGCTGACTCACAATGGCAGGGTCTACCTTGCGCAAATAGGGTTTTTTTGCTGCTCCGATCGTTAGGCCGAGTTCTTCAATTTCATAATGCTTGCGATCTGGAATATCAGTTACGCCCAGCAGGAAATCAGTGGAAACTTTGAAGTATTCCGCAATACGAATGATGCAGGCTTCGGAAAGGCTGTTTGTTTTCTCATTCAGGAAACGACTCAAAGTGCTTTTGTCGATTTCGACTTGTTGTGCCAGCTCGGATTGGGTGATGTTTCGGTCACGGCATAGGTCTTGGATACGGTTTCTTGTGGTTCCCGGCAACCATTGTGTCATAAGTAGTTTCCTCCTTTATAGGCTCCTGCCCTCAGCATCGCAGAAGTGTTATAAAATTACAAACTTGCGTTTGTGTGTTTCAATCATAGGACGAGCGTGACCTTAAAAATCTTTCCCAGTTGCAGCTTTGCAACTGGGACCGGAAAATTTTCGAATTTGTTGCAATGTTGCCATTTTCTGACCGTTGGACTCTTTTTCTTCGTATAAACAGGTGAGCGCATCACTTCCCTGTCCCAAGTGCTGCGCTGAAATTTTTGAGAAGGAGGTTTTACTTGTGATTACAGCGCTGTATGAGCGGCTGTCCCGGGATGATGAACAGCTTGGAGAGAGTAATTCTATCACGAATCAGAAAGCTTTTCTTGAAGGCTATGCCCAGCAGCATGGCTTCACGAATTGCCAGCACTATACAGACGACGGTTATAGCGGCGGCAACTTTGAGCGCCCGGGATGGAAGCAGCTTATCGCGGACATTGAAGCCGGAAAGATTGCTGTTGTGCTGGCGAAGGATATGAGCCGCATTGGACGCAACTATTTACAGACCGGTTTCTATACGGATGTTCTATTCCGGCAGAAGCATGTGCGGTTCATTGCTGTAAACAACGGTATCGACAACAGCAACCCGTCCAGCGGAGAGTTTGCACCGTTCCTGAATGTCATGAACGAATGGTATTTGCGCGACCAGTCTAGAAAGGTGACGGCGGCCTACCAACTGAAAGGAAGGCAGGGCTTGCCGACCAATAATAACTGCATCTATGGTTACCGCAAAGATCCGGAAGACAAGAATCATTGGTTGGTGGATGAAGAAGCTGCGGCTGTTGTGCAGCATATTTTTCAGCTTGCTTTGGAGGGGCTGGGCCCCTATACGATTGCAAAGCAATTGACGGCAGAAAGAGTGCTGTGTCCTGCTGCCTACAATGTCGTTCATGAGACCAGCATGAAACGATCTAGTGCAAACTTGACGCGGCCCTATGCGTGGAATGGTGCGACTGTGACCAATATCCTGACGCGCCCGGAATATCTGGGGCATACCGTGAATTTTCGTTCCAGTAAGACATCTTTCAAGGAGAAGCGAAAGCCAAATACACCAGATATGCGGATGACCTTTCCAGATACGCATGAGGCTATTGTTACTCCCGAGGTCTGGAACATGGCTCAAGTCACGTTGACTAGTCGCAGGCGAGTAAACGCTGAAGGAAAAACTAATCCGTTGACTGGACTGCTTTACTGTGCGGAATGTGGTGCAAAGCTGCATAATCATCGCAGTAGTGAGGAGGATTGCTATAATTGTCCCACCTATACACAGAAGAATGCCTGCTGTAGTCATTACATCCGCACCAGCACCGTGAAGCAGCTCTTGCTGGAAGCAATCCAAACGGTCAGCAAGTATGCCATTGAAAATGAACTTTCTTTTGCTGCACAAGTGCGGGAAGCATCGCAAGTGCAGCAAGCACTGGAAAGCCGCACACTGCATGTAGAAATACACGCCGCAGAGAACCGCCTTGCAGAACTGGATATTGTGCTGAACAAGCTCTATGAAGGCTATGCGCTTAAAAAAATTCCAGAGCAGCGGTATGAATCTTTAAGCAGGGCCTATGAGCAAGAGCAGCAGCGGCTCCAAACGCAAATGCAGCGCAACAAAGCTGTTCTTCAGGTGCATCAAACAACTGCCGACAGCATTCAGAAGTTTCTGGTCTTGGCACGTCAGTATCGCAACATAACCGAACTGACCACGCTTGTCCTGAACGCCTTTATCGAGAAGGTGATAGTACATGCACCTTACAAGGAAAACGGCAAGCGCAAGATGACTTTAGACGTTTACTTCCGCTTCATTGGAAATTTCAAAATACCAACTGAAGGAGAGCATGAGAATGAACATTACAGCGTTGTATGAACGACTGTCCCGGGACGATGAACAAGTAGGCGAAAGTAACTCCATCACCAACCAGAAAACCTATTTGGAGAATTATGCCCAGCAACACGGCTTCTCCAATTACCGCCACTACACGGACGATGGTTATAGCGGCGGAAACTTTGAACGCCCCGGATGGAAACGACTTATAGCTGATGTGGAAGCAGGTAAGGTCAGCACTGTCATTGCCAAAGATATGAGCCGTGTTGGGCGCAACTATCTGGAAACAGGATACTACACGGAGGTATACTTCCGGCAGTATCATGTTCGCTTCCTTGCACTAGCCAATGGCATTGATTCTGCTGACCCAAACAGCAGCGAGTTTGCACCCATGCTCAATATTATGAATGAATGGTATCTCAGGGACCAGGCTCGAAAAGCATCCGCAGCGGTACGGCTGAAAGCCAGTTCAGGGAAGCCTATTACAACAGTTCCGCCGTTTGGATACATAAAGGATGCTGCAAGGAAAGATCACTGGATTGTAGATCAGGAAGCAGCTCAGACCGTTCGTTTTATTTTTGAACTTGCCGCCTCCGGGATGATTCCCAGCAAAATTGCCCGCCGGTTGCAGGCAGCCCACCTTGATACACCGGGATTCTACCATCTGCATCATAAGCGGCGCGAAAGTGTCGGCACAGCTTCCCGTACAGTATACCCGCGAGAAAACATGCGACCTTACGACTGGCGTGTAGATCAAGTTCAGAAGATATTACGGCGGGAGGAATACAAGGGCTGTACGGTGAATCTACGTACTGCCAAGCCAGACCAATGGACCAAGGCGCAGCAGCGGCCTAAAGAGGAATGGTTCGTGTTTGAGAATACGCATGAAGCAATTGTGGATGCAGCTTTATGGGAACGTGCGCAGCAAGTGCTGAGCAACCGCTCCCCACAGCAAAGAAGGATGCAGGCGGATACAATGCTCTCTGTGCTGTTCTCGCTTGTGTATTGTGCTGACTGCGGAAAGCGCATGTATTGCGAGCAAGTGTCAGCGCAGACAAAAAACAGACAGCGACATGAAGTCACCCGCTTTCGATGTGCGAGCCACGCCATCTCCCGGCATTGGGAACACAGCCTTTGCTCTGCAAATCAGATTGCACAATCTGTTCTGTTGCCGCTGGTTCAAGAGATGATTCGAAGCGTTAGCCAATTTGCTATCTCTGACGAAATAGCTTTTCGGCATGTGGTGGAAGGCGCTGCTGCACAGGAGCAAAAAGCACAAGTAGATGCTCTACGCAAACAGCTTGCAGGGCAAGAGCGCCGCTGCAATGAATTAGAGCGGCTGCTAGCGAAGCTCTACGAGGATTATGCTTTGCAGCGTATCCCGGAAACACGATTTGAAGCTCTGACGGCAGCATACGAAACTGAACAATCACAGCTTGCCTTGCAACAAACAGCCGAACGCGAACAGCTTGCGGCATTACAAGCCAGTACACAAAAAGTAGACAGCTTTTTGCAGCTGGCAAAACGGTATCGTGATTGTAAAGAACTGACGGATGAAATGATTCAGGCCTTTGTAGAGAGAATCATGGTACACCCTGCTACCAAAGATGCCCATGGAAAACAGCAGCGGGAAATTGAAATCTACTTGAAATTCATTGGAAATCCTGCAACGTTTCACTCACCAACTGAATAAATGACATGAGTAAATGTTAACGAGCGATGCTTGAAAACGGCATCGCTTTTTGTATACAAGGAAAGGAGCTATATGACGAACGTTCGAAAACCAGATTTTATTCTGCACCGGAAAATTGGAAGGACCACCTATTGCATTCACGGCTATTTTAAGCAGGATTCAGAAACAACCTATGCGGATCAACTGCTGATGCTTATCCGTAATGCAGCGGCAAAAGAAAATCAAATGGAGGCGAAGATCAAGCAAGAAAAAGAAATTGCTTGATTTTATCCCGCCACGGAGGTTACGACGGCAGAAAGTGAGGTAGAACGATGAAGACTTTCAACAACACAAGGATTATTGCGGTGGATACAGGCTATGGAAATATCAAGACCGCGAGCCGTATTTTCTCGACAGGCATTACCCGGTATGATGCTGAACCCATTTTTGAAGGCAACATTCTAGAATATCAGGGTGCATGGTACCGCATTGGCGAAGGACACAAGGCCATGCTGGATGATAAGGTCGATGATGAAGATTACTATTTATTAACCCTGGCAGCAGTAGCTATGGAACTTTCAGCATGGCATATGACCTCTGCCGATGTGCATCTGGCATCTGGATTGCCGTTGACCTGGGTGAGCCGTCAGCGGGAAAGCTATCGGGCATATCTGCTCAAAAAAGCGCAGGTTGATTTCCGCTTTAATAAAGTGACCTATCATATTCACTTTGTAGGATGCAGCGTTTATCCCCAAGGTTATGCAGCTATTGTACGGCAGCTCAGCGAAAATAAAGATAGCTTCTCTGGCACAAGCATGTTAGCTGACATTGGGAACGGCACTATGAACCTGCTGTATTTGCGCAATGGTCGTCCGGATGAGAGCCGTTGCTGGACAGAAAAGCAGGGCGTTGGACAATGCGTCGGTATGGTCAACAAATCCATGATGGATAAGTACGGCATCCAAATGGATGAAGCCGTTGTGGAACAAGTGCTTCGTACCGGGGCGGGTGATATGCAGGAGAAATACTTGAACTGCATCCTTCAGGTGGCGCATCGATATGTGAATCGTATTTTCGATACGCTGCGGGCGCATGGCTATGATCCGCGCATCATGCGGCTATGGATCGTAGGCGGTGGCGGATGTCTGGTTCGAAACTTCGGAACGTATGACGCAAGTCGCGTAACTATTCTGGATGATCTTTGCGCAACTGCAAAAGGGTATGAGTATCTGGCTTATGGTCAGATGTTGCGGAAAGGACGCGCATGAATAAAACGATTTATGTACGGCTGCATCTGGATAACGAAGCAGATCAAAGGGCATGGGACAACTTGCAGTTGCTCTGCAAGCAGCAGCGAGTAAGTGCAAACCAAGGAGTGATTCTTGCTTTGCTGGCCTGCAAAGAAGGCACTTTACCTATCTGCATTGCCCGCGAACAGGAGCAGCGTATTGTTCAGCAAGTAACGGAAACCCTAGTAAACGCATTACAAAAATCTTGCTCAGCGTTCATAAACGCATCTGCTTCTGAAAAACATGTACTGGGAATAACGCAAGAGCATTCTGCGCTGGAAAGCAGCACTGAACCAGATATGGATTCTTCTGCTACGGACTATTCCGGCATTGATTGGGATTTTGCCGGTGGGTGATAAGCAAGCAGATTGCAAGCATCCTCGACGGAAAGCTTGCAATCTGCTTGCATTTTTCTCCTGAATCAACCAATTTATGCTCGCAAACAGCAAGCAAAAATAGATACCTGCTTACTATTTGCAAGCAGCGAAAGGAGCGTATTTATGAAACTGATTTTACCGGAAGTAATCCCGGACATGCCTAAAACAGAGGAAGCATTGGCTGCTGTACAAGCAGAACACCAGAAAATCCTCGCTGAAAATCGAGAAAAGGAGCGTCAGCGCAAAGCACGGACACATCGGCTTATTGAGCACGGGGCCCTTTTTGAAACTTATTTCCCGCAAACGGTAATGATGAATAAGGTTGAACTAGTGGCGTTCTTGAGGAAGCTTGCGGCGTAACTGACTATGGTGGTGGGCGGCCCTAGGGGTAAACCAGAGCGCTCATCCACCATTTTCCCGAAGGGCGCACTTATACATACTGACGTATGTTTGCGGCCTGCGGCGCTGGTTGCGGCTGCGCCGCGATGGGGCAAGCCCCATACTCCAGGCCTCAGATTAGGAAATACAAATGCTTTGGAACAGGAGATGAGACAGTATGGATTTTTTTCACTTTCATATACAAATGATCCAACGAAGTACAGGCCGCTCTGCGGTGGCTGCGGCTGCCTATCGGAGTGGCGCGCGGATCGTAAATACTTGGGACGGTACTGTCCATGACTATACTCGAAAGCAGCATGTGGTTTATAATGAGGTTATGCTTCCGGCAAACGCTCCGCCACATTTTGCTGATCGAAGTATGCTGTGGAACAGTGTCGAATGGGCTGAAAAGAAGCGTGATGCACAGCTTGCCCGCGAGGTGGAAATGGCGCTGCCAAAGGAATTACCCCGTGTTGCGCAAATCAAGCTGGTGAGAAAATTTGTCCAGAAAGAGTTTGTGGATGCAGGCATGTGTGCCGATGTGGCTATCCATGACAAGGAGGATGGAAATCCTCACGCGCATATTTTACTGACGGTGCGTCCACTAAATTCGGACGGGAGCTGGGCACAAAAAAGCCGACTTGTTTATGATTTGGATGATGCTGGGCAGCGCATAGCGCTTCCAAACGGACGCTGGAAATGTCATAAGGAAAATATGGTGGACTGGGATCATCGCCAGAATACAGAGAAGTGGCGAAAGGCCGCTGCGGAAACAATCAATGAAGCTCTGCGGGAGTATGGATTCTCGCAGGGCTTTGTGGATCATAGAAGCTATGCGCGACAAAACGTGCAACAGATTCCCGCTGTGCATGAAGGAGCGCAGATTCGTATGATGGAGAAGCGAGGCATCCATACCGCGATCCATGCGCGTAACTTAGAAATCACGCTGACCAACGGGCAGATTCGTCAGCTGCAAGCGAGGCTGACGCGGTTGAATGCCTGGGCGAAACATGAGGCAGGTGAACAGCAGCACTTTTCACAGGCAGATGCAGCGCCTACGCTGCGCTACAGGCTCGCGCATCAGGTTCTTCATGATACGGAAATTCAAAATTCCCGTAAGCGGCTGCAAGACAGTGTGGGGATAATGAACATCATGGCGGCTTATGACATTCAGGATGCTGCCTCCTATCTGGCGGCAGTACGGGCCGTGAATCGAAAATATTATGCGCTAAACAGTAAGCTGGTTGAGAATGAAAGGACGCTGCATGAAGTTGAACTGCGGTTGAAAACTTGGAGTGAATATGAGGAGCGCAAGGTGCTATATGCACATTATAGAGCGCTCCCGGCACGGAGGCAGACTGCTTTTTATGAAAAACATAGTGCAGAACTTCGGCGATTTGAAGTGGCAGAGCGCCAACTGAAGGCATGGCAAGACAGCGGAGAGAAGCTCAGTCCGAAAGCATGGAGAAAGTACCGACAATATTTGGACCGGGAGATTTTCATGCAGCGGTGCAGTATGCGAGAACTGAAGGAAGAAACTTGGCAGCTGGAGGCTGTGCAGAGGGCGATGACCAAGGCCGGAAAGGAAAGACATCATGAAGCTCAGACGACGCGATAAGATATGCAAACAACAGCAAATCATTCCTCCACTTCACGTATAGTTTATTTGTTTGAAGGGGCATATTTGAGCCTTCTCAAGTCGAAAGCTGGCATAGTGCCCTCAAGGACATCGACAACATGGTCACGCATTATCGGATTTTCAATTGCACCAGATTCATAGGAAATATGGTTAGTAGTTTTGTCTTTTTCGCAGTAAATAATCTGCTCTGCGTCACATGCTACGGCAATGTTCGGATTATGTGTTACAATAATAACCTGCCGTTTTTGCTTTGCTCTGCAAATACATGGAACAAGTTTGCTATAAACAGATTGGTTATCAAGATTGTCTTCTGGCTGATCTATGATGATTGGCTTTCTCTCCTTACTAAGAGCAAGATAGAAAATGAGTAATACAATTCCACGTTCGCCAGGAGAAAGCTCATCCAAAGAACGCGAACCCATCTTGAGCTTAAAGTTAACTCCAATATATTTCAGTCCAAAAATAAAATCATAAAATTCTTGCCGTTTTGGCACCCTTTTTTCAGCCGTTTCAAAATCGCTGGTTATAACTTCGGCCATATCGTGTACAAAAGCCATAACACTGTCCGCGTCTCCAAAATCTGTGTTTTTAATGCAAGTTTCGATTTCCTGAATAGAGTTATGCGAACGTCCGTATTTTCCGTTAAATTTTTGATTGATGAAAGCGAGGATATTTTGAGCCATGTTTGTCTCTTTCATAAACACTTCTGCTTGAAAGAGTATGCCGTCTTCAAGAGCTCCGAGCAACTGCGATATTTCCCCCTGAACAGGTGCATATATACCTTGATATATTTTTGATAGTTCAGAGATTCCTTCGTAGATTCGTTTAGTGATATCGTCCCTATTAGAAATAAGTGTGTTGTATTCAGAATCAAGATTCGTGTCTATGTAATTTAGTTCCTGCTTGAAAAACTCAATCGAGCCATCTGTATCTTTATTGCCAATGATTTCAGATCTCTTTTTGTCCCATTCTATCAAATCTGCGAGGTATTTTTGATATAGCTTTTCTTCCGTATCAGCAGAAGAAATTAGAGCATCTTTCTCAGCCTCGAGGCTTTCTATCTTATGGGAAAAACCATTTTCAGCAGAGATAGTATCTTGAATGAGTTTTTTCTCCTTTTTACCTTTTTCTATCAAATCTTCTAAGAATGCCTTTGGTGTTATCAATTCAGCGGTGCACTTAGAGTGTTCCAGCCTGTATTTTTTAACCAATACTTCAATCTGATTCTGAACTTCACCAAACTGCGTTTGGAGTAGAGATATTTGAGCAACTACAGTTTGTATATCATTGATATAAATGTTGATTTCAATAATTCTATCAGTAGCTTTCTTTATCGCATCCTTAGTTTCTTGAATACTTTTGTTTAGCTGGCTGAGTTTCTCTTGATATTCTTTATCTGCATCTTTCTGCTCCGGTTTAGAGACCTCAGCGGGTTTGGATTTTTCATGGCGCTGGAGTGTTTCGTTTGCCTTTGCAAGACTTTCTGATATCGTTTTCCGGTATTCTACAGTTTTTTTCTTTTCAAGCTTAACTATCTTGTTATTAATATCGGCGAGTTTTGTCCGCTCGTCCTGAAATCTAATCTCAAGAGGCTTTGACTTTAATTGTACTAATCCATCGAGATTCTGTGCATCTCCTCGTTCAGCCTTGTCAACATACGAAAAGATAACTTTATCAATCTCTCTTTGGAAAGTATCACCAAAATCATTGCACACATCTTCAATATATTTTTGCGGCAAATACTGAGCATCCTCAATAGCGCTTTTATTTTGACTTACCGCCAAAGAATCAGTATGGGTTTCTCCATCAAACCAAGTCAAGGTGGCAGAATAATCATTTGCATACTTTTTAGGCGCTTTTCTAAATCTTCTATCATCTAAGAATGAAGCTTTTCCCATCGTGTTACAACAGCATAAATGCCCGATTATATCAGAAAATGCACTTTTCCCACTGCCCTTATTTCCGATTACAGCCACCATGCTGGGGTTTAGCGGAATGTCAAAATCGAACCATGTGGTTTCTTTGTTAACTGGTTGGTCGATACGCATACAGGAAATTGAGGATATATTTCCTTGCTTGTTTTTGCTTACCCGATCCAAGGCTGGCGGTACATTTCCAATAAACACTCTTTCTTGAGGCTGATAAAGACATTGCTTTAGTCCCGCAAATGTCAGATCTGCTTTGATCCAAAGCAGATCCTTTACTGTGTAATCTTTTGGATTATGGTTGTCAGAACACATTATCAATGGTCTGCGTGCAATATCCTTAAAAACATGCTGTTCATATTCATCAATGTCACGTTTTTGAGCAATCTCGAAAAAATGAATTGCATCAGCAATATCTGCTTTTATAGCTTCTTTTACAGGAAGTGCATTAGAAATCTCTTTGTCAATTCCGTTCGTCTTGTGCCCAGCATGGATGGTGATTAAAGCATCGTGGCTTCTTGCAAAGTCGACAATATCTCCAAACTCCCAGTATATTGTCTCATTTGAATCAGATGACTTTGCTTTTTGGCGAATCATAATTGCGTCAAAATCCCCAGAAAGAGCAGTTAAATCTGCTTTCTCCGAAAAAACAAGAATCAGATGAAGATTGTTTGAACCTTTATCTGTACGAAGTTCAACTCCGGGGAAAAACACAATTTCGGGAGCCTTAGAGCGTAAGCTCTCTATTCTGCCCTTATCGATCTTGAAATGGTCAGTAATCGCAACCGCCTTAATGTTATTTTGCTTCAAGGCCCGACACAGCAAATCATCTGCATCAGGCGCTTTGTACTTATAATCATATGAAGAAGCTGTGTGGACATGTAAATCCCAACGGTTCCATTCTGATCCGCGATAATTCAACATCGTGTTGCACCCCTTTCTGTTTTCCATAGAACCGATAGTCAAATAACTCAGCAGTATGCTATGGCGCTCATCTTGGCCCTAAAAACTTATCTCCGTTCAGATGGATCATGTGATCTGGCATATTGGCAATCCAGACCTCTGTTTCCCATGCAAGGGATTCTGAGAACTGCTTGAATGTCTTGAAGTCCAGAAATGCCGTAACATATATTTTTCCGGCTGTAACGCCAGTCGTCATTTCCTCGATTTCTTTAATACGCCTAGGCTCCATCGGCCCAACGGATGTAACCGATTCGACAAAGAATAGCCAATCTTTGTCTTCAGAGTAGAGGACAACATCGGGCATCTTGTCGTGCAACGTTATTTCAAAGCCCAAAGCGCGGAGTTTGCCCACGTTCTTAACCAAGTCTTTCTCTGTGGTGTCCCCAACGTACAGGCACTCGGAGTTAGGTGCGAAACGAGGCGCAAATTCCTCGATAATAGCCTTTTGCAGTTGGTTGTGCTTGCCCGGCGAGAATGTGAAGTCTTCGCCATTGATCTTTACAGGCATTTTTCGCATAGTCCGTTTGGAGGCATAGAGGTCAACAAGAGAGTCGTGATTTTCCATAAAACATGCCAAACATCTCTCCCAGTCTGCAGTGCCAAAGCTCTGAATCAAGCGCAGCATCTCATCCGTTAAGCGATACCGATAGTTCGGACTGTTTGTTGCCTTTCCGTTATCCTCAATGAACGCTGCATTTCTAAAGTGATGCATGGCCTGTTTGCGGAAGGTTTCGCGGCTATTTTCTGCATAGGTCGTTCCGTAATTGCTGTTTGCGAACGCAATGACATCGTGAATCCGAATCCAATTATTTGCGGCAGAACCCCATGCCTGTTCTTCTGTTAGGTTAGCCATTGCAAGCAATACACAGCAGCACATACCGTTTTGCTGTTTTGCTGGAACTTTTAGTGAACTCAAAATTTCTTTTGCTTCCTCTAATTTACTCATATATAGCTCCTCAAAATATTGTCACAAGTTGCTTCCGACATATCTCTAACACGGATCAATTCTTTTCCCATCGCTTCAATCGCATTCATAGGAGGAACTGGCATGGAATTGATCTCGGTGGAGTTCACCTGTGTAGATCCGTTCAAGATGCGATAGTAGCTGTCATACAACGTAGAATTGAATAGCACATAGAGTCCATAGACAACACACTCTGATAACTCGCGGAGTCCGCTGATAAAATTGATTTTATTCTGGGTGCTAATCTCCGTATATTCAGGATACTTTCTGGCTAAGTACACACCGCATTGTAGACGGCGGTGTTCCTCTTTTGCTGTAAAACGCTTCACGAACAAGTAGTTGGTGTTCTCCTGTAAAAGCCCGCGCTGTTCAGTAACGATGTACTCATGTTCCTTTCCAGCAGGAAATACTACCTTTCCATCCTGAATGTGTTGGGAATAAAACAGTGGAACTGCATCGGTTTCGGCTGAATCACGCAATGCTTCACGATTCCGGAAATCAACCGTTAGCCCTGTTTTCATTTTTAACCCAATGTCAGGAAGGGTATCTGTCCATCGGTTCAGTTCATTCAGAGTTTGGACTTCCTCGGTGTTTGTCACCAGATAGACGTAGGACTCATTACCATTTACTACTGTCGAATAAGGAGCTTCAAAAACAGTCCGATTAGAGAAGTCGGCATTACTCTGTGTAGTCGTAATAGTAATTGTATTTGGCTTGCGCTGCGTCCGTTTTGCTTTAATGATGATAGTTTCCTGTAAAACACTTTCTTTTTCAAACACTTTATCCCTGCTGACAAATAGATGGATATGCTCTAATACACCTTCCTCAAAGAAACATTTGCGGAATTGCTTAAAGTATGCACCGGATGTCCATGAGCGAGGGATGATATACACCATCTCTCCGTCCTCCTTGAGATTGAACATGCTCATAGCCGCAAACAAAAAGTATAGGTTGGGCGCACCATAACATACATCTGGCATTGCAGTGGCTTCTGGCGCATCTTTTGCAATTTTCATATAAGGCGGATTGCCAATAACCATATCGAACTTATCTGCATCCGGACTTGCACCCAGCATACCATTGTCTGTCTCTTATACACATCTGACGCTGCCGACGACTTAATAGGT
>ENA-OZHU01000666-OZHU01000666.1-human-gut-metagenome-genome-assembly--contig:-NODE-666-length-21040-cov-15.190517_pt1 | contig 21040 bp, 17 predicted proteins | sample MGYA00244054_ERZ653700 | MGnify/ENA primary metagenome ERZ653700 (study PRJEB26926, sample SAMN06165279) | human gut metagenome | biome: ENVO:00009003; feature: ENVO:2100002; material: ENVO:00002003...
CACCTATTAAGTCGTCGGCAGCGTCAGATGTGTATAAGAGACAGAACTACAATTATGTGGAGGAGAATTTCTCTGACAATGCCACCGCTCTGTTTGGCACCAAGGGTGTGCAGCTGGTAATGGACGGTGCAAAGGTCACCGGCGTGATCGCACAGGACAGTGATAGCAATTACGTCAAGATCAACGCTAAGAATGGCGTTGTGCTGGCAGGCGGCGGCTTTGGCGGCAACAAGGAAATGATGGACGATCTGCTGCCGGACATCAAGCGTCTGTTCACCAAGGATGAGGACTTCTTTGCTCCCTTTGGCCGCGACGGCTCCACCATCCAGATGGGTGTGTGGGCAGGCGGCCGTCTGGAGGGCGACATCTCCACCATGAACTTCGACTCCATGGCCGTGCCCGACTATCTGCCCGGCCCCCTGTGGGTGGACGAGAATGGCCAGCGCTTCCAGAACGAAGCCTTTGCCGGCCCGGAGATCAACGGCTTCTTCATGGCACGTGCAAAGCGCGGCAATATCACCTCCATCTACGACAGCACCTATGAGACCCAGATCCTGCGCGGCTTCCCCGGCCATCAGGCATTCGAGTACGACATGCCCGCTGTGGTGGAAGCCATGAAGGGCAACTTTGAGGCCGCAAAGACTGCTGGTGTCGAGGGCGCCAACGGCTGGTACTGCGCCGACACCATCGAACAGCTGGCTGAGTACATCGGTGTGGAGCCTGCAGCCCTTTCCGCTACTGTGGAGCAGTACAATAAGGTTTGCGCCGAGGGCTACGACAGCGACTTTGCCAAGGACCCGCACTTCCTGAATGCAGTTGCAAAGGCTCCCTTCTACGCCCATGTCACAACCCCGAGTCTGGGCTTTGCACTGGTGACCACCGGCGGCTTTGTGACCACCAATGACCAGCAGGTGCTGAACGAGGATTATCAGCCCATCGAGGGCCTGTACGCTTCCGGCAACACCTGCGGGATGCGCTTCGGCCCCGAGTATATCACCCCGATCCCCGGTGTGAGCATTGGTATGTGCCTGACGCTGGGCCGCGAACTGGGCAAATACCTGGCTGCAAAGTAAGCAGCTGCCTTCGTCAAAGCCTGATCGGCTGCAGTAAAGCCCCATAAGCAATAAAAGATCCCGTCCACTTCTGGGTGAACGGGATCTTTTTTGCGTATCAGACAGGAAAAAGCGGCTTAGAGGTCGCTTTTCTCCTGCCCCAGATTATCGGATTCCAGGACAACACAAACTATGTTGCCATTGGCGGCGTAACGCCGGAGAACATCCCGGAGTTCCGCAAGGCTGGCTGCCTTGGCGTGGGCCTTGCCAGCAGCCTGATGCCGAAGGACAAGGCCGCCGCCCGCGACTGGGATGCCTGCGCGGAATACGTGCACATGCTGCTTACAAAAGCCAAAGGCGAATAAACCGCAGAAACAGCAAGACCGCTCACCCGAAAAGATGAGCGGTCTTTTGTTGTGTGATGGGATGGCATTGCCGCCGCCGACTCTTTAGACCATGGCTTCGCGTTATCCTGCCGGAGCAGTCGGTGCCGATGCCGTTCTGCTTTGTCTGCTGCGTGAACCACTTTCACTCCTGAAATGAACTGCATGAAAAATCAGAAGGCCCCATTCTATTGACTTTGCCTTTGCAGGGGAGTATACTCCATGTCACCAAGAATATTACGGCTATGACGAGAAAGAGTACCCGGAAAGAATGCTGCAGAGAGCTGCCGGATGGTGCAAGGCAGTGCAGGGCGTCCGTGGGAAGATCCTCTCCGAGCTTTCCGGCTGAATGGGCGGTGTCTACGCCCCAGTAAGCAGGAACGGCAGGCCCCCGTTATCACGGGCCGCGCATTGTTGGATGCGCACTGAGGGGCCGGGCTTTGCACCGGCAATAAGAGTGGTACCGCAGAGGAGTTTATACGCCTTTGTCTCTTACGAACCGTAAGGGGCAAAGGCGTTTTTGTTTGCGGGAAAGCCATTTTCCGGATGTTTCATTGCCTTTGCATCCGCAAAAATAAGTGTTCAGGAAAAAGGAGAGTTTATCATGAAAACATTGGAAAAAGTAAGCGACTTTGTGGGCAAGTACATGGCCGCCATCGTCATTGTGGTGGCGGCACTGTCTCTGCTGTTCCCCGGCACCTTCAGCGTGGTAAAGACCGCATGGGTCAACACCCTGCTGGGCATCGTCATGTTCGGCATGGGTCTCACCCTGAAGCCGGAGGACTTCAAGGTGGTGTTCAGCCGCCCGAAAGACGTGATCATTGGCTGCATTGCGCAGTTCACCCTGATGCCCTTCCTTGCATGGGCGCTGACGCAGCTGTTCCACCTGCCCACCGAGCTGGCTATCGGCGTCATCCTTGTGGGTACCTGCCCCGGCGGCACCTCCTCTAACGTGATGACCTATCTGTCCAAGGGCGACGTTGCACTGTCCGTTGGTATGACTGCCGTTTCCACCGTGCTGGCACCCATCCTGACTCCCCTGCTCACCCTGCTGTATGCCGGCCAGCGCGTGGATGTGAACCCTGTAAATATGTTCCTGTCCATCGTCAAAGTAGTGCTGGTGCCCATCGCACTGGGCTTTGTGGTCAACCACTTCTTCCACGCCTTCACTCAGAACGCCGTCCGCGTGCTGCCGCTGGTCTCCACCACCGCCATCGTGCTCATCATCTGCGCCGTTGTTTCTGCAAACTCCGCCAAGATCATGACCAGCGGCCTGCTGATCCTTGCCGTAGTCATCCTGCACAACCTGCTGGGCTACCTCACCGGCTTCGGTGTGGGCAAGCTGCTGAAGCTGGATTCCACCAAGTGCCGCGCGATCTCCATCGAGGTCGGTATGCAGAACTCCGGTCTGGCCACCTCTCTGGCCGCTGCCCACTTTGCACAGTATCCGCTGGCAACCATCCCCGGCGCTGTGTTCTCGGTGTGGCATAACATTTCCGGCGCCGTCCTCGCCAACTTCTTTGCCCGCACCGCCGAGAAGAAGGACTGATCTTATACCATAATAAAAATGGCTGCTGCACAGGGTTTCTTCCCGGTGCAGCAGCCATTTCTTTGTTTATTGAACGTGATCTGCGCGGTTTTCCCGTCTTTGCCTGTTTCCCGGGCTGTTGCGTAAACGCAAACATCCCGGGAGCAAAAACACCCGAATCCCAGACCCCCTGCGTGTGATGCATGATGGCTTTTCGATTTTTAGAACGATGATTCGTCAAATCAAAGCAATTTGCTACAGATCTGCTACAAACGGCAGTTTTTAGACGCATATATGTCACACAAAATTTAATATCGTTCTGCCAATCCCATTACATCATCTTTACAAGTATCAACTTACCAAACGCGAAACAATGTACCTTGATACAACGCTAATATGCTTGTCCAGTCTACTGCTATTTGTGCGCAGCAACTCTTGTAAATCCGTAATGCTAGAAAAATTATTGCCAATAATTGAAACAATATAGTCTATATCACCTTCATAAATTCCCATATCTTTAAGCATTTTTTTGCTGGGAGAATTTAAATAGTAGAGCATTTCAATATTTTTCATTAATCTATCGGACAAAGTGTTTATCAATCCTACCGGCACCTTATCACATTGCATAAAATATCGAATCAAATCTACTTTACTATAGAACTCAAATTCGACATAACTTGATTTAAATCTTATAGTCTTATTGATTACTCTTGAAATTTTTGCTTTTGGATATGCAGATAGCGTGGCATCCACAACATCTTTAACCGATTGGCGATATTTATAGGTCAACCTATTTATGATAAATGTATCTATCATAAAATCATATTGGCGACCAGCTATAATTTCGTAAAGTGTGCGAATGAGCTCCAGTTTACTTTGATTTGGATCTACTTTTTGAACATAGAGAACTCGAAGAAGTCTTCTCTTCATCCTATCGTACTGGTCAAGTAAAAAAGTTACAGTCGAAAATCTATGTTTTTTTGCAACCTTCGCCCTATACTCATCATACGATATTCCCAGACGATTTAATATCTTCACAAATTCCGGATGAGAAGAATAATCGCCAAAGTTAATATCCATATCAATACTGGTATCTGTTAATTCAAACTCAATAGACTTCAATGCCTGATTTTTTTGATAAAAAGGATCCTTTGGACCTTTGATATAATGAGCCACTCCCAGATAATGTTGATAAAGCCTTCCTGTTCGCCCAACCAGATTATAAAAGTCAAATGCATCAAATGGTTTTCTATAATCTCGATATGGCTTCGTTATAATTATGTTTTTAGCTGTAGTATTAACGCCTTCTAAGAGCGTTGATGTGCATATCAAACGAGTAAAACCAGATTGTTCATCATTAAACAACGCCAATTCGAGCATCCTAATGCCCAAGGGCAGCTGTCCATGATGTATCAAAAAGCCTTTTTCTAAAGCTTTAACCACCGACCACTGTGGGTGAATTTCTCGTTTCCCCCACAAAATAAATTCATTTAATAGCGGATCAGCTCTTATCCTTGCTGTATCATAAGACACAGCTGTTTGCTCAACAAATGCTTCTATTCCCACAACCGTTGGAAAATATATAAGCGTATTATCTCTTTCTGGAATACTGCGCAGTATCTTATCCGTATATATAACCCGTTCATCTTCACTAAGAATATCATACGTTTTAACATCGTTTACCACAGGCGAATAGTTTGTTGAGTAAAAGGCTGGAACATCTTCTAATTTTTCACGATGATCCACACCACTGATGAACGGCGCTAACAGAACATATTTTTTGCTTAAACGAACCATATTGTAATACGCAATATTCAGTATAAGAACCCGCTCGTCAGAAAAATTCTTTTGCAGCTTATACACTTCATCAATAACAAGAAAATCTATAGAAGAAAATAGTGAAACCACCTCTTCATCTATAACTCTGTCATGTGTTACAATAAAAATATTATATTGACCAAAATAATACTGCTTTTCCGGATCTATTGACAAATATATATTATATTCTTTGAATTTTTCACGATATTGCTTAATAATTTTTTGTCTATATTCATCGACGAGTGCTAATGTCGGAACAACCATTACCACATTTTGAGGTTTCGCTCTGCAAATATACTCAAATACAACAAACGTTTTCCCAAAACTTGTTGGGGCACTAAAAATCAAGCCACGATTATTTTTTATAAGTTGTAAAACTTTTCTTTGTTCTGGATGTAATGCTATATTATCATCTAACAGAGATGATGCAAACGCATTGTAAACTACTGACTCCCATGAAAAATTCCGAGAGTACATTGTGAGTCCTAGTGAATATAACGAGTCTGCATTAGCCTCTGCAAAACATGCTTTATCGCTTTGTTCATTCAGCTCTCTAATATATCTTTCTCTATACAACTGCGCATCTTCAAACCGCATGGTTTCCATTTTGATATTCACCGCTCTTTTTTACTATTTTTCTCATCAGTACGTTCATCATTTCTGCCTTATCAATTATCGGCAGTGATATAAAGATATAATCTGTTTCTATTCCAAAGAACTGACTACGTCGAAGTTTTTCATTCATGTTCTGAAGAAATTGTTCTGGTGCATCTATACTGTCACTGTTGCCATGAGCCAGAAAAGCTGGGACGCATATTTTGTTAACAGATGCTGCTTTTATAAAATCCTGAAAAGAAATGCAAATTTCAGTGTATTGACCAAACGCATCCTTGAACTCTTGAGAAAGATTAAATACTTCTTCATTTGCCAAAACAAGTTTATATTCTTCTGCGATTTGCCTTTCATAATCTTCAAAAGATCGATTTACTAGCCTGATAGCATTTTCAATGTTCTTGCAAACTTTAGATTCTCCAAAATAAATAGTCTTCTGTTGAGGATCAAAGAACAGAGAATCTATTCCAAAAACACTCATATTTCGATCTGTAGTACATCGAAACTTCGGAATGATACAATGGATTTTATAATAGCTCGTCAAAAGCAAATGCATTGCATATTCACCTATTTTTCCAATTTTATCTTTTTGTATATGCACCTTCCCATTAACATCTACAAAGTGATATTCCTCACCCAATGCAGTATAAATCTCATCAGATTCATCATCAACAGCAAGCAGTTCAAGATCACTATTTAAGAAAGAACCCAAGGTCGTATACAATTTCTTATATATTGCCGGAGTCGGCTTAAACTCAATCGGCGTCAATGTATTAGCATAGTTAAGTAGGCTATTTTCGCTTAGCAAATACTCTGCCAAGCCATTCATGAACATTGTAGGATTATTAAAGTCAGCATACAAAAAAGAACTTGAAACATCACTTTTATACACTGTGAACTGTTCAAAATGCTCAATCTGAATCATAGAAGTTCCTCATTTCAATAGATTCATATAACAGTTTCCTTTAATTATTCAAGCAATTTAAGCGGATTCCAGCCATTTTTGCGAGTCGTTCATGTCCACAAAGCGCTTTCATATCTATTTCGCAAATTTGGTTCACCCTAATTTTATCAACTGCCTCCATCGCCGCTTCTCTCTGGCTCAAATGCCGTTTTCCAACGGTCAGGCAGTTTGCTCCATCCAATGTATCATATTGCTGAAACGCCCGGTTGAAATCCATCAAGTCATGCAGCCGGATAGGTTGATTCGTCTCATTGTCCACCAACAGACCCCAGTTTTTCCAATGGCGGTCGGTGTTGCCCACCAGATAATCCAGAATGTTCATCATATAGTATCCGTGGGCATCCAGTTCCAGAATTTTATCCAGCGTGTTCCAATCATGATTTGTGCAGTAGACATCGTAGGCTGCATAAGTCACAAGGCTATATCGCTGCGAGGTCATAATTTTGCTGATGGAAACCAGCTCATTCTCAAACATCCCCTGCTCATACAAAACCTGATGACAGTCAAAGCATCGACAGATCTTACTTGCCAGCACCTCACGCTCAACTGCATCTTGTCCACCATCTTTATAAAGATAGAAGCCATCATCCTTGCGCACCCACGCTTTAGGATAGCATCCGCCAGTGGACAAATCATTTGCCAAAAGATGGGCATTTGTCACAGCCATCTGATGCCCACGCAGTGCATTATCCACAAGAGCATTGCTTAAAGAGTGTGTGTAGAGATTGATATCCTCAAATCGGACAGTCTCATTTTCTTCTTTTACCCAGAACACATCCAGCAGAGACAGGCAATGGTACGAAAGCGCAATCTGTGCACGCTCCCGATCCGTAACACTCTGGGATGCGCCAATGCTGTTCAGGATTTCCTTTGCATAAGTGCGGTCACGTGGTATCAGCCGAGATGCACACCATGAATGGAAGCTAATCACATTATTAATTCGAGTATCAAAGTCATTCGATTCTTTCAGCACTAGACCATAGGGCATGAAATCTTCAATATAAATTTTACACTCACCAGCCGTACTCACCTGTGCCACACATCTTTCCGTGTGCATAATGCAGTAGACTGTTGCCTTGCCCATCGCCTCCACCACCTTATTTGACTGATGCACGTTTTCTTTTCTACCATTGTACCTTCTTTTATGTTCCAAAACAAGATGTAAAAAAGCTCTTGGCCTCTTTATTAAAGGTCAAGAGCTTTTGCTCGCCGCTGAACTTCTGCTCCAAAGATCGTGTTCAGCTTAATTTTCAATCATCTACACTTTGCGTTTCAGATAATTCTTCCCAGTCTTCTGGATTTCCGCATCTACGGAGATACTCATGCCCGCCATCGACTGCACACGATCCACAAGAACAAAATTTGAAATCATGTACAGTGCAGCTTTCAATAACATCCCTGCACTTTTTACACCGGATCATATTTCTCACTATTTTCATCATGCACGTCACCCGCAGTCAATTATCGGCGCTCACATCATTTTTTGAGCCGCAAATAGTATTTTTCAAGGCTCTTATCGCAGACATTCACAATATGCAGCCAATCTTCCCGTGTGAGCTTGCGGAAGATGATCGGGTTCACCTCGATGGTCTCCACGTCCTTGCCAAACGTCAAGAGACACATATTTCCAAAGTTTCTAAATAAGGATGTTCTTCTCTATGTTTTTTCGTACAGTCACTCTTGGAGGGCGATTACTCAATCATTCCATACGCCTTGTAATCTTAAATTATCTGTATAATGTCTACCAACTTTTAAGACTAGTTTCTATCCTTTGTTAGCCGTGTGCAGTGTTTGCGTTATTCTCAACAGCGAGAATAAAGTCAGCCAGTGTCATTGCAGAGTTTACAAATAGGCGAGCATGATAGTCGCGGATTGGAATCCGTTTGGAACCAACACCGTGGGCATCACTGTCTTTGTTACGCATTTCAGAAATAGCAGATACGATACTATTCAACCCAGAGAGCAGTGTGTTGATTCGCCGATCTGTATCTTTGTCTGTGTGCATATTGTAAAGCTCTCGAACCTGCTTGAATAATTTCATCATATCTCCATTGTCCGAAGGAGCAGCGCCTTTCTTTTCAATGACATAACAAAATGTTTCTTCAAGCAAAGTTCTGGACTTTGTAATTGCGCTATCAAAGTTGTTCTGCTCCACATCGTCCATAGCACGACTTGAGATGTCTTTGATGTATTCTCGGTCAATGGCTTTAATTTTAGGTGTTTCTACTTCAGGATGACTGCCGATGGGATGAACAATAAACTGTTTTCCAATAAGGGAAAGCTCATTGCCGCCGAAATATAGAATGCCATTGATCATCTGGATTGCTCTTGAAGTAATATAGGTATAAGCAGCATCAATTTCAGCGACATTATAACCGAATAAGGCATCGGCGAACTGAGCTTTATCGAACAAGTAGCTTAATAAAGCGGAAAACTTATCTTGTTCGATGCAGTAGTCCATAAGATTATCGAGATATTGCCATCTACTCAGGGTTGCATCCCGATTGTAACTGACAGGCAGTCCAAATTGGTTTGAAATGTCACACAGATTAGGGCCACTTAGATACGGCATTCTTACCTCAATTGTTTGTCCATCAGAGAACAGATAAGTACCCATCGGGGTGTCACCATCGAGAATGGCAAGGATATTTTTGTTTTTTAGTAAGGCGTAAGGCGATGTTTTAGAGTTCATGCAAAAATCACCTCTACATAAATTCAATCAATTGTTTTCTTCAAAATTTTCAACCTGCTCCATGACCTTTTTGAAAACTTCGGGGCTGTACCGCGGTGGATAGCCGTTTTTTACAAGGCAGATCTTGATCTCCAGCTTCAACTGATTGCGGACGTTCTGATTGTTCAGCCAGTCAGCAAACGAAGATTTGGTATCGATGATCTCTTTGACCTTTTGCGCCAGAGCCTTGCACTTGTCGTTGATGACAACGCCGTCAACCTCTTTATCGGTTCCGTATTCAAAATCATACTGGTCCCGCAGGGCAAGGAGAATATCGTAGAACGCCTTTTCTTCAAAGGTCAGACCGATCTTTCGGAAGCTCTCTCGGCTTTCCTTTATCTGGCGCAGAACTTCCAGTGCATGGTCGTAGGCAGCTTTGATAATATCATCCGAAGCCTGCTCCTGTGCTTCGCCAGCTTCCTCGATGCTCAGATGTTTGCGCCGTTCATGGTAGGCACGGATCGTGTCCTCCAACATCTGTTCAAAGGTCCTTGCAGCCAACTGGTTCACCTTGCTGTATTCCCGGATCTGCTTCCGCATCATCTTCACAAGAATCTCCAGCTTGGTGGCAGGCATCTTGATGTCGGACAGCTTTTCAAAATACTCCGGGCTGAAAATATCTTCTTCCTCACCAGTGTCAAGAATGCTTTCCACCTGATTGTATTTCAGGGCTTCTTCCACCATCCGGGACACATTGCGGTTCATGGTGTCGGTATCCACATCACTGGTGCCGCTCATTTTGCGGACAAAACCGGCAATCGCCATGAAGCACTGTGCAAGAGCAGATTCGTCCTCATGCAGTTCGCCGGAGGGCTGGCAGATGTCGTAAGCAACACGCATCCGCTTGACAGTTTTGAGGAAATACATTTTGAAAGATACCTTCTGACTACCGTTCTTGCTTTCAGTGTTCAATTCCTCCAAGGACGCAAAAACATATTCCGCACCCTTTGCCAGCGCACGATAACGCTCTACCGGGTCGCTGTTTACGCTTAAAAACGGGGTTAGGTCATAATTGGTAAAAAGCTGCTTGAGGATCTCCAGTTCTTCCCGGAATGCCTGGGTCGCCTGCTCTACATCGTCCCTTGTGGGAGCCACCGAGGTGTTGCCGCCATAGATCTTCATGGCCTCCCGCATATTGTCACGGATGCCAATGTAATCCACGATCATGCCATATTCCTTGCCCGGATATTTCCGGTTGACACGGCTGATGGTCTGGATGAGCAGATGTTTTTGCAGGGGCTTGTCGTTGTACATATAGGTCAACGACGGCACATCGAAGCCGGTGATCCACATATCGACAACAATGACGATGCGGAAATTTGAGCGGTCATTCTTGAACGCAGCATCCAGCATATCCGAGCGCTTGTCGTTTTTGACACCGCCCAGATAGTTGTACATTTCCGGCTTGTCGTTGCTGCCCACGCTTGCCACCATCGCAATAAAGGGCACGGGTTTCAGCTTGGAAAGTTCTTCCTCCGTGGCGGATTCCCCTTCCGGCACTTTTCTTTCCACGAACCACTCCGGGTATTTTTCCTTGAACTTTTCCAGCAGCGCAAAGGCGATGGGGCGGCTGGAACAGACGATCATGGCCTTCTGCACCCGGTTTGGGTCTTGTGCACAGGCAGAAACATAGTGGTCGTGAATATCCACCGCCAGCCGTTCCAGACGGGAAGGCTCGCCCAGAATCACCTCCATGGAACTCATGGCGGCTTTGCTGGCTTCGATATCGTCTTTGGTGGCACCCTCGTCCGCACAGCGTTTGTAATAGGTCTCGATTTCCTTGACCTTTTTCTTGTCCAGAAGCACTTTTGCAATGCGGGGATGGTACTTGATGGATACGGTCAGACCATCCGCCACTGCCTGATCCATGGTGTAGCGGTCGATCTCATCGCCAAAGGTCTGGTAGGTCTCTGCAATGGGGGTCCCGGTAAAGCCCACAAAGGTTGCCGCCGGAAACGCCTCCCGCAGAACCTTTGCATAGGGCTTGGACACCAGTGCTTTCATGTTCTCGTCGGAATCCTTGCTGAACTGGATCTTTTTGGAGTGTTCCAACTGCGTCCGATGGGCTTCGTCGGAGAAGCAGATGATGTTGCGCCGGTTGTTGATCAGCCCAATCTTATCCTCTTTGCGGTCGCAGAATTTTTGAATGGTGCAGATGTAGAATCCGCCGCTCTGCCGCTTGCCCAATTCGTCCCGAAGCTGGGCACGGTTTTTGACCACAGCCACCTGCCCCAGATTCAAAAATTCCTGACTTCTGGTAAAGAGTTTGGCACTCTGCTTTTGCAGGTCCTCCCGGTCTACGATCATCACGATGGTAGGAGATCCGATTTCGGGCACATCCGGGCAGCGCAATGCCAGCTGCCGGGCAAGGAATGCCATGGTGTAGGTCTTGCCGCAGCCGGTAGCACCAAAATAGGTGCCGCCTTTTCCGCTGCCGCTTTTGACCGACTTTACAATGCTGTCCTTCAGCAGCCGTGCCGCAAAAAACTGCGGATAGCGGCAGATGATCTCCACTTCGCTGCTGTCGTAGATACTATCCTGAAAATAGATGTAATCCCGGAAGATCTCCAAAAAACGGGCAGGACTATAAACGCCGTTGATCAGAGTTTCGGTTTCCGCAAAAGGCAGCGCAGAGATCTTGTCGCCATCCTCCACACGCCGCCATGCGTAGAAATGCTCATAAGGGGTACGCACCGTACCAAGGCGGGTCTTGACACCATCGGAGATGCAGGCAAGGGGGCAGTAGTGCAGCAGATGGGGGATGTCCCGCCAGTAGCGAATGGTGATCTGCTCCCAAGCATCGTGAATGGTCGCATTGGCGGCAGCTGGGTTTTTCAGTTCAATAATGCACAGCGGCATTCCGTTCACGAACAGCAAAACGTCCGGGCGGCGGGTCTCTTTCTGTCCGTTGTTGGTGTACTCCACAACAAACTGGTTCACTGCCCGGAAAATGTTCTTTCCCGGCTCCTCAAAATTGATGAGGGGCACCATCCGTGCCAGACCGTTCTGGGGCACAAACTGGATGCCGAACACCATCCAGCCATACAGCTTGTGCAGGGTGGCAAAATCGCTTTCGCCGCCTGCAAGATGCACGGTATCATAGAGCTGGTCGATCTCCCCGGCAGTCAGGTCCGGGGCATTCTCTTTCAGAAATTCTTTGAAGTCCGCTTCCAGCAGCACCTCATGTCTGGACGCACGGTGGAGCGCATTGCCTGCCGTGTAGGTCCATCCGGCTTTTTCCAAAAAGCCCAGAAAGGCATTTTCGTATTCCGATTCGCAGTAGTGGCCGTTATAGTCCTTTAACTTTGCCATGATTTACGCCTCGTTTGTTCTCATTCCTTCTTCGATAGAACCCTTGATCAGGATGGGGCAGATATTTTGAATTTGAGCTTTCAGCTTTTCAGCAATTTCCTTGCGGGTATTGTACGCCTTGAAAATGTCCACAATGTCCTGTTGGATTTTAATGTCAGGAACTGGGATTTCCACTTCACATAAGTCAGTAAAATTGAAAAACTCGGTTGAACTTCCCCATGAATTTGTGATTACATAACGATCAAATTCAGAACGATTGAAAAACATATAAAGCCATTGAGCTATAAGCTGTGTTTGATATTCAGGCTTGATACGAAATACAACGTAATCTTCTGTGCAGATAATGGGGGATTTTCCATCATTGTAGGCTATACTGAATTTAGAACCGTTTCGAGAAGTGCGATGATTAAAGACAAAATCTCCCGGATAAACAATTTGAAATTTACTTAAATCACGCCCGTTTAAGTCTGATTTAGATGGCATCAGTTCTTTTGTATTGTTGACACCTCGAACATCCGATGCGCCATACGCTAAATCGGAATTGACATTCTCACAGAGAATGAGGTAGGAAGCAAGATTTTTAAGTGGAGCTATCTTTTTAAGGGTTTCAACATACATATCGCAAACCAACTTCAAATCCCCAAGTCCTTTTTCGTAGCTTTGTTGATTGGCAAGCATGGCGTTGTAGATGTCCACATATTTTTGCTGAATAGGAATTGACGGAAGCTGTATTTCAAACTCTGACAAATTTGCTACACGAAAATAATTTCTTGCGGAGCCAATAGCCTCAAACCAGCACTTTCGTGCAAACTCATCACGCTTAATATAAATGTTTAGATATTCAGGCAAAACTATATCGGTCCGAGTAACGAAAAAGACCTCGTAGAGAGACGAGCAGATAGCCTTGTCGAAATACTGGTTAAGTGCAATGGAATTGAGTTCCATTCTTGCAGGGTTGAAGACAAAATCGTTTTTGTAGTACACATTATAAATCGAGGTATCGGCTCCGTCTTGCCGCGGCTGAATAAACCCATCTTTAGAGACGCCCCATGATGGAAGCTGTTCTGTGCCATCGTATTTTTCACGTCGCTGTTGAATCAAATCTCCCAGCCGATATTTAGTCAATGCCATAGCCGATCCCCCTGAATGCTTTCTCCAGCATCCGCTGGGAATCCTTTTCCTGCTTTATGATACTCTGCATTTCGGCCTGAATCCGTGCCATTTCTTTCTCATAGTCAATGTCCAAATCACGGTCGATGAACTCAATGTACTTGCTGGGGGTCAGAACCCAGCCATTCTTTTCAATTTCTTCGATGCCAACACTGCAATACAGTTCGGGAACGGCATAGTTGATGCTATCCGTGCCCTCGTTCTGCCAAGTATGGTAGATGGCCGCAGCCTTTTCAATTTGGGTGGTATCCAGCAGAACTTTCTTTTTGCCCTCACCCTTGACCGGATTCTCAGTCCATGTACGCAAATCCATGAACAGAATTTCATGTTCCCGGTTGCGGAGCATCCGTCCATGATAGCTGCCGCCCTTTTTGTTCTGGTTCAGAATCCACAGGGTCACGCTGATGTCGGTGGTGATAAACAGTTCACGGGGGAGGACGATGATTGCCTCCACTTTGTCGTTCTGGATCAGCTTTCTGCGGATGGCAGCAGCGTCACCATCATTCAGCGCACCATTGGCCAGCAGAAAACCGGCAACACCATCGGAGGGCTTCAGGTGGGAGAGAATGTGCAAGACCCACGCATAGTTGGCGTTGCTTTCCGGCGGGGTCTCATAATCCGCCCAACGGGGGTCGTCTTTCAGGTTGCTGTCGTACCAGCCTTTCAGGTTGAACGGCGGGTTCGCCATGATATAGTCGAAGTACAGCCCCTTGTGCAGGTCATGGGTAAAGCTGGAATCGTTGGTCTCGCCAAGGTTGTGGCTGATGCCACGCAGGGCAAGATTCATTTTGGCAAGGCGGTAGGTGGCGGCTTCCTTTTCCTGACCGTAGACATTGATGCGGTTGATACCGCCCTGCTTGGACTGGACAAGGGCGGCACTCTGGACGAACATACCGCCGGAGCCGCAGCAGGGGTCGTAGAGTGTGCCGTCGAAAGGTTCGATCATGGCAGCGATCATCTGCACAGCATCATGGGGCGTGTAGAACTCGCCCTCCTCCTTGGTGGCGTTGACCGCAAACTCTTTCAGGAAATATTCGTAGACTCGACCGATCAGATCTTTTTCCTCGCCAAACTGCTTGTGGCTGATCTTGTTTATCTCGTCCACGATCTTTTTGATGTCGTTGGGGGCAAGGTTGCGGGTGGTAAAGGTGCCCTCGATAAAACAGCCCTTCAGTTGCTCGGAACCGGCAGCGATGCTGTGCAGTGCGGTGTCCAGTGCCACATTCAGGTTTGCCGCAGGCGTGTTGATGATGGTGTTCCATCGTGCTTCCGGGGGAAGATTGTAGGTTCCATCTGGGAAGGTGGGGTCATCAAAAAATGCTGCATGAATGTCTTTATCGTCTGGGTCAAGCCCCTGTGCCCGAAGTTCCTGTTTCAGCTTTTCAATGCCGTCCTCGTATTTCTCACCAATAAAGCGCAGGAACACAAGGGTCAGCATCATGTCGCGCTTTTCAAAAAAAGAGCCGGAGTTGCGGGCAGCGCGCAGGTAGTCCCGGCAGTTAAACAAAATTTGATCCAGATTCAAAGCCTTTTCTTCAGCTTTCTTTTTTGCCATTATAAGGTTCCTCCAGAATCTTCTGTAATTGTAACAATTTTATCACAGACGATACCAAACATCAATTCGACTTTACAAAATGGCGCAAAAGATAGCGTTTACACGTTATCTTATCGTATAATTTAATTTCATAACTCTCTCAAACTCCAAATTTTCACCCAGATATAATAATCATGATCAAAAGCCTCTGAGTCGAAAGACTCAGGGGCTTTTTCATGTCTGGAGGTGAGCATTTTGTTATTCCGCACCATCACTATCATTATTACCATCGTATTTTAAAGCGCAGCTGCGCAGAAAGGAGAAAGCATTATGAACTTTTGGTCCGAAATCGTCAAAGAAGTTGGCACCGTCCTGGTGGAAGTCCTCGTCCGCATCGCTGAAGAAATGGAAAACAACAATTGATCACAGTACACTGAAAAGGAGATTTTACTATGCCCGCAAATGTTGAAACGATGTTCTCTGTCCGTGAGACCCCTTGGCACGGCCTTGGCCGTATCATTATGGATGCCCCTGCAAGCCGTGAAGCCTTGGAACTGGCCGGTCTGGATTGGCAGGTGGAAAGCCGTAATATCTATTCCGGCACGGATGCTATGATCCCCGGCTATCGCGCAAATGTCCGCAGCACTGATGATGCTGTTCTGGGTGTGGTATCCGACCGCTACCGCATTGTGCAGAACGAAGAAGCATTTCAGTTCACCGATGACCTGCTGGGTGAAGGTGTCACTTATGAAACTGCCGGTTCCCTGCAGGGCGGCAAGAAGGTCTGGATGCTGGCAAGGCTTCCGAGGAAATATCTTATCGCTGGAGATCAAGTAGTACCATATCTTGTAATCTTCAACAGTCATGACGGAAGTTCTGGTGTAAAAGTGGCCATGACTCCGATCCGTGTAGTCTGCCAGAACACGCTGAACCTCGCGCTGAATACCGCAAAGCGCAGCTGGACTGCACGCCACACCGAAAATGTTCTGCTCCGCGTGCAGGATGCCCGTGAAACCCTGCAGCTGGCCAGCAACTATATGGTTGAACTCGGCAACCGTGGCGAAGAGCTGGCTCGCATCGATTTATCCGATCACAAGGTGCAGGAGTTCATCAATGAGTTTTTCCCGATTTCTGAGGACCTGTCCGATTGCCAGCGGAAGAATAACCTGCGCTTGCAGGAAGATCTGAAGGCTCGCTATTATAACGCACCGGATCTGGGATGGGTCGGCAAAAACGGTTGGCGCTTTATCAACGCAGTCTCCGATTTTGCTACCCACGCAGATCCTCTCCGCAAGACCAAAAACTACAACGAGAACCTGTTCCTGCGCACCGCAGAGGGCAACCCCATGATCGACAAGGCTTACAAGATGGTGCTGGCAGCAGCATAAAGGAGCAAGCCATGAATGATGTAAATAACCGCATTTTCAGGGAATTCACGGAATTTTTTGACAACGTCGAGAAGAGTGCTTCTGAAATCAGCGTTACCATGGCTTATGAGATCACGATGAAAAGTACCATCAGCACCGCCATTATTGTTTTGGAATCCGAGGGCAGACTGGAGGAGCGCTACTGGAACCATCTCAGGGTGCAAAATAATATTCTGGATTTTCTTTATGACCTGTGGGTTGGCTCTTGCCATTCGTTAGCTGCCGACTTTTCCACCATCATGAAAGACTTGGTGGAATATGACTTCATTCTTGCCGAATCTATTATGAAAGAAAGGATGCAAAGCGCATGAAAAGATTGATTTCAACTTTGAACCTGTCCAAAGAAGATTGGCTCCGTTACCGCAAATGCGGTATTACCGGCACGGATGCCGGGGCTATCCTTGGTCTGAATCCCTACCGTTCTGCATTTCAGGTGTACCACGATAAAATCAGCGATACCATTGAAAATATCGACAACGAGGCCATGCGACAGGGTCGTGATTTGGAGGATTATGTAGCGCAGCGCTTCACCGAAGCAACCGGTCTGAAGGTACGCCGTGCAAATGCCATCTACCAGAGCGAGGAACATCCGCTGCTTCTGGCAGACTTTGACCGCCTGATCGTTGGGCAGAAAGCCGGGCTGGAATGCAAAACGGTCTCACCGTTCTCTGCGGATAAGTGGGCAGATGGCAAAATCCCTGCACATTACATGGCTCAGGTCAATCACTATCTGGCTGTCAGCGGTTTTGACTGCTGGTACATTGCTGCTCTGATTTTCGGGAAGGAACTGGTGATTCACAAGATCACAACCGACAAAGAAGTTCTGAACAATCTCATTGCCAAGGAAGAGCACTTCTGGAAATACAACGTGATGCCCGAAATTCCGCCTGTACCTACCGGAAGCGAGGGAGATACACAGCAGATCAATCAGCTGTACTCTGCAGATGATCGAAACAAAACTGCCGATCTTAATCCCATCCGCGACCTGTTGGATAAGCGGCAGGAGCTTTCTGATCAGATCGAACAGCTGGAGCAGGAAAAAGCCTCTATTGAACAGCAGGTGAAGTTGGAGATGCAGGACGCCGCCTATGGTACAGCACCGGGCTACAAGGTGTCCTGGGTATCCTCCGAAAGTAAACGGGTAGACTCCCAGCGTTTGAAGAAAGAACAGCCCGATATTTTCAATCGGTACAGCAAGAATGTAAGCAGCCGCAGGTTTACCATTATCCATGCAGCATGATTTTTGTATGTCTGCTGGCATACAAAATTGCCTGTTTTTCCAATTTTGTTTAGTACGGCAATACAAAATTGCCCGTTTCTCTAACTTTGTTTAGTACAGCAATACAAAACCCGGCGCAGCAATTCATTTGTTGCGCCGGGTTTTTATCAGAAAGGATGCTATCATGGAAAATCCATTCGTAAAATTATTTGCTATTGACTTCAAAGATCATCTGGAAGTCAAAAAGTCCGGCAACACGGAACTGAAATATGTAAGCTGGGCGTATGCTTGGGCGGAGGTGAAAAAGCTGTATCCCGCTGCCAGCTACGAGGTCAAGAAATTCAACGGCCTGCCCTATGTTTATGATCCCATAACCGGCTTCATGGTGTACACCTCGGTCACGATTGAGGGCGTTTCGCACGAAATGTGGCTGCCTGTACTGGATGGCGCAAACAAAGCCATGAAAGCTGTGCCTTATACCTACACCACTCCGAAATGGGACTACAATCCGCAGACTCGCCGCCGTGAAAAGATCGGCATGGAAGAACGTACCGTAGAAGCAGCCTCCATGTTCGATGTGAATAAGGCTATCATGCGGTGTTTGGTGAAGAACCTTGCTATGTTCGGCCTTGGTCTCTATGTCTACGCCGGAGAGGATTTGCCGGAAGATGCTGCACCGCAGCCGGAGGCAGAACCGCAAAAGCAGCCGAGACCGAAATCTGCTACCCCGAAGCAGGAACAGCCGCCTGTGCCCTGCATCTGCGCTCGCTGCAACCAGCCCATCAAGAGGGTCAAGATGAAGGACGGTTCTATCATGCAGGCGGCAGAGTTTGCCGCCACCCATGAGGGAATGTGCGCAGACTGCTACAAAGCCACCAGATTGAACGTAGCATAATAAAACTGCTCTATTTCGATGTCACTTGATTCTTGTATGATTCTATATTTCATGGTACACTTACAGTAGTGAGTTCTGAAAGCTCTCCTCTGTGAGCGGAAAGGAGCATTGCATGAAAGATTTGCAGTTTCCTGTTGGAATCTCGAATTTTGAAAAGATTCGAGAAGGCGGGTATTATTATATCGACAAGACCAATCTGATTTCTGAACTTCTTAGCGGTGGTATCGCTGAAGTAACATTGATCACTCGTCCTCGCCGTTTCGGAAAATCACTTGGTATGAGCACTCTCGCAAATTTTCTGGACATCCGCAAAGACAGCAAGCAACTGTTTGAGGGATTGGCGATCTCCAAAAATACAGAGCTTTGCAAAAAATGGATGAACCAGTGTCCTGTGGTATTTTTCTCTTTCAAGGACACGGACGGTCTGACCTTTGAAAGTGCCTATGGAATGCTGTGCATGAAGCTGGCATTTGCATTTCAGGATTATCAGTTTCTTTTGGATGACGATGCTATTTCCGACGATGACAAATGCATCTTTAAGCGGATTCTGGGACGCACTGCATCTATGGATGAAACCAAAAGCTGCTTTTTGTTGTTGACCCGGATGCTGGAAATCCATTTCAAAAAATCGGCGGTCGTCATCCTGGATGAGTATGATGTTCCCATTGCCAAAGCCAGCAGCAACGGATATTATTCGCAGATGCTGGACGTGATGCGGGCTATGATGAGCACCACGCTCAAAGACAATACTTCGCTTGACTTTGCTGTTATTACCGGCTGCCTGAAAATTGCAAAAGAAAGCATCTTTACCGGGACGAACAATTTTGTTTCGGATACGATTCTTTCTCCCCGGTTGAGCGAATCCTTTGGGTTTACACAGGCAGATGTAGATCAAATGCTGAAAGATGCTGATCTTGAATCGCAGTCTGCTGAAATCAAGACATGGTACGACGGTTATCATTTTGGCGATGCAGACATTTATTGTCCGTGGGATGTGATCAGTTATCTGCGAGATTTCCAGTATGGTGTAGCACAGAAGCCGAAAAGCTATTGGAAAAACACCAGCGATAATGCTATTATCCGTTCTTTTATCGACTATGCAGGTGACAGTATCACCACGAAGCTCGAAACTCTGATGGCTGGTGACTCTATTGTTCAGCATATTGAAGAAAACCTGACCTACGATTATCTACACTCCTCTGAGGAAAATCTTTGGAGTGTGCTGTATCTGACAGGCTATCTGACCAAGGTGCGGGATAAGGATCTGACAGATTCGCTGCCGGATGGCTGCTCTGCGCTGATGATTCCCAATGCAGAGATTCGGGAAATTTTTGAAACCACTGTAAGCAAATGGTTTGACGACAGTGCAAAGGCATGGAACCGCAGCCCGTTGTTTGATGCAGTCTGGAGCGGAAACAACGAAGCTCTGACAAAAGAGATGACCAAGCTGCTGCGTATGACCATCAGCTACCACGACTACCGGGAGGATTTTTACCACGCTTTCCTTGCAGGCATCTTTACTGGTGCTGGCTATGTGGTAGAATCTAACAAAGAGCATGGCGAGGGGCGCAGCGATGTTATTGTAAAGGATATCCGCAATGGCCGCGTGGCAATTTTTGAAGCCAAGTATGCCAAAACTCTGGATGCTCTGCCGGATGCCTGCGATACTGCCATTCAGCAAATCAATGACCGGATGTATGCAGCGGACTTCCGGGATGACTATGATGACATCCTATGTTATGGCATCGCATTCTTCAAAAAACGTTGCATGGTAAGAAAAAAATAATTATCTACTGGGGAGTATCTTCGGATGCTCCCCTTCACTTTTTACAGGACAATCCATTTGGATTGTCCTGTTTTTATTTGGAGATACACAATGGAAGAACAAAAAATCAAAGTCCTTGCGCTCCTGCCAATGGAGTTGCCAAAGGAGATCAAACTGGACAACACCCTTGAAGCCATGCAGAACTTTGTAGGCGGGCTGATTGAATGCATCACATTGAGTGATACCGGTTCAGAGGTCACACTGGTCTGCAATGATGAAGGCAAGCTACTTGGCCTGCCGCTCAATCGTCCGCTGTGGGATGGAGCCGATGTTCTTGCCGGGCCGGGATTTCTGGCCGGATGTGACAACGAAGGGAATCTAACTTCCCTGCCGCAGAGTGCAATGGATTACTACAAAGAGACATTCAGGGCTTTTATCATTGAAATCTAAGGAGGAACGCTTTATGACCTTTAATGCAATGACCGAACGTTACGAAGAAATCACGGTTTGCGGAAAGCCTGCGCTGTTCACCAGCATCCGTATCAAGAGAGATACTGTCCCAGACGGCCTGTACGCCTACGATGTCCGGCATGATGATGAGTGCCGGGGCATCCCTTGTGAGATCGCACC
>ENA-OZHU01000698-OZHU01000698.1-human-gut-metagenome-genome-assembly--contig:-NODE-698-length-20571-cov-4.167138_pt1 | contig 20571 bp, 15 predicted proteins | sample MGYA00244054_ERZ653700 | MGnify/ENA primary metagenome ERZ653700 (study PRJEB26926, sample SAMN06165279) | human gut metagenome | biome: ENVO:00009003; feature: ENVO:2100002; material: ENVO:00002003...
CGTAGGACACGTTGTCCGGGGCGATGAACACCGACGAGAAGAACTGCTGCTTGAAAGCCACCCAGTTGACCTGCGTCGAGATATTCTTCGACTTTGCGCCTTCGCTCATGCCCAGCTCCTCGATCGAGGTCTCGTCGGGGAAACGGTACGAGAGCGTGGTGTACATGTTCTCGTTCTGGAAACCCTTCTCGTTCTGGAAGGTGGTGTTCGCCCAGTCGATCTGAATCTGCGTCTGGTTGGCCATCTCCGGAGCCATATTCACCAGCCGCACGTCGAAGTCGACGAGGTAGTCGCGCTCGGGAGCCTCCGTATCATATATAAGGTAACGGTACTCCAGATAGGCCCCCTCCGCCACCGGAAGGCGCATCACGACGCTCTTGGCTCCGTCCGCCTCCCCGACTACGGGCTGGGCCGTGAACACGTAATCCAGCGTGTTGACCGGCACGTTCTTCAGCCCGTTCTTCAGATAGAACGAAAGCCCGAAACGCGCCGTGGCGGGGTCCATCATCTCGATTTTCCGGTCGCGTTTTCCGCGCGGACCGTATTGGGTGTAATCCTTCAGCGTGACGCCCTTGATCTGGCCGCCGCGGGTGGAGAAGAGCACCGCCATCACGTCGTTCTCCACGATGAATTCTTCGGCCTCCGCCTCGCGGGCCGCCGTCAGCGACTCGCCCAGCGTCTCCACCTGGCGCTCGCGTACCGCTGCCGCAGCCTCTGCGGCCGCCACTTCTGCCTGCACGCCGTTACCCGACGCCAGCGAATCGGCCACGGGAGCCGCCGCACGCGCGGCTGCGGCCACCGAATCGACATAGGCCTCGTATGCGGCTTTCTGTTCCAGATACTCTTTCTGTTGCTGGCTGTTGAAATAGGCGAATCCCAGAAAAAGAACCGCTACGACGGCAATGCCTATGATTGATTTTTTATCCATTAAACTGTCTTCCTTTTTATCTTTTCAGAGGGTGATTACTTCTTCTCCGCATACGCCAGCGCGGCCTTCACAAAGGCCACGAACAGCGGCGAGGGGCTCAATACGGTGCTCTTGTATTCGGGATGGTACTGCGTACCGACGAACCAGGGATGGTTCTCGATCTCGACGACCTCCACCAGATTCGTGTCGGGATTCACGCCCACGGCCTTCATGCCGGCCGCCTCGAACTGCTCCAGATAGTCGTTGTTGAACTCGTAACGGTGGCGGTGACGCTCCGAAATGTTGAGTTTGCCGTAGGCGGCAGCGACTTTCGAGCCTTTCTTCAGCGCACAGGGATAGGCGCCCAGACGCATCGTGCCGCCTTTGGCCGTAACGCCCTTCTGCTCCTCCATCAGGTCGATCACCGGATGCGGCGTCTGCTCCATCTCGCTCGAATTGGCATCGGCGAGATTCAGCACGTGGCGCGCGAACTCGATCACGGCGCACTGCATGCCCAGGCAGATGCCCAGGAACGGGATGTTGTTCTCGCGGGCGAAGCGCACGGCCTCGATCTTCCCCTCGATGCCGCGGTTGCCGAAGCCCGGAGCCACCAGAATGCCGGACATCTTGCCCAGCTGCGCGCCTGCGCTCTCGCGGGTGATCTTCTCCGAATTGACATAGCGCAGCTTGACCTTGCAGTCATTGACCGCCCCGGCGTGGATGAACGATTCGCAGATCGACTTGTAGGCGTCGGGCAGTTCGGTGTACTTGCCGACCAGCGCGATCTCGATCTTCTTCGAGGGGTGTTTCACCTTCTCGACGAATGCGCTCCACGCGGCCATGTCCGGCTCTTTGTCGGCCGTCAGGTTCAGTTTGTCCAGCACGACCTCGTCCAGATGCTGTTCGTGCATTTTCAGCGGCACTTCGTAGATCGTCGGCACGTCGATCGACTCCATCACGGCGTTGGCGTCGACGTTGCAGAACAGCGCCACCTTGCGCTTGAGCGCCGTCGACAGCGGATGTTCGGCGCGCAGCACGAGGATGTCGGGCTGGAGACCGTTCTCCAGCAGGGCCTTCACCGAGTGCTGCGTGGGTTTGGTCTTCAACTCGCCCGAAGCGGCCATGTAGGGGATCAGCGTCAGGTGAACCAGCGCCGTATTCCGGTAACCCAGCGAATAGCGCAGCTGGCGCACCGACTCGATGAACGGCAGCGACTCGATGTCGCCCACCGTACCGCCGATCTCGGTGATGATAACGTCGTAAACCTTCTTCTGCGCCAGCAGCTGGATGCGGCGCTTGATCTCGTCGGTGATATGGGGAATGACCTGCACGGTCTTGCCCAGATACTCGCCCTTGCGCTCCTTCTCGATGACGCTCTTGTAGATACGGCCCGTCGTGACGTTGTTGGACTTCGACGTGGGCTGGTTCGTGAAGCGCTCGTAGTGCCCCAGGTCGAGGTCCGTCTCGGCGCCGTCCTCGGTGACGTAGCACTCGCCGTGCTCGTAGGGGTTGAGCGTTCCGGGATCTACGTTGATGTAGGGGTCGAGTTTCTGAATGGTCACCGAGTAACCGCGGGCCTGCAACAGGCGGGCGATCGAAGCCGAAATAATACCCTTGCCGAGCGACGACGCCACGCCGCCCGTTACGAATATGTACTTGGGTTTGGAAAGTTTCATTACTGTTTTATTTATAAATTCGTTGTAACACCGTTCAGCGCCTTTTTCCGCAAGCCCCCGCCAAGGCGGGGGTTCGGGGGCGGGTCAAACCTGTATACACGGCGTTCCGCCGTGGGCCGGCGTCCGGAGCGGCAGGGCGATCCGATCGTCAGGCATTGTTATTTTCGTCCTGGTCCTGCTTGTCGATCAGCTTCACCTTCTCGATCGTCGAGGCCATCTCCTCGCGGGCGCGCTCGATCTTCGCACGCACGTCGGCCACCAACGCCTCGGCGTTCTTCGACTTGGCGAAGAAGCCGATGTTGTTCTCCAGGAGGCCGATCTCCTGCTCCAGCTGACGCACCTTGTTGTAGAGGCGTTCGCGTTCCGAGCGCAGACGGCGGTCGCCCGACGCCTTGAACGACGAGACTTTCTCGCGGAAGCGGCCCATCGAACGGTCGCGCTCCGAACCGCGCAGCGTGTTGAACAGCTCGTCCACGGCGGCCTTGTACTTTTTCTGGATGGCGTCCTTCTGCTTGATGGGCACGAAACCGATCTCGCCCCAGCGGCGCTGGAACTCGCGGATCACCTCGTAGCCCCCGGCTTTCACGTCGGCCCCGGCCATTTCGGCCAGCAGGGCGAGTTTCTTCTGCAGGTTCTCCTCGTGCTCGCCGTCGACGCTCGCGAAGTGCGACGCCTTGCGCTCGAAGAACTTGTCGCAGGCAGCGCGGAAACGCTTCCAGACGGCGTCCGAATGGCGCCGCGACACGGCTCCGATCTGCTTCCAGCGGGCCTGGAGGGCGATCAGTTCGTCGGTGGCCTTCTTCCACTCCTCGCTGTTCATCAGCGACTCGGCGGCCTCGCAGATCTCAATCTTCAATTGAAGGTTGTGCTCCATCTCGGTCTTCATTCCGGCATAGAACTGCCGCTTGGCCTCGAAGAAACGGTCGCACGCCGTGCGGAAACGTTCGTAGATGCGATTATTATCTTTCTTCGGCGCGAAACCGATGGTCTTCCAGGTCTTCTGAATCTCCAGCAGACGGTCGCTCGCGCGGTTCCACTCCTTGCGGGTGGTGAGCGGCTGGGACGAAAGTTCCTCCGTGGCGACGCACAGCCCGGTCTTGAGTTCGAGGTTCTTCACCTGCTCGCCCTTCAGCGTTTCGAAATGCTCCTGATGCTGTTTGTTGATACGGCTCGACGCGGCTTTGAAACGCTCCCAGAGCGCCTCCTTGTACTCATTGGCGACGGGACCCGTCTCGCGCCACTCGTCATGGAGTTTTTGCAGCTTGTGGAACGCCTCGACGACGGAAGGCTCCAGCACCAGCGCCTCGGCCTGCTCGCAGAGGGCTACCTTCTGTTCGTAGTTCTTCTTCAGATCGAGGTCACGCAGCTCCTTGTTGATCTTGATGAAGCTGTAAAAATTCTCGACGTGCAGGTTGTAGGTCTCCCACAAATCCTTGACATGCTGCTGCGGCACGATGCCGGTATCCTTCCAGCGCTGCTGCAACTCGCGGAACTTGTTGAACGTATGGTTGAGCGTCTCGTCCGAATTGACCAGCTCCTTCAGTTCTTCGATAATTCCCAGCTTGACCTGCAGGTTCTTCTCCTTCTCGGCTTCGAGATTGGCGATGAACTCGTCGCGGCGACGGCGGTACTCCTTGAACAGCTCCTTGAGCTGCACTTCGACCCCGTCCACTGCCGGCGCGAAATCCTCTTCGGCGCCGCCCTCCTCGATGAATTTGCGGCGTGCGGCTTCGACCTCGGCACGGCGGATGCGGTAGAAGGCGATCTTCAGCGCCTCCACATCCCGGCGGATCGACTGCACGGGCTGCTCTTCGAGCATCCGGGCGAACAGGGCCACCAACTCCTCCTTGCCTTTTCCGGCGAACTTGTCCTCCTCGGGCTTCTGCGCGGCGAGTTCCTCCGCGGCCTCCTCCTCGGGCGTCGCGCCCTCGATCTCCAGCCCGGCATTCTGCGCCGCGAGCGCAGCCTCCTCATCGGCAAAGTCCACCTGCACGTCCCGGGACGCGTCCTCCTCCGATTCCGCAACCTCCGGCCCGGCGGCAGGCTTGATCCGGGCACGTTTGGCGCGCGGCGCAGCCTCCTCCCCGGAAATCCGCTCCGCGGCGGCCTCCTCCGCAGGCGTTTCTGCGGCGGGCGCTTCGGCAACCCCGGCAGACGCTTCGGCGGCGGGCGTCTCCGTCACGGCGGATTCCGCGGGCGCGTCCGCAACCTCCGCAACGGGTTCTTCCGCAGCGGCGGACGCCTCCGCAGCCGGTCCTGCGGCGGGCATTTCGGGTTCAGGGACTCGGACAGTCACGGCAGGATTCGCTTGCGCATCTTCAGCCGCAGGGCTGACTTGCTCCTCGGGAGCAGGAAGTGTCGGTTTTTCAGTAGCCATTTCAGTACACGTTTTTGGTTCCCGCATGTGCGGGAGCATATAAATCTCGCAAATATAACCATTTTATGCGGAACGCCGAAAAGATTTCGTCAAAACATGCAACAACGCCGCCCTGCGGAAGCGCGAAATCGCTGCATTCCGGCACGGCGGCGCAATTTTCCGGTCTGTTCCGGCCCTTCGTCAGCACTTGCGGCCCTTTGCGGCAATGCGTTTGGGCGCAGCCTGACGGCCCGTGGTGACGGGACGGCCGCTGCGGCGGACGCTCCTGGTCCCGCCGCCGCGCTTGGGCTTCTCCCATGCCGCGGCATCGTCGTAACGCTGGAAAGCCTCCCAGTCGAACCCGTCGTTGCCGCCTGCCGGAGACGCGTTCCAGTCGTTCTCGGCCTTTTTCCGGCTCCGCGTCACGGAACGCCGCTCCCCGGCGTCGTCCGCCGTTTCCGCGGTTTCCCTGCGCGGCCGCCTTTCGGAGCGGAACTCCTCCGCGCCCTCGGGCTGCCCGGCCTTCCTGCGGCCCCGCGTCTCGGAACGAGGCTCTCCGGCCGATTCGCTTCCGGACGCGCCTTCGCCGCCGTTGCGACCCTCCGTAGCCGGCCGGCGCCGCTTTCCGCCGCCGTTCTCCGCATCGGAACCGTCGATCTTGGCGATGCGGCGACGGCCTCCCGAGGCGTTGAGCTGCCCCACGACCGCCTCGGCGTCGCTGAACGGCACGCTCACCAGCGAATAGTTCTCGAAGACACGCACGTCGTCGATATTCTTGTCCCGCAGTCCGCACTTGCGCTTGAGCATCTCCACGATCCGGCGGGCCGTGTAGCCGTCGCGGCCTCCGAGTGCCAGGAACAGCCGCGCCTTGCCCTTGCGGTCGACCGAGAACGAACGGATTTCGGGATAATTGCTCTGATCCAGTTCACTGCGGAAAGCCAGCCGCAGCAAGGCCCCCAGCGCCACGTCGGGCGCATAGCTTTCGAGCAGTTCGGCCGCGATGTCGGCGTAGTCGCCGTAGCTCTCATTGGCCACGATCTCCTGCAAATCGTCCTTGATCTTGGCGCGCTTCATCGCCACGATGTCCTGCGGCGAAGGCAGCGTCTCCCGCTTGATGTCGGCCTTGATGTCGCGCATCATCCAGTTGAAACGGCGCAGTTCGGCGCCCGAAATGAAGGTGATGGCCGTACCCTGGTTGCCGGCGCGGCCCGTACGGCCGATGCGGTGGACGTAGCTCTCCGAATCCTGCGGCAGCGAATAGTTGATCACGTGCGAGAGGTTCGACACGTCGATACCCCGCGCAGCCACGTCGGTCGCCACCAGGATGTTGACCGCCTTGTCGCGGAACTTGCGGAGAATCTTCTCGCGCTGGGCCTGCGACACGTCGCCGTGCAGCCCCTCGGCCGAATAGCCCTGGGCCACCAGACGCGTCGCCACCTCGTCCACGCCGATCTTCGTGCGGCAGAAGACGATGCCGTAAAAGTCCGGTTCGATGTCGATGATGCGCGTCATGGCGTCGAACTTGTCGGCTTCGCGCACCTCGAAATAGATCTGGTTCGTGAGGTCGGCCGTCAGGTGCTGCGACTCCACGCGCAGCACCTCCGTATTGCGCATGTAAGCCTCCGAAAGACGGATGATCCGCTCGGGCATCGTGGCCGAAAAGAGCAGCACGCGGCGGTCTTCGCCCGTATGGCCCATGATCTCCTCGACATCCTCCACGAAGCCCATGTTGAGCATTTCATCGGCTTCGTCCAGGACCAGGAAACGGACCTTGTCCAATTTGAGCGTACCGCGGCGGATGTGGTCCAGCACGCGCCCCGGCGTGCCGACGACGATGTCGACGCCCCGCGACAGGCGGCGCAGCTGCTCGCTCATCGCGGCCCCTCCGTAGATGGCCGTGATCGAGAGCCGCCGCTCGCGGTTGTAACTCAAAAGTTCCTCGGCGGCCTGCACGGCCAGCTCGCGCGTCGGGACGAGGATGATGGACTGCACGCCCTCTTTCGAAGGCTCGATCTGCTGGAGTATCGGCAGCCCGAAAGCCGCCGTTTTACCCGTGCCGGTCTGGGATTGCGCGATGATGTCGTTCTCTCCCGAGAGCAGACGGGGAATCGTAAGTCGTTGGATGGAGGTGGGTGTTTCGAACCCTTTTGCCTGGACGGCCGCGAGCATCTCCTCGCTGAGGCCTAAAGCGCTGAAATCAGCTTCGTTGATCATATATGAATAGTTGAAAGGCCAAAGGTACGACAATTTATTGAATATTCGCCGGAAAATCATTATCTTCGCAAAAAGTTACGCACACACGGCCCCTCGCGGGCCGCCTGACCGAAAACCGACACCATGAGTCACCGTATCCTGCTGGTCGACGACGAGGTAGACATCCTCGAATTCGTCCGTTACAACCTCGTACGCGAGGGTTACGAAGTCTTCACGGCCGAAAACGGCGCCGAGGCGCTGAAAGTGGCCGCCGAATGCCGTCCGCACCTGATCCTGCTGGACATGATGATGCCGGTGATGGACGGGGCGCAGACCTGCCGCGCGATCCGCCGAAACCCCGTGCTGAAGGACACGATGGTGGTTTTCCTCTCGGCGCTGGGCGAGGAGGGGCAGCAGCTGGCAGGGTTCGACGTGGGAGCCGACGACTACCTGACCAAGCCTATCAAGATGAAGCTGCTGGTAAGCCGCGTGCAGGCGATCCTCAAGCGCATCGACGCCGACAGACCTCCCGAGAAGGCCCCGGCCCCGGGGCTCACGGTCGACCGCGAGCGTTACACGGTGATCCGCGACGGACAGGAGATCACCCTCCCGCGCAAGGAGTTCGCGCTGCTGGACCTGCTCCACTCGTCGCCCGGGAAACTGATTCCCCGCGAGGAGATCTACGCCAAGATCTGGGGCACGGAGGTCGTCGTGGGCGACCGCACGATCGACGTGCACATCCGCAAGCTGCGCCAGAAGATCGGCGACGAACGCATCGTCACGGTCAAGGGCGTGGGATATAAATATGAACCCTGAAACGAAAGGTGAAAATTGGATTGTCATTCCGGGAAGAGCCGAAGGACCGACGTGGGAATCCGCTGGACGCGTTGTGAGGTTACGACCTTTGATCGGATTGCCGCGTCGCCACGCTCCTCGCAATGACGGGAGAGGGGGGGGCAGGCGACCGAATCGGTTTGTCCGGACGAAGCGATTTTGAATTGTGAATTATGAATTGTGAATCGAAAAAATACCGCCGCATCGTCGTCAAGATCGGCAGCAATGTGCTCACCCGCGAGGACGGACGGCCCGACACCACGCGCATCTCGGCGCTCGTGGACCAGTTGGCGCGCCTGCACCGGGCCGGCACGGAGTTCATCCTCGTCTCGTCGGGCGCCGTGGCCTCGGGCCGCAGCCTGCTCGAAACCCGCGTCGGACGCATCGACACCGTTTCGGCCCGCCAGCTCTTCTCGGCCGTCGGGCAGGTGAAACTGCTGAACCGCTACTACGACCTCTTCAACGAATACGGCATCGTCTGCGGGCAGGTGCTCACCACCAAGGAGAGCCTCTCCACGCGGCGGCAGTATCTCAACCAGCGCAACTGCATGGAGGTCATGCTCGCCAACGGCGTGATCCCAATCGTCAACGAGAACGATACCATCTCGGTCACCGAGCTGATGTTCACCGACAACGACGAACTTTCGGGTCTCGTGGCGGCGATGATGGGAGCCGAGGCGCTCGTCATCTTGAGCAATATCGACGGCATCTACGACGGTTCGCCTTCGGACCCCGCCTCGCAGGTCATCCGCCGCGTCGCCCCGGGCCGCGACCTCTCGCAGTACATCGACACGGCGCGTTCCTCGCGCGGCCGCGGAGGCATGACGACCAAGAGCCGCATTTCGTCGCGCGCGGCGGGCGAGGGCATCGAGGTCGTGATCGCCAACGGCCGCCGCGACAATATCCTGACGGATCTGATCCTCACGGACCGCGACGTCGTATGCACGCGTTTCGAAGCGGCTCCCCGACCGGCTTCGGGGGTCAAGAAGTGGATCGCTAGCAGCGAAGGCTTCGCCAAGGGCGCCCTGCACCTCGACGCCGGGGCCGCCGCGGCCGTCTCGCAGAGCAAGGCCGCGAGCATCCTCGCCGTGGGCGTCACGGCCGTCGAAGGGGATTTCGAGCGCGACGACATCGTACGCATCCTCTCGCCCGAAGGCGCCCCACTGGGCGTGGGCCGCATCTCGTGCGACAGCGAAACCGCACGCCGCAACATCGGGCGCAAAGGGCTGAAACCCCTCGTCCACTGCGATTACCTCTACCTCGAATAAGACGACTATGGAATACGAATCCCGGTTCAAAGCCGCCCGTCAGGCCGGAACGCTTCTGGCCGAGACCGAAACCGAACGACTCGGACGCACGCTGATGCACGCCGCACAACTGCTGCGCACGCATACGCCCCGCCTGCTCGAAGCCAACGCCCGCGACCTCGAAGCCATGGCCCCCGACTCGCCGCTGCGCGACCGTCTGCGGCTGACTCCGGAGCGCATCGCCGCCATCGCCGACGACATGGAAGCCGTCGCGCACCTGCCCTCGCCGCAGGGCGAAGAGCTGGAGCGGCGCACCCGGCCCAACGGAATGACCATCGTCAAACGGCGGGTTCCGTTCGGCGTGGTCGGCATGATCTGCGAAGCGCGGCCCAACGTCACGGCCGACATCTTCTCGCTCTGCATCAAAACGGGCAACGCCTGCGTGCTGAAGGGCGGCGGCGACGCCCGTCACTCCAACGAAGCCATCGCCGCCCTGCTGCACGAAGCCCTGCGCAGCGAAGGCATCGACGAACACGCCTTCACCCTGCTTCCTTCGGACCACGCCTCCGTCGGAGCGCTGCTGAACGCCGTGGGTTACGTCGACGTCGTCATTCCGCGCGGCGGCGCGGGCCTGATCCGCTTCGTGCGCGAAAACGCCCGCGTTCCGGTCATCGAAACCGGCGCCGGCATCGTCCACACCTACTTCGACCGCGACGGCGACCTCGCAAAAGGCCGCGCCGTGGTCTGCAACGCCAAAACCCGGCGCGTCAGCGTCTGCAACGCCCTCGACTGCCTCATCGTCCACCGCGAACGGCTCCGGGACCTCGCGGAACTGTGCGACCCGATGGCCGCCGAACGCGTCACGGTCTACGCCGACGCGGAGGCGTACGCCGCACTCGAAGGCCGCTACCCCGCGTGCCTGCTCCGCCCCGCCGCGGAGGAGCACTTCGGGACCGAATTCCTCGACTACAAGCTGGCCGTGCGGACCGTCGGCTCCCTCGACGAAGCTCTGGCGCACATCGCCCGCTACTCCTCGCGCCACAGCGAAGCCATCGTCACCGAAAACGCCGGGACGGCCCGGGAGTTCACCCGGCGGGTCGATGCGGCGTGCGTCTACGTCAACGTCTCGACGGCCTTCACCGACGGCGGCCAGTTCGGGTTCGGCGCCGAGGTCGGCATTTCGACCCAGAAACTCCACGCCCGCGGCCCGATGGGGCTGCCCGAACTCACGACCTACAAATACGTGATTTCAGGCAACGGACAGACCAGAGAGCCATGACGGTCACGCCGCCGCCCGCCGTTTTCGCGGCATCCCGCCGCGTTCCCGACTCCGCCCCGCGCGGGCGAAGCGGAGTCGCCGCGCACCGATGCATCCCCCGACGCCCCTCGCGGAAGGGAGACGCCGCCGCATGGCCCGGACGGCCGGCGCCAAAAGGTCCCGACCCATATGTGACAAAAATTCCACTTATTTCGGCAAATAATTGAACGATTCGTAATCATTTTTTGCTTAAATTTGCACATCCGTAAAATAATACATATATTTAAATTATGATTCGTGAACTTTTCGCCGTGGGCCTGGGAGGCGCCGCCGGAAGCATCGTCCGCTATATGCTCTCCGTCTGGCTGCTCGGAGGGCACACGTTGCTGGGTTTTCCGGCCGGAACGTTCACGGTTAACGCCGCGGGATCGCTGCTGATCGGCATTCTGCTGGAGACCACGAATTCGGCTGCGGCAGGATGGTTGCTCATCGCAGGATTCTGCGGAGGATTCACCACCTTTTCGACCTTTTCGGCCGATGCCGTGCGGTTGCTGCGTGCCGGAGACTACGGGCCTGCGACGGCCTACATTGCGTTGAGCGTCGCGGTCTGCATCGCCTTCGCCGCACTGGGCATGTGGATCGGAGCGCAAATTGCACGCAATTAAAAATGAAAAATTAAGAATTAAAAATAACCTGCAACCCGGTTAAATCCCGGCTGAAATCCCGGTCGCGCTGCGACAAGCCCCCTCCGAGGAGGGGATTTAGGGGAGGGTTAGAATTGGATACGCGGCGGAACGCCGCGAATTAGATGGCTGAATTTGCCCGAGGTCAGGCTTGTAAACGACGCCGAAGGCGGCGACAACACCGCCCGGAAGCGCAACGACGAAGAAAAAACATAAAAACTTAAAATAGAAGTTATGGTAATTCTGGTTTTAAACTGCGGCTCCTCTTCGATCAAATATCAGGTGATCGACATGGAGGACGCGTCGAGCAAACTGCTCGCAAAAGGCATCGTGGAACGTATCGGCCTCCCGGAAGGCGACCTGACCCATAAACCCGTCGGCAAGGAGCCGTTCGAGCTTCACCAGCCGATTCCCGACCACACGACCGGCATCAAGCTCGTGCTCGACGCCCTCACCGACCCCGCCCACGGCGTGATCGCGTCGCTCGACGAAGTGAAGGCCGTCGGCCACCGCGTAGCCCACGGCGGCGAGTTCTTCCCCGAGAGCTGCATCGTCACCGAGGACGTCAAGGCGAAGATCCGCTCGCTGTTCGAGATCGCCCCGCTGCACAACCCCGCCAATCTCGAAGGCGTGCTTTCGATCGAAAAGGTCCTGCCGGGCGTGAAGCAGGTCACGGTGTTCGACACCTCGTTCCACCAGTCGATCCCGGCGGTGAATTACATGTACGCCCTGCCCCACGCCTATTACGAGAAATACCGCGTGCGCAAGTACGGCTTCCACGGAACCAGCCACAAGTATGTGGCCAAGGTGGGCGCCGAACTGGCCGGACTGGATTTCCACAACTCGCGGATCATCACCTGCCACATCGGCAACGGCGGTTCGGTGACGGCGATTCTCAACGGCAAGTCCTACGACACCTCGATGGGCTTCTCGCCGCTCGACGGCCTGGTGATGGGCACGCGCTGCGGCCAGGTGGACGCCAGCGCCATCACGTTCATCGGCGAAAAGGAGGGCATGAGCTATGCCGAACTGAACACGATGATGAACAAGAAGTCGGGCGTGCAGGGCCTCACGGACATTTCGAGCGACATGCGCGACATCGACCGCGCCTACGACGAGGGCAATCCCCGCGCAATTCTGGCGCGCGATATGTACTACGGACGCATCAAGAAGTTCATCGGCGAATACGCCGCCGAAATGGGCGGTGTCGACATGATCATCTTCACGGGCGGCGTGGGCGAGAATTCGTGCGAAATGCGCGAGGCGGTCTGCACCGGACTGGAGTTCATGGGCGTAAAATTCGACCCTGCGGCCAACAAGGGCGCGCGCGGCGTGAACAAGATCCTCTCGGCGGCGGATTCGAAAGTCAAGGTAGCCACCATCGCCACCAACGAGGAGCTGGTGATCGCCACGGACACCTACAATCTGGTAAAATAACGTCCTCATCCCGGCCGCATGCGATAAGCCCCTCCCGAGAAAGGGTTTTTGGGGTGGGGTCGGGCTTGCAAACGACGCCGGCGGCGGCAACGACCGCCGACAGCATAGAGGCAAAACAACAAAGCATATATCAATTTTAAACGTAACAACACCATGATTCAGCATCTTACCGAAATCGTCGAGGAGGCGAGGAAACGGGGTAAAAAACGTCTTGCCGTAGCTTACGGACAGGATTCGCATACGCTGGAAGCGGTCTACGAAGCCTATAAGGAGGGTCTCGTGGAGCCTACGCTCTTCGGCGACAAGGAGGTTATCAAACAGGTCTGCCAGGAGAACGGCATCGACATCAACGCCTTCAACATCGTCAACGAACCCAACGATGTGAAATGCGTCCAGCAGGCCGTCGCATCGGTCGTTTCGGGCAACGCCGACGTTCTGATGAAAGGTCTGGTCTCGACCGACAAATACATGCGCGGCATCCTCAACAAGGAGGCCGGGCTGTTCCCCCCGAAAGGCGTCCTGAGCCACGTTTCGATCGTCGAAATGCCCTGCTACCACAAACTGCTGATCATCTCGGACGTGGCGGTCATTCCGCTCCCCGACTTCAAGCAGAAGATGGTGCAGATCGGCTACCTGGCCCGCACGGCCAACCTGCTGGGCATAGCAACGCCGAAAATCGCCTGCATCGCCCCCTCGGAGCAGCTGCTCCCCAACGTGATCTCCTCGACCGAAGGCGCGCTGCTGGCCAAGATGGCCGACCGCGGCCAGCTGGGCAACGTCGTCGTCGACGGTCCGCTGTCGCTGGACGTGGCGCTCTACAAGGAGGTCGCCGAGCACAAAAAGGTCAAGGGTTCGTCGGTGGCCGGCGATCCGGACTGCCTGCTGTTCCCCAACCTCGAATCGGCCAACGTCTTCTTCAAGTCGGTCTCGCACCTCTGCGGCGGCGAACTGGCGGCGATGGTCATGGGTACGAAGGTTCCGTGCGTGCTCACCTCGCGCGGCGACACGAGCAAGACCAAGCTCTTCTCGATAGCGCTGGCCTGCCTGGCGGTAAAAAAATAAAATTCCGGTCATCCGGACCTAACCCAATCTTAAACCAGCCCGACGAAAGAAACAACGCCTCCCGGTTGAAAGTCACCCTTCGACAATCAGTCGTTGCGAATCCGTCGGACTCACGTTAAAAACGAACCGAGAACTTATGGGCTACAAAATTTTAGCAATAAATCCCGGCTCAACGTCTACAAAGGTCGCCCTCTACGACGAGGAGCGGCCTTTGTTGGAATTGAACCTCCGTCACTCCACCGAGGAAATCTCCCGCTTCGCCGGCGTGAACGACCAGCTGGACTGGCGCCGCGGACTGATCCTTTCGGCGCTCCGCGAAGAGGCGTTCGACATCAGAAACCTCTCGGCGGTGATCGGCCGCGGCGGACTGATACGCCCCATTCCCGCAGGAGTCTACGAAGTCAATTCGCGCATGCGCTACGATCTGCGGAACGCGCAGATGAAACACGCCTGCAACCTCGGAGGACTGCTGGCCGCACAGATCGCCCACATGGCGGGTGTCAAGGCCTACATCGCCGACCCGCCGGTGGTCGACGAGATGGACGACGCGGCACGCATCTCGGGCATGCCGATGTGCCCGCGCAAACCGGTCTTCCACGCCCTGAACCAGAAGGCCACGGCGCGTCTCCACTGCGAACGGATGGGCTGGGTGTACGAAGAGTCGAATCTGATCGTGGCCCACATGGGCGGCGGCATTTCGGTCGCCGCACACAAGCAGGGACGTATCGTCGACGTCAACAACGCGCTCGACGGCGACGGTCCTTTCGCCCCGGACCGCGCGGGGAGCATCCCCTCGAGCGAACTGATCAAGGTCTGCTTCTCGGGACAATATACGAAAGAGGAGCTGCTGAAATTCATTTCGAGCAAAGGCGGGCTGGTGGCCTACCTGGGAACCAACTCCGTGATTCAGGTCATGGAACGCATCGCGCAGGGCGACCAGCGGGCCAAAAAGGTTCTCGACGCCATGTGCTACAACATCGTGAAACAGATCGGAGCCATGGCCGCGGCCCTCTCGGGCAGCGTTCAGACCATCGTCCTCACGGGCGGCATCGCCTACAACGAGCCTGTCGTGGAGTACATCCGCGAACGCTGCTCGTTCATCGCTCCGATCGCGGTCTATCCGGGCGAGAACGAACTCGAAGCGCTGGTCACCAATGCGCTGGTGGTGCTCCGGGGCGTCATCACCCCCAAAGTCTACAAATAACCCGCATTCTTCCGGGAAACGAACGGGCCGCATCCTTCCGGGGTGCGGCCCGTTCGTTCAGATGCGGGAGCAACGGGAGCGGTAAAAATAACGAAACACCCCTGCGTCACTCGAAAGCGATGCTCTTCCAGGTAAGCGGATCTCCGTAGTAGTTCGTGGCCCATTGGTCGGCGGACGCAGCTTTCGGTGCCGCCGTGCCGGTGCTGTAATGCTTGTCGGCATTCAGCGTAAGATCGCATACTTTGGCGAAGTTCGGGCTGAAAGGAGTTGCTCCACTGTCCATTTCCAGGGTAATATTCCCTGCTGCTGTCAGCCGCAGCTCGGTCAGAGCATCGCAATGCTGAAATGCGCTGTATCCGAGTCGGGTCGTTTCGGGCAGCGAAAGGGAGGTCAGGCCGGAAGCCATGAAAGCTGCGTTATAAATCCGAACCGCCTCGGGCAGTTGCACGCTCTCCAGCGAAGGGCAGCCCGACAAGGCCTGCACTCCGACCTCCTCCACGCCGTCGCAGGAGACGAAGCTCAACGCCTGGCAGGCGAAAAATGCCAAACAGCCGAGCGCTTTCACTCCGGCGGGCAGTCTCACTTCGCGCAGGGCGGGATAGGCATAATGGAACGCTCCGTTATCATATTTTTGTCCGTCGAACGCCCTTGCCGGCAGGCCGCGGACATCGCCCGGGGGAAAGTTGAAATCGTCGTCCACCCGTCCGTTCACATTCACTTCCGGCCAGTCGGTCACGCCGGTCAGGTCGATCTTTTCCACGCCGGAGTCGTAGAAAGGGTTGCCGACCGGAGGGGTGCCGGAAAAGGAGACCCGAGCGGGAATCCCGATCTTGGCAAACTCGCCCGTCAGTTTGAATTCGGTGATGCCCGCGTCGAGTGCGGCTCCGATCGCGGTCTTTACCTCATCGGCGGTCATCCGGGTCATATCGACCGTGCCGGATACCGGTGACGCCTTGTTCCCGCCGCCGTCCGAGCACCCCGCCAGCGCCAGCACTGCGGCCGACACGGCCAATGCGGCCAATGCGGCCAATGCGGCCAATGCGGCCGTAAAAAATCCTTTCATCATCATATTGCATTCGTTTTAATCCGATGATAAAAGTAGCGCAAAACGGCTGCGGAGGAGTCCGGGAACTTAAAAAACAACGCCGGGTTTCTGGACTCGGCGTTGTTTTCATTCTTGCGAAGGGGCGATCGGGTCTCCGCCGGCATAGCGGCGGCGGTATTCGCCGGGCGACATGCCCGTCACTTCGGAGAACTGCGCGAAAAAAGTACTGCGCCCGTGGATGCCGACCATCTCGCCCACCTCGAGGGCCGAAGCCCCGGGATGCTCCAGCAACAGCCGCTGCGATTCGGCAATGCGCAGGGCGCGTATCCACGATTTGAAGTTAAGCCCCAACTCGGAGTTGACATACCGCGACAGGTAACTGCGGTTGCACCCGACCTCGCGGGCCAGCGACTCCAGCGAAAGCCCCGGGCGGACATACCCTTTCGCGGCGATCCATTCGTCGAGCGCCGTACGGATATTCTCCCCGGCGGCCAAAGGCTCCGGCACATCGTCGGCGATCACGGGAGCGATCCGCCCGAACTCCGCGGGATAGTTGATATACTTCATTCCGAAGAAGGTGTAGAACACCATGTAGACCCCCGTAAAAGCAAACAGGTAAGGCATCCCTAACCCCGACACCAGCCATGCCGCGGCCGTCAGTCCGATCAAGGCCGTCATCAGAAACGACACGGCCACCCATCGCAGACGGCGCATCTCTCCGTCCGAAAAAAAGTTGTCCAGCTTGCGGCGACAGACCCGGTATTCGCGTACGAAAGTCCGCGCAAAGAGGGCTATCTGCACACAATAAGCGGCTGCCGTCAGCCGGAAAAGCACCGGAAAGGCCTGCGGAAAGAACAACATGCAGCCGAACAGCGACGCCGTTCCGGCAGCCACGGCAAGCAGATGACGGCGAACTCCCCGCGCAAGCGGAAAACGGGAGTTGACCAACGTCACCAGCGCCCCGGAGAACATCGTGGCCTGCACCGCAGCGACGGCCAGCACCAGAATCCGCGTGAAATCCAGTTCATACTCCTCCCGCAAGAAGAGCAGCCACAGCACATCGGTGAAAGCGAGCGAAAAGTAGGCCCAGCCGACAAAACGGCGCGAAAGGCGGTAATTGCGCAGGCGTTCATCGCCCGGCATACGCAGCCAAAAAAGAGATCCGCCGACCACCGCGAGAATGATCGCCGAACAAAGCAACACTCCGGCATAGAGTGAATCGGGTTGTCGGAACATATCAGAGGCCCTTGGGTTTCAAACCTTATTTTTTCAGCTGCCTGCGCACGATGGTCGTCACCTCCCGGAAGGCTTCCAGCCGGAACAGCGCCGACAGCGCGAGGTAGCTGACCACGCCCGTCGCCAGTTCGGCCAGCAGCCGCACGAGATCGTTGCCGGGAATCGCCGCGGCCGTGAGCCGCACGAGGAGGTACATCGTCCCCGACACCAGCGCCACGGGCAGCAGCGTACGGACGAAACGCCGGAACGTCAGGGAGGTGAAGCGCGTCGTCGCCAGGAAATTGACCGCCATTTCGCAGAATGCGATGGCCACCAGCCCCCAGACCACGGCCATCACGCTGTGCGGAATCGTCACGGCGAAAATCGCCGTCATAATGATCTTCTTCACCACTTCGAGACGCACGATCAACGGACCCTTACACCTTGCTTTCAACACATTGTAAGCCGTCAAAGCGATCGGCGAGAACAGTCCTGCCAGACATACCGCCTCGAAATAGGGAACCGTCGGCATCCACTCCTCGCCCAGCAGCACGGCGAACATGTCGCGGGCCACGGCCGACATGCCCAGCATGATCGGAAACATCACGTAAGAGACGACCATCACCACCTGCCGGTATCCTTCGGCGAACTTCGGGGCATCGTCGCGGATCTTCGCCAAGGCCGGGAACGTGACGTTCTGCACGGCCTGAATGCCCGTCGCGGCGGGCATGTCCTTGAGTTTTACCGCCTGGTCGAACGATCCGAGCACCGCGGGCGAATAGAGTTTTCCGAGAAAAAACTGGGGTATCTTGTTATAGAAATTCGAAATCAGGTCCGTCACCATCAGACTGCACCCGAACGGCGCCATCTCGCGCAGGGGCTTCAGCCCGCACTTGCCGCAGGGGCGCCAGTCGCTCAACCACCACAGCAGCGCGGTCCGCATCCCGACCGCGATCACACGCTCCGCCACGAGGCTCCAGATGCCCCACCCGGCCATCGCCAGCGCAATGGCCGTAAGCCCGCCCGCCAGCGACGAAAGGAAGGTCACCTTCGAGAGCAGCGCGAAACGGAACTGCCGGATGAAAATCGTATTCTGAACGGCGCACAGGGCGTTGAGCGGCAGCAGCAGGAAGAAAACCGGGGCGATCCGCGCGATTTCGGGCATGCCGTACCAGCGCGCCGCAAGGGGCGCCAGGGCCACCAGCACCCCGTAGAGCACCGCCGAAACGGCGATGTTGAAAAGGAAAACCGACTTGTAATCGCTCTGCGAAGGCCCTTTGTGGCGGACCAGACTCTGCGAGAACCCGCTGTCGACGATCACCAGCAGCACCGTCACGACGGCCGACGGAATGGACATGAAGCCCAGTATGTCGCGCGTCAGCAGGCGCAGGATGACCAGCCGCACGGCCATTGCGAGGAGCATCGAGCCGATCTTCTCGGCCATGCTCCACGCCACGCCCTGCGCGACTTTCTCTTTGAGTTCGCCGCCCAACAGCCTAACAGTTGTGCTGCGCGACGATCTCCTCGTTACGCTTGCGGATATTCTGCACGTTGGCGATCTCGACGTACGACGCACCGCCGTCGGGACCGAAACTGCCGCCCACGATGGCCATCAGGTCCCCGTCGTCGAGTTTGCGGTACTGGTCGAGGAACTCCAGCGCATCGACCAGGAAATGGTATCTGTCGGAGAGTTCCTGATTCCGGAGAATCGGCACGACGCCGTACGACAGGGCCAGAATCCGCTGCGCATGCAGCTGGTAGCAGACGGCCATCACGGTCTTGCGGCCGCGGAACGCCGCCAGATAACGGCCCGTGCGGCCCGTCTTGGTGTCGAGCACCACGTATTTGATCGGCAGGTTGGTCGAGGCGCGCACGGCCGAACGGGCCAGCTGCGCGGTGATCTCGTGGTTCACCGAAACCATGTCCATGTCGATCATCGGCTTGAAATGCGTCTCGTCGCGCTCGATCTCGCGGGCGATGCGGGCCATCGTCTCCACCGACTGCACGGGAAAATCGCCCATGGCGGTCTCGTCGCTCAACATCACGGCGTCCACACGCTCGTAAATGGCGCTGGCCACGTCGCTCACCTCGGCGCGCGTCGGACGCGGGGACTTGACCATCGAATAGAGCATCTGCGTGGCGATGATCACGGGACGCTTGGCGCAGATACACTTCTCGACGATACGCCGCTGCGTGTTGGGAATCACCTCGGCGGGAAGCTCCACGCCCAGGTCGCCGCGGGCGACCATGATGCCGTACGAAGCCTCGATGATCTCGTCGATGTTGTCCAGTCCCTCCTGGTTCTCGATTTTCGAGATGATCTTGATGTTGCTGCCGTGGGCGTCGAGAATATCCTGCACGGCCCGGATGTCGCGCGCCGAGCGCACGAACGAATGCGCGATGAAATCGACGTCGTTCTTCACGGCCCATTCGATGAAGCGGCGGTCCTTTTCGGTCACCGACGGCAGGTCGATCGACACGCCCGGCACGTTGACGCTCTTGCGCGAACGCATGGCGCCTCCCACGACGAACTCGCAGTCCAGCTCCGTATCGTTCTTGCCCACGACGCGGATTTCCAGCTCGCCGTCGGCGATCAGCATCCGCGCCCCGACGGGAATGTCGCTCACGATCGACGGCACGTTCATGTAGACCACCTTGCGGGTCGTGAAGTCCGAGCCGTCCGAACCGCGCACGGCCACCCGGTCCCCCGGGCGGAAATTGATGCTGTTGCCGTATTCGTCGGCGATCGTCGTGACGCGGATTTCGGGTCCTTTGGTATCTATCATAATCGGAATGGCCGGGTTCACCCGGTGCACCGTCTCGACGATATGCGTGGCCCCGTCCTCGGAGACGTGCGCCGAATTGACGCGCACCACGTCCATACCCGCGTCGAAAAGCTGTTTTACGAACTCTTCGGTGCAGCGGAAATCCGACATCGTAGCGACAATCTTGGTTTTTTTCATGCGATACATAGAGCTATGTTTTTACGTTTATATTATCCTTCGATACGCTCTCGGGCGGTGTTGCCGCCGCCGTTGGCGTCGTTCACAAGTCTGTCCACCCCGAATCCCTCCCCGGAGAGGACTTGAAGGCAGCGTTGCCGGGCTTCCGCCCCGACGCAACTATTTTTCCGCGCCTGTCAGCAGCGCGTACACGCCCAGCCGATAGGAGTTCAGGCCGAACCCCATGATCGACCCCGCGGCCACGGGAGCCAGCAGCGAGGTGTGGCGGAACTCCTCGCGGGCGAGGATCGAGGAGATGTGCACCTCGACGACGGGAACCGACACCGCCGACACCGCGTCGCGCAGCGCCACCGAGGTATGGGTATATCCCCCGGCGTTGAGCACCACACCGTCGTAAACGCCGTCAGCCTGCTGTACGGCGTCGATCAACTCGCCTTCGATATCTGTCTCTTATACACATCTGACGCTGCCGACGACTTAATAGGTGTAGA
>ENA-OZHU01000721-OZHU01000721.1-human-gut-metagenome-genome-assembly--contig:-NODE-721-length-20056-cov-4.727414_pt1 | contig 20056 bp, 19 predicted proteins | sample MGYA00244054_ERZ653700 | MGnify/ENA primary metagenome ERZ653700 (study PRJEB26926, sample SAMN06165279) | human gut metagenome | biome: ENVO:00009003; feature: ENVO:2100002; material: ENVO:00002003...
GTTCCCCGGCGGGACTGGATGTTCGCGGCGGCGGGCCTGGTTCGCGGGAGAGCGAGCTGCTCAAGCCGCTGGCGGCGGCGCAGGTCATCCACGCCATTGTGCTGGCGGGGGGCAGCGCGTTCGGACTGGACGCCGCGGGCGGCGTGATGCGCTATCTGGAAGAACGCAATATCGGTTATGACGTAGGTGTGACGAAAGTACCACTTGTCTGTCAGGCAGACCTCTTCGATTTGACCGTGGCGGATGCCCGCACCCGGCCCGATGCCGCCATGGCGTACCAAGCCTGTGCCAATGCCGAGAACGGCGGCAACTATCGCGACGGCAACTACGGTGCAGGCACCGGCGCGACTGTGGGCAAGCTGCTGGGCATGGATCACTGCATGAAATCCGGCATCGGCAGTTATGCCGTGCAGGTCGGCCCGCTGAAAGTCGGTGCGGTTGTGGCCGTGAACGCGGCAGGCGACATTTATGACTACGAAAACGGCTGCAAGGTCGCAGGTCTGCGGGCAGACGATGGCAAGACTTTCCTAGACTCCGAACAGTTGATGCTGGAAAAAATCGACGTACAAGAGAATAAATTCGTCGGCAATACAACGATTGGCGTGGTATTTACCAACGCCAGATTTGACAAAACACGGCTGTGCAAGATTGCAGACATGGCGCACGACGGTTACGCCCGCACCATCCGCCCGGTGCACACCTCGGCAGATGGGGACAGCATCTACGCAGTCTCGCTGGGGGATGTGGCAGCTGACCAGGATGCAGTGGGTGCGCTGGCGGCCCGGGTGATGGCTAAAGCAATTCTGCGCGGCGTGCAGGCGGCTGAGGGAGCCTACGGATTCCCGGCAGCGCGGGATCTATAAGATAAATTACCGACGTAAGGCGGGGCGTCTGGGACGTAGCCTCTACAACAGGGCGATACCAACGGTGGCCAGGAGACTGGCCACCATATAGGGTAGATATACACGGAATAGAGAAAACCCGCTCTCCCGCAGCCATTGCACACCGCCCGATTTCGCGGTATAATAAATCCAACACGAGGATCGACAGGGGAGAACCATCACTTTTATGGCAAAGCTGGATGAACAAATCAAGACCATGGCGGGCTACTTCGCGGCGGATTGCGAGGCTGACGGTAGACTTTCGTTTGTGCTGGAAGTGGAGCACTTCATCACCTGTTCAGATGGCCGCGCGGTGGACTTTGCAGCCGTGCAGGCAGCCGTGCAGGATATGCAGCAGCAGGCCGACGCGCCAATCATCGTAGACGGCACCTACATGGGGTACAGCGGCCTGGCCGCGTCGGTCACGGTGGGGCCTGCGTGCCAGCTCTGCCTGACGCTGGCCGCGCAGCGGGACGTGCAGGACATGATGGATCTGTATAACCGCCTGTATCTGCAAATGGGGCTGGCGCTGGCGGCGCATGGTCTGCGTGCCTGGGCGCTGGGCTGCCACCCCACCACCCGCGCCGAGGCCCTGCCCCTGGTGCCGCGTACCCGGGATGAAGCCATGGACCGGTATTTCAAAAATACCGGCTCCTGTGGAACGCAGGTGATGCGCGGCACAGCGGCGACACTGCTCTCGATTGACTACTTTGATGAGATGGATTTTGTGCGCAAAATGCGTGTGGCCAGCCTGCTTACACCATTCTTTGCGCTGCTCTGCGACAATGCTCCCATCTACCAGGGCAGCCGCAATTCCATGTGCAGTGTGCGCACGCGTATCTGGCAGGATGTGGACCACGACCGCTGCGGCGTTGTGCCGCACCTGATGGACCCGGACTTCGGCTTTGCCCGCTATGCGGAGAATGTGCTGACCAAGCCGCAAATTACCGTCTGGCGCACCGGCAGGGTAAAGGCTGTGGGCAGCAAGACGGCCCCGGAGCTGTACGCCGCCCACCTCAGCCAGAGGGAAGCCGCACAAATCCTGTCCAATTTCTTTTACGATGTGCGGCTTAAATCCCGCATTGAACTCCGCGCCGCCGACAGCATGCCGCCGCGCTATATTGCGGCCTATGCCCAACTGGTCAAATCGGTGTTCGGCAGCCCGGCCGCGCTGCAAAACGTGCTGCGGCACTACGCGGGCATCACGACGTTGGATATCACCACGGCCAAGCTGGCGGTCTGCAAGGACGGCTTCAATGCGCTGGCTTACGGTAAGCCCATCAGCAGTGAGCTGACCTGGCTGCTGATGCAGGCCCGCAGCCGCACACCCTCCCAGGAGGAACGCGCCCTGCTGGATCCCTTCATGGCACTGGTCATGAAACGGAAAACCATCCGTGAAACGGAAAATTATAACGAATAATCGACGATGCTGCGGGTATACTAGCCCCTGAAAGGGGGCTGTGCCGTGCGGGAAACATCGTATCATGCGGTCATCGGGGAGATGACTGTGCGAGCACTGTGGGAGATGCAGAACGTCATGGACTGCATCCCCGACGAACTGTGGGACCATTGTTACGGCGGCGCACCGCTGTGGCAGCATTTGTACCACACGCTGCACCACCTGGATCAGTGGTTCATCAACCCGCGTGACAACGATTTTGTAGAACCGCCGGTCCACACGCCGCACTTGCAGGAGTTGGATATCTACCCGGCCACGCACTTGTCGCGCCGGGACATGGATGACTATTTTTATACGATAAAAGCAAAACTGTCTATTTATCTGACTTCGCTGCATGATGAGGATCTATTGCAGCGGCCCGAGAACTGCGAGTGGACACGGTTCACATTGATTCTATCGCAGTATCGTCACTTATATATGCACATGGGGATGCTGATGGGCTTTGTCGAGGCCGAGAACGGCCTCTGCCCGCGCATTTTGAAGGTGGGTGAGGAACTCCCGACGCCGCCCTACGACCCATACGAATGAGAGGTTTTTATGAAGTGTTTCTCTGCCGCTGTGACGGTGGTGCTGGCGGCTATGCTGTGCGGCTGCCAGCAAAAAGCAGATATGACCCCGGTGTGGCAGACTGACCTGCCCACCACTGGCGTACATATGGAACTGAGCAACACCGATGACATCAGCTTTGACCCTGCCTACTACGCGCAGACGCGGGAGGATGCCTTTTACAACAACCTGCACGAGATATCCGCTGTCATGGCGGAGGGGGCACCGGTCGTCACCTTCTACGGCGTGACGGCGGACGAGGTGAAGCTGATTTATCTTGAAAACATCGGCGACTACCTCTATGTGGACTACGACCGCGTGGCACCGCAGGAAAAGCTGGATTACGTGCGCATCGACGGCGACGGCTATGTCTCCTACAAGCTGGACACCGCGTACAATTTTGAGTTTACGGTCACGACGGATAAGGGTGAGGATCAATATCTGGTCGTGAGCCGGAGAAGCGATATTCAATAAAAAATGCCTGCCGCAGGGGAAGTGAACGATGTCACTTGCGGCAGGTATTTTATACATTAAGATTTTGGCATATCCAGCGTCGTGGTGGGGAAAGCAAACTCGCAGTCGTCCGCGCGGACTTTATCAAGAATCAGCAGGTTCAGGCGGTTCTTGACCTGCAAATAATCGCGCAGAGAAGTTTTAGTTATGTACACGCGGCACAGCAGGTCAATACTGTAATCATTGAATTTATCAAGCGTGACACTTACGCCGTTTTCCTTCACATCAGGCTGGGCAAGCAGCAGACCTGTCAAGTCTGTTGTCAGACGTTCCAGCTTTTCGCGGGGGGTATCATAGGTAAGGCCGATGGTAAAACTCCACAGGCGGCTTGTGCGGCAATCACAGTTTTGAATATACTCGGCGGCAACCTTCGAGTTTTCTATCGTAATAACAACATTATCCGGGGTACGTATCCGTGTAGAGCGGAAGGAGATATCCTCGACGGTTCCTTCATAGTCTCCGAAAACCACATAATCCCCAATACCAAAAGGATGCTCCAGCACAAGCGTGATGCCGGCAATCAGGTTGGACAGTGTGGACTGCGCAGCCAGTGAAACAGCGAGGCCGGCAACCCCGGCACCGGTCAGCAGACCGCTGACCGGCACACCCAGGCGGTCCAGCGCCGCAATGCCGGTGAACACCACGACCAGCGCGTGAAAGATATTCTCAAAAAAGTGGCCCATTGTTTGGTGGGTCTGCAAGTCAAGACGATTCTCCGCACTGTGCAGCAGCAAACGGGAAACCGGCGCAGCGCGCCAGCTGCCAAGCCCAAGAAAAAAGATGACCAACAGATCGGAGCCGACATCCAATACATTCTGGAATTTGGCATCTGTGACAAATACAAGTGGCAGCATGGAAATAGCCAGCAAGAAAAGAAAAACACGCAGTATCATAGCAAGCGGAAAAACGTAACTTTCCAGCAAAATGTGCAGCCACGATGCCATGTGGGACTTGGTACGCCTTAGAAAGCCATCGGCAATGCGGCGGAAGAGCATCGGCAGCACAACGGCCAGAAGCGCCAGCAGCAGAGAAGGAACCAGCGTGCCCAAATCAAACGAAAAATCAAACATAGGATACCTCGCGCATAAGTTTCTGCGCTGATTATACCACACCCTCTTGCATTTTGCAAAAACTGTGCTATACTATTGCACAGAAAGTCTGTTTCAGGGCGGGGTGTGATTCCCCACCGGCGGTAAACGGCGCAAGCCGTAAGCCCGCGACCGGCTGTTTTGGCAGCCGCTGACCCGGTGCGATTCCGGGGCCGACGGTATAGTCCGGATGAAAGAAACGGAAAGCTGACTGCTTTGCTTTTCTGCGCCCTGCTGCATATTTGTGCGGCAGGGCGTTTTCTTTTGCAAAGGGCAGGGCAGAGCCTCCCGGGTTCGTGAGCTGACTTTCACACTATTTTCGGGAGGTAAATCTCATGCAAAACTCTACAACCAATGTCCGCAAACTCACCGGTACCGCCATGCTGGGTGCTGTCGCCGCCGTATTGATGTACCTGGAATTTCCCATTCCCATCATGCCGTCCTTCGTCAAGCTGGATGTATCCGAACTGCCCGCCCTGTTGGCGGCCTATGCCTACGGCCCTGTGTCCGGCATTGCCGTCTGCCTGATCAAAAACCTGATCAAGCTGCCCAGCACCAGCACGGCCGCTGTCGGTGAGCTGTTCAACTTCGTCATGGGTGCGCTGTTCGTCGGCGTGGCGGGCTTTGTCTACAAGCGCAGCAAGACCCGCCGAAGTGCCCTCATCGGCGCAGGGATGGGCGCACTGGTTATGGCCGTCGTCAGCGTGCCGTACAACTATTTCATCGTTTACCCGGCCTATGTGGTTATGTACCACCTGCCGCTGGAGGCTATCATCGGGATGTACCAGGCTATCAATCCTAGCGTGGACGGCCTGCTGGCCTGCCTGCTGACCTTCAATCTGCCGTTCACCCTTTTTAAGGGCCTACTGGATGCGGTGCTCTGCTTCCTTATTTATAAGCCCCTGTCGCCGATTTTGCATGGCAGAAAGTAAAAACCACACACGCCACGCAATCTGCCCCACTTTTGTGCAAACCTGCCGAACTGCACAACCAATTATCGTTGACTTTGCCTAAAGTCTATGGTACACTAACTACACAACAACAGAATAGCAACTTATCAAGAGCGGCTGAGGGAACAGGCCCGATGAAGCCCGACAACCTGCGTGCAAACGCAAGGTGCCAAGTCCTGCGGGAAACCGAAAGATAAGCGTTTACGCGCACAGTCTTTCCGGCTGTGCGCTTTTTTGTTTCCAGGGTTGCGTTTCTGCCGAATATTTTATAGGAGGCTTTTCCCATGTCCAAAGTTCTTTTCACGTCCGAATCTGTCACCGAGGGGCATCCCGACAAAATCTGCGACCAGATTTCCGATGCTATCCTCGATGCCATCCTGGCCCAGGATCCCGGTGCGCGTGTAGCGTGCGAAACGACCTGCTCCACCGGCCTTGTCCACATCATGGGCGAGATCACCACGAGCTGCTACGTTGACATCCCCGGCACCGCCCGCGAGGTCATCCGCTCCATCGGCTACGACCGTGCCAAGTACGGCTTCGACTGCGATACCTGCGGCGTTATCACCAACATCGACGGCCAGAGCCCGGACATTGCCCTTGGCACCAACGATGAGGTTGCCGGTGCGGGCGACCAGGGCATGATGTTCGGCTACGCCTGCACCGAGACCCCTGAGCTCATGCCGCTCGCGATCTCTCTTTCCCACAAGATGGCAAAGAAGCTGACCGACGTGCGCAAGCAGGGCCTTGTCGACTATCTCCGTCCCGACGGCAAGACGCAGGTGACGGTCGAGTACGACGAGAGCGGCAAGCCCGTCCGCGTCGACACGGTCGTCCTCTCCACCCAGCACGCGCCGGAGGCGACGCTTGAGCAGATCCGCAAGGACATGATCGAGCTTGTCATCAAGCCGACCGTTCCCGCGGAGCTGATGGACGAGAACACCAAGATTTATGTCAACCCGACCGGCCGCTTTGTCATCGGCGGCCCGCAGGGCGACAGCGGCCTGACCGGCCGCAAGATCATCGTCGACACCTACGGCGGCAGCGCCCCGCACGGCGGCGGCGCATTCTCCGGCAAGGACCCGACGAAGGTCGACCGCAGTGCCGCTTACGCCGCGCGCTATGTCGCTAAGAACATTGTGGCCGCGGGCCTTGCCGACAAGTGCCAGGTCCAGCTCGCCTACGCTATCGGCGTTGCGCATCCCGTGAGCGTGCTCGTTGAGACGTTCGGTACCGGCAAGGTCGATGACGGTAAGCTCGAAGAGGCCGTCGAGAAGGTCTTCGACCTGCGCCCGACCGCCATCATCCGCGACCTCGATCTGCGCCGCCCCATCTACCGCCAGCTCGCCGCCTACGGGCACATGGGCCGCGAAGACCTCGGCGTAACGTGGGAGAAGACTGACCGCGTCGACGCGCTGCTCGCCGCGCTCAAGTAAGAGCAATCGAAGACGGGGCAAAGCCCCGTCTTCGAAAAAGTTTCGCTGCGTTTTGCGCCTCGGTTGTCCGCTGAAAGCGGACAATTCGACACTCACTCCGCGCAAAGTGTTTTCTGCCACGCGCATGTCGCGGCAGAAAACCGATTCAAATTTATTTCGTGCCGTGCGCGGCACGAAACTCTGTGAGACCATTTGATAAAAACAGCGCCGACCCGCGAAAGCGGGCTGGCGCTGTTTTCCTATATGGGCGGGATCGATCAGTCGTGGTGCTCCTCGTCCCAGAGCTTTTCGGCCTCGGGGCGCCAGCAGGCGGCGTAGGACTCGCACTTGTTGCACAGGTGCTCCACGCTCTCGGGCGCTTCCAGGTCGGTCGAATGCGCGCCGCTGCGCGCGACCATCTGTGGCAGATATTCGGGATTTTCCAGCATCGGGCAGGGGCGCAGGTGGTTGTTGTTGAACGGCTGGCCCTTGCGGTACTCCTTAAAAAGCGGCTGCTGGAGACATTCGAGGAAGCTCTTTTCGCGGATGTTCGCACCCGAGTAATGGATGAACACGCAGGGCTCGACGTCGCCCGCGGCGTTGATATGGCAGTAGAGCTTGCCGCCGGCGATGCAGCCGCCTGTGAACTCGCCGTCATTCTGGAAGTCGATGGCGAAGATCTCCTTGCCGCCGGTGAGACCGCGGATCTCGCGCACGCGGTCTTTCATATAGGCGCGCTGCTCGGGATTAAGCAGCAGGTCGGTCGTCGCGCCCATGCCGACTGGCATGTAGTGGAAGTACCAGGCGAAGAAGCAGCCCTTGGAGATGAGCAGGTCGAGGAACTCGTCATTCGTGACGACCTTGTAGTTCTTGCTCGTGTAGCAGATGGACACGCCGAACGGGATATGGTTTTTGCGCATGAGGTCCATCGCGGCGAGCGCCTTTTCAAAATGTCCCGCGCCGCGGCGGCCGTCATTGGCGTCCTCAAAGCCCTCGATGCTGACCGAGACGATGAAGTTGCCCACGCGCTTGAGCTCGTCGCAGAAGGCCTGGTCGATGAGCGTGCCGTTCGTGAAGGCGTGGAAAGCGATGTCGCGGTGCTTTTCGCACAGGCGGAAGATGTCCGCCTTGCGCATGAGCGGTTCGCCGCCGGTGAAGAGGCAGGCGTGGGTGCCGAGCTCTGCGCCCTCGGTCAGCACGCGGTCCATCTCCTCAAAGGTGAGGTTCTGCTTGTGGCCGTACTCCGCCGCCCAGCAGCCCGCGCAGCGCATATTGCAGGCGCTCGTCGGGTCCATGAGGACGATCCACGGGATGTTGCAGTCATACTTCTCGGAGTTTGCCCGCGCCTGCTGGAAGCCGCGGAAGCCGCCCTCATAGGCGGCGGCCGTCAGGAAGGTCCTGAGAAGGTAGGGGTCGCACTCGCGCAGCAGGCGCTCGGCGTAGTGTGCCCATTTGCTGTCGGGGTCGTTTGCGATCTGGTGCAGCATCTCGAAGGTCTCCGGCGTCCAGACGCTGGAGTGGATCTTTTGGACCATGTTGACAAAGTCGTTTGCGACGGTGCAGACGTCCTTCGTCTGGCTTTTTCTGATGAGCGAGTCGAGCATGGCCTCAAAGGCCTTGCGCTCTGCTGCGTGGGCGATTTTTTCTGCTGCGTTCATAGTGTCACGATTCCTTTCCCTGCCCGCGGTGCGGGCATCCTAAAAATTCAGGAGGAAAGGGCGCGATCCTTTCCCTCCGTTGCCTGTGCGGCGATTTTCTGGAGCTTTTCCATGCGCGCATCGAGCTGTGCGCTGATCTCGGCGCACTCATAGAGCTCGCGCTCCACGTATTCCATTTCGGGGAGATTTTTCTTGTAGCGGATCTTATGCTCAAGGCTGGCCCACCAATCCATCGAGATCGTGCGGAACTGCACCTCGACTTTCATGAGCCGTTTCTGGTCGTGAAGGAAGATGGGCGTTTCGACGATGAGGTGGAGGCTGCGGTAGCCGTTGGGCTTGGGGTTTGCGATGTAGTCCTTGCGCTCTAAGAGTGTGATGTCGTCCTGGCGCAAAAATGCCTCGGAGAGTTTGTAGATGTCGGCAGGGTGCGAGCAGATCACGCGCACACCGGCGATGTCGTTCAAATTCTTTTCGATGCTCTCCACCGTGAGCGGATATCCGCGGCGGCTGAGCTTTTCCATGATGCTCTCGGGGGACTTGAGGCGGGTCTTGATCGTCTCGATGGGGTTGCGGTCGTATTGCAGCGAGAGCTCCTCGTTGAGCACGTTGAACTTCGTTTCGACCTCCATGATCGCGCAGCGGTAATAGCTCATCAGCTCACGGTAGGGCTGGAAGTATTTCTGGACCCACTGCTGTACCTCACCGTGGGAAAAACGGGAGAGCAGCACCTGTTCAAGATAAGTGCGATCGACAAGCGGACGGATCGGCACTGTCATCAGCTCCTTTGTACTTAGCATTTCTTGTCCCGCACGGAAAAATGCGGGCTTGCAGGAAAAGCATAGCAAAGAAGCGCCGCGCTTTCAATGGGCAGGGTGTAAACTTTTTGTTCACGGCGCGAGAAGGGGACGCTCCCCTCGTTAACACCAACTTAACAAAGGAAACTGCCGAAAACTATGGACAAAAGGAGCCGCGTATCAGATTTTCAGACAGTGGCACGCAAATGTCACAGAAGACAAAATATAAGAAAACGTCCTTTCTCGGTGGAAAGGGCGTTCAAATAGACGATATTTAGAAGAAAAATACGCTTACGCGCCGATCACATGCGCCGTCATCATCTGCCAGAGGATGGAGAGCTGCTGTGTGGAGATGAGCACATAGGCCAGAATGAAGACGAACCAGAGCTTCTGCATGTTCTCCTCTTTTTTGCAGAGGAAATAGCAGTAGGAAAAATACGCCACGGCGTCCACGATCAAAACCGTGAGGAACATGACGAGAAAGCCCTGCTCGCTCTGCTCGGCGGTGCCGGTGTAGAGCGAGAGGAGAGAGTAATATAAAAACGTGGCGGTGAACGGCCACTTGAGCTTGCGCCAGTCGTGGATGCGGTCTTTCTTATTCATGGAAGCGCTCCTTTTTTGCGTTTTCCACAGTATACCCTGCGGCACGGCAGATTGCAAGGGGAAATGACCTTGCCAAGCGGGCGTGGGGTGTGGTAGACTGCAAAAAAGAGGTGATATACATGCTGGATACGTTGATCCGCGGCGCGAAGATCGTCGACGGCACGGGAAAGGCGGCGTTCACGGCGGACGTCGGCATTTTAGACGGCATGATCGAAGCGGTCGGAAATTTATCAGGTGCGCAGGTGTTCGAGACCATTGAGGCCGCGGGCCGCGTCCTGACGCCGGGCTTTATCGACATGCACCGCCACGCCGACGCGGCGCTGTTTCGCGAAGGCTTTGGCGAGGCGGAGCTCTGCCAGGGCCTCACGACGCTTGTGAACGGCAACTGCGGCATGTCGCTCGCGCCGCTCTCGGGCGCGCACGCGGACGAGTGTGCAAAATACCTTGCGCCCATCACGGGGAACATCCCGCCGGAGCTGCGCTTTGCGTCCATTGACAGCTATTTCAAGGCGGCGCAGGGGCGGGGACTGCCGCTCTCGTGCGCGGAACTCATCGGCATGGGCACGCTGCGCACGCTTGCCGCGGGCTTCACGACGGGAGATTTGTCACCGCTCGAGCTGCGCGATCTGCACTATCACATGGAAGCGGCGCTGGCCGACGGCGCGTGCGGCGTGTCGCTCGGCCTTGGCTACGCGCCGGAGATCTTTTACTCGACCGACGGGCTCATCCGCGCGCTCGCGCCGCTGCACCGGAGCGGCGTGCCCATCTGTGTCCACATGAGGCAGGAGGGCGACGGCGTCGTCGATGCGCTGCGCGAAATGCTCGAGGTCGCCCGCGCGCTGCAAACGCCGCTGGAGGTCAGCCATCTCAAGGCCATCGGTTCTCGCAACGCGCGAAAGGCCGTGCCGGAAATGCTCTCGCTCATTGAAAAGGCGCGGGAGGACGGGCTTGACGTCATGTGCGACGTGTACCCCTACACTGCGGGCTCGACACAGCTTATCCACGTGCTGCCGCCGGAATTCCAGGAGGGCGGCACGGAGGCGCTGACCAAGCGCCTGCTCGACGATGCTGCGCGAAAGGAAATGCGCGCGCGGATGGAGGCGGGCAGCGACTTTGAGAACATCACGCTGCTCGTCGGCTTTGACAATGTGATCGCCATCGGGCTTCAGATGGACGAATACCGCCGCTTTGAGGGAAAATCCGTCGCCGAGATCGCGCAGACGCTTCAAAAAGACCCGTTCGATACGCTCTTTGACCTGCTGGCGGCGGAACAGTGCAATACGGGGATGATCGACTACATCTCGGACGAAGAAGACGTGAAAGATATCCTGCGCGCGCCGTTCTCGGGCGTCATTTCGGATGCGACGTACCCCAGCGGCGGGCGTGTCCACCCGCGCGTGTACGGCACATTCGCGCGGCTCATTGAAAAATACGTCGTGCAGGAGCGCGTGCTCACGCTCGAGCAGGCTGTGCACAAGGTGACGGGGCATGCGGCGGACCGCTTCGGCTTTGAGAAAAAGGGCGTCATCGCGGCGGGCATGGACGCGGACCTTTTGCTCTTCTCGCCCGAAAATATCCATGAGCAGGGCACGTATGCGCGGCCCAACCTGCCTGCGACAGGCTTTGACGAGGTATTCGTGCTCGGCGAGCGCGTGATCGAAAACGGCGTGTACCGCGGCGGCAGCAGCGGCGAGATGCTGGGAGCGCGGATGGGATACTGAAATCTTAAAGAAATTTTCAGGTGTATTTTCGCCGCCGTATGATATGCTGGCAGGGACAACAAATTTGCGGAGGCTGGATCAAGTGGAGCACTTTTGGGATACGGTGGATACGATCGGCGAGGGCTTTGGCTTTTCGCTCTTCGGCGCGCGGCACTTAGTGACGCTTGCGCTGTATATCGGCTTTGCCGTGCTGAGCTGCGGGGGCTCTTTGCCGTTCTCCTGCTCGCGGACGAGGCGTTCAAACAGATCGGTTTGCAGATCGGCGGAAATTTCAACTGGGACTATCTGCCGCTGCACCTGTGCTCGATCAACATTTTCCTTATCGCGCTGTACGCATGGAAGCCGAGCAGGCTGCTCGACAATTTCCTCTATTTTATCTGTATCCCCGCGGCGACGGCGGCACTGCTGTTCCCGACGTGGACGTCGCTTCCGGCGGCGAACTTCATGTTCTGGCATTCGACGAGCGTGCACATTCTGCTTGCGGCCTATCCCATCATGCTGTTTTCGGGCGGTGATATCCGACCGAGCGTCAGGTACATGGGCAAGTGCTTCTTGCTGCTGCTGGCGATGGCGGTGCCGATTTATTGCGTCAACCTGCTGCTCGATACGAATTTCATGTTTCTGATGTACGCGCCGGACGGCAATCCGCTCGCGTGGTTCCGCGACCATGTCGGCTACCACTGGATCGGCTTCCCCGTGCTGCTCGTGGCGGTGTTCGCGCTGATGGACGTGCCAATCATGCTCAAAAAGCGGAAAGAGGATAAATTGCTCAGCGCGGTAAAATAAAAAAGCGGTTCTCCCTAAGCCGGGCGTTCGTAAAACAGCTTTCGAGAGATGACACGGCAGCCGCCTGCCAGGATCGGTTATGAGTACCCGAATAAGCCAGGGAAACTTCAAGTCCCATGTTTGCACCGTCAAGGTGTCGCGCATGGGGCTTTTTGCAGATCGGGGTTCTGTACGCAGTAAAACGGTCAGGTTCTCGTATATAAATGTTCTTTCGTTGAAAAATATGGTATACTCGGCTCAACAAATCGGAATTTATTGTGCTTCCCCTTGAAAAACCTTGTAATATCAGGCGTTTCCGCCTATCAAATCCTCAAACCGCATGTACTTTCCCTTGTTTTTTCCCTTACGGGCTGAAACAAGGGAAAGATTTTTACTCCCCGTTGACCACCTTATCCAGCAGTCGGGCGGAGTTGCGTTTCGCTTCCCTCGTAGAGTGGGCGTAGATGTTCATCGTGGTACTGACGTCCGAGTGCCCCAGCAGTTCCTGCACGTCCTTGGGAGCCGCCCCATTGGACAGGAGGTTGCTCGTGAAGGTGTGACGAAGCATATGGAAATGGAAGTCCGCCAAACCCTCTACCTTCTCCTTTGCCTTGCGGCACATGATGCTCACCGTACTCGGTGTCTCTATCGCTCCATCAGGCCGGAGACAGACGAAGGAAATCTCCTTGTACCCCTCCGGCGCTTCCTCCGTCCTCGGCAGGGTATAGACCTCATAATAGATGCGGTCTTTCTCCCTGACCTCGGCGTAGTAGTTGAGGAGGTAGAACTCACCATAGCGCAGACGGTTCTTACTTTGTTCCCTCTTGGCCGCTTTGAGGATCGCCGCCAGGGTGTCGCAGAAATACACAGTGCGGACTTTCTTCCGCTTGGTGGCCCCGATCTCCGTCTTGTGCCTTGCCCCGTTGTAGCGGATGCTCCGCCGCACCGTCAGATACTGCTCGTCCAGGTTGATATCCTTCCAGGTGAGGGCACAGACCTCACCGATACGGAGCCCGGTATAATAAGCGATTTGGATGGGCAGCAAGGCCGGGTTGTCCTTCTCTTTCAGAAAGTCCTCCAACGCTCGGAACTGCTCACAGCTGATGGTGGGAACCGCAGCGGCGTCCCCCATATCCTCGGAGAAGATGTCCGCCTCCTGCTTCCGTCCCCGCAGCTTCACATACTGCATAGGGTTGAACGTGATAAGCCGTTTAGGGAACACGGCGAAGCGGAACGAGTTTTGCAGTACCGCTGAGAATTGGAGCATATAGCCCCGGCTCATGGGCGGGGAGGTCGTTCCATCGGGATTGGCGCCGCCGTAGCTCATGAAGTCGATGAAGGCTTGCAGATGGTCGGCGGTGACGGTTTTCAGCTTCCGCTTGCCCAGGGGGTGCCGCTTGATACGGCCCACCGTCCCCTGATAAGCCATCACTGTGCCATTGCTCAATGTACCGGGCTTCAGTTCTTCCTCCACCCACATATCCAGCATATCGCCCACGGTGATGTTTTCCGCTTTCGCCACAAACCGCTTTTCCTCGTAGTCCTCCATCGCCCTGCGGAGCAGGGCTTCCGTTTCGGACTTGCTCTCGGTGCCGGGGTACTCCTTTTGCACCCGGTTCCCGCTCTCGTCCTCGATATAGAAGCGATAGTACCACTTTTTGCCCTTTTTGCGTACAGAACCTTTTGCCATAGATAAATTTTACTCCTTTCTATCCGTGGCAATCGGGACTGTGACGTATGATGTGCGTTCAATCATGTCACGCCAGCCAGTCGTACTGACTGGCATTTTTCGTTGTCAAGGTGCCACGGATCAATTCTGCCCGTTCAGCCGCTCACGGGCCTCGCTGCTCATGTCAAGCAGGTCGCCTATCTTCATTTTGGTGCGTCCCTCGTCATAGATGTGCAGAAGCCCGTCCATGAACCGCTTCATGTCCTCCACCGGCGTTTCCATCTCCCGGCGGTAGACCTTTTCAATCACAGCCCCAGACTCGATGGCGTAGCGCATCAGGGACTTCTTCAAGCCCTCGTCCTCGGCGATGTGGTCTGCCTCGGCCATCGCCCTGGCAAAGTGGACGCAGAACACGGAATAGAGGTCTACGATCTGACCGAGGAAGGTGGTCAAAAGCTGTTGGTGAGGTTCACCCTGGACGGTGGTTGTCAGTTCGTCCAGATAGGCCGCTATGTGCTTCTCAATATCCATCTGGCACAGGGTTTTGGAGTTATACTCCTTTTCATCGGATAACCCTGTCAGCCATTCGGGGGTGGTGAGAAGCGCGTCCGCCAGTCCGTTGATAATCATGGTGCGCTTGGGGTCTACCCCGTCTGTCTCGTATCGCTGGATGGTGGACTTGTTTACCCCTACCCGCCTGCCCAGTTCCGGCATGGAGATGTTGATTTCGTTCCGGCGCTCCTTAATGCGCTGCCCGACCTGCTTTGGGGTAAAGGCTATGTCTTTATCCATTGGCTCGGCCTCCTTTCGAGTGTTAGTATAACATAGGTGAATTTGATTTGCAACCCTATTTTTCAAATTGTTTTATAGAACGGACTTAAAATAGGTTGACAGGCGATGGCAGACTGATTATAATAAATCAGCGAGGGTTGCAAAATAAGTACATTGAAAGGAGCGTGACACCAATGGCAACTGTCAAAATGGGCATGACGATTGAGGAAGCCGCTGAGTGCAGCGGCATCGGGAGGAACACCATGCGGAAGCTGGTGGAGTGGAGAAAGCTGCCCGTCCTCAAGGTCGGGCGCAAGACCATCATCCGCAGCGACACGCTGGAGCGGTTCATGACCGTCAACCAGGGACGGAATCTGCTGGTCAGGGACGATGTGCGGGGCGTGGAGTGATGAGGGCCAGTCAAAAAGGCGTGAGCGGAGCGAACGCCACCACAAAGGCCTCGCCGTTTGAGAGCGAAATACACCCATCGCACAAACCTTCGGTTTGTACTCTGTGTATTTCGCCCTGCCGGGGGCTACCGCCGCTGGCGCGGCGGTGCGGTTTAGGGCAGTCCGCACAGCGGCGGACTGCCCTAAACCGCCCTTGCGCTCCGCTGTCGCTCCACGCACCGGCTGACACAGCCGGAGGAAGGACGGAGGCATGACGCGACACAGCTTCATCCAGATGTCGAAGCTGTCCAATGTCAAGGGGCGTATTTCCTATATCACCAGCCCCGCCAGACAGGAGAACCTGTACGCCACCTATCATACCGCCGATGCCGCCTTCTGGACTTCCCTCGCAAGGGAAAACCAGCAGGAGTTCAAGCGGAGCGGCACCGAGGGGACGTGCATCGAGGCGCGGGAGTTCATCATCGCCCTGCCGGAGAAGTTCACACGCTATGACCCGCAGCGGGTTCTGACAAAGTTCACAGAGGAATTTCAAAAGCGGTATAACGTGGAGTGTGTGTCCGGCCTACACCACAACAAGGCCAAGACCAACTACCACATCCACCTGATTTTCAGTGAGCGGCGGTTGTTGCCGGAACCCGTAGTCAAGGTCGCCACCCGGAATATGTTCTATGACGAGGTGGGGAAGCACGTCCGCACCAAGAAGGAGATCACCGGGGAGGATGGGCAGATACGCCCCGGCTGTACCGTCATCAAAAAGGGCGAGGTCTACGAGAGCCATATGTTCAGCGTTAAGGACGCCCGCTTCAAGCAGGAGGGCTTTGTGGCTGAGGTCAAGGAGTTCTATACCGGCCTTATCAACCGCTATATCTCAGACCCGGAGCAGCAGCTAAAGGTGTTTGACCCGCAGAGCGTATATTTGCCCACCAAAAAGATAGGCAGGAACAATCCCAAGGCGGAGGAAATCAAAGCGGACAACGCCGCCCGTCAGGAGTGGAACCGAACGGCGGATATGGCGCTTTTGACGGGCATATCCGAGGCGGAGATATTGGAGGTCAAGCAGGCTGAGATACACGAGAAGGTCAGGCAATCCATCCATCAGGCCGGGTGGCTCCCGCACCTGTTCCGGGCCATCGTGGGCAAGGCCAGGGCCTTCCTGCAAGGGCTGATCCGCCAGCGGGCAATGCCGCCGAAGCCCACGCTGGACATTGATATGGCAGAGTTCCGTGCCATGCGAGGTCTGATGATACGAGTGAGGGACGAGGCCACGAGCATCCGATACTTGCAGGAGGATGTGCTGCCAGACTTGAAGCAGCAGCTTGCCGCCGCCACGGGTATCTTTAAGACCAGAGAGCGCAAAGACATCGCTGGGCAGATACAGCAGACAGAGCAGGAAATCAGCCACAGGATGGATGCGCTTCCCTCCATCGTCCAGGCGGAGGGTTATCCCGATGTGCAGACATTTACAGCCACCTACCGCAAGGCCGAGGCCGTTGTCAGCCAGCATAACCGGGAGTTGGCCGAGTGGGAGCGGAAGGTGCAGGAGCGCCAGCGGCCCGCCGTAAAAGAGCGGCCCCCAGAGCCGAGAAGCGTCCGGGAACGCCTGCGGCGGTTGCAGGACGAGGGCAAACGGCAACAGCCACAGCCACACAGGAGGGCAGTTGACAGGGACAGCAGATGATAGAGAACGCCGCCGCTATGGTGCAATCCATAGCGGCGGCGTACATAAACAGGAGCCAGTTTGTAGGTTATATACTGTTTTATGTGCTATAATTTTCTTGAAAATTTTTGTGCAAATTCGGTCTGCTGATTTGTTATATATATGAGGCCTCAAGAGGAAGCGGAAGGGGGTGCGCCGATGGAGCAAGAAACCGTGCTGGAGCTTTTTGACCGTTATGCGGATATGGTGTATCGTATTGCTCTCAGTTATCTCCGCTCTCCGCAGGAAGCGGAGGACGTTGTGCAGACTGTTTTTCTTAAACTGTTGGAGGGCGGCATGATAGTTTATCCCGGCAAAGAGCGTGCGTTTCTAACTAAGGTTACGATTAACCATTGTAAAAACCTTCTCACCGCAGCAAAGAAGCACGAAGCCATTCCTTTGGACGAGGCTGTTCTGCTGATACAGCCGGAGGATCGGGACATATTTTATGCGGTCATGGAGTTGCCGGAAAAGTATAGGGCCGTCGTGAGCCTACACTACTTTGAGGGCTACTCGTTTCGGGAAATCTCAGAATTTTTACACATCGGCATCTCAGCCGTTTCCATGAGATTGCATCGGGCCAAAAACATCTTAAAAAAGCAACTTGGGAGGGATTGATATGGAGCGAAACTTCAAGCGCATTTCTGATGGGCTGAAATTGCCGCAGGAGAGCCGGGAGCGTATTCGTTCCCAGCTTGCCTCCTACCAAAAACAATCGGAGGACATTCCTATGAAAAAATCGACCTTAAAATCTCGTGTGCCGTTGATTGCCGTCGCTGTTGTTATGATGATGGCATTAACGCTGACCGCTGCCGCAGCGGTGGTTGTGCATCTGTTCAGAAATGACATCATCGTGTCCAGCAGGGATGACATTCCCATGCCTTCAAGTGAAAATGGTGCTCCTGGTGCTGTTGCTATCGACGGCCCCGGAGGAAACCCGCCCGCCACTTTGGAAGAAACGATAAAATCTAATCGGTTCAAATCGGACGATTGGGTTGCGGGCGAACGCATTAACGGCGGAGTAGTATCTGAATACCATCAGTGGGACTCCGTAGAGGTTCTGAGCAGTGATCCAGTTCTCCGCAGCCGCCGCATTGGTCGGGAGGATGGCGCGGAGAAAATGGAGTATACTGCCGAAAACCCCGCAAATCTTCTGGACACGCTGACAGGTCGCGTTACCTTTGATTTGGAATGGGTGAACGAGCATTATGATTATGTTCCAGATGCCAACTTTTCCTTTGTCGTGTCCGATGCAAAAGGTGATTACGTCAGCGAGAACTTTGACGCCCTTTACGCAAAGAAGAACGGCAGCGGATATGTCAATTTCACAATCGATAATATCGCACAAGCCGACTATTTTGTCCAAGCGTATGTCATTGATGGCAGCTACGAAACCGCCTATTATTACACGTCCGTTGATGGCCATGAATTCCTGATTGAAATGGACAACGGGCACGTTTGGGCGCAGTGCTGTACAAGCCATGCCAATGTCAGCTTGCATGGTGCGTATCTGACCACGGACGAAGTGGAAGATATTCTGGACAATCTCTCTCTGGCTATCAATGAGTAAAGCGTGTTACAGCAGAAGCAGGGGCCGCCCGATTGGGGCGGCCCCTGCTTCGCTAATCTGTTAAGCGTAAATCAGCTCACTGTTTACAATTTCCATTGCACTTGCTTGGATATTGTTCATCTTACCGACCCATGTCATTTGGTCGGCAGCTTTCAGCGCCTCGGTGATACCTTGGGATCGGGCCATCTGTTCAATAATGGTATCTAACCGTTCTTGTGCCTGCTGGTCAATATCGGCAAGGTAGCTGTTCAGTCTGCCGTTGAGCAACAAGGCATTGTATAAAGCTGGGTGGTATTCTTTGATATACCGCTTGTGCCGTTGCCCCCATATACCGACAGGCTGTTCTTCTTCAGTGGGTACAGTCAAACAGGGAAAATAGTAGTCGCCAATCAGTTCATACCAAAGGCCGTTGCCTTCGTCAAAAATGTACTTGTCCATATCGAAATCCTCCGCTATAATATATTCGCACATACGTCACAGTTCCCCGATTGCCACGCTGTTTTATAGTTTGTTACCAGTTTTTCCTTCCCTTGATTTTTCCCTTGTGCGAGGTCAAGTTAAGGACAACAATGCGTGAAATCAGATAAAGGGATACGGTGGGGACAATGCGAAAAATCCTTTATTTGCAAGGCTTTCGGAGGATTTTATTAAAAGACTGCAACCACTAATGAGCGGCTATGAAATCGTGTGGTTCAAATCGAAATTTATAGAACTGTGAAAAGTAAAGGTGGTAATTTTGTGGTTAAATATTGTATGAGTTTAAGTGATGAAAAAAAAGAAACTGCAATTAAAATTGCTTTGGAAAGTAAAGGAAATGTTCGTAAGCGTAAGATAGCGGTTCCGCTTCTGATGATTTTGGGTATCGTCATTATTTTTAGTAGCATATTTTTAATTATAAATTCTCCTGCTATTTTATGGTATGTCTATATGGTGATTGGAATAGTTTGTCTGCTCCTTGCGTTTAATGCAAAGTCTTTTCAAAAATTTGTATTGAAAAAAGCGGAGTTACTCTTAGATAAGTCTTTTCGTACTGGAATTGTAGAGTATCATTTTGACGCTGAAGGGATAGAAACAATTTCCCAGATGGGATATAGCAAAAATTATTGGACTGCATTTAAAGAGTACGGTACTATGGGACAGTATATATATGTTAAACGAAAAGATAATAAAATGGTTTTGATAGATAAAAATGATTTGTCTACTGGGGAGTTAGAAGAATTGACTCAACTATTGTTAAATAATGTCAAAATGTAAATTCCAGTTTGCCGTACTTGATCCCAACAGGGCTTGAGGCGGGCACGCCCCGACAGGAAGCTGTCCCAAAGAGACAGAAATTTTCAAGAATTGAAAATTTGCGGCCACGGGACGATCCGCGCTCTTGTGAACAATAGGAAAACCAGAACTGCATGGCTGATTCAGCGAACGGTTCTGGTTTTTCTTGACGGGCGAAGGCCTTTCTGATAGGGTAAAGGCAAACTGGAGAACTGGCGCCCGACGGGTCCCGTCAAGATTTATGCGCAAATTTATTTGCAGGCTCCGGCTGAGTGAAG
>ENA-OZHU01000732-OZHU01000732.1-human-gut-metagenome-genome-assembly--contig:-NODE-732-length-19803-cov-5.739315_pt1 | contig 19803 bp, 8 predicted proteins | sample MGYA00244054_ERZ653700 | MGnify/ENA primary metagenome ERZ653700 (study PRJEB26926, sample SAMN06165279) | human gut metagenome | biome: ENVO:00009003; feature: ENVO:2100002; material: ENVO:00002003...
AGATTACTACGCGTCTCGTGGGCTCGGAGATGTGTATAAGAGACAGGGTAAAAAACGTAGTTGTCGGCACACTGATGGGAATGGGCTGGGATGTTGTAGACATCGATCTGGCTTCTACCCCGACTACCGAGCTGGCTGTGACGATGGAAGGCGCCTGTGGCGGTATCATCCTGACAGCTTCTCACAACCCCAAACAGTGGAACGCACTGAAACTACTCAATGAACATGGAGAATTCCTGAATGCGGAAGAAGGCAATGAAGTACTTCGTATTGCTGAGGCTGAGGAATTCGACTATGCCGATGTAGACCACTTGGGCTCTTATCGCAAAGACCTGACTTACAATCAAAAACATATTGATAGCGTACTGGCTCTCGACCTGGTAGATGTGGAAGCTATCAAGAAAGCGAATTTCCGTGTAGCTATCGACTGTGTAAACTCTGTAGGAGGTATTATCCTTCCGGAACTTCTGGAACGTCTGGGTGTGAAACATGTAGAGAAACTCTATTGCGAACCTACCGGAAACTTCCAGCACAACCCCGAACCACTTGAAAAGAACCTGGGTGACATCATGAACCTGATGAAAGGTGGAAAAGCGGATGTTGCATTTGTTGTAGACCCGGATGTTGATCGTTTGGCTATGATCTGCGAGAACGGTGTCATGTACGGTGAAGAATATACATTGGTTACTGTAGCTGATTATGTATTGAAGCATACTCCGGGCAATACGGTTTCTAATTTGAGCTCTACCCGTGCTTTGCGTGATGTAACCCGCAAATACGGTATGGAATATAGCGCCTCTGCTGTAGGAGAAGTAAATGTAGTCACCAAGATGAAAGCAACGAATGCTGTAATTGGCGGTGAAGGAAACGGTGGAGTGATCTATCCTGCCAGCCATTACGGACGTGACGCTTTGGTAGGTATCGCTTTATTCCTCAGCCATCTGGCTCACGAAGGGAAGAAGGTGAGCGAGCTTCGTGCTACTTATCCTCCTTATTTCATAGCCAAGAATCGGGTAGATCTGACACCGGAAATCGATGTGGATGCTATCCTGGCTAAAGTAAAGGAAATCTATAAGAACGAGGAAATCAATGACATCGACGGTGTGAAGATTGACTTCGCTGATAAGTGGGTGCACCTGCGCAAGAGCAATACGGAACCGATTATTCGTGTGTACAGCGAGGCTTCGACCATGGGAGCTGCTGAAGAGATCGGTCAGAAAATTATGGATGTAATCAATGAACTAGCCAAGTAACAGCAATCAACTAGCTTTGAGCATAATAAGAGAGGGAGGACTAATAAACGAGTCCTCCCTTTTTTCATGCCTTTCTGAGATACCTATTTGTTAATGTGAGGTTTGTAACCGCTGAAGGCGAAAAAAACTTTTGGTAATTTGCTACCGAAAATATACCTTTGTGCATATTATTATCTGATTACTTTCCAAAATGCTATGAGAATACGCCTGATTCTAGTTTTTATCACATTGATTTGTCCATTGATTAGCATAGCTGACAATGTAAAGGATGCCTATCTTTTCCAAAAGGTGGACTACCAGCAGGGATTGTCCAATAGCGCCGTACTTTGTCTTTTTCAGGATAATGAGGGATTGATGTGGTTTGGTACCTATGATGGGGTAAATTGTTACGATGGGAAAAGTATGGAAGTATTTCGTTCAGACTTTTCGGAACAAAAGACGCTGAGCAATAACATTATTCATTCTATTCAGCAGGCAGACAGCAGTTGCTTATGGATAACTACACATTTGGGAGCCAATCGTTTTTCGAAGGATTCACGGCAGGTAATCTGCAATTATGAATTTGACACTGATTTCGTGATTCATTCCAACCATGCAGGTAATACATGGGCGTTGAGTTATGACTGGATTGCCTATTACAATACCCACCATCGCTGTTTTGTGCGGATTCCGATGCCCGATATTAAAATGCTGAAAGTAGATGTTCGCGCGTTTGTTACCGACGAAGGTGAATTATACCTTTTCCCTTATGAAAGCGGTGACCTGTATCGTTTCTCTTTAAACTCTTTCGATCAGGATACCTTGTCTACGCGTCTCACTACTACTCCCTCACATTTTCACTCCAAGCAGATACAGTATGTCTGCTATCAGAATGGTGTATTCTGTTTCTATGATTCGGATTATGATCTTTTTGTGTATGATATATCAAGAAAGTCTAAGATTTACATCCGTAACATTGGTGAGATGGTTCATAAATATGGGCAAATAACGGGAATTGTACCTTTCTATGAGGATATTGTTATCGCATTCCAGACGAATGGTCTGATTCGCTTGCGTCTTTCTCAAAAGTATGCAGAGGAGATTATCGATCAGAATATGCGTATCTATGGTATTTATAATGACTCCCGGCAAGGGGTACTGTGGGTAGGAACCGACGGGCAAGGAGCCATTATGTATTCCAAGAAGTATTCTATTGCCACTAATCTGATGTTAAACAGTTTCTCACCTAATTTGACCCGTCAGGTAAGGTCGATAATGACCGACAAATACGGGGGACTTTGGTTTGGAACAAAGGGAGACGGGCTGCTGCATGTGAAAAACTATCGGGACGGGGTACACGCATCCAACACAGAGGTTTACTCGCTGGATAAAAAGCAGAATGCGATGTCGTATGTCAAGCAGAACAGGGAATTTCAGGTATACTCCATGTTGGAGAGCCGTTATAGGAATGGATTCTGGGTTGGAACCGGCTCTTCGGGCTTGTGCTATTATTCTTTTGATAATGGAAAGTTGCATGAACTTTCAAATAGGGAAACAGGAACTGGAAGAGAAGTGGCAGAAGTGCATTCCATCTTTGAGGAAAGCGATAGTGTCCTTTATCTGGCGACTTCGGGTAAAGGTTTTTATAAAGTAATAGTAGATAACAGTAAGCAGGACGTTCAAATCAAATCGTGGAAGAATTATCGTTTTTACCATGAGCAACAAGAGCTTAACCTTTTTTATAGTATGGTGCCACAAGGAGATTCCCTGTTGTGGCTGGGAAGCAGGCAAAAGGGATTGATACGTTTTGACCGGAAAACGGAAGAGTATCAGATCTATTCCCTGAATGAGATTCTGCATAAATCTGTAGACGATATTCTCTGTTTGCACTGGCATGGAGAGCAATTGTATGTGGGCACTACCTCCGGCTTGGTGCGCGTTACTTTTAAAGAACGCAAACTGGAAGCGGATTATATCGGTCGTGAACAAGGGTTGCTTAATGACATGATTCATAGTATTCTGGAAGATGCCAACGGGCTGCTGTGGCTGGGTACGAATCGCGGACTGATCAAATTCAATCCGGAAAATTCATTTTCTCATGCCTATTATTACAGCGGAGGCATTCAGATAGGAGAGTTTAGCGATGATGCATATTACCGTTGTCCATATACCGGTTGTCTTTTCTTCGGAGGAATCGACGGATTGCTCTACCTTGATAAGAAGGTGTCGGCAGCACCGGAATATTATCCGGAAATATTATTGCGTAAGCTGATCATAGAAAAGACATTTGTCAATTTGCAAGACCATTATTTGCCGGACAGGAAAGGGCTGCGGATGCAGGGAGCCAATCTTTCGTTTTCTTTATTCTTTGTTGTACCTGATTATGCCAGTGGTGGCGATGTGGAATACTCGTATATGCTCGAAGGTTATGATAAGGACTGGGGAGCTTTCAGCAGTGTGAATGAAGCATCCTATTTCAGCGTCCCGTCCGGAGATTATCTGTTTAAGGTTCGCTATAAGAAAGATGTGTTTGCTACAGAATACAAGACCTTCACGATTCCCGTACACATTCTGCCCCCTTGGTATCGCACAGTGTATGCGTACATTGTTTATATACTATTGGGTATCGTATTGGTAATGTATGTGATTCATCTTTTCCGCAAGTATTTTCGTCATGAACGGATGATGAAGAAACTGCTGGAGTCGGAAAATCGAAATATATCTCTGGCGGCGGATAGTTATCAGGCGCGTGAGGTGCTCAATACTTGTACTCTCATTTATCAGGCTTGTGATCAGCTAAACGACAAGAATATCTCCTCTGAAGGACATGCAGAGAAAATAGGTCAGATTCGTGAATCCGTGATGTCCTTGCTCTTTGGGTGTGGGTTGGGTGATGAATGTTTCCGTTTGTTGTCGTCGCTGCATTTTTCGGTTTCGGGGCGTTTGTCTCTTTTGAAGATGGCGGAAGAGGTGCTTCAAGTACTTGAAAAAGAAGGCCATGATGTCTCTTCGATACAGTTAGACATTCCGGAAAATTTCACTTATCCCGCCTATAAGAATGCGTTACGTTGTATCCTTTATTTCAGTTACCTTTATATTTCCAGTTGTAAGACAGAGAAGGTATCGGTGACGGTGACAGAAGAAGCAGGTTGTATGATGCTGACATTTGTTTCTCCGGATGAAACAGTGAAAGGATTGAAGGATGTATTGTCCGGAGAAGAACTCTTGTCTATCAGGGCGAAAGATTCGGATGATATGTTTAGGATACGGACCATGCAACGTTTCGTGTTTTCTGCATTGAAGCAGCAGAATAGTGTGATGCGTTATATAACCCCTGTAGGGCAGGATAATCAGTTGACTATCACATTCGATCCGGTTGTTGTGGCAGAGCAGAATGAAGTGAGAAAAACAGTTTTGTTGTTGGAAGACAGGGAAGAGATCGTCTGGTTGATCAGTGCGTTACTTTCCGATGAGTATGAAGTCCGTTCAGTGCGGAGTGTGCAGTTGGCATTTGACGAGATGCATAAGTCCGCACCGACTTTATTTCTGGTGGATATGCTTATGTATGCCGATGCGGAAAGTACCTTTATAAAGTATGTCAATAAGAATCGTTCTATGTTGTCGAAGACAGCGTTTATTCCGATGTTGACATGGAAAGTCAGTGCGTCTATGCAGCGGGAGTTGATTCTATGGGCAGATTCTTATATTGTTCTTCCTTATGATATACCATTCCTGAAAGAAACGATCCATAAAGTGATTTATGGCAAGCGGGAAGCCAGACAGATTTATATGGAAGACCTGGAAGGCTGGGCAGATTCTATTGTTTGTACCACTACGGAACAGGCGGATTTTGTCAGGAAGTTCTTGCAGGTCGTGGAGCAGAATCTGGATCGTGAAGATTTGGGCTCCACGTTTGTGGCAGAACAAATGTTGATGAGTTCCCGTCAGTTCTACCGGAGGTTTAAGGAGATTTCGGGTATGTCACCCAGCGATTTGATTAAAGATTACCGGATGGAGAAGGCCGCCCGTTTGTTGCAGAACGAGGAACTGTCTATTCAGGATGTAATTTCCGATGTAGGTATATCCAGTCGTGCTTACTTCTACAAAGAGTTTACCCGTAAGTTTGGCGTAACTCCTAAGGTATATAGAGAGAAGCTTTTAGGGAATGACACTCATAAAAATCAGGAGTGAACAGCCAGGAAGCGGTCTGGTATTAGTTGCCAAGAAATAAATTCCCATGCTGATCTGTGCTGCTTTTTAAGGTTGGTCTCCTTTGTACTCTCTTTTGTTTTCCATTATTTATTATTCTGATATATAGGGTATTATCCAGTACTCTATTTTACCATCTGTACTTTAAACAGACATTTTTTCTCTTCTCTGTTTTTTGGCGCACAGGAGTATCTCATTTCTTTGGCTATTCCTTTAATTTGCGTCAACGTATTAAACGTATTTGGTAACCTTATTATTATTAATTAAAAACAAGTAGTATGAATTTGTTTGGAATGAAAAAACATCGCATCAGGTCATTATGGCTACTACTATTGTTACTTACGTGTAGTGTAACAGTATGGGCGCAAGGAAGTTCCGTCACAGGCCGTGTCTCTGATGAAAAAGGAGAACTGCTCATAGGGGTGAGTGTTCAGGAAAAAGGTACAACGAATGGTACCATTACCGATATGAATGGTCAGTATACCTTGAAGCTTTCAACAGGGAATCCTATTCTGCTCATATCTTATATAGGATATAAGCCGCAAGAGGTAAAGGTAGCAAAGCAAAAAATCGTAGATGTCGTTTTGGTGGAAGATGTGTCGTCACTGGATGAAGTGGTAGTAGTGGGTTACGGCAATCAGCGTAAAGTATCCGTGGTAGGCGCTCAGTCTACGATGGATGTGAAAGACATTAAGATGCCTGCTGCAAGTCTGTCTTCTGCTATTTCCGGACGCATTGCCGGGGTGGTTGCCGTTCAGCGTAGCGGCGAACCCGGTCACGATGAATCGGATATCTGGATTCGTGGTTTATCTTCCTTGCTCGGACAGAGTTCCAGTCCCCTTGTGCTCGTTGATGGGGTAGAACGTAGTTTCAACAATATCGACCCTGAAGATATCGAATCGTTTACAGTGCTGAAAGACGCTTCCGCAACTGCAGTATATGGTGTACGTGGTGCCAACGGAGTCGTGATTGTGAAAACCAAACCCGGTAAAGTAGGCAAACCGCAGTTTAGTGTGGACTATTACGAAAGTTTTACCCGCCTGACCAAGAAAGTAGATATGGCAGATGCCTACACTTACATGGATGCACGCAACGAGGCGCAGATGAATACAAGCGGTACACTTAAATATTCGGCTGCTTATATCGAAGCGACAAAGAAGGCCAACGGTTTATTGCCGAATGACAATCCCCGATTGTATAATCCTTACCTGTATCCGGCCATCGACTGGGCAGATAACCTGTTCAATGACTGGGGACACAACCGTCGCGGGAATATTAATATCCGTGGTGGTGTACCTAATGCAAACTATTATGCTTCATTGAGTTACTACGGAGAAACCGGTATGACCCGCAACTTTAAGCTGGAGAACTACAATACTCAGATGAAGTACGACCGTTATAACTTCACCTCCAATCTGAATCTGAAGCCGACTTCCAAGACGACGGTTGATCTGGGTTTTTCCGGTTATCTGGGACAGGGACACTATCCGCAGAGCAGCACCAGTTCGCTGTACGCAGCCTGTATGGATGTGAATCCGGTTATTTATCCTTTGTTGCTGCCCAACGGTACCGTGTCCGGTATCAACTCACAGCAAAAGTTCAACCCTTACGGTCTGCTGGCTCGCGGAGGTTATTATGATGAATTTTCCAGCCAGTTAAATTCTAATATCCGCGTGAAGCAGGACTTGGATTTCTGGAAGTGGAGCAAAGGACTTTCCGCTTCTGCCATGGTAGCTTTCGATACTTACAATTCACGTAAGAGAAAGTATAACCGGAATGAACCGATGTACACCTTTGCCGGTAAAACGGACGAAAACGGAATCTGGATAGAAGACACCTTGTTTGATGAAGAAACAGGCGATTACCTCTACTCGGTGCTGAAAGAAGCGGATGGTAGCCTGTCACTTCAGACACCGGAGCAATGGAGCAGCCGCACGGTGTATACAGAAGCATCCTTGAACTATGACCGTAGTTTCGGTGCTCATCGGGTAGGAGGTCTGTTGCTTTACAATCAGAAAGTATATTGGGATTTGAATGCGACGGATGTCATTGGCGGTATGCCTTACAAGCAACGCGGTTTTGCCGGACGTGCTACTTATTCATGGAACGACCGTTACTTCGCAGAATTCAATCTCGGTATCAATGGTTCGGAGAACTTCAGTCCGGGCAAGCGTTATGGTGTCTTCCCTGCTTTTGGTCTGGGATGGGCAGTCTCCAATGAATCTTTCTGGAATCCGGTCCGCAAATACATTTCCTTCCTCAAATTCCGCTATACGGACGGATGGGTCGGCAGTGATACCGCAACAGGCAGACGCTTCATGTATCAGGGGGTGTTCACCGGTCTGACAGGAACCATGTTCGGAACCAATTATACAAGTGCCAACGGTTATGGAGAAGAAAAGTATGGTGTAAATGTCACTTGGTCTAAATCCAGAAAGCAAGACTTGGGTATCGATATCAAGTTCCTGAATGATAATCTGTCCTTTGTAGTCGACTTTTTCAAGGAACGTCGCGACAACATCTTCCTGCAACGCAGTACAATCCCCAGCTACGCCGGATGGATCGAAAACCCTTATGCTAATCTGGGTGTCGTAGAAAATAAAGGTATAGAGCTGGCGATGGACTATACACAACGGCTGGGTAAGAAGACATTCCTTACGGTACGTGGCAATCTGACTTTCAATAAAGACAAGATTATAGAGAACGACGAACCGCCGGTAGACTATCCTTGGATGGAGACACGCGGTACGAATGTAAATGCGACTTGGGGATTCATAGCCGATGGGCTCTTTACCAGTCAGGCGGAGATTGAAGACCATGCTACCCAGTTCGGGACAGTACATGTAGGCGATATCAAATACCGTGACTTGAACGGGGACGGGGTGATCGACAACTATGACAAGACCGTCATCGGACGCGGTGATGTCCCCAGAATCTATTACGGATTCGGTGCCGACCTACAGATCGGAGACTTTTCTATCAGCGCCCTGTTTCAGGGAACCGGACAGGCCGACCGCTATCTGGACGGCATTTGTATCAAGCCTTTCTGGGATGACGAAGGACGTGACAATGTCTTTGCCAACATCCACGACCGCTGGAGTCCCGACGATCCGACCAATCAGGATGTGTTCTATCCGCGCATGTATGTTGGCAGTGACGCCAACACGAATAATGTTCAGAAAAGTTCGTGGTGGGTGAAAGACGTCAGCTTCCTGCGTCTGAAGCAACTGAACATATCCTATAATATACCGAAAAAGCTGCTGGACAGATGTTTCCTCAAAAGTGCAGGCGTCTACCTCATGGGTACGAATCTGCTTACCTTCTCTAACTTCAAGCTGTGGGATCCGGAGCTGAACTCGAGTAATGGAACAGCTTATCCGAATGTATCCAGCTATTCGGTCGGAGTCAAGTTTAGTTTTTAACCCTAAAGTCAAATAATCGTTATGAAGAATAGAATAAAACAATACCTGTTGGCTGCATCGATGTGTGTCGGACTGACTGCTTGCAGTGATTTCTTTGAACCGATTCCCGGTGTGCAGTTTGGACTGGACGAAACGTTTGCCTCCAAGCAAAGGACGGAAGAATATCTGAACAATGTATACAGCTACGTGCGTGAAGTGACAGATGCCATTCATCCGAACACCTACGGAGGTATCTTTACGGAAGCATCTTTGGACGGAGCAAACCGCTGGAACAAAACGTATGCGGAATGGACCAACGGCTCCTTTAACTCCGCTTCAGCTCAGGCAAGTGAATACTTTTCAAAGTACTATCAGGCAATAGCCAAAGCAAGTACGTTCATCCAGAACGTAGATAAATGTACAGAAGCCGCCGCCTCTACACGTGGAAAGTGGAAATCGGAAGCACGTGCATTGCGGGCATACTATTATTTTGAATTGCTGCGCCTTTACGGTCCTATTCCGTTGATTGGCGAAGATCCCATTCCTTTGGACGCTTCCTTGGAAGAACTGATTAAAGAACGTAATTCGGTAGACGAATGCGTAAACTTCATTGCTACGGAATTGCAGAGCGCTATTGATTCCGGCGATTTGCTCCAGAGAGCCGGAAAGGCAAACCTGGGACGTATGGATGTCGCCACTTGCATGGCACTCAAGGCAAAGCTGTACCTCTATTGGGCAAGTCCGCTTTTCAACGGAAATACGGATCAGGCGTCAGTCAAGAATAAAGACGGCAAACAACTTTTCCCTCAGACCGAAGATAACTCCAAATGGGCTCAGGCACGCGATGCATATGAACGGTTTATGACCTTCGCAACCGGACAGGGATACAAGCTGACCGAGGTCTATACGAATGGAAAACTAGACCCTTATGCTTCGTGCAGGGCTGCGGGCGAGTTTTTCACCACAACCTGGGAAGCTGTTGATGAACTGATTTTTGTGAAACTGAGAGATTTGTACGACTATACCTACTGGGTATGCCCTAAGTTTACCGACTTCCAGGATACCGATGTGACTGGCGGCGGTGGCTATTATACAACACAGGAAACGGTAGACCTGTTCTTTACGAAAGACGGACTGACCATCGAAGAAGATCCCGGCTATGACAAATTCGAGGGCATACCGAGCGCCAACAACTTCACATCCGGAAGATATTATGACCCCAATAACCCTTCCCGTCTTTACTTTGACGCCGATAAGTCCAAAGTGCTGAAACAGTGGAAAGACCGTGAACCGCGCTTTTATGTGAATATTACCTATAGCGGCTCTATCTGGCTGAACGAAGGTAAGTACAATGAGGAAATGCGCACAGACTTCACCAACGGTGCAAACGGAACCTGCGGCAAGTCCAAAGCCTCCGGCGACTGTCCGGATTCGGGATACTTGATCCGTCGGGGTGCGAAAGCTTCTAACAATAACGGCTCGAAACACTTCTCTCCGGTACTTCGTCTGGCAGATATGTATTTGGGATATGCCGAAGCACTTTGTATGTGCAGCGATCTCGATAATGCCCTGACTTATCTGAATAAAATCCGTGTCCGTGCAGGCATTCCCGAATATACATTTACCGCAACAGCCGGCAAAATAACCTGTCCGAAGACACAGACCGATCTGCTGAACCGTATCCGCCGCGAACGTCTGGTTGAACTAGTCTTCGAATGGAACCGCTATTTCGATGTGCGTCGCTGGAAAGTGGCGGAAGGACAGAATGATCCCGAACATTGGATCTATCCGGCATATCACACCGGAGGCGAAGGAGGCAAAGTATACGGTATGAATATGGACAAGGATTATCCGGCATTCTTCGAAAGGACCTCTTTTGAGACTCGTGTAGCATTTACGAAAAAGCAATATTTCATGCCGATACCTTATGATGACCTCCGTCGTATCCCGTCACTGGTACAAAACTTAGGATGGTAATACGATATTCGAACAATAACGCTTAAACAAGAAGATTATGAAACATTGGAAAGATATAGCTTTCGGGTTGTTTGTCTCACTGACACTGGCTGCCTGCTACGGTGAGGAAGACAGCTTCGCAACTCCTGACATCTATAAAGATTATCAGCCTGTACTGAAAGACGGGAATACCGTAGCCGGATATGCGGCTGCCCCTCTCAAAGAGGCGAAATATGATGAGGTGCTGAATGAACTTTACCTCACGTGGGACGGCAGTAACTCCGGCTGGGAAAAGAGAGATGAATATGTGGGAGTGGAAGTAGAATTCAATTCCCTGCTCTCCGGCAAAAAGATAAAGCGCGTCATGATCCCGAATGTCGGTGATTTTGGCAACCTGACTGTGAAAAGGCGGGATTATGGCAACGAGCCGACCACTCTGCGTCTGAGTAAATATCGTACAGTAGTGGTTACAGACCGTTACGGTGTAGAGGAACTTCGTTTCCGTTCTATCTACAAAGATGCCGACGGTGCCCGGCAGACAAGTGACTGGACGAATCTGAGCGATCAGGCGGATAAGTATGAACTTCAAGTGGATATGAACTATGCTGCCTGGCAGTATTTTAAAACCAGCCAGGCGACACAAGTTCAGATTTCCTTTGAGAGTGATTCGGAGATACGTCCCGTTTCTGCATTGTATAATCTGATAGGTAACGGAGATGAGGCTGCTACTCAGGAAGAGTTCCGGAAATGGTATTATATGGATTGTGCGGCTATGTCATTCGACCCCTATAATCTGGCTTTCGACCCTTACGGCAAACTGCGTGTCTTTATCAAGAAAGACCAGACCGGAGGAGCGTATGCGATAGATTACCCCACCCATAACGAAGGAAGAGGTATTGTTTATCCGGCTTCGGAAAGCAATCCGAACGATGCGTGGTGGAAACTGCCGGACATGCAGCATGTGTTCATGCACGAGATGGGACACTGCGTGCAGTGGATGCCCAAACAAGGAAAATATATCATGGAAGGTGTGCAGGATTGTGACCGACAGGGGTATCAGGAAGGATGGCCGGACGCTGTGAAAGTAGCGAGCAAAGGATATATTCTGGCTACGCAAAAAGAAGAGTATCAGGCCGCTATCGCCAAGTCTTACCGGAATCCGCAGAGTGATAAATACTTTGTCTGGCAGGTTGACTATAATACTTCCGGTGCTTTTATGAGTTGGCTGCGTCTTTATAATGGCGACTTCGTACGTATGTTGCCGTGGACGGTGCTGATGGACGAACTGACCAACCAGTGGAGCCTGGAGGATGCGGTGAAGTATATCCTGAAGGAGAGCTACCCGGACCTTACGATGGAAGAACTCTGGAACGAATACAAGACAGAGGTGGAAGTGTTCCTGCAAAATAACTAATAGAGCAACCTTTAAAAAAAAACTATGATGAAGAAAGTATTATTTGCATTAGCTGTGCTGTGCACGAGCTTTTGGAGTTGCAATACCTTGGATTTGAATGACGTGGGCTACGGAGATGGTGACCGTCTGAAGGCTTCCTCCGTTAAAAAAATATTGTATGGCACAGCCGATGGCTGTTGGAAAGCTGACTATCAGGGGCACGAGTTTTACTTCCAGTTTCATGAAGACGGAACAGTGACACTGGATTCGGACTTTCTGGAGATGGCGGTAGAAGGAAAAACATCATTCTCTGCCAAAGGCAAGGAAGTGGCACTGGATATTGAGAATTGCGATGTCCATCTGCAAAACCTGGGTAGTGAATTTGCAGATACCAAGTTTGTCGTATCAGAGATTCCGGCAGAAGGAGAGGCACCACAGCTGAACTTATACGGTGAATCTACCGGCAATACCATTGAACTGCAGCCGACTACACAGGCATACATCGATGGTAAAGTTGCTTCAAAAGCGGACTTTACCGAACTCTTTGAGAAAAACTTATTGGATAATCAGTCCATCTGTGACGCTTCCGGCAATTTTATCGGTTATTATGGCTTGGTACTGAATGGTGTCAATGATCTTTCTGTCAAGGTAATAACGATTGAAAACAAGGATGGAAGCGATGCGAACGGCCATACGCAATATTATGAATCTAAACTGACGAAAGAAGGGCAAATCTTCAAACTGGACACGCCGGTAGAACAGATTAAATCGGTGAACGGAGCCACTTATGCCTTCAAAGCCATTGATTGCACCGGTGATGCGGTGGCGGTAGACGGTATGTCAAATGTAACCCTGACCTCCAACAAGGGAGCGGTCAATGACTTCGACTATGTGACTTCCGGAGGAAAATTCACACTCGGAAAAGCGCAGGATCACGGTGCCGCTTGCGATGAAATATGGGCGGGAACAGGCGGACAGGCTACAAGCTCCGGTGGAACAATAGCCGATATAAATGCCATGAGTTATGACTTCGGATGGAATGGAAGTCCGAAACAAAGACCGCTCGTTATCTGGACATGGTGGTTTGCAAACCTCGCTTTCCCGAGCAGTGAAGAAGGAGCAAGTATCCTGATGAATAATTCTGATAAAGACCGTGTCTTGTTTAAGAACATATCCGGCAGCGGACAGACTTGCGGCGGCGGTACTCTTAACGCGACTGAAGTGGCCGAGATAAATGCCTACTGTAAAGACCTGATAGATACTTGGTTCAATGAGCAAGGACTTTTTGTCGTTCGTCACGACCGTCAGAGTACAGGAGATAAATTATACATCTATCTTTTGTGTCCCGATACGGAAGCCACTTCGAAAGGTGGAATGTGGATGAAGTATCAGAGAGACTGAGAATGAATGTGAATAAGATAGTATAAGCTAATGATGCTAACGTACTTAACTAATTAATAATTAATAAATGAATAGATGATGAAAAGACTGTTTTTACTGATGATCCTGGGTGTAACTTCGGTGTTATGCCTGAATGCTCAAACTAAGTCGTTGCACCAGCTGCAACAGGAATTCGTTGATTTACGCTGTGGTATGTTCATTCATTTCAACATGCCGACCTTCTTTAATGAGGACTGGCCGGACCCGGATGCTGCTCCCGAGCTTTTCAACCCTGTCAGGATGGACTGCAAACAATGGGCGAAAGCGGCAAAATCAGCCAACATGACCTACGGATGTCTGACAACGAAACATCATAGCGGTTTCTGTATATGGGATACTAAAACGACCGATTATAGTGTAATGAGCAGCCCGTTCAAACGTGACGTGGTAAAAGAATATGCCGACGCATTCCGTGCCGAAGGGATGAAAGTGATGCTCTATTATTCGATCCTCGATACACATGCCCGGCTGCGTCCCAAGTGTATAACTCCGCAGCATATCGAAATGATCAAGGAGCAACTTCGCGAACTGTTGACCAACTATGGTGAAATAACAGCTTTGATCATTGACGGTTGGGATGCCCCGTGGTCACGTATCTCTTACGATGACGTACCTTTTGAAGATATTTATCGCCTGGTCAAGTCAATCCAGCCCAACTGTCTGGTGATGGATCTGAATGCAGCGAAATATCCTGCCGAGGCTTTGTTTTACACGGATATCAAGTCTTACGAACAAGGAGCCGGACAGCATATCTCGAAAGATACCAACCGTCTGCCTGCCTTGTCTTGCCTGCCGTTACAGCAGAACTGGTTCTGGAAAGAAAGTTTCCCGACTACCCCTGTGAAGTCTCCGGCACAAATGGTGAATGACAATATCATCCCGATGGGCAAATCCTACTGCAACTTTATCCTGAACGTAGCTCCCAACAGAGACGGCTTGATGGATGCCAACGCCTTGAAAGCTCTGAAGGAAATAGGTAAACTGTGGAAGAACGACGGTCGTGTGGCAACGGTTCCCGAAGCGGATGCTCCTATTATTTCTTCCAACATTGCCAAATATCAGCCTGCCGAAGGTACATGGAGCAGTGACTATGCTATCATGGACTTTGCCAATGACGATGATTTCGGGACCTGCTGGAATTCTAATCCTGAAGTGAAAGTGCCTTGGTATTCGGTTACTTTTGAGCGCGAAAAACCTTTCAATATGGTGGTTATTACGGATCGTAACAATGACCGTTTGCAGGAATACCGTCTGGAATACCGTACGGGTGGTACATGGAACCCCCTTTACGAAGGTAAGGCTCCTACCGGTCTGCGTGTGAAAATCCACCGTTTCGATACGGTTTGGGGAGATGCGGTACGAATGACTGTCTTAAACTCTAATGGTACTACCTCCATTGCAGAGTTCGGGGTATATTGTGAGAGAAGATGATGAATTTATCTTAGAGTTAAATCATTGATTTTATATAGAATCACCATCAGGTAAAGTCGTGTTTTTTGATGGTGATTCTATTTCATCCAACTCTTTATCGTACGTCCGTACTTCCCTTTTTGTGGGAATTGCGTGTAGAATAATATTTGGATTTAGGCCAAACATTTGTATCAGCTTTCTAATGGTCTATCCGATGGCTTTTGTTACTTTTCTTACTTATTAATGTCTCATTTATATTATATTTAGTATATTTGTTCCCGCTTTATCTAATAAGACATGAACAATAACACTTGCTATTAATATAATGAGAAGATGTCTGATATTATGCCTTTTTACATTTATTAGTTCGTTGGTCTGTTGGGCTGATGCGGGTAAAGATGCTTATCTTTTTCGGAAAGTCGATTATCAACAAGGGCTTTCTAATAGTGCTGTGCTTTGCCTCTATCAGGATAAAGCAGGGCTGATGTGGTTTGGCACTTATGATGGCGTGAATTGTTATGATGGGAAAGGTATCGAGGTCTTTCGTTCTGATTTCTCAATGAAAAAGACGTTGAGTAACAATGTCATTCATTCTATTCAGCAGGCAGATAGCAGTTGTTTGTGGATTACTACACATTTGGGAGTTAATCGTTTTTCGCAAGATTCGCGTCAGGTAGTGGGATATTATGATTTTACAGGTGATTATTATCTGCATTCCAATCCGAAAGGAGATACTTGGGTAGTAAGCGATGAAGGAATCTTTTATTATAATACTTATCATAAAAAGTTTGTCCATCTCAAAAATATAGAGACTCCTGTCGAGAATATGGATCAGCGTGCTTTTGTCACGGATGATGGTGTCTTATGGACTTTTCCACGGAATACAGGTAGTCTGATTCAATGTTCATTAGATGGCTTTGACCGGGATACATTGTCTGTCCATCCTACTGTTTCATCTTCTGATTTTCATGCAAAACCTATCGATAATGTATTTTATCAGAATGGCATTCTCTGTTTTGTGGATGCAGAGCGGGATCTTTATGTATATGATATTTCCAGAAGGTCTAAAATCTATATTCGTAACCTTTCTTCGTTGGTGCAACGATATGGGAAAGTTGTGGGAATTGTTCCTTTTTATGAAGACATTATAATTGCTTTTCAAACCAATGGTTTAGTACGTTTGCGCACCTCGAAAAAATATGAAGAAGAAGTGGTGGACCGTAATGTACGTATATATGATATTTTCCGCGATCCTCATCAGAATATTCTTTGGGTAGCTTCTGATGGGCAGGGAGCTGTCATGTACGCTAAGAAGTACTCGATAGCCACTAATCTGATGCTTAGCAAACTATCATCCAATCTAAGTCGGCAGGTACGTTCTGTCATGACAGACAAATATGGCGGATTATGGTTTGGTACGAAAGGAGATGGACTTTTGCATGTACATGACTATGAAGGTGGTATGGATGCTTCTGCTACTACAGTTTACTCTCCAGTAGGCAGGCAGGATGCCTCATCTTATACCCGTTGGAATAGAGAGTTTCAAGCATACTCATTAAAACAAAGCCGTTATATGGATGGCTTTTGGGTAGGATCGGGTAATCCCGGACTGTTTTACTATTCTTTTGCAGATAAAGCCTTGCATTGTGTTGAGGATAAGTCTGCAGATCCTGTTATCGAAATACATGATATCTATGAAGAGAATGACAGCGTACTCTATGCGGTTACGGCTGGGGTCGGATTTCGTAAATTGATATTGGAGAGGAAACAAGGGGAGATTCACCTCAAATCGCAAAAGCGTTATCATTTCTTTTATGAACAAAAAGAGATAACCATGTTTTATCCTATGTTAGCTGAAGGAGATTCCATTCTTTGGTTGGGAAGCCGGGAAAAAGGGTTAATTCGATTTGATAAACAGACAGAAGAATATAAAGTCATTTCTTTGAAAGAAATATTGCATAAATCTGTTGATGATGTACTTAGCCTGCATCGTGCTAAAGATGGTAGGATGTATGTAGGAACAACATCGGGACTAGTGTGTTTGACCTTTAATAAGGAACAAATCAGTGCCTCCTATATCGGTAGAGAACAAGGGTTGCTTAATGATATGATTCATGGCATATTGGAGGATGCAAATGGTTTTTTATGGCTTGGCACTAATCGTGGACTTATTAAATATAATCCCAAAAACACTTCTTCGCATGCTTATTATTATGCCGCCGGTGTGCAGGTGGGCGAGTTTAGTGATGATGCCTATTATCAATGTCCTTATACCGGACGTCTTTTCTTTGGAGGCATTGACGGTTTGCTTTATCTGGATAAGGAAGTGGCGACAGCTCCGGAATTCTATCCGAACATATTATTGCGTAAGCTAATGATTGGACGTAAGGAGGTTAATCTGGGGGATTATTATACCGATGGTGGCAAAGCGTTAAGTTTTAAAGGAGCGAAGGCTTCTTTTTCCCTTTCTTTTGTTGTTCCAGACTTTCTTACTGGAGGTGATGTGGAGTACTCCTATATGCTGGACGGATTTGATAAAGACTGGACCTCGTTTAGTAGTATAAATGAAGCATCGTATCTAGAAATACCTTCGGGTAGCTATGTTTTAAAGGTCCGTTATAAGAAAGATGTATTTAATACGGAATATAAGGTATTTTCTATCCCTTTGTACATTCTTCCGCCTTGGTATCTTTCTACGGTAGCCTATGTCATTTACTTGCTGTTTTTCATATTAATAGCCGGTTATCTGATTCATTTATTAAGAAAATATTTTCTCCAGAAGCGTATGATGCAGCGGCTGTTGACAGCAGAAAGCAATGAAGCTCTACCGGAGTCCGCCAGTCTTAATCGTGAGTTACTGAATCGTTTTACGTCCATTTATCGCTCTTGTGATCAGTTGCGTGCGGAAAATCTCCCTTATGAACAGCGTCTCAGAATTATGGAGCAGGTACACGAGACGGTTATTGCAACTCTTTTCCGTTCGGGAACTTTGGCTGTAGAGGAACTTAAGTCATTTTTCCCTACGGAATATGCGATTACTGGTTGTATGTGCATGAAAGAGCTCTCTATAGAAGTCTTGCATGTGTTGGAAGGACAGGGCGTTGATATATCTTCTGTAAAACTTGCTATACCAGAACACTTTGTTTATCCTGTTTATAAGAATGCTTTACGCTGTATGCTCTATTGGTGTTACCTTTATATTGGCGGAGTAAAACATAAGTCGGATATTGTAGTGGATGTGAAGGAAGAGGAAGGACGGATGTTGCTGCAGTTCTCTGCTATACATGATACTCTGAAGGAATTATATAAGCAACTTTCCGGTTCGGAAGAAGAGGGAAGAAGGGATAGTAAGGAAACAGAAGAGGCGATAACTACCCGTCAATTACTGTTTTCTGTGCAAGCGGCTTTGAGACAGCTAAATGTCACGCTTCACTATGCCGACAGAGAAAAGGATCATTTATTGACGTTAGCCTTTGAACCGGCTATCATCAAGGAGACTGAAGAACATGGGAAGAAAACGGTTCTTCTGCTGGAGGATAGGGATGAAATGGTATGGCTGATAAGTGATCTCTTAGCAGATGAATTTGTTGTTTGTCCGGTGAAAAGTGTACAACTTGCATTTGAAGAAATACGTAGATCGGCTCCTGCTTTGTTACTGGTTGATATGTTGATGTATGCAAAAGCAGAGAGTGACTTCCTGGAATATGTGAATAAGAATCGTACTCAACTTTCGAAAACGGCATTTATTCCAATGTTAAGTTGGAAAGTAAGTTCGTCCATTCAGCGCGAATTGATTATGTGGGCTGATTCATATATTGTACTTCCTTATGATATTATATTTTTGAAAGAAGCCGTCAATAAAGCTATTTACGGTACTCGGGAGGCAAAGCAGATTTATATGGAAGAGCTTGGTGACTGGGCCGGACGCATTGTTTGTACTACAGAAGAACAGGCGGACTTTATCCGGAAACTGTTGCAAGTGATAGAACAAAATCTTGACCAGGAAGAATTGGGATCAACCTTAATTGCCGACCGTATGGCGATGAGTCCGCGTCAATTCTATCGCAAGTTTAAAGAAATATCCAATGCGGCTCCCAGTGACTTGATAAAGAGTTATCGGATGGAGAAGGCTGCACGATTGTTGCAGAATGAAGAACTTTCTATTCAGGATGTTATCGCTGAAGTTGGTATTTCCAGCCGTTCCTATTTTTATAAAGAGTTTACCCGCCGATTCGGAATGACGCCGAAAGATTATCGGGAGCAACTCCGATAATGCTATCCCCACTATCTTATTCTTTACTAATTGAGTTTTATGGATGTATTACCCGAATCCTTAGATCAGTAATTCCGGATAATTAAGTCTTTCGAGGTCCTTATTTATTCGTTCCACTATAGTTGGGCGCAAGAGGAACTATAGTGCTTCTTGCGTCCAACTATAGTGGAACGAAAGGGAAACTACAGTAGAACGAATGAATTTGGACTGATAAGAAATTAGTTTTTCAAAGTCTTTCGGTTAATGATTCGGGTTTTCTTCATTCCTTCTGTTCTTTGGTCGTTTGGGGTGATAGGTATATTTGAATTCATGTCTGTATAGATTTTATTTATTACTGCTTACGAATAAACTTTTTAATAAAAGTGGCGAAAATGCGGCTATTATAACTTGATACAATGTGCGCAAACTTGTGCTCTGTTTGTGCGTGAATGAATGCTATGTGTTGATATATAGACTGTCTCTTATACACATCTCCGAGCCCACGAGACG
>ENA-OZHU01000736-OZHU01000736.1-human-gut-metagenome-genome-assembly--contig:-NODE-736-length-19706-cov-6.227469_pt1 | contig 19706 bp, 19 predicted proteins | sample MGYA00244054_ERZ653700 | MGnify/ENA primary metagenome ERZ653700 (study PRJEB26926, sample SAMN06165279) | human gut metagenome | biome: ENVO:00009003; feature: ENVO:2100002; material: ENVO:00002003...
ACGAGATTACTACGCGTCTCGTGGGCTCGGAGATGTGTATAAGAGACAGGTAGTCGTTGTATGGTTCTCCGTCGATACCTTCATAAGATTGGAATACATTCTCCCAACCTCTGTAATCTTTTGCTCCCCAGTAGTCATAATCGATACGTAATTCCTTTCCGCCTATACGTTCGTAGTAGGTGCTCGTGCCTGAATCGCGGAATTCACGCCATCCTTCATCGTCCGCTCCCAAAGGAGTTTCTACCCACTTCTTATCCTTGATTTCATAACGATGAAGGAGTTTCCACTTACCCAACAGTCTTGTGGCGTATGTGTCATGCAGACGGTCGAAGCGACGGTAAATCCAGCGGAATTCGCCGTGCATTGTCTCTCCCGTCTCGACATCTCTGGCTGTGTTTGTACCTATCTCCATTTCATCGGCAGTCAGGCGGTAGATGCGATAGATGGTATTTCCCATGGTAAGCAGGTTTTCTTTCTCGTTCACCGACCATGTAGAGTCAAAGATACTGGAGTAACCATGGTCGTAGCTAACAACCATTTCGCCACCGGGCCGCAGTTCATGCTCTATCATGTAGCCTTCGGGGTTGGGCGTTTCAATATACTTGCCATCTTTCACCTCGTAACTTTTCCATTCCTGCCATACGCCTTGGATTTGCTGTTCCAAGGGCCGCAGGATGGGATCTTCGGGCGCATCGCTATCGTTACAGGATGTGGCAATAACTGCCAGTCCGATGAGAGCCGGCAGCAGAAAGAGACAGTGTCTGATTGTTTTCATGTCTGTTGATGTTTTTTAGTTAGTCTTTCAAAAGAAGGTCTCTATACTCACCCTCGCGCATTTCTCCTGTAGCAGGGTCGAAATTCACGGAGTAGAACACGTACATCGTGCGGTCATCCTCCAAGGTGATGCGCACTCGGGACACCTTGTCGCTGTCGAGGGGCTTGTAGGAGACTGTGTCGGTGGCGGCATTCGCTTTCCACTGCATCGGGTCGGCGGTATGCTCGTCGTCGCCTTGGCGCGAGTAGGCGATGAAAGTGCCTTGCTCTGTATATTCGTGCCACCCTTCATCAGGGATACCGTAGGTGATCTCTTTCCACTCGCCCTCTTTCTTTTCATAGCTCTTGCTGAAATGCCAGCGCCCCACAAGGCGTTCGGCAAAGTTCTTCTGCCCCTCGTCTATGCGGCGGAAGAGCCATTTGAATTCTCCCTCCAGCGTGGCACCGGTGGTCATATCGGTTGACTTGTCGTAGCCGAATTCCAGTTCATCGGCAGTGAGACGCATCAGGGCATATTCCACCGAACATGCTTTGTGATTGATTTTCAATGTGTTTTTATGATCTTCCGCCTCCCAAGTCAGAGTTCTCAGATAGGTGTCATGATTGGCGTAGGTAACGGCGGACATCATGGAACCGTCGGTACGGAAAAGATAGGTTGTGCCGCTGCCTTCCGGCTCGATCACTTCTTTCCACTCGCCATCCTTTCTCTCATAGCTCTTGGTCATTGTCCACTTGCCGGGAAGGTTTTCGGAGATGGGTTTGCAGATGGCTTCCCCATTATTCTTTTTGTTGCTGCATGAGGGGAAACCTGCTAAGGTCAGCAGAGTAATACAAAAGAGGGTTAATACATTCTTCTTCATAATGCTTATCATTTTACTTTCATCAATATGTCCATATACTCCGTGTTCACTTGTTCGTCGAGGTCGGGGTCGTAGTCCTCGGCATAGTTCATCACCATGCGGGTATAGTCCGCTTCGAGGGCGATATTGAAGTAGGAATAGTCCCAAGTGGCCATGTCGCCATACGCTACCACGCCTTTGTCTTCATAAAGCAACCACAGCGTATACTCGGCCTTCTGCTCCTTGCCGTCGGGCCAGCGGGTGTAGGTGGTGTAGATGCCGGATTCTGTGTACTCGCACCAATGCTCGGCAGGCAGGTTTTCGGTGATTTCCACCCATTCGCCGTCCACCTTCTCGTAGCGTCGGGCGAGCGTCCAGCGTCCCACCACACGCTCGGCAATGGTCAGCGGCTCGCCGTCAATGCGGCGGTAGCTCTCTTTGTACTCGCTCCTTCCTTCGGGAGTTTCGACAGTGATGACCTCCTTTTCGTCTTCGGTGAGCTTCAAGAGGCGGTATCTGAAGCCCGCCGACGTGAAGGTATAGTCCTCCTCATTCACGTCACTCCAGTCGAGCAGTGTGAGGTTCGTGCGGTTCTTCTTGGCGATATAGACTCCGAGCATCGTGCCGTCCGGGCGAAACGTAACGATTTCCTTATCACCTTGCAAAGAAGTTTCTACCCACTCACCATTCTTCTTTTTGAAGCGTTCCATCAATTCCCATCTGCCGATGATATGCTCGGCGAAAGGGGTCAGTACAGGGGCGGATGCCGGTTCGTTGTCATCGCTGCAGGATGACAGGGCTGCCAATGAAAGGAGGCAGGCAATAAGATAATTCCAGTATTTGTTCATGCTGTTTATTCTTTATGTAACCAATGTATTGTTTAATATTCTATTTTATCGTCTTTCTTCATCCACATATCAAAAGCCTTGGCAGCTTCGTCCTTCAACATCCTTTCTGAAGACAGTCTTCTACTTTCAGGCGAAAGAGCGATTTCTTCATAAATGAATGAATCGTCAAAACCGATACGCTTGGCATCGGCTTTGTCGTTGCCATAGTACATCTTGTCGATATGCGCCCAATAGATTGCGCCCAGGCACATAGGACAAGGCTCACATGAAGTATATATCTCGCAGCCGGACAAATCGAATGTGCCCAGTTTTTTGCAGGCTGCACGGATGGCGCTTACCTCGGCATGGGCGGTGGGGTCGTGCCCAGCAGTAACTCGGTTCACTCCGGTTGCTATGATCTCTCCGTTGCGTGCAATCACAGCACCGAAAGGACCGCCGCCATTGACCACATTCTCTTCGGCAAGCACGATGGCTTTCCGCATAAGTTCTTCACTTGTCATATTCTTGTCTCCTTTCTGTTGGCATGACGACAGTAGTGCCATAGCCATCATAATATATATAAACTGTCTCATTATTTCACCGGCATCATTAGTCAGTATTCAGTAAATTTTGTGTAAAATAATCTTGTTAGTTCTATAAACTGCTGTTATTCATTCCCTATGTACCTCACAGAGACCGTCTGTCCATCGTACTTCCACGATTCCAACGCTGCTGTCAAAGTGCTTCCCGGCCAACGCGTCACATCGAAATAGCCGTCCTGTCCCGGATTTTTATAGCAAAACAAGTCTCTCAGCACGGTATTTTTACTCACTTCCAAGGATGTCAGTTGGTTTGTATGGCAGTCCAACAAGGTCAGTGCGATATTTTGGCTCACGTCCAAAGTGGTCAGTTGGTTTATAGAGCATAACAACTTGGTCAGTGCGGTGTTTTGGCTCACATCCAAGGAGGAAAGTTGGTTTTCAGAGCAATCCAGCTTGGTCAGTGCAGTGTTTTGGCTCACGTCCAAGGTGGTCAGTTGGTTTCTAGAGCACGACAACTCGGTCAGTGCGGTGTTTTGGCTCACGTCCAAGTTGGTCAGTTGGTTTCCATAGCACGACAACCCGGTCAGTGCGGTGTTTTGGCTTACATCCAAGGTGGTCAGTTGGTTTCTATCGCACGACAACCCGGTCATTGCGGTGTTTTTACTCACGTCCAAGGCAGTCAATGGGTTTCCAGAGCAATCCAGCGCGGTCAGTGCAGTGTTTTGGCTCACGTCCAAGGTGGTCAGTTGGTTGTCAAAGCATAGCAACTGGGTCAGTGAGGTGAAATACTCGATGCCTTTCAGCGAGGCAAGTCCCTCATTCCCCACATTCAGTTTCGTGATGCCCTTCACATCTTCACGGGTGATACGGCAGGCATCGCTTATATAGTCCAGTTCTTGAAGAACGGCCGCGAACCCGGGGTCGAACTCTGCCGTGATGTCGGCATCATCGGCCAGACCGTTTTGACAGATGTCCAGCGTGTCGGCAAGCATGCCAACTGTCGAGCGGATGATTACCGCCGCCGTACGCTCACTGCCGGCCGTATTCTTTCCCACCTCAAAAGAGAGCACAGCCGAAGGCGTTCCGATCTGTCCATCCTCTTGTGCAGGGGTGGTGTGTTTCACCCAGTCTGCCTCTTGGGGCATCACCACTTCGTAGGGAACGTCTGCCCTGACGTCCACCGACAGGATTCCTCCCGCAGCATCAGCAGACAATTTGTCTGTGGAGAACTCCAATATCGGAACCGACATCGGCTCCTCCTTGTCGCAAGCCGCGAATGCAAGCAGCAACACGGCTAACGGTAAAAATCTGAATTGCTTCATGTTCATTCCTTGTCTTTTATTTTACCCTTATTTCTCTCTTACCAGCACGTCCTTGTACTCCGTGCTTGTCTGTTCTTCCAACTCCGGGTTGAAGTTTTCCGAATAGTTCATAATCATTGTATTGTCGTTGTCTTCCAACGTTATCCGAAAAAATCTCGGTTCAGGTTGTGCCTTCGAGTTGTAGTAATAGTATAAGACGGTTCCTGTTTGTTCATGGAAGCACCACGGCATATCGTCATTTTTCCATTCTTCAGAGGACCAGCGGGTATAAGTACTGAATAATCCTGCTTCTGTGTATTCGCACCGGCACTCCAAGGGGAGATTCTCCGTCACTTCCTTCCATTCGCTATTGACTTTCTCATAGCGTTTGGACAGCGACCACTTACCGACCATTCTTTCACCAAGAGTCTTTTCTGAATCATCGACACGGGAAAGTCGAATTTTTGCTTTACCTACGCCGGTGTCGCGGACAAGTTCCAATACGTTGTCTGAAAGTTGATAAATCTCAAATTCTTCTCCATTCCAATCAATCTTATTCCCGTCCTTTATACTCCATTGGCCTTTTTTCAATGCTGCAAATTTTCCAACGGTCACTAACGACATCTCGCCATTCGACCTGAACACCATATTTTTTATGCGAAAATACGTTGATGACGCGGGAAGCCATTCATGAAATTTCTTAATCAACACGTCTTTAACCTCCCATCTACCTACGATGTGTTCGGAAATCGGGGTAAGAATCTCACCCTTCTCCTCAGAATTATAGACGAAATCTTTTAGATTCTCGTAGAAATCACGCCAACCTGTGAGCTTGTCGAAACGGCATTTGCGATAAAGTATCCCTGTTTCCCCTTCATACACATCATACTCAGTCAACGCATTGAATACAAGATAAATGAAATCATGCTTTCCATTGGTCTGCCGGTGTGTCACCACAACGTCAGCAAGAATCTCGTCGAGACGATTGATGTATGGAGCAAGACTCATATTCCCACTTTGCACATAAGCCGCATGAAAAAATCCTACAATATCCAATGCGTAAGATGGACGTAGTTCCTCAAAAAAGTCTTCGTCGTCATGGATATGTTTGGAGTAGAGTGCTCTTCCATAACCTTGTCCGTAGGGTTGGCCATACACGGCCGGTGCATTGGTGGTGAAGTTTATATCTTCCATGGAGTTCTTCATCGCGTCGATAATCTGTCGCATAGCTTCCCAAAGAGGAGTCAGGTCACGGATTCTGGAGACCTGTGTCACCATACCGCAAATTTCCTGATTGTGAAATTCCTGCCAAAGATTGATGGCGCGATGGGCGGTACGTGCAAGAGCCTCTTCTACGGAGCGTCCTTGCTGCAGGTCGCCGATAAGCGAAGCATAGTCATAGCCGAAATCAGGAATACTGAAAGGTGAACTAAGCAGATAGTCGGCCGTGCCTTCCCATTCTGCAAGCATTTCAATATTACCTTGAAAACTCGAGTTGAATATGAGAGCGTCTATGTTCTGACCCGATTGGCGGATTGCATCTCCCAATTTTGCCGAACTCATTGTTTTGCCTTTATCATATAGTATGGAACGCGTTACAGGTTCGGCCTCTTCCTCATGAATATCACTGTAAGGTCTAAACGCCCGTCCGGGGCCTCCTATTATAAGCAAATAATGGCGGTTGGGGTATTGCTCCGCCGACCAGCGAATAAAATCCGTCAGTTCCTTGGGGTCGGTAATGGCAAAATCTTCACCGGGATCGAATGTCGGGTCTTCGGTCAAAACGCCATTTTGCGCGGTGTAACGGTGCGTGCCGTTGTGCGCTTCGCCTTCTCCTTTGCCGGAGTTTTTATGCAGTATGGTAACTGTAATATTTTCATCCGATACCGCTGCTGCTTGCCGGGCACTCTCCATTAAAGTAATGTCATGTTCTTTGTCGCCACCCGACATGTAGAACATGAGGCAGTAGCCGCTCGACATGGGGTCTGGCCCGGGAACGGGTGTCGGTTCGTTGTCATCGCTGCAGGATGACAGGGCTGCCAATGAAAGGAGGCAGAAAGTGAGATAAAGTAAATATTTCTTCATTTCAGTTCATCTTATTATTTCGATTGAGATTTTATCATGCTCATTCGGTTTTATCATTACCGGCTGCTGACAACCAATGTCTGTTCTTGGTCGTTTGCCTTATAAATCAGAGAAAGCATATCCAAAGTCATATCCACCATGCGGCTGCCCATGCTGTATCTGTAAAAGCGCGGGAACTCCTGCGTCAGCACCAGCAGAGTGTTCAGCAACGCCAGCAGGGTGGCGATAGCGAAAACCGACATAAATTTGACAGTATAAGTCATTCGTTTTATAAACATTATTGTTGTTTTGTTATCTCTGTACATTTTATAAGTTTTCAATGCTTTTTGTGAGAATCTCATTTCATACAGTCGTTCTTTCCTTCGGTCTATTCCACACCGTTGATTAGTATACGAATCTCCATGTCGAGCAGGAATTGGAACGTGTCCTTATCCAAGGGATTACCATACTGAGGAAAGCTATGCAGGATATAGTTCACGATGGCGGCATCAGCGTCGGCTGTTATGAAACCGGCTGTCAGTTCGTCCGGAATGAAGGGACTCGCCTGAAGGACAAACGTGTTGTTCTCGCCCACCATATTGACCTCGTCTATCCCGAAGTTGTCGATGAAAGCACCGTGGAAGTCGATGCTTATCGGTCTGCGTGTCAGATGCGAAGCTATATCCGCCGTCAGCCCGTATTCGGCAGCTTCGGCACTCAGGTCAATGACGTAATTGATGTCATTACGGTTAACGTTCAACTCCGCAATCGGCATGTCCCGGCGAATAATAACCTTACGCGGGCAGTAGGTGATGGGCAGGTCGATAATCTTCCGCATACCGCCGAAGTCTGTGATTGCCACTTGCGATGCGGTGCTTACCTTCTTCGCTTTGCCCTCTTCGAGCGGGGTCCACAACTCATGGTCTTTCTTGGGAATCAACGACACGTATTGTTTCTCGTGCAGGGTGAGCCAATCGAGGGTCATCGCCTCGCCCTGAGACTCAGCCTTCGTGATGAAATGAATATCATAGACCCACTCTCCACCCGAAGCATTACGGTAAGAGTTTACGTCCGTGTAGAGGATATAGGGATTAAGCTCTCCACGTGCGGTTCGCAGGGTCTGAACCAGCGAGTAGCGGAATTCCACCCCTTCGTCCGCCGTGGGGACAATCTGCACGGGCAGGGCCGGTGAACTTACTTTATGGGACACACCTGCTGCATCGGTATAGTTTAACACGAGGTAGAGATCCGAAACGTTGCGGAAATTCCCTTCACCCTGGGTCTCGATGGTCACAATCCACTGGCCGTCAAGAATCTCGTCGTTACTGTTGCGGTCGGGTTCCACTCCGGTAATTGTATAACAGTCGGACGGGGTGACGTAAGAGGCGCGCGACCGGGCAGAGAAAGCACTTCGGGTCGGTGGTACGAGCAGGTAGGTGTCGCTATTCTGCAAGTCGAGTTCAAGGTTGTCTTCCGTAACTGCCACGCCTGAAGGGTTTACCCGGAAACGTAGCTGGAACGAGGTTCCTTTCACCGCCGTGACCGACTCGGCATCCATGATGACGATTCCCGTGGGTGTCGGCTGTTTAAGTGCATCCACTTCATCTTTCCATTCGTCTTTGTCGCAAGCGGCCAGCATGAGGGCGACGAGGACAAAAACTGACAAGAATCTGGCAGTATAAATCATTCGTTTCATACACATTAATTCTATTATGGTTATTCTATTCATTTATTTCGTTTTCATTCAAATTGTTTTCCGGGGATTGCATATCGTCTGAATCGATGTCGTAGGAGTTTTTCTCCAACAGTTTCCCTGCTTCATCCAGTTCCTCCTGTGTGATGTGGAGCACCTGTTTGTTGCGTTCGTTCAACTGGCAGACAATATCGTGGGTGTTTCTCAACATTTGCGTGATGCTGGGATGTATTTGCAACACATACCGCACATCGTTCCGCATGAGGAGCGCCTTTGCCGCCTTTTCAATATCCGGGTAGTCCATAGGCGGACACTCGTCCCAGTAGGCTTGAAAGGCTTTCATACGCAATGCTTCCATCTTCTTGTACTCTTCGTCGCACACATCCAACACGCTATAACAGTTACCTATCCGTCCGATCACCTTCTCATCGTCCAGGCATTGCCACACCTCGAAGCTGTTGGAAAAGATGCTGCTCGTGGTATGATCTGTCATCAGCAACCGGCGTGAGCCGAAGGCGTTGATGAATATTCGTAGCGAGTCGTCTCCCATCTCTCCCAGGCGGTCGGGCATTAGGGAAGTGGCTCGTGTGAAAAGCGTGTCGTAGTGCTGCAACTCGTCCAAGAGCGTCTGCATATTTCGGGTGGATGCATCTAGGTTGTGCAAAGTAAGCATCACGGTTTTCCGTGCCATTTCGGTTTTGTTCCGGTTTTCCAAATAGGAACTCGTACCAAAAGTCAGCAGGATACCGATCAAGGTGCCTACGGTACACCCGGCCGTGTTCTTCCAAAAATCCTTATCAAAAAACTGTTTCATCGCCTGCCTGTCTGTTTATTTGATTATGATTTTAAATTTCAGATAGGCACAAGAAGGATTGTATTTCTTGCCATTACATTTCCACGACTGGCGGCAACGCAGTACGTAGTAGTAGATGCCCGGGGCGTAGTTGTATCGGGCATCTCCTGTCAGGTTCATGCTGCATTTGGTATTGTATTCGGCATCCATGATTTTAAGCTGTGTTTCGATGAAAGGCCCATCGTCCACCGATTTCCCGTTTTCGTCCAACAGACCAAGACTTCTAACTTTGAATCCACTCTTTTCAAATATACCCATTTGTCTGAGTTTATGGGTTACATCAATGTCGAAGCCTTTTTCAAAGTCAGGGTTACCCAAGTCAGATTGCGACAAAGCCAGCGCATCATCTTCCACGGTTGCCTGCGGTGCACAGGCGGTAACTGTCAGTGGCAGGCTGGCTACTCGGCTGTTCTTGGAGGTCAGCTGCACGTTGAAGTCTAACGTACTGTATGTCGGGATGGCTTCCTGTACCTCTTCCAGCTTCTCGGGGTTCACATTCAGCGTAAAGCCGGTTTCTTCCGTCATGGGAATTATATTGAAGTGGACGGCTCCCACTTTATGGGACACTGCTCCGTCAACCACCTTGATGTTTTTGCTGTCAATCAAGGTAAGGTCTTCCTGTTTCTCTGCTGCGATGACTACCGGCAGACCGGTTTCATACAGGTTATCAGCACTGTAGTAGTTGAATCCTTTGGGATTGGCAAGGGTGAACTTGTTTTCTATAGTGTACGGGTCGGTTACGACAAGCTCAACTTCACTGGCAGCTCCGTCAGTCTGTCTAACGGATAGGATGACTGTATTCTCCTGCTTAATCTGCGTGAAGTCGGTTACCCTGACGTTCAACAACCATTTGCCCCCTCCTTTGGATGTGAAGCCTTTCGCCTCGAACGCTCTGTTTTCTCCTATGATTTTTACCTCGTCCACTTGGGCGTTTTCGGGGATTACTTCAAATTCCAAGACGACATCACCCACTTCATTCAGTTCGTAAGCGGATGCGCACGGCTGTGCGGCTTCAATGACTGCCGGTGCATCATCATCGCTGCAGGACGGCATGGCGCAACAGATACAACCTGCCACCAGCAAAGCAGACACATTTCTCCATAAATTACATATCCTCATTCTGATTCTTTTTTTTAGTTAATATCGTTGTTTATAAACTGTTTACTAATGACATGGCCTCGGTCGGACAGACTAACGTACAAAGCCCGCAACCCACGCAAAGCGATTTGTCAATCATCGGAGTGCGTTTTTCCCATCCTATGGCTTGATGTCCGCCGTCAAGGCACGAGATGTAACAACGCCCGCAATGGATGCACCGTCGGCTGTCGATCTCGCAATGAAGTTTGCGCTCCCGGTCTAACTGTTCCGGCTGAACTAAGTTGGGCAAAGCCAATCCACGCAACTCGTCAAGCGAAGCGATGTCATGCTGTTTCATATAGATAGAGAGTCCTTCCTTGAAATGGTCGATGATGCGGTAACCATATTCCATCACCGAGGTGCACACCTGCAATGCCGTACACCCCAGTGAAATGAAATCCAAAGCATCTTGCCAGATCGTTATTCCTCCTATGCCAAACAGGGGGATACCCTTGAGCGGCTGATAAGAGGCCAGATCACGAACGAAACGCAGAGCTATCGGTTTCACCGCCTGCCCGGAGTAGCCTCCGACAGCAGATTGTCCGCCTATGTCAGGATAGGAAGAAAAGTTTTCCGCATTGATGCGCATAATGCTCTTCACCGTATTGATGGCGGCCAGAGCGTTTGCTCCATTGGCAATGGCTGCCATTGCCGGAAGTTCCATATTGCCTATGTTGGGTGTCATCTTTGCTATGATAGGTAAACGGCTTCCTTTGCGTGTAGCCCGTGTATAGAGCGCAATAAGATCCTGGTCTTGTCCGATGTCGCTTCCCAACCCCTGCTTGGCCATCTGGGGACAAGAGAAATTGCATTCTATCAAGTCTGCACCGGCCTCTTCTGCCATGCGTGCAAGGAGAGTCCATTCGTCGCAATTTCTGCCCATAATGGAAGCGATAATGACCTTTTCAGGGTAACGCTCCTTTAAACGGCGGATAATCCCGAAATTCTCTTCGGGCGAATGAGGCGACAGTTGTTCCAGATTTTTGAATCCGCAGAATGAAAAGGGATGTTCTCCGGGAAGCGCATCAAAGCGAGGGGAAACTTCCCGGCTCTGATAGAAACTGATTGTCTTATATGATACTCCTGCCCATCCGGCATCAAAAGCATGGCAACACATCTCGAACGACGAAGCCACTGGTGATGAAGCAAGGAAAAACGGATTTTCACATCTGATGCCGCAAAAGTCGACTGACAACTCAGCTTGTGTGCTCTCCCGTGATATGTTTTCCATTTGGGATACATATCTGCAAATTTCCTGAATTCGGATTGGAGAATCTACCCGTCCGCGTGCGCAGGCTTTTTCACACTTTGCATCATCGCAATGGAGGCAGGAGGCATTTCCCGCCAACCGCAGGCCTGCCCCGGCCTCATTCTTCAAATGTAAGGCATGAATGATTCCGGCCGGAAAAACCTTTTCCTGACAGGCTATGTCACAAATAGGCTGATAACACATCAGGCATCGCTTTGCATCTGCAATTATTGACTTGTTTTTTATCATGATGAAATTTATCTTTATATTCTTGAATCTTATCAACTCTCAGAAAGCACACACGGCTCTCACGAAGCTTCCTTTATTGCTTTCGTATCATTCCCGCACATTATCCGACTACTAAAAATACAATAGACACCGCCACAATAACCAAGGAGATGATTGTGGCAACTATTTGAATCATGAACGCAACATCTGTGTTCATAGGTAAAAAGCGTCTGAATGGTGTTCTGTTTCGTCTCATAATAATCGGGAGTTTTTTTTACTCTGACAAAAATAAGCGAACTTTCCGAGCCCGTTTGTCTCAAATTGTCTCTACATATCTCAAATTGTCCATGTATACTGATATATAATTAGTTATAACAGCTGTTCAATACAAGTGTGAATCGGAAAATCTACAAAAATGGCAAGGTAAAAGTCTCAATCTTTTGGTTTAATCAAGTCGATTTGTTACTTTTGCAGGTGTTTTTAATATGGTAAAAATGAGATTGAGTTTTATCTTGGCATTCTTCATACTTTGGGTGGCTAATCCTTTTCGTACGAGTGCGACGGTTCCAGACAGCCTGTTGACCGAGCGTACGATTCGTTCTATATATGTAAATTATCCCGATAGTGCCTTACAACTGTTGGACAAGGCCGAAAAAAGTTCGGCTTCCGGTATCACTCCCTTTCGGATTGATTTGTTACGTGCTATGTGTTATGAAATCAAGCACGACCTGACTGCTAAGGAAACTTGTGTGCGCCGTGCGTTGCAAAACGACTCAATACGTTTGATAGCAGAACGCAGTCTACCTTTTATGGAGATGTTGGCAGGAGTATTAGAAACACAGAATAAGTATGAGGAAGGCATTTCCGTATGTCAAGAGGCTATCCGTCAAGCACGTACTTTAGGCTATAAAAAAGAAGAGGCAGAGATACTTTCTACCATGGCGCGTACTTATATAGGTATGAAAAACAATACAAGGGCACAAGAATGTTTTGAACAAGCAGTGGATTTACTGGAGGGGACGGATGATGTGCGTGAAATGTCCAGACTCTCTACCCTTTATGGTGAGTACATGACATTCCTCATAAACCAAGAACAGACGGCTAAGGCAATCGAAACCGGCTACAAGCGTGAAATTGTCATACAACGCATGAGCGGGCTTCCCGGGCCTCCTCCGGGGTATATTGACCAGCAGTATGGGTTTCTTTATGCCAAAATGGCCGTGTTGTTGCATAAGAATGGAGAGAAAGAAAAGGCTGAGGAAATATACAGAAAATACCAGTCCTCCCGCTTCTCACAAACACTTACCGGAAAACAATTCGGTATTCCCTACCTGCTGGATGCAGGTCGTTATCAGGAGGCGGCATCACTTAACGAAGCCTGCCTGTCTGCCTTTACAAACGACACCATAAGTTATAGTTATCTACTCCTGCTTGAATATCGTACACAGATTTGCCGTGGTATGAGGCGTTTTGATCTGGCCGATGCTTCCATGCAACGTTGCTACGTGGTGCAGGACAGCATTTATACTCGTGAGAGCAAGAGTAAGGCACAAGAGTTCGCTACTAAATTTGAGCTGAAAGAGAAAGAATTGTTGTTGGCTAAGTCCCATGCTCTGTCTGAACGGCGTATGCTTTTGCTGACAAGTTCGTGTATTTTGATGGTTTTACTTTTTATCATCCTTTGGATAACTTTTGCGAATTTACAAAAGACAAAGAAGCGAAACCGTATCGCGGCTAAACAGATAGACGAATTGTTGGCACAACGTGAGGAATTGCGTAAGGTGTTTACACAAACAAAGGATACTCATGAACCAACGAAAGAAATCGAAGTCAGCTCATTCCTTCCTGATGAAGAGAAATTAACAGCCACAGCAAAAACGGATGTGACAGCTCCGGGGACAAATAGTGATGAAGAATATGCTCGTTTCATGAAGATGGAAAGCCAGCTTGTCGAACAAAAACTTTTCTTGCAACCCAGATTCGGTCGTGACGATTTGACACGTGTCGCCGGTATCAACAAGAATGACCTCAGCCCCCTGTTACGGAAATATGCGAACTCCGACAATTTCAACGATTATCTGAACGGTCTGAAAATAGAGTATTCCATCAAACTGATGAAAGAAAAGCCTTATCTTTCTGTCGATGCGATTGCCGAAGAGGCCAATTTCAACAGCCGTAGCACATTCTACAGGGCTTTTGTCAAGATTTCGGGAATGACACCAACACAATATATGCGCACTAAAATAGAGTAATCAGATCTGTTCCACTCGTTGATAGAATTAAATCATGCACAGAATCCACGGTTCTTTCATTTAACGCCTTTGAATGAAAGAGCCATGCATTGGTTTCATATTTTTACGTATCGCACCATCCATCGGGAGGGGCGATGAAACTTTCATGACTGTTTGTTATATCTTATATATCCATTATGCTACATTTATAGATGCCGTACGGCATGCCGTGCCTATACAATTTCAACATGACCAAGTCAGGGTTTGCAGTCATCATGTTGAGTTCTATTTCAATACCCGGGCACACCAACAGCAGTCGTAGCGAGTAGTTATTGTAATTTATCGGGATTACTGTTCACTGGAAACAGGTGACAAATCCGTCTGAAACGACGGGCGATTCTGCTGGAATTATCGAATGAGTCTGTCTCGGTGTAAACAGTCTCTAAATGAATGTTATATATTGTATTTCAGATGTCTATAGACTTTCTGGGATTAGTCTATAGACTTTCCGGGATTAGTCTATAGACTTTCCGGAAAAAGGGTATAGACTTTTTTGAAATTGGGTAGGCACTCCGTTCGGATTGGATAGGCACTCCGTCGGAAAGGAGTAGTTACCCAATTTCCGTAAATAGCCTAATTCTTTTCGCCTGGGTTAATAGCTTCCTGTCTTCGCATTTACTTATTGTATTTTCAAGATTGATTGATTCATTCAAAACGCCCAGGGTTATAGAAACCATTGAGCTTTCAGCCCGTTGTTTCAACACGCCTCCAACAGGACTATAAAATATGTTTAGAAACATATTTCTATATTTTATCAGCCTAACATTTTCCGGTTTTCCCAACAATTATTATATTGGGAAACAATCACAAAACGCCTGCATTACCAGTACTATAAAGATGAAAACTGCCAGGATATCCTGTGCCACCAATGACAGATGATGATTTTTACGAGTAAAGCAGCAGTTTACTATACAATGCGCCATACTTTCTGTTTGTTGACGAGCGTGACACAGTTGTTTACCTGCATCGAAATGATTCTTTGCGCACTTACTCCTACGGAATACAATCTGATGCTTATCGTTGGCAACACTGTGTTATTGATGGCAAACCTGATGTTCTCTCTTATCGCCTATCTGAAGAATATCCCCCTGATTCTTGGTGGTGTAAGTATGATGACATACATAGCCTGCACTGTGATTACAGGAGATGTTAATTTAAAAAACTTTGCCATATTGTATATGGTGATGTTCTTGACGATCATCATATTGGGCAATCTGTTAATAAAGAATATCCATCACCTGAACGAGGAAAATTCGGAACTCAAACATGACGAGGAAGAATTTCTTAATGCGCTGAAGATGGAAAAAGAACAGATATTGGCATATGCCAGGCTTGCCAAGAATCAGCTGGGAATACAGGAAACCAAGGCACTTCTCGACATGATGGACGAAGACGCACGTAATAACATCATCAGTAACGTGATGGAGGCAGTGGCATCTATGGAGATGGAACGCAATAGCCTATCCTCCATTTTTTCTGAGCTATCTCCTTCAGAAATAGAGATATGTCGGCTCGTAATCATGGGAAAATCGCTGAATGAGGTGTGCACCATATTGCGCAAATCAGAAAGTAACATCACATGTCAACGCAGCAATATCCGAAAAAAACTCGGTTTGCAATCATCGGACAACCTTAAAAAGGTATTGCAGGAACGCTTCAACAAAGGAAAAAACAGTTTATAATCATCAATTACATATTATATAACTATCGGATTCACCTTCATTGTCTCCAAATTCAAAAACAGCCCGTGATGCTCAATCATCCCGTTACGGAACATCTTCCAAAGCAGATTGCAGCCGAGTTGCGCCAGCGTGGAGTTGATGAACAAGTCCTGTTTTTCCAACGCCTCCGCCAAAGAGCAGCTCGGTCCTGAATCCGTCTCCTTCACCCTCGCGTATTTCACGAACCGGGTAATGACCTTCAACGAACCCACGGTCTTGTACAACTCTGAAGCTGGCTGTTTTATCTTCTTGGGTACGGTCCCCAACACAACCTGTCCTGTACTTTGCGTGTTCCCGAAATCCATCCAGTAAAGCGGTGTCGTGTAATCTTGGTAATTCGAGACCGGCACGGCTTTCAGCACGTTCCACAGGTCGAGCCGTGACCTGATGTTGTCGGTACAGGTGACGGTGATATTCGCCATGTCGTCCCGTCGGGCATCTTTCAACATGGCCGGAAAAATCTCCGGTACCGCCCTCCAGTCATTGCCGAAGAAATTGTTTACACGGGTAATAAGGCATTGCGCCTTGTTCAGTCCAAGGTCGGAACAGCCGAAAAGCTGGCGGCCGATGTTGGCATCCGTAACGATGTCAGGGTCGTAGAGCGTGACGAACAGTCCCGGATGTCCGAGTGCCCGCAATGTCACGTCCAGCCGTGCCAGACAGGTCAATACCTGCGAGCCGGTTCCTCCCGCGCCGATCAGGTTCACCGTGACCGGGTGCTGCGGGTTCAGCAGATAGTTGTCTATGTAGTGTACTCTTTTCATTTCAATATGTCTTTCAGTTTCAAGTTATTCAAAGGTTTCAGCTCGTCGAGGTTGAAAGGCTTGTCCTTTGCGGCCTTTGTCACCAACACCAGGTTTGATCTGGTCGGGTTGCCCCCTCCGCCCAGGTGTGAAAACTCCGTCAGCCAGAACTTCCTCTCCCAATACTCCAGCAGGTTCTTGTAGGTCAAATCTCTCGGCTTGTCTATTTTAGCGGAACCCAGGCAAACGTGCGCCCCTGTCACGTTGAAGAACGGTGCTGCATAAAGTCCCGTCTTTTCCGTCAGCTTCTTATCCTTGTAGGCGTAGATGCTCAACGAGCTGCCACCTGCCACGTAAATGATTCCCGGCAGGTTGTACTTCGCGCTCTCTATCCGGAGTGATTCCTTGAAGAACATCATCCGTTTCTGGGGAGGATTGTACCAGATGTATTTCTCGCTTCCCTTGCGCGGGTCACACCACAGCATATTGGACGGAATCCTGCCGTAAGGCGTGGTGCTGTGGCTTTCGGAGTAACCGCGCACCAGCTCGTTCATGAAATCCACCGTGACGGGCCGGCCTTCTCCCATCATGCCGTTCCCGTCGATGTCCCTGATCTCTATAAAATAATCGTTGTCGCAGGCATAATGGGTTTCCTTCTCGCCTGAATATGCAATCAACGCCGCCCTCGGATGGAGCAGCGTCCTCAATTTTCTTGTAAGTTCATTCGTTTCCAGCATAACTCAACTGATTAAAGATATGAATTCGTCCGCCCACCGGAAGAACCGCTCCGGGTAATCGTCCATCCTGAACAGTTCTCCGGTATCGGGCGACAGGTCGCAAACGGTCACCGGGGTGATGTCGTAGGTCTCCCTGCTGTAGGAATTGTAATATTCGACAAGATACTCGGATACGATATCGTCGATGTCATACACGACCCTTATCTGCTGTTGCAGGTACATCGGATGAAATTCCGGGTCTTCCGAGTAGTAGGCGTCATACCCGTATTGCATGATGCCCCTTTCGGGCGTCAGGAACGGGAGCCCCCGTTTCATCGCCTCTACCAGAGGCTGCTCAAACCCGTTCTGCGGCGTGTACGACTCAAGTGCTTTGGGCAAATCGCTGTAATACGATTTCGTTCCCACTCTTTTGAGCAGCCTGTCGATTTTTCCGTTCCGGTAGGAATCCAGCAATTTCGTCCGTTCTTTTCCTTCCGAAGAATCGCTGTCTTCACATTCCGAGAGCATTTCAAACATAAAGTCCGCCTCGTAGTCATCCCAGAAGGTGCCGATGCCGTTCGCCTTCATCAGTTTGTGGATAAAGGTGATGGCGATCCTTCTTAAAACGGGATTGAGCGATTCCAGGAACTTCACCGGGAAATAGTACAGCGTAAAACTTCCCCACTTGTGGTATTTCCACAGCCGGAAGAAAAGCCTGCCGCCTTCCTGCTCGATATTGACATGCAGTTCGTCACCGACAAGCGTGTTCATTTCATCGTACAGATTGGCGATGCCTTCCCCGACACTGTTTCCGGGCGTGTGTATGCCCTCCTTTTGCAACAGCATAGAATACCTGAAAAACGAATCACGCAGGAATTCGTAGTTTTCCTGCGTGATTACGTTTATACTGTTGCATTCGCCGCTGTCGTAACAATCCACGACAAGACTTTTCTGCGCCAGCGGTATGAAGGCTGTGTTTAGAAAAGAATTACGGCCCCGCTTGGAGCCGCAATCCGTTCTTCCCTGTTCACGCCGTACCGTACATTCCTCCGCGTCTGGCTGATGATGAGCCTTGCCAGTTGCCGTGACTGCTGTTCGTCCAATGGTACACATGTTTTCTTTTTCTTAGGGTCTTTTTTATCGCTTTTCTTTTTCATGCCTCCTATCCTTTTGTCCCGATGGTGGTCTTGAACTCGTACACGGCTTTGTCATCCCTGATGACCGGCCCGTGTACCGTTGCCGTTGTCAGTTCCGGGTAGAAGTTGGAGTAATAACTCATGACCATTTCGGGGCTGTCCGACGGGTTGGGGTCATCGAGCGTGACCATCCCGCTGCCTTTCTTGAATGTGAATGCGCGTGTCATTCCTGTTACTTCGAGTGCCATAATCTTATATTGTTTGATATTGTGAAACATGATTTTCCAACATGGATTGCGGAAAGTCGGGGTATTCCTCGTAATCTTCCGGACGGTAATTCGGCTCATCCCCGCCGGCATGGTAATGCGGGGACAGTTCTTCCGGGTGCTGTACCGGCTCCTGCCAATGCGTCCCGGGATATCCCCCGTGTGCGGGTTGCGGTGCCTGCTGCGCCGCGGGCTGCTGTCCCATGTAGGGTTGCTGCTGTGGCTGGGCGTAATACTGCACCTGTCCCTGCGGCGGTTGTTGCGTCGGCCACATATTCTGCCGCGGTGGTACGGATGCCGGTCTCTGCTGTCCGCCGGAAGCCTGTGCCGTCACGGGCCTCTGCGCCTGCGGTTGCGGAGGATACTGTGGAGCCTGCCGTGGCTGTTGTGCCGGTGCGGATGCCGGTTGTGCCTGCGGCTGCGGGGCTGGTTCATCCATCAGCTCAAACAGGCTACCCTTGTTCATCGCCTTTTTCTGTTCCGCCACCATTTCGTCAATCTTCTTCTGTTCCTGCGGTTTGCCGTAAAGGCGGGCCTGTCCGAGTGCGGCAATCGCCTCCTTGTGGTTATGGGCGGCGATCAGTTCCTCCGCTTTCTTGAAATGCTTCTCGTACTTCTCCCGCTTCTCCTTTTCCTCTTTCGTCTCCTTCGCCCTGCTCTCCTTTGCCGCCTTGCTCTCGGACGCAACCTTCTCTGCCTGCGCCTCGAATTGGGCCATGTTGGAAATCAGTCCTGCCGCCTTCTGTACCGGCCGCGCGACGGCTTGCAGGAATCCCGCGTCCAGTTCCTGCGGCAGTCCGCTGACGGTCAGGGGAACGAGGTGATTTTGGGCTTCGTCTTTGAGCTCGTTGGACTTCGGCAGCGTGGAAACTGTCAGTTGTCCGTTCGCTTTTCGGATGACGAGCGTGAGATCCACGCCTTCGGTCATCATCTGATGGATTGCTGTAAAAAACATAATCTTGATGTGTTAAAAGTTATTACATGGTTTTACACTTCGCTGAATAATTGGGCCAGCAGCCTGTCCCTGTCGGGATGGTGGCATATTTCCAGAATCGGGTTCAACAGGGTGGAAATGTGTACCGGTCCGGTCGTCCCCCGTGGCGGGAACTTGATGGCGGGTCCGGGTTCCGCCGGTCTTTTTCTTCTCGCTACCGGCATGGGCATCCTCATGGGTGCCGGCGGTGCGCTTGTTGCAAATGCCTGGTTCATGACTCTTTATTTTTTAATTGTGAATATTCGGGCTTTGGCAGCCCGTGAACTACAAGGGCCAGACGGCAAATGCTTCCGGTAAGGCAAGGTTTTTCGGAAAAATACCGCAACGCCGTG
>ENA-OZHU01000746-OZHU01000746.1-human-gut-metagenome-genome-assembly--contig:-NODE-746-length-19559-cov-26.779071_pt1 | contig 19559 bp, 16 predicted proteins | sample MGYA00244054_ERZ653700 | MGnify/ENA primary metagenome ERZ653700 (study PRJEB26926, sample SAMN06165279) | human gut metagenome | biome: ENVO:00009003; feature: ENVO:2100002; material: ENVO:00002003...
AAGAGCAATTAACCTACGCTCATTTCCAATAAATTACACTCTTTTCGTAACTTCATATTGCGAAGTTACAATTTTTTAGGAATATGAGACGAATATTCGGCTGTTTTTTCTTGCTATTTCTTTGTCGTAGGGAATTCTTTTTTTAACTTTGTCCGTCAGTTTGAAAAAGATAAAAACGGTTTCTAAGACGTTAGCAAAATAAAAAACTTAAATATACAGAAGATATGAAATTTATCGTTTCGAGTACTGCGCTCTCCAGTCATTTGCAGGCTATCAGCCGTGTGATTAATTCGAAGAATGCGTTGCCTATTTTGGATTGTTTCCTCTTTGAACTGCAAGACGGAACCTTGTCTGCAACTGTTTCCGACAGTGAAACGACGATGGTCACTACGGTCGAAGTGAATGAAAGTGATATGGACGGCCGTTTTGCCGTCACAGCCAAAACCCTTTTGGACGCTTTGAAGGAAATTCCCGAACAACCGTTGACTTTTGAAATCAATACGGATTCCCTTGAAATCACGGTACAGTATCAGAACGGTAAATACAGCCTGATGGGGCAGAATGCGGACGAGTTCCCGCAGTCTGCCATGTTGGGTGACAATGCCGTACGTGTGGAAATGGATGCACAAGTGTTGCTGGGTGGTATCAACCGTGCCGTGTTTGCTACGGCTGATGACGAGCTTCGTCCCGTGATGAACGGTATCTATTTCGATATCACAACGGAGGACATCACGATGGTGGCATCAGACGGTCATAAGCTGGTGCGCTGCAAGACACTGGCCGCCAAAGGTAACGAACGTGCCGCCTTTATCCTGCCCAAGAAGCCGGCTTCGCTGATGAAGAACCTGCTACCGAAGGAACAAGGTATGGTGACTATCGAGTTCGACGAACGCAACGCTGTGTTCACACTGGAAAGCTACCGCATGGTGTGCCGTCTTATCGAAGGTCGCTATCCCAACTACAACTCTGTGATTCCGCAGAACAACCCTTATAAAGTGACGGTAGACCGCCTGCAACTGCTCGGTGCTTTGCGCCGCGTGTCCATCTTCTCTTCGCAGGCAAGCAGCCTTATCAAGCTCCGTATGCAGGAGAATCTGATTGTCATCTCCGCACAGGACATCGACTTCTCTACATCGGCCGAAGAAACACTGGTTTGCCAATATGCGGGCAATCCGATGAGCATCGGTTTCAAGTCCACTTTCCTGATTGACATTCTGAATAACATTTCTGCCGATGAAATCGTTATCGAACTGGCAGATCCTTCACGTGCAGGTGTCATTATTCCGGTAGAGCAGGAAGAGAACGAAGACTTGCTGATGCTGCTGATGCCGATGATGCTGAATGACTGATGAATATTAGCAATCGGATTATGAGCTACGAGCTACAAGTGGCTGCGCAATTATGCCGCACGGTACTTGTAGCTCGTGGCTTGTAAGTTAAACTTATAATTTATAGCTCATAGCCAGAGCTTATAAAACGAAAAAACAATGAAATTGAATCTGAAAAATCCGATAGTCTTTTTTGATTTGGAGACTACGGGTACCAATATCAACTCAGACCGAATTGTCGAAATTTGTTACCTCAAGGTATATCCCAACGGGAATGAGGAGTCCAAAACCATGCGTATCAACCCCGAAATGCCCATTCCTGCCGAAGCATCTGCCGTTCATGGCATCTACGATGCCGATATAGCCGACTGCCCCACATTCAAGGAAGTGGCGCGCAACATTGCCAATGACATTGAAGGATGCGACTTGGCGGGCTTCAACTCCAACCGTTTTGATATCCCCGTCCTGGCGGAAGAGTTCCTTCGTGCCGGTGTGGACATTGACATGAGCCGCCGCAAGTTTGTGGACGTGCAGGTCATTTTCCACAAGATGGAGCAACGCACGCTGTCTGCTGCCTATAAATTCTATTGCGGCAAAAATTTGGAAGACGCCCATACGGCAGAGGCTGATACACGTGCCACCTACGAAGTGCTGATGTCGCAGTTGGACCGCTATCCGGAGTTGCAGAATGACGTGGCTTTCCTTGCCGACTATTCCAGCTTCAACAAGAATGTGGACTTTGCCGGTCGTATGGTCTACGATGACAAAGGTGTGGAAGTATTCAACTTCGGCAAGTACAAGGGCATGTCGGTATCCGATGTCCTGAAGCGCGATCCCGGCTATTACAGCTGGATTCTGAACAGTGATTTTACCCTGAATACCAAAGCCACGCTGACCAAGATACGTCTGCGTGAAATGACTCAGAAATAAATGGCAAATATACTGAAAGGGAAGAAAATAGTATTGGGCATTACGGGCAGCATTGCCGCCTATAAAGCATGCTATATTATTCGCGGACTGATTAAGCGTGGTGCAGAGGTGCAGGTGGTCATTACGCCTGCCGGAAAAGAATTTATTACCCCTATCACGCTCTCTGCCCTGACCAGCAAACCGGTTATCAGTGAGTTCTTTGCCCAACGCGATGGCACTTGGAACAGCCATGTGGACCTCGGTCTGTGGGCAGATGCCATGCTGATAGCCCCGGCTACGGCTTCCACCATCGGCAAGATGGCGAATGGCGTGGCAGACAATATGCTGATTACCACCTATCTTTCCGCCAAAGCTCCGGTGTTTGTGGCGCCTGCCATGGACCTGGACATGTATGCCCATCCTTCCACCCAAAAGAATCTGGATACACTCCGCTCTTATGGAAACCACATCATAGAACCTGCTACGGGAGAACTCGCCAGCCATCTGGTGGGGAAAGGCCGTATGGAGGAGCCGGAGAATATCATCCGCCACCTGGAAATGTACTTTGCTGCCAAAGATGGCGACCTGGTGGGCAAGACAGTGATGATAACCGCAGGACCTACTTATGAGAAGATAGACCCGGTGCGCTTCATCGGCAACTATTCTTCCGGCAAGATGGGACTTGCCCTGGCAGATGAATGTACCGCCAGAGGGGCCAAGGTGATACTGATTGCCGGTCCGGTGCAGCAAGGCACTTACTTCCCGATGCACCAGTACCATGCGGTAGAGTCGGCGCAGGAGATGTTCGAGGCTGCATCTGCCGCCTTTGTCCATGCCGATGCCGCCATCTTGACGGCTGCCGTGGCAGACTACACCCCCGAACAAGTGGCGGATGAGAAAATCAAGCGCGAAAAGACCGGGGAGATGAGTTTGAACTTGAAACCTACCCGCGACATAGCCGCTTTCTTAGGCAATCTGAAGAACGATACGGAGCACCAACGGCGCCTCCTCGTAGGCTTTGCCCTTGAGACTCATAACGAGCAGATGAATGCGGAAGACAAGCTCAACCGCAAGAATCTGGACTTCATCGTGCTGAACTCCCTGAACGACAAGGGAGCCGGTTTTCGTTGCGATACCAATAAAATCAGTATCATAGACCACCAGGGAAAGACGGACTACCCCTTGAAGTCCAAAGCCGAAGTGGCTACCGACATCGTAGACCGTCTGGTGAAAGATTTAAATAGTAAATAGTCAAATCGTCAATATCCTTATGTTGCGTTCGCTTTACATACAGAATTATGCGCTTATTGAAAAGCTCGATATCAGCTTCAGCAGCGGTTTCTCGGTGATAACGGGTGAGACCGGTGCTGGAAAATCCATTATTCTGGGTGCCATCGGTCTGCTGCTGGGACAGCGTGCCGATGTGAAAGCCATTCGTGTAGGAGCTTCGAAGTGCATTATCGAGGCCCGTTTTGATATTTCCGCTTACGGTATGCAGCCTTTCTTTGAGGAGAATGAGTTGGAGTACGAGGAAGAATGCATCCTGCGCCGCGAGGTGTCCGCTTCGGGCAAGAGCCGGGCATTCATCAATGACACGCCTGCTTCATTGGCTCAGATGAAGGAGTTGGGAGAACAGCTGATTGACGTGCATTCCCAGCATCAGAACCTTTTGCTGAACAAGGAGGGGTTTCAGTTGAATGTATTGGACATCTTGTCGCATAACGAAGAGGCCTTGTTTGCTTACCAGCATATCTTCGGAGCATGGAAGCAGGCACAGCAGGATTTGGAGGCCCTTGTTGCCCGTGCCAATCAGGATAAGTCGGACGAAGACTATATCCGTTTCCAACTGGAACAGTTGGAAGAGGCACACTTGTCTGCCGGTGAGCAGGAGGAGCTGGAGCAAGAGGCAGATACGCTGAGCCATGCGGAAGAGATAAAGGCCGGACTCTATCGGGTAGGGCAGATGCTCTACTCGGACGAAGGAGGCTTGTTGTCCGGGCTGAAGGAATGCCTGAATACGATGCTCGGCCTGCAGAGGGTTTATCCGGTTGCCGGGGAACTTGCCGAACGCATGGAAAGCACTTATATCGAGTTGAAGGATATTTCGCAGGAAGTGTCGGGTAAGGAGGATGAAATAGAGTTCAACCCCGAACGTCTGGATGAAGTGAACGAACGTCTGAACTTGATTTATACGCTCCAACAGAAGCACCGCGTTTCCACTGTCGGTGAACTTCTGGCGCTGACGGATGAATACGCCGCCAAACTCTCAGCCATCACTTCGTCCGACGAGCACATCGAGGAACTGAAAGCGCGTTGCGACGCTTTATGTAATAAGGTGAAAAAGCAGGCTGCCGTCCTCACCAAGGCGCGTACTGCCGCTGCCCGTGAAGTGGAGAAGCAGATGGCTGCGCGGCTGGTTCCGTTGGGCATGCCCAATGTCCGTTTCCAGGTAGAGATAGGTGCCCGCAAAGAGCCGGGCATACACGGGGCGGATACTGTGAACTTCTTGTTTTCCGCGAATAAGAACGGGGCATTGCAAAGCGTCTCCTCCGTAGCTTCGGGTGGTGAAATAGCCCGCGTCATGCTCTCCATCAAAGCAATGATAGCCGGTGCCGTCAAGCTTCCTACCATTGTATTCGACGAAATAGATACCGGAGTCTCCGGCGAGATAGCCGACCGCATGGCGGATATCATGCAGGAGATGGGCGAGCAGGACCGCCAGGTAATCAGTATCACCCATCTGCCCCAGATTGCTGCCCGCGGACGCGCCCATTATAAGGTGTACAAGCAGGACAACGAGACGGAAACAAACAGTCACATCCGTCGTCTGACCGACGATGAACGTGTGGAAGAAATAGCCCATATGCTGAGTGGCGCTAAGCTGACCGAAGCCGCACTGAACAATGCCAGAGCATTGCTGGAAGTATCAAATAGTAAATAGTAAATCGTCAAATAGTAAATACCCATATATGGTTGATAACAGTGAAATGATTTTCGGCGTCCGTGCCGTGATAGAAGCCATTCAGGCAGGAAAAGAGATAGACAAGATATTGGTAAAGAAGGACATTCAGAGTGATTTGTCAAAAGAGCTGTTCGCTGTCTTGAAAGGGACTTTGATACCGGTACAGCGCGTTCCGGTGGAACGCATCAACCGCGTGACGCGTAAGAATCACCAGGGAGTGATTGCCTTCATCTCTTCAGTCACTTACCAGAAGACGGAGGACTTGGTACCTTTCCTTTTCGAGCAGGGCAAGAATCCTCTGTTTGTGATGCTTGACGGCATCACGGATGTCCGCAATTTCGGCGCCATTGCCCGTACTTGCGAGTGTGCGGCGGTAGATGCCGTGATTATCCCTGCACGGAACAGTGTATCAGTCAACGCAGATGCCATGAAAACTTCGGCAGGAGCCTTGCACACTTTGCCCGTTTGCCGCGAACACAGCCTGAAAGAGACCCTGCAATTCCTCAAGAATAGTGGTTTCCATATCGTGGCAGCCACGGAGAAAGGCGATTACGACTATACCAAAGCCGACTATACCGGTCCGATGTGCATCATTATGGGTGCCGAAGACAAGGGGGTGTCCTATGACAATCTGGCGTTGTGTGACGAGTGGGTGAAAATTCCCATGTTGGGAACCATCGAGTCCCTCAATGTTTCCGTTGCAGCCGGCATTTTGATTTATGAAGCGGTAAAACAAAGAACCAACTAAGATATGAAAAAGAAATTGCTGTTGATGCTCACTCTCTGTTTATTGGCTCAGTGGAGTGTGGCACAAGCCCCGAAGTGGGTAGACAAAGCCAAACGTGCCGTTTTTTCGGTGGTGACCTACGACCAGGACGATAAGATACTGAATACTGGAAACGGCTTTTTTGTCACTGAAGATGGCGTTGCGCTTTCTGACTACACCTTGTTCAAAGGTGCCCGGCGCGCCGTTGTGATGAGCTCGGACGGGGCACAGATGCCGGTGGAGGCCATTATGGGAGCTGATGACATGTACGATGTTGTCAAGTTCCGTGTCGGCATCCCCGGAAAGAAAGTCACGGCACTCACTTTGGCTGCTGTGGCTCCGGCCGTCGGTGCGGATGTATATCTGCTGCCTTATTCCACCCAGAAGGACCGTTCCTTCACTGCCGGGAAAGTAAAGGAAGCTGATAAGATTTCCGGCAACTATTCCTATTATACGCTCGATATGCGTCTGAAGGACAAGATGGTGAGTTGTCCGCTGATGACTGTGGACGGGCAGGTCTTCGGCCTTGCGCAGAAGTCCTCCGGACAAGACACGGCTACCATCTGCTATGCCATTGATGCCAATTTCGCCATGTCGCAGAATATCTCCGCATTGTCTTATGGAGATATGTCATTGAAGGGCATCGGTATCAAGAAGGCATTGCCCGATACCGAAGAGCAGGCTTTGGTGTTCCTCTACATGGCTTCTTCCCAACTGTCTCCGGAGAAGTATATGGAGACTCTGAACGATTTCATTGCACAATATCCTGCCAGTGCCGACGGTTATCTGCGCCGCGCTTCCCAGCATCTGTTCATGTCCCGTGAAGATGCTTCCATGGATAAGGTCGCCGCAGATATGGATAAGGCTTTGGAGGTTGCGGCAAAGAAAGATGATGTGTATTACAACCGGGCCAAGATAATCTATAATTATGCATTGGGCAAGCCCGAGAAAGTTTATAAGGATTGGTCGCTCGACAAGGCTCTGGACGAGGTACGGAAAGCGATAGCCATTGACGAGCTTCCGGTTTATGTCCAGTTGGAGGGTGACATCCAGTTTGCCAAGCAGGACTATCCGTCGGCATTTACCAGCTATGATAAAGTGAATAAGACCATTCTGGCCTCTCCGGCTACCTTCTTCAGTGCCGCCAAGACCAAGGAATTGATGCAGGCGCCTGCCGAGGAGGTACTGGCTCTGATGGACAGTTGTGTGGCCCGCTTTACCCAGCCCTATACGGAGGAAGCCGCCCCTTACTTGCTGGAGCGTGCCCAAGCCCGTATGAATGCAGACCAGGCGCGTAATGCCATGCTGGATTATGACGCCTATTACAATGCCGTGAACGGTAAAGTGAACGACATGTTCTACTATTACCGTGAGCAGGCTGCTTTGAAGGCCAAGCAGTACCAGCGTGCGCTGGACGATATGGCGAAAGCCATCGAACTGAATCCGGAGGATTTGACTTACCGTGCCGAACTGGCAGTGGTGAATCTTCGCGTGGGACGTTACGAAGAGGCGTTGAATGTGCTGAAGGCTGCTCTGGAGAAAGACCCTAAGTATGCCGAGGCCTACCGTCTGATGGGTATCGCCCAGCTGCAGATGAAGAAGGACAAGGAAGCTTGTGCCAGCTTTGCCAAGGCAAAGGAATTGGGTGACCCCAATGTGGATGCTTTGATTGAGAAGCATTGCAAGTAAAGGGATGGGATAGAATAAAGGCTCTGCTTTCGCAAGCAGAGCCTCTGTTTTGGGGAACTCCCCCGTGTTAAATGAGTTAAGTCTAGGTATAACAGGTTATGAGTGAAATTACGTTGTTTTATTTATAAAATGCGTGGATTTCCGGAATACTGCATATACTTCGGATTTTTTTTATTTCAAAAAAGAAAATAGACTCGATTATTAATAAAAACAAACTTTGACAATCATGAAGAAAGTGATTTGCAGCCAGAAGGCACCGGGCGCCATAGGCCCTTATAGCCAGGCTATCGAAGCCAGTGGAATGGTATTTGTATCAGGTCAGTTGCCTATTGATGCAGCTACCGGAGTGATGGCTGAAGGTGCGGAAGCGCAAGCCTGCCAGTCCTTGGAGAATATAAAGCATATCCTGGAAGAGGCAGGGCTGGGTATGGCGAATATTGTGAAGACAACTGTTTTCCTGGCAGACATGTCCTTGTTCGCTGATATGAACAAGGTATATGCCACTTATTTTGACGGTGCTTTCCCGGCACGTTCGGCTGTGGCAGTGAAGGCGCTGCCCAAAGATGCCTTAGTAGAGATTGAGTGCATCGCGGTTCGCTAACAAGTCGGCCACAATGAAACTGCTGCCTCCCACGAAGATGAAATCTTCCGGGAGGCTTTTTTCTTGTGCGGCCCGCACGGCGGTGGGTACATCAGGATAGCAATGTCCTTCCAGACCTGCTGCTTCGGCAAGCTCCTGTAGTTCGCTTTCGGGCAATGCTCGTTTCACGCTGGCTTTGGTGAAGTAGTAGGTCGCTTCCCGGGGCAGCAGGGCCAGTACCCCCCGTATATCCTTGTCATTCACCATGCCTATGATGATGTGTAGCTGGCGGTAAGCCTGCTGTTTCAGTTGTTCTGTAATGTAGGTGATGCCTCCCACATTGTGGCCGGTGTCACAAATCAGGGTGGGCAAGTCCTGCAGTTTTTGCCAGCGTCCCATCAAGCCCGTCAGTTCCACCACACGGGCAAAGCCACTGCGCACTGCTTGTCCGTCCAGCCGGTAGCCGGCTTCTTTCAGTAGCGGGAGGGCGGTGAGGATGGTCCGGGCATTTTTCTGCTGGTAGAGCCCTTTCAGTTCGTATTCTATTCCGGGATAGTCTTCACGGTCATTCTCCTCGGCAAAGTAGATGGGAGCACCCGTTGTCTGTGCTTTTTCCAGAAATACCGGTTTCGTTTCGGGAGTGGTCTCGCCGATTACAACGGGGATACCGCTTTTAATGATTCCTGCCTTCTCTCCTGCGATTTTTGCCAAGGTGTCCCCCAGGAATTGGGTATGGTCAAAACTGATGTTGGTGATGATGCATACATCCGGACGGATGATATTGGTACAGTCCAGGCGTCCGCCGAGTCCCACCTCGATTACGGCTACATCCACCTTTTCATCCGCAAAGTAGCGGAAGGCCATGGCAGTGGTCAGCTCAAAGAAGGAGGGGTGGAGGGGTTCGAAGAATCCACGTTCCTGCGCTACAAAACGGATGACGTATTCCTCGGGTATAGGCTGTCCGTTAATCCGGATGCGCTCCCGGAAATCCACCAGGTGGGGCGAGGTGTAGAGTCCGACCCTATATCCCGCTTCTTGCAGTATGGCGGCAAGCGTATGCGAGCAGGAACCCTTTCCGTTGGTACCGGCCACATGAATGCTGCGGAAACTGCGGTGGGGATGTCCGAAATGTTCGTCCAGGGTCAGAGTATTTTCCAACCCCTCCTTGTATGCTGAGCCGCCCACCTGCTGAAACATGGGCACACTGTTATATAAGTAAGTTAAAGTGTTCTGATAATCCATCTTTTATAATATTTAACGGAGAAGCAATCCTTTCTCCCTATTAATTTGTTATCTTTAAAAGCGACAAAGATAATGCAGACCGGACGCAATCAAGCTTGCTTGAAATTGCTTGCAGTGTAACTTATCTTAAGCTTATGCAAAGGTATTAACAATTTAAATCTAACGTGTATGGGAGCTAAGAAAAATTTTGTGATTGATACGAATGTGATTCTTCACGATTATAACTGTTTGAAGAATTTTCAGGAGAATGACATTTATCTTCCCATCGTAGTCCTTGAAGAACTGGACAAATTCAAGAAAGGCAATGAGCAGATTAATTTCAATGCGCGTGAGTTTGTCCGTGAGCTTGATTTGATTACCGATGATAATCTGTTCACCAAAGGGGCGCCATTGGGAGAGGGCTTGGGCCGTCTGTTTGTGGTGGCAGGCATGGTGGATTCTCCCCGGGTACATGATTCCTTTCCCGAACGCATCCCCGACCATCAGATTCTGTCGGTAGTGGACTGGCTTTCTACCAAAAAGCCTAAAATGAAAACCATCCTTGTCACGAAAGACGTGAATCTGCGCATGAAGGCGCGTTCCATCGGTCTGCTGTGCGAAGACTATATCAATGATAAGGTAATCAATGTGGATATATTCGAAAAGTCGAATGAAGTGTTCGAGGGTATTGACCCTGCGCTGATAGACCGCATTTATTCTTCCAAAGAAGGACTGGACATCAACGAGTTCGATTTTAAGGACATCATTCGCCCCAACGAATGCTTTGTGCTGAAGAGTGACCGCAGCAGTGTGCTTGCACGTTATAATCCCTTTACCCATTCGATTTGTCGGGTCAACAAGACAAGGAATTATGGCATTGAACCGCGTAATGCCGAGCAGAGTTTTGCTTTTGAGGTGCTGAACGACCCGAACATCAAGCTGGTTGCCCTGACCGGTAAGGCGGGAACCGGCAAGACTTTGTTGGCGCTGGCTGCCGCATTGGGAAAACTTACCGACTACAAGCAGATTCTCCTGGCACGTCCCATCGTGGCTCTGTCCAATAAAGACCTTGGATTCCTTCCCGGTGATGCCAATGAGAAAGTGGCTCCTTACATGCAGCCTTTGTTCGATAATTTGAATGTAATCAAACATCAGTTCGCTGCCAATTCCTCTGAAGTGAAACGCTTGGAGGATATGCAAAAAAGTGAACAATTGGTCATCGAGGCATTGGCCTTTATCCGCGGGCGCAGCTTGAGTGAGACCTACTGTATTATCGATGAAGCCCAGAACCTGACCCCACATGAGATTAAGACCATCATCACCCGTGCCGGCGAAGGCACAAAAATGGTGTTTACCGGTGATATTCAGCAGATAGACCAACCCTATCTGGACAGTCAGTCCAATGGACTTGTCTATATGATAGACCGTATGAGGGACCAGAACTTGTTTGCCCATGTCAATCTGGTGAAAGGAGAACGTAGCCAGTTGAGCGAGTTGGCAAGTAATCTGATGTAGCGGATACCGCATTTTCCGGGGTAAAACTATTTCTATCCCGCTTTCCGACTGTTAAAACGGGGGAGGCGGGATGGTTTCTTTATAGACGATAAATAGTTGTTATAACATTTTTTTATCGATTTATTGTCTGTTTTGCCTAAAATAGTGTATCTTTGCCTCGCCTAAAACAAAACTGTCAAGCGAAATGAAGCGAAATTTTTTTCATCGGTATCTTTCCGCGAAAGTGCTTCCGATATGGACTATTCTATTAATTGATGTATTTATCATCGTCATATCCAGTCTGTTGGCCTATGCTCTCCGATATGATTTCAGAAGCATTTTTTTGGAATCCTCTACCATTGACAAGACCATTTTATGGACGGTTGTTGTCAACTTGATTTTCTTCCGTGTTTTCCGTACGTATTCCAATGTGTTGCGCTTTTCCTCCTTTGTGGATATCATGCGCATTTTTGTGTCATTGACGGTGTCGTATGCACTGCTGATGATAACGAGCGTCCTGACGGAAAGCTATTTGGAGTTTAACCTGGCTCCGGTCAGCGTGCTGTTCATGTCCTATATCATCAGCTTTGCCATGATGGCATGCTCCCGTGTGATTGTCAAGACTTTCTTCGAGGCGCTGAACTTTGACGGCACCCATAGTGCCAATGTGTTCATTTACGGTGCCAAGGAAGCCGGGGTCAACATTGCCAAGGCATTGCGTGTCAATCTGCGCAACCACTACCGTCTGCGTGGATTCATTGCGGACGAACCTGAGCTTATCAATAAGGTGATGATGGGGGTCAAGGTGTTCCCCAACGATGATACGCTGATTGATGTGCTGAACGACCGCGATGTGCAGACTATTATCATTTCTCCCGCCAAGATGGAGGAACTGAAGAAGTCCGACATGGCTGATCGCCTGCTGGTGCATAACATCAAACTGATGACCGTGCCTCCCTTGAGCGAGTGGAACGGCCAGGCATTGAGCCGCACGCAGTTGAAGGAAATTCAGATTGAGAACCTGCTTCAGCGCAATCCTATCGAGATAGATATCCATAAGGTTGCCTCTCATCTGGAGGGCAAGCGTGTGATGATTACGGGCGCCGCCGGCTCCATCGGCAGCGAAATCATGCGCCAGGTGGCTTCGTTCAATCCCTATAAGCTTATTTTAGTGGACCAGGCCGAGACTCCTCTGCACGACATCCGTCTGGAACTTCAGGACCGTTGGCGCGACATCGATGCTGAGACCATCATAGCCGACATCTCCAATGCCACGCGCATGGAGGATATCTTCAGGGAGTTCAAGCCCCAGTATATTTTCCATGCGGCCGCCTACAAGCATGTGCCGATGATGGAGGACAACGTTTCCGAGTCCATCCAGGTGAACGTATTCGGTACGCGCACCGTTGCCGATCTAGCCGTGAAATACGGTGCCGAGAAGTTTGTGATGATTTCTACGGACAAGGCTGTTAACCCTACAAACGTGATGGGCTGTTCCAAGCGTATCTGCGAGATTTATGTGCAGTCTCTTGCGAAGAAGTTGCAAAAGGAGGGAGGCCATGCCACTCAGTTCATCACTACGCGTTTCGGCAATGTGCTGGGTTCCAACGGTTCTGTCATTCCCCGTTTCCGTGACCAGATTCAGCGTGGCGGTCCGGTGACGGTGACCCATCCTGAGATAATCCGTTACTTCATGACCATTCCCGAAGCTTGCCGCCTTGTTCTTGAGGCCGGCAGTATGGGCAACGGCGGTGAAATCTATATCTTCGACATGGGTAAGCCGGTGAAGATTGTGGACCTTGCCAAGCGTATGATCAGCCTTTCCGGACGTACGGATGTGAAGATTGAATTTACCGGTCTCCGTCATGGCGAGAAGCTCTACGAGGAACTCTTGAATGTGAAGGAGCTTACAAAGCCCACCTATCATGAGAAGATTATGATTGCCACGGTGCGTGAGTATGACTATGACGAGGTGAAGGAGCGTATCCAGAAGCTGATTGATGTAAGTTACACTTATGACCAGATGAAAATTGTTGCTGCCATGAAGGATATTGTTCCGGAGTTCGTGAGCAAGAATTCCTGCTTTGAGGCGCTGGATAAGAAGAAATAAAAAGATAGGGTAAGTATAAAATGAAAGGGTGATAACACTGCAATGATGTTATCACCCTTTCATTTTTATTGTCTTCTTGTCACCCTTTTGTCTCATTCATGTGAAGAGAAGTATTTCAAGAACTGTGTACGTTCGAAGGTATTGACTCCCTTCGGGTCGTTTACGTTCAGAATACCTTTGAACTGGCTGATGGTTTCCATACCTTTGCGGTCCATCCACAAGTTGAGGAAGCGGATGTATTCTTCAATGATGGTAGCTGAATTCTGATAAAGCACACTGCATATCTCTACGGCCGAAGCACCTGCCAATATTGCCTTGACAACGCCTTCGGGCGAGTGGATACCACCGGAAGCAGCATAATCGAGTTTGTTTACGGCTGCCGAAGCGATGCCTATCCAGCGCAGGGCTTTGGACAAATCGGTTTCATTGCTGAATACGTTGCCGGATACTTGTATCATTTTCTCAATGTTGATGTCCGGCTGGTAGAAGCGGTTGAACAGCACTACTGCGGCGGCACCGTTGGCATACAGCTGGTCTATCAGAGCTATCGGATTGGTCAGGTTGTCGCCCAGCTTCATGATGACGGGTATCTTGACCGTCTTTTTGATGTGGCTCAGAATGTCGATGTGGCGTTGCTCGAAGGTTCCATATGTATACTGTACATCCGTCTGCAGTGCAAGGATATTGATTTCCAGTGCGTCTGCGCCGGCTTCTTCTATTTTGGCGGCAAATTCCACCCAGTCGGCATTCTGATAGCAGTTGATGCTGGCTATGATGGGGATATTGCAAACCTTTTTGCTTTCCTTAATCAGGTTCAGATATTCACCCAGCTTATGTTCGCGGATATATCCTACAAGGTAGTCACTGCCTTCGGGGTACATGTTCGGGTCTCCCATCCAGTCAGCCTCCATCATGATTTGCTCTTCAAAGAGTGATTTTAGCACAATGGCACCTGCGCCGGCCTCAGATAGTTTCTGATTCTTGGCGGCGCTGTCTGTCAGTCCGGAGCTGCTGACGATAATGGGGTTTCTGAGTTTCAGCCCTGCAAAAGTAGTTTCTAATGTTGCCATGATAATGATTTTTTATGGTTAATAGTTTCTTTCTCCAAAAATCTTGCTTCCTACACGTATCAAGGTGCTCCCGGCTGCAATGGCCTCGTGATAGTCGTGAGACATCCCCATGGACAGTTCCCGGAATGACTCTGCATCGGCAAACCACTTGGCTTTCACTTCATTGAAGAAGCTATTTAAAGAACAAAACTCTGTTTTGATTTGTTCGTCATTGTCCGTATTTGTGGCCATGCCCATCAATCCGCATATCCGGATATGCTTGAGCTCTCTCCATTCACCGGCTGCCAGCATTTCCCGGCATTCGTCAAAGCTGAATCCAAACTTGGTCTCTTCTCGGGCAATGTGCAACTGCAGTAGGCAGTTGACGGTTTTTCCGGCTTTGGCAGCCTGCTTGTCCACTTCGGCCAACAGCTTGTAGGAGTCTATGCCATGAATCAGCGCTACGTAAGGAACGATATATTTTATTTTGTTTGTTTGCAGATGCCCGATGAAATGCCATTCTATGTCTTTGGGTAGACTTTCGTATTTGGCAGTCATTTCCTGCACCTTACTTTCTCCGAACACACGCTGGCCGGCACGATACGCTTCTTCTATCGCCTCGTTGGGGTGAAATTTGGAAACAGCCACCAGCCGTACCTTTTCAGGCAGTTCGCTCAGTACTTGTTTTAAATTCTCTGCAATCATCTTTTTAGGGGTTAATGAGTTAATGTGCCAATGTGCCAATGTGCTAATATGCTAATTGGCTGTGCTATGTTTATCTTGTGCTGTCACGCCGCAGGTCATTGGCATATTTGCACATTAGCACATTACGAAGCTCTGCTTCGTTACACTTCCGGTTTGTCGTCAGGCTCTGCACTGTACGGATATACATCCATAATGGCGGTTTCCGCTACAGATGCTATCTGATAATCGGCCATTGTGCCTTTCATGCCCTCATCCAGTTTCTTCACTGCATCACGCAGGTCGGCAGCCTGTACCAATACCTGGGTAGAGGTTTTCTTTTCCGCACCGCTTTTCTCGTCCAATGTGATGAAAACCAGTTTACATTTAAACCAGCGGTCGGCAGCTTCCTCTTCGCTGGGGAACAATTCGCTATAGTTGGCACGTTTGATGTCCGATACGGTGAACTCTCCCGAAATGAACGGCGTCATCTCTTCGATGATGCGTGCTTCCGCTTCCGTAAAACTGAGGGCATCCACCAAATACGGTTCGGTCACCTTCTTGTTCATTCCATTTTCCATTGTTTTCTCGTAACGGATCTTACATTCAAACCATGTATGCATTGCCATAATTTTCTGTTTTTAATTATTGATTTATTGTTAGTTAAGCTGCTTTATGCGTGCCTATGCCCGCCAAAAGCAGTGCAAAGATAGCCAAAAACTAAATGGATATAAAAAGTTGCCTTGCATTTTATGTGAAAATTTTATTGGAGAACCGGGACGGTACGTATGGGCATAAAAAAAGGAGTACCGCTGTACTCCAACCTTTGTTAACCTTAAATCTAATACTATGAAAAACACATTGCAAAGGTACGGACTTTTTCGACATTTGCAAGAGTAACGGGGTATAAAGTGTGTATTTGTAACACTTATTATATATTATGTCTTTGTACTACATCTTTTTTAAAACTTGAGGCGTGTTGCTGAAACATAAATTTGCATCTGCTTTGCTTCCACACTTCCACCCAACTCCTGTATCTCCCTATTCATCGGCATTTGCCCTGCGGTGGGAGCAACCTGAAAAGGTGGAAGCAAAATTTGCTTCCACCTGCCAAAAACGTCTGAGTTTTGCCGTAACTTATTATCCTCTACCATAATACCGCGCGTGGGTTACATAAATCGGTCGATGTAGTTTTCCTGCATTTTCGAGTTTGCCCGACTATGAATAGTGGAGTCTAATGTCTTTTAAGTTGCTGTACAATACGTTTGCACCTTGTGCGCAATAGGCGCGGGCTACGTACTTCATCTGTAAAAGCCCTGGAGTTAGTGACGCCTAACGGCCATGAACAACCCTGCTAACGGCCATGAAGCAATCGTTTGACGGCCATAAGCAGAGCTGTTCATGGCCGTTAGGCGTTATTAATTTCCTATGCAACAGTGGACAAACAAAGGGTGAAAAGCAAAGGAATGCTTGTGTTTTAAATAGAAATTCACGGGCTTGCACTCTCTCTCCATAGATTATGGAAGTGGGCTTTTATTTCACTTGCGTTTTGTGCGATAAATTCCCATTTATCAGCAGGCATCTTTGCGAAACTTCAATAATGCATTTATGAGGGTAAGATATTGGAATGTAGAATGATATATTGGAAATGATGAGGTGTTTTTTAAACGTTCGTTTAATGAACGCAAAGATAAGCTGTATTTTTTGAACTAACAAAATGTTTAATAAAAATATTTCCTAAGTGTTTTCTGTCTCATCTTAATGCATTGAAATTTAGTAGTATACATCTAATATTTAACATCTTAAAGTTCTGTTCCTTTTTAACTTTTATACCTCTACTTATTTTCTTAAAAATAGACGTTTATTAAACGAACGTTTATTGGACATTTCTATGGTCTAATATCTTCTTTAATAGCTTATTATCATTGCAAAAGTGTACAATACGGTTTGGGTGGGAAAATGTCTCGTTCAAACCGCGAAGCGCACCCGGAACTGAGCTGATTCATTCGAAAGAAAATTCCTAAGTGACTGAACAACAGAAATATTGGTTTGCAGCCCGCACCCGTGACAAGCAGGAATTCACAGTCCGGAAATCTCTGGACCGACTTAAATCGGAAGAACATTTGGACCTTGACTATTATCTTCCCACGCGTTTTGTCATTTCGCAATTGAAGTATCGCCGTAAGCGTAGCGAAGTTCCAGTAATCCGTAATCTGGTGTTTGTTCATTCCACCAAGCAGACAGCCTGCGATATATCCAACATCTATAATGTCCCCCTTTTTTATATGAAGGACCTTTCCACGCATTCCATGCTGGTGGTGCCGGATAAGCAAATGGAGGATTTTATGTTCGTGATGGATCTGAATCCTGACGGTGTCAGCCTTAATAGCGAAATTCTTACTGTTGGGCATAAAGTAAAAGTTATCAAAGGCGAATTCAGCGGTATTGAAGGTGAGGTTGCCATCGAAGCCAATAAAACATACGTCGTTATCCGTATTAAAGATCTTTTGACGGCAAGTGTCAAAGTCCCCAAATCTTATCTGAAAATAATCGGGTGACTTCTAAATAAGTATAATCTTATATTTTAATCATATATCATAATAATGAATGATTTAACTTCCCGTGCTCTTGAGCTTCAACATGCAGCTCATGAGCTGATGTATCTTGGTATGGACGGTGAGCCGGTCTATTCCGACACTTTTTGCCGGTTGAATAAGGAAGTGCTTGTTAAGTCCGATTCTCTTTTTTCTGCTCAGAGTTCCGATGTTGAGGAGGAGGCGAATTTGTGCTTGGCTCTTTTGATGGGGTATAATGCTACCATTTATGATTATGGAGATAAAGAGCGGAAAAAACAGGTGGTTTTAGAGCGTATCTATAATGTTCTGGAGAAGCTTCCCGTTTCTTTGCTTAAGGTCCATTTACTGGTTTATACCTATGGTGAGGTTTATGAAGAATCCATGCGATGCGAAACTTATAACATAATGAAAAACTGGAATATGTTAGATTTATCTACTGAGCAAAAGAAGGTAATAGATATTTTGAAAAATATTGAGGAGAATCCGTATCCTTTAGAGATCATTGAGTAATAGTGGTATAACTTAGTGTTAACTGTGATATAATTTCCGAGTATATAAAAATAGTAAAATTCAGACTCTAACCCTTTTCTCATGTAATCTTGATTATTTAGGATTTAAGGTTAAAGAACAGTAGTTCTTTGCTTAATAATTACTTATTTATACATATATTAATAATGTATTTTAATGGATTCTTCTACGCGTGTTGTTGTTAATACTGGTATTCAGTACGTGCGTACAGTGGTACAAGTGGCTATAATGCTTTATACCTCAAGAGTTGTACTTGATAATCTTGGAGTAGAAGATTATGGAATATACAATCTTGTAGGAGGAGTTATAGCTATGCTTTCTTTTATTCAGATAAATTTAGCTAATACCACTATACGGTATCTTTCATATCATCATGGGAAAAATGATATGCCAATGGTGATTAAAATCTTTAATAATAGTCTTTGTATACAACTTTTTTTTGGATTGGTTATATGTGTTCTATTAGTTTGTGCTACTGATTTTGTGTTTGCCAATATGTTAAATATAAGCATGGAAAGACTGTCTGTGGCAAAGGTTGTATATTATCTAATGATTGGCTCTCTATTTTTTAATCTTGTTAGTACTCCATATTTTGCATCTCTTATATCTCATGAGAATCTTGTTTATTCATCTATGGTACAGATTGTCGATTCCATTCTTAAAGTACCCATTGTTGTTTCTTTAATTTATGTTACATTTGATAAATTAATTTGGTATTCTTGTGGCTCTTTATTTCTTGTGATATTTAATTTTATATTATATTATATTTATTGCAGAAAGAAATATGAAGAATGCCGTCATTTTAATTTTAGAACTTTTGAATATTCTTTGTTTAAAGAGATGTTCTCATTTATGGGATGGAATGTATATGGGACTTGTTGTATTGTAGGTCGTGGGCAAGGTGTGGCAATACTTTTGAATAATTTTTATTCAGCTGCGATTAATGCTGCCTATGGAATAGGTAATCAAGTAGCTGGACAGTTGAATTTTTTATCTAATGCATTAACTACAGCTATTAATCCTCAAATAATAAAAGCTGAAGGTGCAGGTGATAGACAGAAGATGTTTCGATTGGCAGAAATCTCATGTAAGTTTTCTTTTTTGTTGATGTCAATGATAAGTGTACCTGCATTTATATTTATGGATAAGTTGCTTGCTATTTGGCTAAGGGAAGTTCCTGATTATACAACGATGTTTTGTAGGATGTTTCTTTTGGCTATTCAGATTGATTTGTTAACTATGAATATGGCAGTGGCTAATCAAGCTGTGGGTAATGTTAAAGTCTATAGTATATGTATTAATACTATAAAGATTCTAACTTTACCTATAGTTTATATTATTTTAAAAATGGGGTACTCAGCCGAAATGGTAATGTTGGTATATGTGTTGTTTGAATCAATTTGTGCTGTCGGACGTATTTTGTTTTTACATATAAATATAAATCTTTCAATTATGCAGTATCTTAGAAACGTTTGTTTTGGGGGGATTCCTGTTTTTATATTAAATGCATTGATTTGTTTTTATATTAGTAGATATTTTATAAATTGGTTATTTTTGTTGATATTTTTATCTGCTGTTCAAACTTTATTTTTTGCTTTTCTGTTTGGTTTGAGAGAAGACGAAAAGAGTATAATAAAGAAAATATTCTGTCTCTTATACACATCTC
>ENA-OZHU01000764-OZHU01000764.1-human-gut-metagenome-genome-assembly--contig:-NODE-764-length-19267-cov-6.852280_pt1 | contig 19267 bp, 15 predicted proteins | sample MGYA00244054_ERZ653700 | MGnify/ENA primary metagenome ERZ653700 (study PRJEB26926, sample SAMN06165279) | human gut metagenome | biome: ENVO:00009003; feature: ENVO:2100002; material: ENVO:00002003...
ACACCTATTAAGTCGTCGGCAGCGTCAGATGTGTATAAGAGACAGGCCGAAATATGCGAGAAATAAAAACGTCGTGGTGATCGGCGGCAGCGGCAGCGGCAAGACAAGGTTTTTCGTAAAGCCTAGTGCGCCCGTAAGGGCGGTATAAATCCTACCTTGAGCAAGTAGTAGGTAAAAGTATCAAGCGGCATTGTGCCGCAACCTATCATTCCCCGTCTTACCCCAAAAGGGAAACCGGAGGGCGACCATAGCATGACGGAGGACACGGGGCGCTGAAGCCTCAGAAGCGCCGGCGTGACGGAATGAAAATCCACGTATGAGGATGGAAGCTAGACTGCTTGAATGACAGCCTGAAATCGGGACCAAGAGCGTACCCCTGACGTAGAGAGGTTGTACTCGTCAGTGTTCCTGACAGTCGCATTGTTTGGCTATGCGGCTGCTGATACTCGGAGCAGGTTCAGCCACGGGAAAGTGGAAAAAGGCGAACGTCACATACCGACAACGTGGAACGCTTGTTTATACCGTACTAAACGGGGATTGCCTAAAGTGAAATGCCGAAAGGCTATGAAAACGCTGAAATGCGGGGTTCTGAATATTCACCATGGCAACAGAGTTCCCATAGTAGTCTGCGGACGGGAAAGCCGTCTACATGGCAAAGGGGAACAGTGAATCATTTTCAAAACAGAAAGGATGGTGTGTGAGACACTATGAGAAATCCGATTCATGTCTTGAAAAGCCTTGAAGAAAAGGCAAGTGTAAGTAACTACAAATATGAAAGATTATATCGCAACCTATACAATCCAGAGTTCTATCTCCTTGCATATGCGAACATTGCGAAATCGCAGGGGAGCATGACGCAGGGGGTAGACGGGCAGACGCTGGACAACATGAGCCTGCCGAGAATTAACCGGATTATTGAATCCATACGCAACAGGACATATCAGCCAAAGCCTGCAAAAAGAAAGTACATTCCTAAAAAGAACGGGAAACTTCGCCCGTTGGGAATCACTTCTACTGATGATAAGTTAGTGCAGGAAGTGGTCAGAATGATTCTTGAAGCAATCTATGAGCCGACATTCAGCAACAATTCACACGGTTTCAGACCAAAAAGAAGCTGTCACACGGCACTTACGCAAGTGAAGAAAAACTTCACAGGTGTTACATGGATTGTCGAGGGAGACATTAAGGCGTGCTTTGATAACTTCGACCATCATGTGTTGGTTGAATTACTGCGGAAAAGGATTTCAGACGAGGCTTTTATCGGTCTAATCTGGAAGTTCCTGAAAGCCGGATATATGGAACAATGGCAGTACAACTGCACCTACTCCGGTGTTCCGCAGGGCAGCGGTATCAGTCCGATATGTGCAAACATCTACCTCAGCGAACTGGACAACTATATGCAGGAATACAAAGAAAAGTATGATTGCGAGCCAGAACGCAGAAGGACGACCAGAGAATACGAGCGGGCGTCCCGGAGATACAGAAAGGCACGTAAAGCGTTAATGGGCGCAGAAAAATCAACTCCTGAACTGGTAAAAGAATTTAAGGATTCCAGAAGGAAGAAGATGAATCAGCACTATTACAATCCGTTTGAGGAAGGCTTCAAGAAAATCCAGTACAACCGTTACGCCGATGATTTTGTAATCGGCGTTATCGGCTCCAAAAAGGACGCAGAAAAAATCAAGGAAGATGTAAAAATCTTTCTCCAAGAAAAACTGCATTTGGAAATGTCCGAGGAAAAGACGAAAGTCACCCATTCCAGTAAGCCGGTACGCTATCTGGGGTACGATTTCAAAGTAATCCATTCCAAGAACATGAAGCGTTGTAAAAACGGCGACATGAAACGGGTGTGGTATGGAAAAGTATTCCTGTATATGCCGAAAGAAAAATGGATTAAAAAAGCGATGGAACGGGGAGCGATACAGGTGAAACGCAACAATGACACAGGCAAAGAAATGTGGCGGCCTATGCCAAGGAAAGACCTGATGAACCGCAGCGACGCAGAGATTGTGTCTACTTTCAATTCCGAAATTCGAGGGTTATATAACTTCTATCGGATAGCAGAAAACGTAGGCGCATTGCACAAGTATTACTACATGGTGCGGTACAGCATGTTAAAAACTCTGGCAGGAAAGCACAGAACGAATGTCAGTGTTATTAAGAAGCGGCACATGGTAAACGGAGTACTGAGAATCCCATACGATACAACTAAGGGACGTAAATACTGCGAATTTTACCATGATGGATTCAGAAAGCACAGCGACGGCTATGACAATGTGGCAGACGTTATGCCGAGTTATAGGAAATATGACAGCAGGCACACGATAGTAAACCGCATAAAAGCCGGAGTATGCGAGATTTGCGGGGAACATGCAGACTATTTATGTATGCACCACGTAAGAACGCTGAAATCGCTGAAAGGCAGGGATATATTTGAGCAGAAAATGCTGAAAATGAGAAGAAAATCTCTGGCTCTCTGCCCTGACTGCTTTGAACTCTTACACGAAACCAAAGAATCAAGGTGATTCATGGAAAGCCGGATACGCTGAGAGGTGTACGTCCGGTTTGGGAGGCGGCTCCCTGAAACCTACTGATGAAAGTCAGCAAGGCGCAGGGTGCCTACCTCATATTTAATGCAGCTTCATTCTTCCTACGTCTTGACAGACCCGAAAGGCACCGTCCTAATCGAGTGCGGAAAGCTGCTGCAACGGGCAGGCTACCGCATTAAGGTACTGAACACGATAAACTTTCGGAAAAGTATGCACTATAACCCCTTTGTCTATATCCGCAGCGAAAAGGACGTGTTAAAGGTTGTCAATACCCTTATCGTCAATACCAAAGGCGAGGGAGAAAAAAGCGCGGAAGATTTTTGGGTGAAAGCCGAGAGATTATTATATTGCGCGTTGATCGGCTACATTTGGTATGAAGCCCCCGCCGAGGAAATGAACTTTACAACGCTGCTTGAACTTATCAATGCAAGCGAAGCACGCGAGGACGACGAGGAATACCAAAGCCCCGTTGATCTGCTCTTTGCCGATTTGGAAGAACGCAGCCCCGACCATTTCGCGGTGAAGCAATATAAAAAATACAAATTGGCGGCGGGCAAAACGGCAAAGTCAATCCTTATTTCTTGTGGGGCAAGGCTCGCTCCTTTCGATATTGAAGAACTCCGGGAACTCATGTCCTATGATGAATTGGAACTTGACACATTGGGCGACCGGAAAACCGCGCTTTTCCTCATAATGAGCGATACCGACGACACCTTTAATTTTGTTATCGCTATTTTGCAATCGCAGCTTTTCAATTTGCTTTGTGATAAAGCGGACGACGAATACAACGGCAAATTGCCTGTTCATGTCCGCTTTTTGCTTGACGAGTTTGCGAACATCGGACAGATACCCCGATTTGATAAACTGATTGCCACAATCCGCAGCCGGGAAATGTCCGCTTCTATCATTCTGCAATCGCAGAGCCAGCTAAAAGCCATTTACAAGGACGCGGCAGAAATCATACTTGATAATGCCGACAGCACCTTGTTTTTGGGAGGACGTGGGAAAAATGCAAAGGATATTTCGGATAACTTGGGACGGGAAACAATCGACAGTTTCAACACTTCCGAAAATCGCGGCACGCAGGTTTCTCATGGACTTACTTATCAAAAATTAGGAAAGGAGTTGATGACACAGGACGAAATAGCAGTTATGGACGGTGGGAAATGTATTTTGCAGCTACGCGGTGTACGTCCCTTTTTAAGCGACAAATACGATATAACGAAACACCCGAACTACAAATACCTTTCCGACTTCGACAAGAAAAACGCTTTTGATGTGGAACGGTATATGTCTACCCGCCCGGCAATAGTAAAGCCCGATGAAGCCTTTGACATATACGAAATAGATTTGTCCGACGAGGACGCAGCCGCCGAGGAATAACGGCGGCATTTTCATTTTCAACAACATTTTTTGAGCCGCACAGCGGCAGAAAGCGAGGTTTATATGGAATTTTTCAACAGCGCAGTTGGTGTATTGCAGACTTTGGTTATCGCGCTTGGCGCAGGTCTTGGCATTTGGGGTGCCATTAACCTCATGGAGGGTTACGGCAACGACAATCCGGGCGCAAAGAGCCAGGGCATGAAGCAGCTTATGGCGGGCGGTGGCGTCGCGTTGATCGGCGGCACCCTTGTTCCGCTTCTTTCCAAACTTTTTGGATAATGCCTAAAACAAATACCACCCGCCGCGCCCTCTCGGAAACGGGAGGGCGCGGGAAAGGAGGGATTAACTTTTGATATGGCAGATGATTGAAGATTGGTTTCGCGGCATTTTGACAGACGGGATTTTATCGAACCTCTCCGGCTTGTTTGACAGCGTAAATACAGAGGTTGGAGAAATCGCAACGCAAGTCGGCACGACCCCCGCCGGGTGGAACGCGGGCATATTCAACATGATACGCAGCCTTTCGGAAAATGTCATTGTACCGATTGCGGGCGTTATCATTACCTTTGTCATGTGCTACGAACTAATCCAGCTTGTAATTGAAAAAAACAATCTGCACGATCTCGACACTTGGATATTTTTCAAATGGATTTTCAAAACCTTTGTTGCGGTGCTGCTGGTAACAAATACTTGGAACATCGTCATGGGAGTTTTCGACGTTACGCAGAGCGTCGTCAATCAGAGCGCGGGGGTTATCATATCCGATACAAGCATAGACGTTAACACCGTCATTACCGACATTGAAGCAAAACTCGACGCTATGAGCGTGGGCGGTCTTTTGGGGTTATGGTTTCAATCCCTCTTTGTAGGGCTTACCATGAAAGCCCTGTCAATCTGCATTATGCTTGTGGTGTATGGGCGCATGATTGAAATATATCTTGTAACGAGCGTTGCCCCTATCCCGATGGCAACAATGGTAAATCACGAATGGGGCAGCATGGGACAGAATTACTTAAAATCTTTGCTTGCGCTTGGTTTTCAAGCGTTTTTGATTTTGGTGTGTGTCGGCATTTATGCGGTGTTGATACAGACAATCGCAGCGACCGACGACATATCCGGCGCGATCTGGGCTTGCATGGGCTATACCGTCCTCTTGTGCTTTACCCTTTTCAAAACAGGGAGCCTTGCAAAGAGCGTCTTTTCGGCACATTAAGGGGGTGAGTTATGATTTGAAAATCGGCTTAATCGACGTTGACAGCCATAATTTCCCCAACCTCTGCTTGATGAAGCTATCCGCGTATCATAAAGCAAAGGGGCATACGGTGGAATGGTGGAACGCAAAGGGGCGGTACGACCTTGTATATAAAAGCCGCGTCTTTACGGACACCTATTCCAAAGACACGATAACCGTTACCAACGCGGAACAGGTCATTTTCGGCGGTACGGGCTACGACACGAAAAACCGCTTGCCGCCGGAAGTGGAACACAGTTACCCGGATTATTCTATCTACCCGCAGTTTTTCGGGATTGCCTACGGCTTTTTAAGCCGGGGTTGTCCGAGAAATTGCGGGTTTTGCATTGTCAGCGGTAAAGAGGGGCGCAAAAGCGTCAAGGTTGCGGATTTGTCCGAGTTTTGGAAATGGCAGCCGGAAATAAAAATCATGGACGCTAATCTGCTTGCCTGTCCCGACCATGAAAATCTCATTGAGCAGCTTATACGAAGCCGCGCATGGGTGGATTTTTCGCAAGGGCTGGATATTCGCCTTGTGAACAGGGATAATGTCAGCCTGTTAAATCGGGTACGGATAAAAGCGGTACATTTTGCATGGGATAATCCCGACGAGGACTTGACCGGGTATTTCCAACGTTTTTTGGATTTGACCGCCATTAAGAGCAGCCGCCAGCGGCGCGTGTATGTTCTTACCAACTACGGCAGCACTCACGAACAGGATTTATACCGCGTGAACACCTTGCGGGCTATGGGCTTTGACCCGTATGTGATGATTTACGAGCGTCCAACCGCCCCGCCTGTTACCCGCCATTTGCAACGGTGGGTAAACAACAAGCGGCTTTTCTATGCTGTTCCCCGCTTTGAAGATTACATTCCGGGCAGAAAGGAGGTATGAAATGGCGTATGTAACCGTCCCAAAGGACTTAACAAAAATCAAAAGCAAGGTAATGTTCAACCTTACGAAAAGACAGTTAGTTTGTTTCAGCGCGGCGGTAGCAATCGGACTGCCGCTGTTCTTTTTGGTAAAAGGCAGCGTTGGAACGAGCGCAGCGGCATTGTGCATGGTGCTTGCCATGCTGCCTATGTTTTTGCTTGCCATGTACGAGAAAAACGGGCAACCGCTGGAAGTGATTATTCGGCAATTTGTGGAAGTGAAGTTTCTTCGCCCCAAAGAGCGACCTTATCAGACCAACAATTTTTATGCCGCCCTTGCGCGGCAAGAGCAATTAGATAAGGAGGTACGGGCGATTGTCAAAGGAAAAGAAAAACACCCAAAACGAAAAGCGTAAACTTACGCGGCAGGAAAAGAAACAGATCGACGCGCTTATCCGGCAGGCAAAGGGCGACGGGAAGCCCCATACGGCGCAGGACAGCATACCGTTTGAGCGAATGTATAAGGACGGGATTTGCCGCCTTGCAAACGGGCGGTATTCCAAGTGCATTGAGTTTGAGGACATCAACTATCAGCTTGCGCAGCCGGACGACAAAACCGCCATTTTTGAAGCCCTTTGCGATATGTATAACTCGTTCGACGCTTCTATCAACGTGCAGCTTTCCTTAATCAGCCGCCATGCGAACAAGGACGATTTCAAGAACAGTATCACGATTGCGCCGCAGAATGACGATTTCGACAGTATCAGAGCAGAATACACCGAAATGCTTAGGACGCAGCTTGAACGCGGAAACAACGGGCTTATCAAAACCAAGTTTCTCACCTTTACCGTTGAAGCAAAGGACATTAGATCGGCGCGGGCGCGTCTTGCCCGCATTGAAACGGACACCCTCAACCATTTTAAGGTGATCGGCGCAGCGGCGCGGGTATTGGACGGGAAACAGCGTCTTGAAGTGCTGCATGGGATTTTCCACCCGGACGGGGAACGCTTTAACTTTGCGTGGGAATGGCTACCCGCAAGCGGTCTTTCCGTCAAAGACTTTATTGCCCCGTCCTCTTTCCGATTTGGCGACGGGCGAATGTTTCAAATGGGCGGCAAGTTTGGTGCGGTTTCCTTTTTGCAGATCGTCGCGCCGGAACTCTCCGACCGTATGCTTGCCGACTTCATGGACGCGGAAAACGGGATTATCGTCAATCTGCACATTCAGAGTATCGACCACAACGAAGCAATCAAGACGATTAAGCGCAAGATCACCGACCTTGACCGCATGAAGATTGAAGAACAAAAGAAAGCAATCCGCAGCGGTTATGACATGGATATTATTCCGTCCGACCTTGCCACCTACGGCGGGGAAGCAAAAAACCTACTCCGCGATTTGCAGAGCCGCAACGAAAGAATGTTTCTGCTTACGCTGCTTGTCTTAAACCTTGCAGATACCAAGCAGAAATTGGATAACGAAGTGTTCGGGGCGGCGGCAATCGCACAGAAATACAACTGCATTTTGACCCGCCTTGACTACCGGCAGGAACAGGGGCTTATGTCCTCTATCCCGTTGGGGGAAAACCTTATCCATATCCAGCGCGGCTTGACGACCAGCAGCACCGCCGTTTTCGTTCCCTTTACGGTGCAAGAGCTGTTCCAAAGCGGCGAAGCATTGTATTACGGCTTAAACGCCCTTTCCAACAACATGATTTTGTGCGACCGAAAGAAGCTGAAAAACCCCAACGGCTTGATACTCGGCACACCGGGCAGCGGCAAAAGTTTTTCTGCAAAACGTGAAATCACAAACGCTTTTCTTATCACGTCCGACGACATTATCATTTGCGACCCCGAAGCCGAATATTACCCCCTTGTCGGACGTTTGAAAGGACAGGTTATCAAGGTTTCGCAGAACAGCACGCAGTACATTAACCCTATGGATATTAACCTCAATTACAGCGAGGGCGACACGCCCATAGCCTTAAAGAGCGATTTTATCCTTTCCTTTTGTGAGTTGATTATGGGAGGTAAAAACGGGCTGGAAGCTGTCGAAAAGACCTTGATTGACCGCGCTGTTATCAGCGTGTACCGCAACTACCTTGCCGACCCGAAGCCGGAGAATATGCCGATTTTGGGCGACCTCTACGACGAGATCAAGAAGCAGCCGGAAAAGGAAGCGCAGCGTATCGCGGCGGCATTGGAACTCTATGTAAACGGCAGCTTGAACATTTTTAACCACAGGACAAACGTTGACATTCATAACCGCCTTGTCTGCTTTGATATTAAGGAACTCGGTACGCAGCTTAAAAAAGTCGGTATGCTTATCGTCCAAGACCAAGTATGGAACAGAGTAACGGTAAACCGCAGCGAGGGCAAGGCGACGCGGTATTACATCGACGAGTTTCATTTGCTGCTCAAAGAGGAACAGACCGCAGCATACAGCGTCGAGATTTGGAAGCGTTTTAGGAAGTGGGGCGGTATTCCGACAGGTATCACCCAAAACGTGAAAGATTTGTTGTCGTCCCGCGAGGTGGAGAACATCTTTGAAAACTCGGACTTTGTGTATATGCTCAACCAAGCCCAGGGCGACAGGGAAATCCTTGCAAAGCAGCTTAACATTTCGCAGCAGCAAATGACCTATGTAACCCATTCCGAAGCGGGCGAGGGACTTATCTTCTATGGCAACGTGATTTTGCCCTTTATTGACCGTTTCCCGAAAGATACGGAACTCTACCGCGTCATGACGACCAAGCCCGGCGAGGTGTCGGCATGAGGATAGAAACGGATAAAATCTATTGCGGCGACAGCTTGCAGGTGCTTCAAACCTTGCCGGATAACTGTTTGGATTGTTGCGTAACGTCCCCGCCCTACTATGCTTTGCGCGATTACGGCACAGACGGGCAGATCGGGCGGGAAGCAACGCCGGAGGAATATGTTTCCCGCATTACGGCGGTTTTCCATGAGGTAAAGCGGGTGCTTACGCCGGAGGGTACTTGTTGGCTGAATATCGCGGACACTTATTGCGGCACAGGCAGCAAAGCCGACCACCAAGACCCGAAATACCCCAAAGGCAGGAACGGGCAGCAAGTGGCGGTAAACCACCGCGCCCCCGGCTGCAAGCCGAAAGACCTAATCGGTATTCCGTGGCTTGTAGCCCTTGCCTTGCGGGGCGACGGTTGGTATTTGCGCAGTTCTATCATTTGGCACAAGGGAAACGCCATGCCGGAAAGCACGCGGGACAGACCGACGCGCTGCTATGAATATGTGTTTCTGCTTACCAAGTCAAAGAAGTATTTTTACGATTGGCAAGCGGTAGCCGAGCCGATAGCCCTCACAACGGCGGGTCGGCTGAAAAGCGGAGTTAGCAAAGGAAACAAGTATAACGTTACTGTTCCGGGGCAAAACCAACCGCAGAAAATCAACCGCCCCCGCGAAAAGGGCGCATACGCCGACGAGTTGATTTCCCCCGTCCGCAGCCGCCGCAACGTTTGGCAGATCAACACAGCTTCCTATCGCGGCGGGCATTTTGCAGCGTTCCCGCCCAAACTTGCGGAAACGTGCATTTTGGCGGGCTGTCCCGTGGGCGGGATTGTCCTTGACCCCTTTTTCGGCAGCGGCACGACGGGCATGGTAGCAAAACGGCTTAACCGCCGCTATATCGGCATTGAGTTAAACCCCGACTATTGCGAACTTGCAAAACAGCGGATTGGAGGTGATGAAGATTGAGCAAGGAACTGAAAGCCCCCGACAAGGTAACGCAGAAAATGACCCGCGACGGGGCGGTTGCGGAAAACCTTACGACGGGCGAAACAACGAGTATCAGCGAAAGACCGCCGGAGGAAAACTATTCAGCCCCCGCAGCGGGAGCAGCGGAAAAAGCGACCCAACGTATCAGCACAAAGGTTAGCCGCCATTTTGAAAAGGGCGCGGAGAAAAAGACCCTTGACGCAGCACAGCTTAAAACCCATACGTCCCGCTTGCAGTTTTCCGAAGCGGAACGGGCAACGCCGGACCTGCAAAAGGCAATCAAAAAATCCGATACGGCGGCTGACCGTTTAGACAAAGCGCGGGCAGCTATCCCCAAACAGACCAAAATCACAAAAGAGCGCGTTTTTGACGAGGCCAAAGGCAAAGCAAAGACGCGCCTTGCTTTTGAAAAGACGGATAAGCCCCCAAACGGTAAATTGCGTCATAACCCGTTATCCCGTCCGGCGCAGGAATTGGACGCCGCCGTACATGGAAAAATCTATGAGGTGGAGAAAGAAAACGTCGGTGTGGAAAGCGGACACAGGATAGAACTTGTGGGCGAGAAAGCGGGCGGCATGACGACGCGGGCAGTAAAACGCGGCATACGCAGCCATAAGCTGAAACCTTACCGGGCGGCGGCAGCAGCCGAGAAAAAGGCAGCAAAGGCAAACGCCGATTTCCTCTACCAAAAGGCGCTGCATGATAACCCCGCCCTTGCGCACTCCAACCCGATTTCCCGTTTTTGGCAAAAGCAGCGCATTAAAAAGCAGTATGCAAAGGCGTTGAAAACGGGCGGCAAGGTGAAAAAGACCGCCGAAGCCACCGCAAAGGCGGCGAAGAAAACGGCGCAGGAAACCAAACGGGCGACGTTCTTTGTCGTCCGGCATTGGAAAGGCTGTTTGATTGTGGGCGGGATTGCCTTTATCGTGCTTCTGTTTTTCGGCGGCTTGTCCTCTTGTTCCCTGTTCGGCGGCAACAGCGGCAGCGGCTTGATTGCGTCGTCCTATCTCTCCGAGGACGCGGATATTACAGGCGCAGAAAGCGCGTATGTCGCTATGGAAGCCGAGTTACAGGATATGCTGGATAACATCGAAAGCGAATACCCCGGCTATGACGAATACCGGGTAACGGCTGACGAGATCGAGCATGACCCGTATGTGCTAATCTCTATCCTCTCCGCTTGGCATGAGGGCGTGTTTACTCTCGATGAAGCGCAAAGCACCCTTGAAATGCTCTTTGATAAACAGTATATCTTGACGGTTACGGAGGAAGTCGAGGTACGCTACCGCACCGAAACGCGGACGGACAGCGAGGGCAACGAATACGACGTTGAAGTAGCCTATAACTATTACATTCTCAATGTGGATTTGGAAAACTTCAACCTCTCCCATGTTCCCGTTTACATTATGGGCGAGGAACAGCTATCCATGTACGCTATGTATATGTCGTCGCTTGGGAACAGACCCGACCTTTTCCCGCAATCCGGCTATATTTCAAAATACTATGAAAACCCGCCAGCGGATTATGAAATCCCGCCCGCCTATCTGGAAGATGAACAGTTTGCGCGGCTCATTGAGGAAGCGGAAAAGTATGTCGGTTTTCCCTATGTGTGGGGCGGCAGCAGCCCGGAAACCTCTTTTGATTGCAGCGGTTTTGTTAGCTATGTGCTGACGAACAGCGGCTTATACAATACGGGCAGACTTGGGGCGCAGGGGCTTTACAACATTTCAACCCGCGTTTCCAACCCGCAGCCGGGGGATTTGGTTTTCTTTACGGGTACATACGACACACCGGGGGTATCTCATGTGGGTATCTACGTTGGCGAGGACGGGGACGGAAGCCCCGTCATGCTGCATTGTGGCGACCCGATACAATACGCAAAACTTGATACAAGCTATTGGCAATCCCATTTTTACGCCTATGGGCGGCTACATTACAACTGACTTTGAAAGGAGTTTATTTCTATGGCAAACACGAAACTTGACCGTATCGAAAGGGATATTGAGAAAACGAGGGCGAAAATCCTTGAATACCAAAAAAGGCTGAAAGACCTTGAAGCGCAGAAAATCGAGGAAGAAAACGCGCAGATCGTTCAAATGGTGAAAGCGGTACACCTTGACGGGGCGCAGCTTGCCGCGTTCCTCTCCGCTTACGCCAGCGGCGAAATTGCCTTGCCGCAGCCGGACGCAGACTATACCGACGAACAGGAGGAAACCGAAGATGAAGCATAAAAAACTGTTCCGCAGCGTTACCGCTTTGCTTGCCGCCCTTGTACTCATGGGCGGCTTTTCTGTTACCGCTTTTGCGGGCGGCGGTGATGTGAGCGACGAGCCGCCTACCCCCGTAACCGAAACCGAGCCGGAAGAAACGACGGGCGGCTATGAGCCGCAGCCCTTAACGCCGGAGGGCAACATGAGCCTTGTGGACGACATAACGGGCGAAGCGTCCGGCGATAAGCAGTTTATTACCGTCGTTACGAAAAACGGAAACTATTTTTACATCATCATTGACCGCGCCGAGGACGGAGAAAACACCGTCCATTTCCTCAATCAAGTTGATGAAAAAGACCTTTTGCAGCTTATGGAGGACGAACAGACCGAAGCCCCCGCTTGTAGCTGTACTGAAAAATGCGCCCCCGGAAGCGTCAACACCGATTGCCCCGTTTGCAGCGTCAACATGAGCGAGTGCGCGGGCAAGGAAGCCGAGCCGGAGCCGGAAGAAACCGAGCAGCCGGAGCCGGAAGAAGATAAAGGCGGCGGCATGGGCGGTGCTATTCTGCTTGTGGTGCTGCTTCTTGCCGCAGCGGGCGGCGGCGCGTTCTGTTACTTTAAGATTATGAAGCCTAAAAAGGACGCGGCAAAAGGCAGCAGCAACCTTGACGATCTCGATTTTGACGAGGACGACGAGGACGAGGAAGAATTAGAAACCGAGCAGGAGGACGAGGAAGTATGAAACTTGTAATTGCAGAGAAACCGAGCGTCGGGGCGGCGATTGCCGCCGTACTTGGCGCGAATGAAAAGCGCAGCGGATATTTTGAGGGCAGCGGCTACCTTGTGTCCTGGTGTATCGGGCATTTGATTAGCCTTGCGGACGCGGCGACCTACAACGAGCAGTACCGAAAATGGAAGTATGACGATCTCCCCATTGTCCCGCAGGATTGGCAGTTTACCGTTGCCAGCGGCAAGGAGCAGCAGTTTTCCGTACTCAAAGACCTTATGCACCGCAGCGACGTTTCCGAGATTGTCAATGCGTGCGACAGCGGGCGCGAGGGAGAACTCATTTTTCGATTTGTCTATGAACAGGCAAATTGCAAAAAGCCCTTTTCCCGCCTTTGGATTAGCAGCATGGAAGAAAGCGCAATCCGCGAGGGCTTTTCAAACCTCAAAGACGGGCGCAGCTATGACAACCTCTATCAATCCGCGCTTTGCAGAGCAAAGGCAGATTGGCTTGTCGGGATTAACGCGACCCGCCTTTTCTCTATCCTCTATCACAAAACGCTGAATGTTGGCAGAGTGCAAACGCCCACCCTTACCATGCTGGTAAACCGCGACTATGCGATCAGCAGCTTTAAGAAAGAAAAATATCATGTTGTCCGTCTGGACGCGGGCGGTGTTTCGGCTTTGTCCGAAAGGCTGAACGACGAAGCGGCAGCGCAGCAGATGAAAGCGGCTTGCGAGAAATCGCAAGCCGTTTGTACTTCCCTCAAAAAAGAGAAAAAGACCGTTGCACCGCCGAAGCTGTTTGACCTTACCGCGTTGCAGCGCGAAGCCAACCGCCTGTACGGGTTTACGGCGAAACAGACCCTTGATTATGCGCAAGCCCTCTATGAAAAGCGGCTTTTGACCTATCCCCGCACCGACAGCAAATATATCACTTCCGATATGCAGGACAGCACAAAGGAACTCATTACCGGGCTTTGTTCGCTGCTTCCCTTTATGCGGGACGTGAAGCTGCAAGCAGACCTTACAAGGGTTTGCGACAACAGCAAAGTAACCGACCACCACGCTATTTTGCCGACAGCCGAGTTTTTGAAAGCGGGCTTTTCTTCCCTTGCCGACAGCGAAACAAAACTTATGACCCTTGTGTGCGCGAAGCTGCTTTGCGCCGCAGCCGCGCCCTATGAATATGAAGCGGTTACGGCGGTTATCTCTTGCGGCGGCTATACCTTTACCGTAAAGGGCAAGACGACGCTTTGCGAGGGGTGGCGTGAGATTGAAAAGCTGTCCCGCGCCGCGTCCGAGGAACAGGACGAGGACGCAGAGCCGGAAACCGTTTTGCCGCCGCTTGCCGAGGGGCAGACCTTTGACAATCCGGCAGCGGAGATCTCCGAGCGTTACACGCAGCCCCCGAAAGCATATACCGAAGATACGCTTCTGTCCGCTATGGAGAACGCGGGCAAGGAAGAAACGCCGGAGGACGCAGAGCGCAAAGGGTTAGGCACTACCGCAACGCGGGCGGGTATCATTGAAAAACTCATTAGCGCGGGCTTTGCCGAGCGCAAGGGCAAAAAGCTAATCCCCACAAAGGACGGGTATAACCTTGCCGCTATTCTGCCCGAAGTCCTTACGTCCCCGCAGCTTACGGCAGAATGGGAAACCCGCCTTACCGGGATTGCCAAAGGCAGCGACAGCCCGGACGACTTCATGCGCAGCATTGAGGAAATGACAGCGGGGCTTGTCAAAACCTATTCCGCGATTTCCGAAGATAAAGCGAAGCTGTTTACCCCGCAGCGGGAAGCAATCGGCACTTGTCCCCGTTGCGGCGCGGCGGTTTACGAGGGCAAGAAAAACTATTACTGTTCCGACAGGGCTTGCAGCTTTGTCATGTGGAAAAATGACTTGTTCTTTCAGCAGCGCAAAAAGACTTTCACAAAGGCGATTGCCGCCGCCCTTTTGAAAGACGGAAAGGTAAAAATCAAAGGTATGTACTCGACCAAGACGGGAAAGACCTTTGACGGAGTTGTGCTGCTTGCCGACACAGGCGGCAAGTATGTAAACTTCCGCGTCGAGCAGAACCGAAAATGATTAGGCTTGATGAAAAGCAGTATCGAGCCGTTAAGAAAATGACCCGCGCCGCGTGCGCCAACAACGATTGCGGGAACTGTCTGCTATTGGACGACGGGGAAACTTGCGTTTGTGTGCAGAGTATCAGCTATTCGCTGCTATGCCGCTATTTCCGCGAAGCGGTATTACCCGCCGACAGGCAGCTTTGCGAACAGATCACCCGCAGCGGGGAAACCGATTTGAAGCGTTGCGCGGTATGCGGCAGCACGTTTGCGGCGGGCAGCAACCGGGCGAAATACTGCCCCGATTGCGCGGCAAAGATACGCCGCAGACAGAAAGCGGAAAGCGAGAGAAACAGGCGTTTACGGATAAAAACAACTACATAGCAAGCACAGCAAACGAGTACCCGTTTGCGAGAAATGCCCGCGCTTCCCATAGAGAGCGCGGGCATTTTGCTTGTTGGGATAGTCCCAAACCCTTAAAAATCGAGAAAGGACGTGATGAAACAATATGCCGTATTCTTCATACGACCATGACAAATTGGAAACCGCCGAAACCATGCGGATAGAACGCCGGATATATTTTGAAGCAAAGGACGGGGATATTGCCCCCTATGTTTCCTTGCCGCCGGAGCAGCTACACGCCATGCGCGAGGAAAGCGCGGCAGCGGAACAGGCGATTTTTAACGATCTCTCAAGCCGCGCCGCCGCATGGGAGGAACAGGCGGGCAAAACGCTTTTGCTTGACAAAGCGATTGAATACACAAGGACAACCGTTGTGCAGCACACTTCTAACGAGTGGCAGAAAGGCGAATATGACCGATATACCCGCAGCAACCGGGTATATCAGATGAACTACCACATTTACGAGAACACCCGTTACGACAGGGAGAAGCAGCAAAGCGTCCCTTACTCTTATTCTCTCACATGGGGCGTTTATACCAACAGCCCGAACAGAAACGGGCAAGCGAAGATTGCCGGACAGGACAGAAAGGTTTTTTCCGACAAGGCGGCTATGGAAAAGTATCTGAATGGACGTATCAAAGCATACGACCGTCTGTTTACGGAAATCTCCCCACCTATCCCGCAGGAGTACGCCGAGCATTTCAAAGTAAACGGTATGCTTTTACCGGGCTATACCATTGAGGGCGAGGAACCCCCGCAGCAGCAGCCACAGACGGCAGCTATCCCCGAAACTACCGGGCAGCAAAAGGAGCGTGAACACATGAGCGAACAGTTTTCTATTATGATTGGCAACCGCAGCCGTTTTGAAGCGGGCGACCCCGACGGTTATTGGCTGGATATGCCCGCCACAAAGGAGCAGCTTCACGAAGCTATGCAGAGCGTCGGCATTACCGCAGACAACCCGCAGGATTTTTCCATTCGCGGTTATTCCGACGACCCGGAGAAACATATTGCCTTGCCTTATGACATGGTATGCGCCGCCAGCGTGGACGAACTCAATTTTCTTGCGGCGCGGATTGAGCAGCTGGACCCCGCCGAGATCGGCAAGCTGAACGCAGCCTTGCAGCAGAAAAACGGCTTTGAGAACATCGGACAGGTAATCGACTTCACCTACAACGTGGATTTCTACGTCCATATTCCCGAAGTACATACCTACCGCGATTTGGGCGACTACTACTTAAATCAATCCGGCATGGTACAAATGCCCGAAGAATGGAAAGGCGGGATTGACCTTGCCGCTTTTGGCAGAAACGCCGCCGAGCAGGAAAAAGGCGCGTTTACCGAATACGGCTATCTCGTCGAAAGCGGCGACGAGTGGGAGCGTCAATTTGAGGGGCGCGAAGTGCCGGAGGAATACCGCATTATGAGTTACCCGCAGCCGGAGCGCGGCGAACAGGATAAAGCCTTTATGGACGCAGCCGAAGCGCAGCAGACAGAAACACCGACCGCCGAGCCGCCGCAGCCCCGCCCCGTCGTGCCGATTATCCTTTCTTCTGAAAAACCCGGCGACAAGGTAAAGGAGATCACCGCCCGTCTGGAACAGGGCATACAAGCAATTTTTGACAGCGACCGCTACAAAGAGTTTTTAACGGCTATGTCAAAGTTTCACGATTACAGCTTGAATAACACTATCCTAATTGCCATGCAGGGCGGCAATTTGGTAAAGGGCTATTCACAATGGCAGAAAGAGTTTGACCGCCATGTGAAAAGCGGCGAGAAAGGTATTAAAATCTTTGCCCCCGCGCCCTACAAGGTAAAAAAGCTGGTGGATAAAATCGACCCCGACACAAGAAAGCCCATACTTGACAGCGAGGGAAAGACGGTTAAGGAAGAAAAGGAAGTTACCGTTCCCGCCTTTAAGGTTGTAACCGTCTTTGACATTTCGCAGACCGAGGGCAAGGAGTTTCCCGACCTTTCCGTTAAACCGCTGCTTGCCGATGTGGAGCAGTACGAGGATTTTTTCGCCGCCCTTGAAAAAGCGTCCCCCGTTCCGATTGCTTTTGAGCAGATCACAAACGGCGCAAACGGATATTTCAGTTTGACCGATAAGCGAATTGCTATCAAAGAGGGCGTGAGTGAGTTACAGGCGGTAAAGACCGCCATTCACGAAATCGCCCATGCGAAGCTGCATGACGTGGACTTAAACGCCCCGCTGGAGGAGCAAAACCGCGTTGACCGCCGCAGCCGCGAGGTACAGGCTGAAAGCGTTGCCTATACGGTGTGTCAGCATTTCGGGCTTGATACGTCGGATTACTCTTTCGGGTATGTTGCCGGGTGGAGCAGCGGCAAGGAAATGACCGAATTAAAAGCGTCCCTTGAAACGATACAGGAAACCGCAAAGGAACTCATTACCGAGATTGAGGGACATTTTACCGAATTGCAGCAGCAGCGGCAAGCCGAGCAGGAGCAAGCGCAGCAGACCCCCGTATTTGATAAGCTATCTCCCGAACAGCAGCAAGCCCTATCCGATACCGTAAAAGATACGCTGCAACTGCTTGTAGACGCAGACAAGCGGATTTATGGCGACGTTACGGGCAAGACCCTTGAAGCAATCGCGGCGCAAGGGTATTCCTACAAGGACGGGCAGCTTGAAAAGCAGCAGCCGGAAGCGACCCCCGAAAGCCTTATGACGGGCGAAACCGTCAGAACGCCGCGAGGAAACTTTTGCATTACCGACATGAGCCGCGAACAGATCGAAGCGGCGGGCTTTGGTTTTCATCATGCGTCGGAGGACGGGAAGTATCTCATTATGGGGAATGGCACACAGGCTTATGCCATAGCCGCCGAGCAGCCGCAGCGGGATAATCCCTTAAAGCACGTCGAGGACACCATAGAGCAGAACGACAACAATTTTGACGGGCTTATCAACAATACGCCGCAAACGCCCACCGTTGCAGATTTTGAGCAGCGGGCAAAGGCGGGGGAAGCGATTTCCGTTACCGACCTTGCAAAAGCGGTAAAAGCCGAGAAACGGGAACAGCCGCAGAAAAAACCGTCCATTTTGAAGAAGCTGGACGAGTACAAGAAACAGGCGGCGCAGCAGCCGAAAGATAAACAGAAAGAGCATAAAAAGGATTTGGAGGTTTGATAGCATGAATACCCGCTTTACCATTGAGGAAGAAAACATTGTTGCGATCTACGCCGAGGACAGCCGGGAAACAACGCTTGAAAATATCCTTGCCGCCATGCCCTACATGGACGAGGATATGCGCCAGCTTGCCGCCGCAGCGGTGAACAAGCTGCAAGCCATGACGGACAGCGAGTTTTCCGAAAGGGAGTTTATCTTGACCGACGAGGAATAGCCCATAGAGAACAGGGGCGCGGTTGCCGATTTCCGGCACCGCGCCCCTGTTCTTTTTTTGTCCTTGCGTGGACAATTAGAAAGCCGTTTTTGCGGGTTTGAATATACTTTATCGTCTATGTCGTTTTCATGCGCTGGAAGCCGCAGAAACACAGGCGTTTTCAGCCCTTAACATTCCACTTGCCACCCCATGTTTTGCGCCTTATCGCTCCTGCTCCCGCGCCTTGCTTTGGGACGGGTAAAGAATACTATCGACGTTCTTTTTGACAACGCCGTATTCCTGCATTTGCTTCTTGGCTTGCCGATAATCTTCATACAATTTGGTTTTCCTGTCGTTTAAGCTTCTATACTCCTTGCGCAGCGCGGCGAGATCGGGCAGCTTCTTTATCTGCATTTCCTTTAATGCCCTTGCCGCAGCTTCAAACAGGATAATTTCGCTTTCATGTCCCCGCAGATACTTTTCCTTGTCCGGCGATTTTCGGTATTCATCGTAAATCGGTTTTAACTGTCGGTATGTGGTGGTGTGCTTGATAAGCAGCGACAAATCAGACATACGCTGTTCCACTTCCTTAACCGCCTTTGCCGCCGCGTCATGGGCGGTCATAATATCCGCGATTTTGCTTTCAAGGTCGCTGTAATATTCAATCTTGTTTTCAGTCAAGAAGTTCATGCTTTTTGCAGCCTGTTTCAGATTATGGATTTTCACCCACCGTTCAT
>ENA-OZHU01000788-OZHU01000788.1-human-gut-metagenome-genome-assembly--contig:-NODE-788-length-18958-cov-7.579167_pt1 | contig 18958 bp, 16 predicted proteins | sample MGYA00244054_ERZ653700 | MGnify/ENA primary metagenome ERZ653700 (study PRJEB26926, sample SAMN06165279) | human gut metagenome | biome: ENVO:00009003; feature: ENVO:2100002; material: ENVO:00002003...
GAGATTACTACGCGTCTCGTGGGCTCGGAGATGTGTATAAGAGACAGGCCATGGTGTCCGAGTGGGGCGAGCCGGATAAGTCCCTGCAGGGCGGCTTCCACATGGACTTCCTGCTGCACTTCGGCTCCTCTCATTACAACGACCTGTTCCGCTGCGCCGAACCCTTCTTCTCCCAGCGGGGCAAGGGCGATGTGTCCGCTTTCGTGCAGAAGTATCTGGAGAATTACGAGAAGTCGGAGCGAAAGGGGCTGATCTGCATCCCTTCCGGCAATCACGATATGGATCGTCTGGCCCGCTCCATCCAGGGCGACAACCTGAAAATCGCCTTTGCCTTCCTGCTCTCCATGCCCGGCGCGCCCTTCATCTACTATGGCGATGAAATCGGTATGCGCTACATCGAGAACATTCCCTCCGTAGAGGGCGGCTACGGGCGCACCGGCTCCCGCTCGCCCATGCAGTGGGACAGCTCGGTGAACGCGGGCTTCTCTACCGCGCCCAAGGAGAAGTTGTACATCCGGCAGGACGAGAGCGCCGACCGCCCCACCGCCGCTGCCCAGATGGCAGACGAAAACTCCCTGTACCATGAGATCAGGCGGCTGATCGCCGTCCGGCAAGCCCACACGGCGCTGCAAAGCAAGGGCGAAATCGAGTTTGTGTACGCGGAAAAGGATGCCTATCCGTTGTCCTATCTGCGCAGCAGCGGCGAAGAGAGGATCCTTGTGGTCATCAACCCCGCAGATCGTGAGGTCAGCTTCGGCTGTGCGCATGTGCCGCAGGAAACCCTCTACCGCTTTGGCGGGGAGATTGCCCTCAAGGACGGCATCATGACCGTTCCGGCACAGACGGTGGGCTGGTTTAAGATATGATCACTTGAATAATAGCTCACCCGACCCGGTATTGCGCCGGATCGGGTGAGCTGCTTTTTCTGTCAGAATGTGTATCGGACGTGCAGGTTATCAAAGCGCGTTTCCCCGCCGCGCTGCGCAAACAGACCCAGCACCACGCCAGTGAAGCCGGTAGAAATCTCGTTGGACAGGAATTTCGACTGTCCGGAGCCCAGGCAGGTCTCCACGCCGTCTGCCCGGACGAAGAAGTGGTAATTGATGCTGTCCGAGCGGACGATCAGCTCCGCGCTGTCGCCGGGCAGGGGCAGCACGGCCTGCTCGTGCCGGATGCCGCCCACGTTCAGCTTCAGCACCGCCTCGCAGCCCATTTCCGTCCGGCGGAGGAACAGGTCGTAGTGCTCGCCCTCCGTTCCATAGACGGTCACGCCGCCTTCGCCTGCGCTGTTGGTTACCCTGACAGAGTAATCCATGTCGAAGGCCTTCTGCCGCAGGGCAAGGAAGGTCGGACTGCCCATGTCATCCAGCGTGTCCTTGCCCGCCCGCAGGATCAGGTGATCCTCCGCAAAAACGTAGTTCGACCAGTCCGGGCAGCGCAGGGCACACCAGCCGATGCGCCAGTCGGTGTTCCCGAAAGTATACTCGGTCTTGCGGGTTTGCGGCTTGTCAGAGGCGATGTCGTAGAATTCCTCGGTGGTGCCGTCGTTGCCGCAGTAAAGCCAGCCATTGCGTTCAAAATGCACCGGGGTCAGGAATACCTCCCGGCCCAGATGGTGGAATCTCATCCACATATGGATCTGCCGGAAGCCCAGCGACAGGATGAACCACTCGCCGCCGGGAGCCTGGATCAGGTCGCCGTGGCCGATGCCCTGGATGATGCCGGGCGCTTTGTCCCGGTTGGTCAGGATGGGGTTGTACGGGCAGGCCTTGAAGGGTCCCCAGGGGGTCTGGCCCCGGGCGAGGACGATCATGTGGCCGTACTCCGTGCCGCCCTCCGCCGCCATGAGGTAGTACCAGCCGCCAATGCGGTACATGTGGGGCGATTCGAGGTAGCGTCCGCCGGTGCCCTGCCAGATGCAGCGGCTGGGGGTCAGCTTGCGGCCAGTTTCGATGTCGATCTCACACTGGGTCACGCCGCCCACGCCCATGTCATCTGCGCCGTTGCTGATGAAGTACACATGCCCGTTATCAAAGAGCAGCGACGGGTCGATGCCGCCCTGGTCGATGGTGATGGGATCGCTCCACTCGCCATGGATGTCATCCGTCCAGACGTAGAAGTTCTCATGGGTGGTGTCGTTGGTGGTGACCATGTAGAACCTGCCGTTGTTGTAGCGGATGGTGGGCGCAAACACACCGCCGGAGGAGGGCAGATGGGCCAGCTGCACCTGAGTGGGACGGGTCAGCACATGACCGATTTGCGTCCAGTTGATCAGGTCATCGCTCTCAAAGAGCGGCACGCCAGGAAAATACTGAAAGGACGAGCAGACAAGATAGTACTTTCCGTTTGCTTCACAAACGCTGGGATCGGGGTAAAAGCCGGTGACAACGGGATTTTGATATCGCATGGTACGATGCCTCCTGCGGAATTACTGCATGATGATCTTCATCTCAAAGGGAGCCAGCTCGATGGTTTGTGCATCGAGTGTGAAGGTCTTGGGCTGGTCATCGTTGTTGAACACGAACCGGGCAGCGGTGTTTCCGGCGGTGCGGGTGACGATCTCCACCCGCGGCGGGAGTCCGGGGATGACCGGCAGCGCGGCTTCCGCGGCGGCCTCGCCGGCGATGCGGTCGTACATCGGCTGGGTACCCACTGCGCCCAGATAGTACACACTGCCGCGGCCGAAGCGGTTGCGCGTGATCGCGGGAGCGCCGCAGAAGTAGTCGCCGTTGTAGCGCGCCAGCGTTTCCGCAGTGTCCGTTTCGAGGATGTCGCACCACTGCCTGGCATGCAGCTCCGTGCCATCATGGAACAGGAGGGGCACCTGCTCCCAGCCGATGGGGGCGTATTCCACGGCATGCACGCCCGTCATCTGGCGGAATGGGCCGGGCAGCTGGGACATCAGGGCATTGTTGTGCGCATCCTTCACGCCGCTGCGAGTGGTCAGGATGACCGTGCCTCCCTGCTGGGCGAAGGTCTCCAGGCGCTCCACCACGCTTGCATCCGTTACATACATCTCCGGTGCGCATACGATGCGGTAGCCGTCCAACGGTTCATGCAGGCCAATCACATCCACATTCAGGCCCAGTGCGGTGAAGGCCCGATGCAGCCGCTGGAGCTGCTCCAGATAGTAGTAGCCATCCGTCTGCGGCTGGATCTTGAAGGCATACTCATTGTCAAAGGCAAAGAGAATGGCCACGTCCGCATGGATCGGTGCGCCCTGCAGCTTATCCAGCGAAGCGGCGGTCTTGCACAGATCAGCAAATTCATGGAAGCGCCGTCCGGACACGTTGGAGTGGTCGATCAGACCATGCCAGTGCATCTCCGCGCCAATGTTGGCCGTGCGCCAGCGGAAGTCCACCACCGTATCCGCGCCGTGGGCGAAGGCCTGCAATGCGTAGCCCTTGATCATCCCCGGCAAGGGTGGCTTCTCCATCGGAGACCAGCAACCCTTGCCGCCGCTGAGCTGCTCCATGATCCAGAAGGGGGCCCGCTTCACGCCGCGCATCATGTCCAGATGGAAGGCGTGGGAGTAGCAGCTTTCCGCATCACCGGGCAGCCGGGTGGCGGGATAGTTGTCGTAGGAAATGAAGTCCAGACCGGAAAACTGCTGGTAGAAATCCGGCATGTGCTCGCAGAACCAGACGTTGGTGGTCACAGGCCGTCCGGGACAATGCTGGCGCAGCTGTGCCGCCTGACGGTTGCTGAAATCGATGACGTTTTCCGAGCAGAAGCGGTAGAAATCCAGCATGTAGGCCGGGTTCTGCCAGGCATGGGGCAGGCTGCCATAGGGCGGCTTGATCTGGGCCCAGGAGGAATATTCCCCGCTCCAGACCACATTGCCGTAGGCTTTGTTCAGCGCCTCAATCGTGCCGTATTTCCGCTGCAGCCATGCGCGGTACTTCTGGATGCAGTGCTCGCAGTAGCAGAAGTAGGCCTCCAATTCATTGTCGATCTGCCAGCCGACGACGGCGGGGTTATCCACATAGTGCTTCGCCATTTCGATGGTGATGCGGTCTGCATATTGGAGGAAGGTCGGGTTGGTCACGCAGCGATGACTGCGGATGCCCAGGTTGGTGAGGGTGCCGTCCTTCTCCACATGGACGATCTCTGGGTGCTTTTCATACAGCCACATGGGAGGGCAGCTGGTGGGCGTGCAGAGGACGACCTCGATGCCCCGCGCCGCAAACAGCGCAACGGCCTCATCCAGCCAGGCGAAATCGAATTCCCCCTCCCGGGGCTCTAAGCGGCACCAGGCAAATTCCGCCAGACGAACCAGCTTCACACCGATCTGCTGCATCAGGTCTCCATCGGCCCTCCAAAGTGCTTTGTCCCAGTGCTCAGGATAATAGTCCACGCCGATTTTCATTTCTTTCTTCCTCCGTTCTGCTTATTCTGCGGTGTGCAATACGACCATCGCCGCGCAGTAGGCAGGCAGTGTGACCTTCACGGCATTGCCCTCAATGACCGCCGCGCCGTCCAGCAGCTGGATCTTGCTGCTGTCGCCGTACACGGCGTAGACCGCAGCGGTGGTGTATTGATTCTCCGCGCCATTCAGATGAACGACGGCATTCAGCTCATCCGTCTCGCTCTTGTTGGTCATGGAGATGGTCAGGACGCTGTCATCCGCGCTGTTCAGGGCCGCATAGGCGCTGCAGAGAGACACGTCGTCCGTCATGCAGGGGATCAGCAGATTGCCGAAGGCCGCGCCCTTCTTGTCGTAGTTGGTATACAGGTTGATGCCGGCGAACTGATAGCCGTTGCCGCCCCAGAGGGTCGCCAGGTATACACCCGCATCGGCGTAGCAGCCCAGCGCCTCCGTCATGGCGATGGTGGCACTCACGTCCTCGCCGCCGAAGTTGTACTCGGTGATGGCCAGCTTCGTGCCGGGGTAGTACTTGTCGATGGAGGCCTGCACAGTTTTGAGGATCGGCACGTTCTCCATGCACCACTGGCCGATCCAGCTGTTCTCACGGAAGCCTTCCTCGTACAGCGTACGCACGGACTGCACGCGGTCCTTCGCGCTCACGCGGGCGGATTCGGAGTAATAGTGGATGTCCAGCACGTCCAGCAGGCGGATACCGGCCTTCTCAGAGGCCTGACGCATCTGATCGAGATAGCAGTCCAGATACCAGTGGTAGCCGTTTTCGGCCTTCAGCTGCTCCCATTCGCGGCTGCTGTCGTCGTCCGCCAGGTGGTCATAGGCGGTGTAGCCGAACAGCGACGGACCGAAGATCTCCGCGCCGGGGTCGATGGCCTTGACGGCCTTCGCCATCTCCACGGACTTCGCCGTCAGCTCCGCGATGGTGACGCGCTCCGGGTGTATACGGCTGTGGGTGTTGTGCCACAAGGCAGGCTCATTGTCCAGGCTGTAGCCCTGAATGCCCTTGGGGCTGGAGGAATCGCCGAAGGTCTGGACGATGAAGTTGACGTATTCGTCCATGTAGACCACGCCGTCATTGGGATCGGGCATCAGGGTGAAGGGGGCGTTCTTGGTCAGGACGACCTCGTTCCACCGGGCAGAGGGCGCAGCCTCGGCTTCGGTGACGCTGCCGTTTTTGTCCGCCGCCACATAGCCCGCCAACTGCAGGGTGGTCAGGCGGTACGGGATCTTGTGGAAGCTCGCCTCGTTGACGAAGGTGGTGACCGCCGCACCGGGGGTCTCATTATTGCCCAGATTGCCGTCGGAGGAGTGGTTCCAGTCCGATCCGGCGTTGGAGGCGTTGTTCTCCCAGTTGTAGGCGGTGGTGCGGTTGCCGCCCTGCCGGACGGCGGTGGCCTTCACCTGCTTGTACTTATTCTGGTTGCCATACTGATTGATGCCATAGATATACGGGCTGATGGGCTTGCCACCGGCAGTCAGGTCAATGGTGATGTTCATGGTATTCTCCTCCGCAGCTGCATGAGTGAAGGGCACTGCCGCACTGGCCGCCGTCAGCACAAGCGCCAGCAGCATGGTCATGATCCGGTACATATTTATTGCCTCCTTTATTTCTCATCTGCAGGTGGTTCTTCCCAGAAGGATATAGTCGGGACGGGGTCTGACACCGGAGATTCCTCCATGTGGAATGTGCCCCGGTTCCATGTGTCGATGTAGAGATCGTGGTTTCTCACGTACCGCACAAGGGTTTTTGCAAGGGTCAGCATGCAGACCAGCGCGGCACTGTGCCCGTAGCCATAGATGATGGTGGGCTCGTCTCCGATGCTGGCGGACACGCGCCAGACGATCCCCAGCCGGTCGAGCCCGTCGATCACCCGCTGCACCCGCTCAAGGGGAATGCCAAGCTGGCGTGACATGTACTCCGCCGACTGCATCCGGTTCCGGCTCGCGCTCCCCAGGTAATGCAGGATGGTGATCGCGTCCTCGTTGGCCAGCGTGCGGAACAGGTTGACCAGCCCGCGTGTGGTTCCTGCCGCATCGCCCATGTCTGCATCAATGCCGCCTTCGGGAATTTTGAGGAAGCACAGGTACTTCAGATCCTCGTTCAGCCGGGCGATGGCCAGCTCGTGATTGCTGCGGATCTCGGCGTAGGCTTCCTTCTCCAAATGGTCGGGGTACTGGATTCGTATCCCCGGTTCGTCCTTGAAGGCGGCCATGGCTGCATAGAACAGCTCCATGATGACATCTGCGCGGGCCTCGGGGGCTGTGCGCCGGAGCCGCTCGAAGATCATGCCTGTCAAGTCCGGTTCCTCCCGTTCCTCGACCAGGCCGAAGAGCACATCCAGCGAGATCCCCAGCGTCCGCGCCAGTACCGGCAGGAATTCCGGGTCAGGCAGGCTTCCATTCTCCCATTTGGAAACAGCCTGCGGGGTCACGTTCAACTGTGCAGCGAGCTGGCTCTGGGTCAGGCTGCAGCGCTTGCGGTATTTTGTCAGATTCCGGCTGAAATCAGATGACATCATGGATCAGCTCCTGCTTATGTGAAGTGGATTTTTGTTGACGAGTTCATCGCGTATATTATAACACAATTGTCCGTTGTGTACAAACAATGCTTTCTTGCTAAAACTCAACTGTCCGTTGTCATTTCAAAGGGCAGCATCTGCGTTGATGCATGCCACATGCAACTATTTTGCAGGTTCCGGGGCGCCGGGATATGGATGTGGTCAAGATAACGTGTAAGGTCGGGCATGGTTCTGCTGAATGATTATCGCATAAATGCTCTATACGTTAAGAACCGGACAGTCAGCAGCACATCTTTCACTACATATTTCCCTTACCCCATTGACATCCATCCGCACAGCAACTATAATCCCATTTGGGATTATAAAACCAAGGATGATGGATATGGATAAGAAAACGCTTTCTCTGCTCAACAACGTCAACCGGGCGATCATCAAATTCATACTATTTCCAGATTCACCTGCGCCATCTGCTTGCGCCTTTTCCCTTCTGGCGTCCGCTCATTCCACTTAGCGTAGCGCTGCTACGCTGCGTTTCATTCACGTTAGCCAGAAGGAAAAATTCGCGGCGCATCTTGGCGCATTCTTATCTGGAAATAGTATCAGAGGGATATATTCTCAGTGGTCAAGCGCCCACAACATCAGCTACAACGAAATGCTGGTGCTCTACACCATCCGTGAAAAGGGCTTCTGTACGCAGAAGCAGATCTGCGACAGCTATCTTTTGCCGCGCCAGACCATGAATAACGTCATCACCGTTATGCGGGAGAACGGCCTGCTCGAACTCAGCCCCGAAAACAGCGTGGGCCGGGAAAAGGCCTTTGTGCTAACTGGCAAGGGCAAGGAATATGCGATGCCGCTGCATCGTGCCCATCGTCAGCTTCAACTACGCTGCACACAGCATTGACCGCTGCCGCAAGACGCTGACCACCTCCGTGCTGTTTGGTCTTGCACTGATGGCGGTGGGCACGCTGTGCTTTGAGGCGATCCCCGGTCCAATGCTGCGGGTATTCACCAAGGATATGCTGGTAGTGTCCATCGGCACCCATGGCTTCCGCTTCATCGGCGTGAGCTTCCTTGGCATGGTCACTGCGCTGATTTTCCCGGTCTTCTTTCAGGCTGTTGGCTTTGGACTCAAAAGTTCTCTGCTGACAGTCATCCGCACGGTGTGCTTGTTCGTACCGCTGGGCTGGCTGTTTTCACGCTTCGGGCTGGAATGGTTCTGGCTTACCTTCCCGGTGACGGAACTGGTGACGACGCTGGTGGGCTTTGTGTTCTACAGGCAGTTCCTTGCTGCACCCTATCGTGAAACCACAAGGAAGCACAAGCATGTAGAGCACAAGGACGCTGTCATTCAGCCCTCCAAGCCCGGCGTGATTATCACCATTGCCCGTGAACATGGTTCCTCCGGCAAGCAGATCGGCAAGCTGGTGGCAGAGAAGCAGGGCATCCCCTTCTACTACAAGGAAATGACCGCCCTTGCCGCACAGGAAAGCGGGCTGGCGCAAGAGTTTATCTCCGATATCAACCAGAACGCACCCAAGATGCTGCATGATCTCTATCTCAGCACGACGGTCGTGCAGCACGCCATTGCCGCTCAGCACAAGGTGATCGAGCGCATCGCCGAAAACGGCAGCTGTGTGATCGTGGGCCGCGCCGTCGATCATGTACTCCGTGACCATAAGGATGTCGTGCGTGTCTTCATCTATGCGCCGGAGGAGTACCGCATTGGCAGAGTGATGGAGGTATACGGAGATACCCGTGAGGAAGCTGAGCACAATGTGCGCCGTTCCGATACTGCCCGCGCGGCATATTACCGCAGTATTTCCGGCAGAGATTGGGAAAACCGCAGCAATTACGACCTGATGGTTGATTCGTCCATCGGAATAAAGGATACCGCAGATGTGATTTGCCGCTATATTGCATCAAAGAGAAGCAAATAAGTGCCGGCCATGAAGCAGATTTATCTGCTTCATGGCCGGTTGCAATATCATCGTTCAGGTGTATCTTTATAATACCTGGGGGCAGAATGCGGTTTCTGCTCGGCACGATGGAGAAACTCCCGAATGGATACGGGCTGCGTTGATTCGTCGAGACGTGCGGCAACATCCTTCTGGCTATCTCTGAGCAGCTGTGCGTCAAAGCGCTTTCCATACACCTGCTGCAGTCTGGTACTGGCAGTAGTGCTGGCATTGCGCTGAATTTCATCTGAACCTGCTTCTGCCTGACTCTGCAGCTGCTTATATTGCTGCAGGGTTTCATCCAGTTCAACCGAATACTGTTCCTTCTGCTCATCCAGCTTGTGCAAGCTGGCCTCCATGGCGGTGATTTCGCTTTGCACCGCCTTGACGCCAGCGTCATCTGCACAGCCCAGATCCAGCAGAAGGTTTTCTTTTTCGGAGAGCAGCTCTTCGATTTCTTCTGTGAGCGTCGTAATCTGCCGGGACAGGTCGTGCTGCTTGATGAGGTTCAGCTTGGAGGTATTCTTCTGTTCTGCCACCAAGGCCTTGCGAGCTTTGGTCTTCTGCCTGGTCTGCTGCGTAACTTCGTTGTACCGCTTCAGTTTCGGCTGAGTTGCCTGAATTGTCGCGGTGCGTTTATCCATACTCCTGACAATTGCCTTGATCTGATAGCAGATCACGATCAGCTTCTCCCGCAGCTTGGTCAGCTGGTCGGTGATGGAGGAGGCCGCATCGGCTACAAGCTCGGTCAGCATGGCGACCAGATCCTTCAGCTCCCGCAGCAGCGCGTTGTCGGCTTTGATCTGCCTGTTCAACTCACATCGGTCAGAGATGATGCCCTTCTTCTCCATCGCACGGGCAGCAACACCTTCATGGATGGTGGGCTGCTCATCCAGTCCGCGCTCGGCGTGGCTGCGGTGATCAACACTCTCAGTGGAGCCAACCCGTTCCAGGTGCAAATTGACGATGTCCGCCCATGCGCTGCGCCAGAGGATCAGCTGGCTTTCGCTGTTCCAGCGCTCGGTGATGGGATTCTGCCTGCCGTAGGTGGTGCTTTTCGGATGCTTGGAGGCACGCTTCAAGCCCTGGGCTTCGCCATCAGCTGTGGTCATGTATACTTTCTTCTTGCCGACCAGATAGGGGTACTGCTTCTCCCAGCCCTCGTCCTGCGCCTGGAGAAATTCAGAAGCTGTGAAGCAGCGCTCCTCGTCGCCACGGATGCACAGATACTCCTTTTCCGTTTTGTACTGCCACTTTCCATGCTCGTCCAGGGGACGGATTGTCAGTAGTATATGAGCATGGGGATTGTGACCGGGCGGGTCAGGATCATGGATACCCACATCAGCGCACATGCCGTCCGCCACAAACTGTTGCTGGATGTACTCCGTCAGCAGGGCGATCTGCTGATCCGCGTTCAACTCACGCGGCAGGGCCACAACAAATTCACGGGCAAGGCGGCTGTCCTTGCTCTTTTCCGCATCTTCAACGGCGTTCCAGAGGATGGCACGATCCTGCCACTCGACGGGCGCATTCTCCGGCAGAAACACCTGCTCCCACACCAGACCTTTCTTCCGTGTGTAATCGTGATGGACTCCGTCGTACTCGTTTGTCACGCTGGAGCAGCTCATATAGGCTGACGCTGCCACGGCTGACCGGCCTTTGCCTCGGCTCACGATTTTTGCCTGCATGTGATAGATGGCCATCTGCGTTCACCTCCTTCGTCGTTGCCCATCCCCGTCGTACCCGCAAGCTGCCAGTGGCAGGTTGCGTCATGCCGCAGATGTGCTGCCAGTGGCAGGACAGCAAGGCGCAGGGTGGGATGGCATATGGGGATATGACAGAGCAGCCTGTCGCTCTCTGTGAGGAGAGCGACCGAAGGTTTCCAAAGGACGAGCGGAAAGCCCTTTGGTCGTGTCCGCAGACACGAAATGCCCCCTCGGAGAGCGCACGGCCCCGCCAGGGGAGACCACCGCCCCTCGGGTGGTGAGTCAGTGCGCCCTTCGGGGATAAAAAGAAGCGGAAGCATTCCGGTTGCCCGGAACGCCTCCTTTGTCGGTTGCCTGGTTACTTGGTTCTCAGCGTACTGCACAGGTACTCCTCCAGTTCGTCGGTGGTCATGGTTCGTGCCTGGGGAAAGGCCTTTTCGAGGATAGCCCCGGTCTGGATCAGTCGGCGGGTTCGTGCCTTCCGTTCCTTGTCCCGGTCGCGCATCTGGGCTTCCTCCAGTCGGTGTCGTGCCTGGATCAGTTTCTTTTCGTGTTCAGTCATGTTCGTTTTCCTTTCTGGTATCAAAAGAGCGGCCATCCGGTACCGTGGTGATACCAGATGGCCGCAGGGTTGGTATTGCGTTGTTGGTCGGTGCTGGAGCTGGTATCAGGCGCGGCCCTGACTGGTATTGCTGCAATACCAATCAGGGGCAGTGCTGGTATCAGAAGCTGTCTGCGAAGTCCAGCGCCATGGACAGATCGTCGTCTGCTGGTGCCAGTTCGATCTGCATGGGCGTGGACGGCTGCACTGCTGCCATTGGCACAGGTGCAAACCGCAGAGCGTTGCAGATCGTGCTCTCAATCCGTTGCAGGAAAGCATCTTCTTTCTCACGGGTTTCCAGATACGGGTCTGCTGCCAGCTGCTCCTGCCGTCCGAAATAGTCGTTGACCGCCGCCACAATCGCCCTGCTGTAGGAACGGTACTGCTTCTTGTCCATACGCTGCAGATACGACCATGCCCGACGATCCTCCTCATCGGTCATGTCCAGCCGCAGCGTTGTGGTGAAGATACGCTTCATCACAGCTCACCGGCCTTTCGCAGGCGCTCCGTTGCCAGAAGCTCATAGCCTTTGGCGGTGGCGCAAATATCGTGGTTGAAGCTCACGCGCGACGGGTCATATTTGCCGAATTGCTTCACCATGCAGCTGCCGCCGCCCATGACGTACAGCTTCACCAGATCGGGATTGTACTCATGCTCGCGCAGCTTGCGGAAGATCCCGCCGATGTATTCTTCTGCGGTCTGCCGGATCACAGCCATGTACTTTTCTCCGACCTCAGCCTTGCCGGTGCGCAGGATGCGTTCGATCAAGGCCTCGTCGATGGTCACGCCGTGGGTGCGCATCAGGTTCTCCCGGACAGCCAGCACGCATTGGTGGACGCCGTATTTCTCCGTGAAGCAACGATGCGGGATGGGCTTGCGGTCGTTGATATATATCACATTCATGGTGCCGTTGCCGATGTCGCAGAGCATATTGATGCCGGAAAAGTCACGGAGCTGAGCAGCCACAGCGGAGAATCCCTGGGGGAACACCTCGCAGCCGGTGAACTCCACATGGTATGTTACCTCGCGGAAGGTGAAGTCGGCAGCTTCATGCTGCATGAGGTATGCCCGGAAGCTCTCCTTCTGCGTGGAAACCCAGGTCAGCGGCAGGCCGACTGCCAGCACCACACGGGTGGTGGTCAGGTTACGGATGTGCAGCTCGCGGGCGATAGCAGCCAGCGTCAGGAGATAATAATCCTGATCCAGCATTTTGTCGGCGGTAAATTCCTTGTGGCCCTGACCGATCACATAGGACTTGCCGTCGTAGGTCAGAATGTCGCTGCTGAATACAGGCTCATTTCCGTCAATGGGCATGATGCCGGTTCGGAAGCAGCAGTGGGCGGTTTTCATGTTGCCATAGCCATGGTCGATGCCGATGACAACGGGCTTGTTTTTCATGTTCATCATTTCAATTTTCCTTTCTAAATTGGGTGCAGGCATACGAAAGGCGACCTGCGTGGGATAATGCAGGTCGCCTTTCGGGTTATGCGCTTTTCTTTGTGTCCTGGTCGGGTTCTTCTTCTGCCTGTGCCGCTGCCGCCTCCCGCGTGGCCTTCAGCTCCTTGCGGCGAAGGTACTTCTTGCGGTACATGGCGCGCTTCTTCATAATCTTGTCCTGCTCGGCCTGCTGTTCCGGGGTCAGCTCCGGTTCCTCCAGAGGAATATCCATCAGACCGATGAACCGCAGGTAGATGTCCACCTGCTGCGTCCGCTCAACGCCGTCCTTCACGGGTGCGTGGACGATGATCTTGTCCACGAACTCGTTGACCATCCCCGGCGTCAGCTCCGGGACATCTCGGTATTTCTTCGCCAGCTGGATGAATGCCTCCACATTGGTGCTGTCCGCCTGATAAGCATCCAGCTTGGCCTGATCCTGGGCGATGGCCTCTTCCAGCTCCGCTTGTTCCTGCTCGTATTCGGCGCTCAGCGCTTCATAACGCTTTTCGGGGAGCTTCTCCAGCACATAGGATTCGTACAGCCTTTTGATCAGCACATCCAGCTCGGCAGAACGCTTCTTTGCCTTGGCGATGCTGCGCTGCAATGCCTTGGCCTCGTTTGCCTGCTTCACCTCGGTCGTGGAACGGATTCGGCGGATGAAGTCCTCCTCATCGCGCAGCGCATACTTGCTGACCGTGCGGATCGTCATCAGCAGAAGCTCATTCAGGGCATCGTTGTTGATGTAGTGGGAACAGCACAGCGTCTTCTCACGCTGGATGGTCAGGGTGTAGGTGGAGCAGTTGAAGTAGCTCAGGATGCGCTCCGTACCGTCTGCCAGATTGTAGCGGCGGCAGTGGTTGTACAGCCGTTCTCCGCAGTCGGCACAGTAGACCAGTCCGGTCAGCGGATTGGCAACACCGGTGGTGTCGATCCTGCGACGGGTTGTGCGGGTACGCTGGGCAAGATGCCAGGTTTCCGGGTCAACAATGGCATCATGCGTATTCTCGAAGATCAGCCATTCCTCCGGCGGATTCTTTACCCGCTTATCCTTATAATGTTTCTTGGACGAGCGGAAGTTGACCGTGTGCCCCATGTATTCCGGCTTGGACAGGATACTGGTGACAGTCTGCCCATACCAGTCATAGGGGCGGGTCATGTCCAGCGTGGTCTTGCGGGAACCACGGTTGCGCTTGGCCATGTAGTAGCCGGGGGATTCGATCTTCTCCCGCTGCAGCGTCTTGGCGATATCGCAGGAGCCCAGCCCGTCAATGCTGAGCTGATAGATCCGGCGAATGACCGGCGCGGCTTCTTCGTCGATCAGCCAGTGATCCTTGTCCTCCGGATCGCGGATGAATCCATAGATCGGCGCATTGGTGACAGGCTTACCCGATCTGCCCTTCTGCTGGAAGGCGGTTCGCGTCTTGCGGGACTGGTCGCGGAGATACCACTCGTTCATGATGTTCAGGAACGGGGTGAACTCGTTGCTGTTCTGATCCTCGCTGTCGATGTTGTTGGCAATGGCGATGAGGCGGATGTTATGCTGCCGGAAGAATACTTCTGTATAGTAGCCGGTCTGAAGGTACTCGCGGCCAAGACGGCTCATGTCCTTGACGAGAACCGCTGCGACCTTGCCTTCCTCAATATCGCCCACCAGCTGCTTCCATGCCGGACGGTCGAAATTGCCGCCCGACCAGCCGTCATCGGTGTAGTGTACGCAATTTGAAAAGCCATGCTGGGTAGCATAGCTAAGTAATAGCGATTTTTGAGACGAGATTTGTCAAGGGTATTCTCTTCTCGAAAATACAATTTCAAAATCATTATATGAATGAGTCAGTCCTCTTCCAGGTCTGACTCTTTTTTCTTAAAGACTTATGCAGTCTTAGTTTCGATTGCAGGACCCTTTTCCCCACTTAATACTTTAAGCGGTATTATGGCCTTGCAAGAAAGAAATGAGGTGAACAATTATGAGCATTATAAATGCGGCGAGAAGATTTGAACAGAGATTTGACGCAAAAGCGGAGCGCTTTATTTGGCATCATCCGCTACTTGGCTTCATCTCCATCTTTGTTGGAATGCCCTTACTGGTTTTGGCGTGTGTCTGTATCAGTACGATCGTTATCGCCTTTCCTATGGCATGGCTTTTGGGTTGGTTGTAATCTTTATTTCATCTTTAAACGCTCAAAAGATCACTAATGCCATTTTTAGAGGAAAGGGTTTATGATATTGGGGACATCAAAAAAGGAGGATAGCTCTTATGCAAATGCTAATTGCACTCATAGGTGTATGTGCGGCAGCAATGCTGCTGTGGTATGTCTATATTTTAATGAAGGGAGATGATCAGGCATGAGCACCATGATTCAATATGTTTTATACCTTGCCATTCTGGTTGTTTTGGCAATTCCGCTGGGCGCATACATAAAAAACGTCATGAGCGGCGAGAAAACTTTTTTGTCCAAAGTTTTGACACCGTGCGAAAACCTGATTTACAAGGTTATGCGTGTAGACAGAGAAGAACAGATGACATGGAAAAAATATGCGGTAAGTGTAATGATTTTTTCCGGTGTCGGGCTTGTTTTTCTGTTCCTGCTTCAACTTGTGCAGGGTGTTCTTCCCGGAAATCCGCAGCATCTTTCCGGTGTGAAATGGGATTTGGCATTTAACACTTCTGCAAGTTTCATTACCAATACAAACTGGCAGGCATATTCCGGTGAATCCACATTGAGTTATCTCACTCAGGCTTTAGGTCTGACTGTTCAGAACTTTGTTTCCGCAGCTACAGGTATCGCCGTTCTATTTGCATTGATCCGTGGCTTTATCAAGGTGAAATCCTCCGGGTTGGGAAGCTTTTGGGTGGACTTGACCCGCATTGTGGTTCACATCCTACTCCCGCTGAATCTGGTCATTTCTCTGTTGCTGGTAGGCGGCGGCGTGATTCAGAACCTGAAAAGTGCAGAAACGGTATCCCTTGTAGAACCGATTGCCGTCAGTGCAGAAGGCGAAATCCTTGAGGATGCGGTAATTGACTTAGACACCGAAACCGTCACGGTAGATGGCGAAATCGTTTCGGATGCACAGATCGTCACCGAGCAGTTCGTACCGATGGGTCCTGCGGCCAGCCAGGTCGCAATCAAACAGACCGGCACCAACGGCGGCGGTTATATGGGCGTCAACTCCGCACATCCTTTGGAAAATCCCAATGCCTTTACCAATCTGATCGAAATGATTTCCATTCTGCTGATTCCGGCGGCACTGTGTTTCACATTCGGTTCTGCGGTAAAGAACAAGAAGCAGGGTGTTGCGATCTTTATGGCAATGTTTCTCTGCCTGGTTGTTGCTTTGGGCTGTATCGCCGTCACTGAACAGGTTGGCACCCCCCAGCTTGCACAAAACGGCGCAGTCAATATGTCAATGGCAGAACAGGCGGGCGGCAATATGGAGGGCAAGGAGACTCGCTTCGGCATTGCAGGGTCCTCTACATGGGCAGCTTTCACCACAGCAGCCTCCAACGGCGCTGTAAACTCCATGCATGACAGCTACACGCCTCTTGGCGGCATGGTGACTATGCTGCTGATGCAGCTCGGCGAGGTCGTTTTCGGCGGCGTGGGCTGCGGCCTTTACGGTATGCTTGCTTTTGCTATTCTGACGGTGTTCATTGCCGGTCTGATGGTAGGCCGCACTCCGGAATTCCTTGGCAAGAAAATTGAGCCTTATGAGATGAAATGGTCGGTACTGGTTTGCCTTGCAACGCTCATTGCAATTCTGGTCGGCAGCGGCCTTGCCGCTGTAGTACCCTCTGTCATGGATAGCCTGCATAACGGCGGTGCCCACGGTTTCTCTGAAATGCTGTATGCCTACTCATCCTGTGGCGGCAATAACGGCTCTGCCTTTGCCGGTTTCAATGCGAATACTGTATTTCTGAATGTAAGCCTGGGACTGATGATGCTCTTTGCCCGGTTTCTGCCCATCATCGGCACACTTGCAATCGCAGGCAGCTTGGCTGGGAAAAAGAAAATTGCTACGACTGCGGGCACCTTGTCTACCACAAATGGAATGTTTGTTTTCCTGCTGATTGTTGTGGTATTGCTGATCGGTGCGCTGAGCTTCTTCCCGGCGCTTGCCCTTGGTCCGCTTGCTGAGTTCTTTGGCAGCATTGCGTAAAGGAGGTTTACAGATATGCGTACAAAACAGAAAAGCGCTTTTGCCGACCGGAAAATGCTCGGCAGGGCAATTAAAGATTCTTTTGTGAAATTAAGTCCGAAAACACAGGCAAAAAACCCGGTCATGTTTCTGGTTTTTGTGTCTGCGATCTTGACCAGTATCCTTTGGGTGGTATCCCTGTTCGGGTTAAAAGACGCTCCAAGCGGATATACACTGGCGATTGCCGTTATCCTTTGGTTTACCGTGCTATTTGCCAACTTTGCCGAGGCCATTGCAGAAGGCCGTGGTAAAGCACAGGCAGATTCTCTCCGGGCATCCCGAAAGGATGTGGACGCACATAAAATTCCCTCCGTATCGCAGAAGGAAAGCGTGACTGTGGTTCCATCCGCCCTGCTGAAAAAAGGGGAACTGGTGATTGTCAAAGCAGGAGAGCAGATTCCGGCAGACGGAGAAGTCATAGAAGGTGCGGCATCTGTGGATGAAAGCGCCATCACCGGCGAATCCGCTCCTGTAATTCGTGAGGCAGGCGGCGACCGCAGCGCTGTAACCGGCGGCACCACTGTACTGTCGGACTGGATTGTTGTCAGAGTGACCAACGAAGCCGGAGAAAGCTTTCTGGACAAGATGATTGCGATGGTAGAAGGTGCTGCCCGGAAGAAGACGCCCAACGAAATTGCTTTGCAGATTTTTCTGGTAGCCTTGTCCATTATCTTTATCTTGGTGACAGTCTCCCTCTACACTTATTCCATTTTTTCTGCAAAGCTGGCGGGAATTGAGAATCCAACCTCTGTAACAACTTTGGTAGCGCTGCTGGTATGCCTTGCGCCTACTACCATTGGTGCCTTGCTTTCTGCCATCGGTATTGCCGGTATGTCCCGACTGAACCAGGCAAATGTTCTGGCCATGAGTGGACGTGCCATTGAAGCTGCCGGTGATGTAGACATTCTGATGCTTGACAAAACCGGAACAATCACCCTGGGCAATCGACAGGCATCGGAGTTCATTCCGGTAGATGGTGTTGATATTCAGGAACTGGCGGACGCCGCTCAGCTTTCTTCTCTGGCCGATGAAACCCCCGAGGGCAGAAGCGTTGTTGTGCTGGCAAAGGAGCAGTTTGGAATTCGTGGCAGAAGCCTTCAGGACAAGAATATGCACTTTGTCCCATTTACCGCCGTGACTCGTATGAGCGGCGTGGACTTTGACGGCAACGAAATCCGAAAAGGCGCAGCAGATGCCATGCAGAGTTATGTGACCCATGCAGGCGGAATGTACTCTCCAGACTGTGATCGAGTTGTCAAGTCTATTGCGTCCAAGGGCGGCACACCTCTGGTTGTGGCTAAGAACCACAAGATTCTCGGCGTTATCTATTTGAAGGATATTATCAAGCAGGGTGTGAAGGAGAAATTCTCAGATCTGCGGAAGATGGGCATCAAGACCATTATGATCACCGGCGACAATCCGATTACTGCTGCGGCCATTGCTGCCGAGGCCGGTGTGGATGACTTTCTTGCGGAAGCAACGCCGGAAGGAAAGCTGGCAATGATTCGTGATTTTCAGGCCAAGGGTCATTTGGTCGCCATGACAGGCGACGGCACCAACGACGCTCCAGCTTTGGCTCAAGCAGATGTTGCAGTTGCCATGAACAGCGGCACACAAGCAGCAAAAGAAGCAGGTAACATGGTGGATTTGGACTCTTCCCCCACAAAACTGATCGACATTGTGCGCATCGGCAAACAGCTTTTGATGACACGAGGCAGCCTGACTACCTTCTCCATTGCCAACGATGTGGCAAAATACTTTGCCATTATTCCGGCGCTGTTTATGGGACTTTATCCGGGACTGTCTGCTCTGAATATTATGGGGCTGCATTCCCCGCAAAGCGCTGTCCTCTCTGCGATTATTTATAATGCACTCATCATTATTGCGCTCATTCCGTTGGCGCTAAAAGGTGTGAAATATCGTGAAGTTGCTGCTGGAAAGCTGCTGTCACGGAACCTGCTGGTTTATGGTCTGGGCGGTCTGGCGGCTCCCTTTATCTTTGTGAAACTGATTGATGTTCTGCTGGTGTTCACCGGCCTGGTATAAGGAGAGGATATATCATGAAAACAATAAAAAGTGTATTACCAAAGGCAGCAATGTCATTTAGTTAATCCACCCACCTCCTATGCGGGTAGAAGCTGTCTCTTATACACATC
>ENA-OZHU01000811-OZHU01000811.1-human-gut-metagenome-genome-assembly--contig:-NODE-811-length-18697-cov-11.773308_pt1 | contig 18697 bp, 19 predicted proteins | sample MGYA00244054_ERZ653700 | MGnify/ENA primary metagenome ERZ653700 (study PRJEB26926, sample SAMN06165279) | human gut metagenome | biome: ENVO:00009003; feature: ENVO:2100002; material: ENVO:00002003...
CGTTGGCGCCTGCGCCCTCGGCGATGCAGCTTGCCATGGTCTCGGTGTTGCCGGTTGCGCTCCAAAATACGATTGCTACTTTGCTCATAAAACTCTACCTCTTTCTCTGCGCAGTTAGTTTAGAATAACTTCATGTTCTGTGAAAATGCGTCCATGTTTCATGACGCATTTTTGTAGTTAGCATTTTCTAACCGTCAACAGGATACCACAGCCCTGCCCTGCTTGTCAAGACGTTCGCGCAATGTTTGCACGGTGCAACAATGCCGCCTTTCTCAAAAGTGCATGAAGCGTGTATTTCAGCCGCCTAATACGCGGAAAACTACCAACAGCACCCCGTAGATGACCGGCTGGTGCAGCAGATACAACAGCAGCGAGTGCCGCCCAAGCCAGCCCAGCGGCGGGCAGACCGAGCAACGCAAGGGCTCCATGCGCTGCCGCCCTACAATGCCGTAGAGAAAGTACCCTGCCCAGAACAGAAACAGCCACGGCAGAAGGGCAAAATAATCCGTAGAATAGAACCACCACGGATAAAAGCCAAAGTACGCTGTAACGTAGTTTGCATAGAGTGTCTGCGGCAGCCAGAGGCGCAGACTACCAAAACCCAGATAGCCTGCCGAAACATTGCGGGTAAGGGCGAACAGCACTGCGGAGATAGCAAACCCTGCTGCGGGTGGAATGCGCCGCAGCGGCTTTTCCAAAAGGCCGGTCAGCAGCATGGCGCTGCCCAGCAGGGTCAGCACACCAAAAACGACCCTGTCCTCCGGCATAAAAAGCAGCGTGACCGCTGTGACCAGCGCCCCTGCCCCGAACACCTGTGCGCCCCGGCGCAGGGTATGATGCCCCAGTTGCACACAGAAGCCGGACAACAGAATAAACACCCAACAGATGCTCTGCTGCCACAGATGCCCGGGCAGACCATAATACCAGTCGGCCTGAATGCCGAAGAGATTGACCAGATCCCAGCAGCCGTGATAGAGCATCATACTGACCAGATCCAGCCCGCGCAGTTCGTCCAGAAGGGCGTAGCGGCCAGAAGTGTTACTGTACTTCACGGCGGTTTCCTTTCTTTTTGTCACGCTGTTACACCGTTTTCCGGCGCAGCAGGCTCATGGGCGGCAGCTCCGGGGTGGGCATAGTGTATTTTTCCATGGCGTGAGGCGTGCTTTCCACCCGCTCCCCTGCTTCGTTCTCGATCCATTCCGGGGTAAGCGGGATGCTGCGTCCGTCCGGGCACAGCGCCTCCAGCGTATCCCCAAGGCTCCATTTGCCGCGCTGCTGGCAGTGGGCGATGCCGTTTTCCCAGCTGTCCACCGTACCCACGAACTCCCACTCGCGGATGTAAGTGGCGCTGTCGGTGGCCTGTTTGGCCTGTTCGCGGCCAAAATAGAAGCCGGGGGAGTAGTGCCGGTGGCTGGTACGGGTAAGCTCTGCGTACACCTCCGGAGGCAGTTCAAAGTTATCGTTTGCCGGGTCGGCCAGATAAGCGTCCAGTGCCTTGCGGTAGGCAGCGGTAACACTGGCCACATAGTAGAAGGTTTTGGCGCGGCCTTCGATCTTCAGGCTGTCCACGCCCGCCTTGCAGATCAGGTCAATGAAGGGCGCGGTGCACAGATCGTTGGCGTTAAGGATGTAGCTGCCGTTCTCGTTTTCGCCGATCTCGTACAGCTGGCCGGGGCGGGTCTCCTCGCTCAGGTAGTACTTCCAGCGGCAAGGCTGGGCGCACTGGCCACGGTTGGCGTCACGTCCGGCCATGTAGTTAGACAGCAGACACCGGCCGGACACGCTCATGCACATCGCACCGTGCACAAAGGCTTCGATCTCCAGCTCCGGCGGGGTCTTATCGCGCAGGATGGCAATATCCTGCAAGGTCATCTCCCGGGCCAGCACCACCCGCTTTGCGCCCATTTTGTAGGCGGCGCGGGCGGCTGCCCAGTTGGTGATGCCGGTCTGGGTGGAAAGATGCACGTCAATGTCCGGGGCAAAGGTCTTGCAGGCGTCCAGCACACCGAGATCTGCCACAATAAAGGCATCCACACCGGCTTTGGCGGCTTCCTTGATGGCCTCCGGCAGGCGGTCGGCCTCCTCGTTGGTGGGCAGGGTGTTCATGGTCAGGTAGACCTTGCGGCCGCGGGCATGGGCGTAGATGACGCTTTCCGTCAGCTGCTCCGGGGTGAAATTGGCCGGAGCCGAGCGCATACCAAACTCCGGCAGGCCGCAGTAAACGGCATCGGCACCGTAGTTGATGGCATAACGCAGACGTTCCGCATCGCCCGCCGGGGCAAGCAGTTCCGGGATCTGTAACATTTGTAGGTTCCTCTCTTATGTATCACAGTTTTCTGACCGGAAAGGGGCCGCCGCACCATGTTTTTGTGCAGCGGCCTTTCCTCAGTTTTTCAGGCTTTTGTTCACAGCTGCGGCAGTTTTGCAGTTGGCATTGTGCTCTGCCAGCGTGTGGGCATAGTAGTAATTGCCCTTGAGGTCGGTCACAAAGAAGTAAGCGTTCTTGGCTTCCTCATCAGGCTGCGGTTCCAGCGCTGCCTTGATAGCGGCAAGGCCGGGGTTTGAGATGGGGCCAGCGGGCAGACCGGTGCAGCTGTAAGTGTCGTAGGCTGCAAGGATGTTTTCCGGGATATCGTCCCAACCGCCGTAGTAGGGTGCGACCCAGTTCCAGAGATAGTTGTTGTCGGCGTCGCTCTGGATATGGCTGGAGGTGTTGCTTTGCAGCCGGGGGTAGGGCGAGCCCTCTGCCAGACGATTGCGGAACACCTGCGCCACGTTGGAGTCCTGACTGTTGCCCGCTTCCTCCTGCACAAAGGAGGCAAGGGTGACAAGCTCCGGCAGGGTCATTCCCTGCTTTTTGAGCGCTGCGTACATTTCCTTGGTAAATTGTGCATCGAACTGGGCGTAGAAGGTAGCTACATAGTTATGCACCGTATCATCCTTCAAAAACTCGTAGGTCTCCGGGAAAAGATAGCCCTCACACTTCATAAAGCGGTTCGGGGCCTCCTTATCCTCCGGGACGTACTGCCAGAAGGTATAAGCACTGAAATCGCCCTCGTTGGCTTCCTTCAAAAACTCCTCGGCGGTGCACAGACCGGCGGATTCCATCTTTTGGGCGATGGCAATGGCCGTGGTGCCCTCCGGGATGGTCACCCGCACCGTTTCTGCCTTGGCGTAGGTGGACAGGACCGCAATAATGGCATCGTAAGAACAGGCGCTCTTCTGCAGGGTAAAATCGCCATACTGCAGCTTTGATGCCGCACCCTTTTGCCCCACATACCAGCGGAACAGATAGGCCGAGCGGATCACACCCGCATCCTTGAGCTTTTGCGCAATGACGGAAACGCCGCTGCCCTGCGGGATGCTCACCGTTACCTCCGTGCCGGGTCTGCCATTGCCGCTGATCTCGTTGTGCGCAAACAGCAGCGCCCCGCCAACGGCCAGCGCCAGCAGTACCACCAGTACCAGCAGGATCTTCCCTACACCGCCTTTTTTGCGGGTGTTTTTTTTGTGTGCCATAAGCACCTTCCTTTTATCTTAGTTTTCCAGCATCAGGCGCATGTAGCTTTCGCTCACGTCAAAGGGCTCTGCGTCAAAGCGGATCATGCCGTATTCCTGCCGGGTGCCCTCGCCCAGAAACAGCGGCTGGGCAGCGCCTACCGTGATGACCGCCTTTTCCACGATGACTTCCTTCTCGCGGGCGGCTTCCATCAGGATCTCGGCGGCGCGGTCGCTGTCGGCCATCATCTCCACAAAATACAGAGTATCCTCCTTGCGGAAGTAGATGCCGTAGCCATGTTCGTTGGACACGATGGTAGCGCCCCGGGCGTACAGCTCCTGCAACACCACCGCCATGCGTTCCGGGCTCAGCTGCACGGTATCCTTCCAGAACTGTTCCCGCAGCTCGCACAGCTTTTTGGCCGTCACCGTGTCAAATTCCGCCTGGCTCCACAGGTTGCGGCTCACCTCACGAGGCAGGCAACGCAGGGCAAAAGCCTTTGCAAAGCCTTTATCCTGCAGCAGAGCGGCCTGTGCTGCATCTGCCGGAACTGTCACGGTAAAGCCTGCGCCCCGCAGCTTTTGGTGGGCGCACAGGGTATCCAGCAGACCCGCCAGCAGCAGACTGCCCTCGCCGCACAGGCACAGGTAATTGCCCGTGCGCCCCTGCAGGGTGACCGGCACAGCCAGCGCAGCCGCCACGATGGCGTCGTTTTCATCGGCCACATAAATGTTCTGCATACCGGCAAAGCGTTCCAGTACCATTTTTGCAAAATCTTCGGTATCATGATGCTGGCTCTGCCACAAAGCCAGCACTGCCGCCTCATCGGACGGCTGCATCAGACGATACATCGTTCAGGATGCCCCCTCTTATCATATTTTATCGTTCAGCCCAGTGTTTTCCGAGCAAGCTGCTGTACCTCTTGCTGGATATCTTCAATGCTGCGCATGGCGTCCCCGCTGGTGCAGTGCACGGTATCCCAGCCAAGATGCCGGGCGCAGAACTCGGCAGCAGCACGGCTGCGCGCCAGATAAGCCGTATCCTTTTCGTGCACGTCCTTTTTGCTCTCGTCGCCGTGGTAGCGCTGGGTCATCAGCCGCTGGCTGACCGCCGGGTCTACCTGCAAATAGATGACCCTGTCCGGTGCGGGCAGTCCCAGCAGACGGAACTCGTAATCAAACAGCCAGTGCAGATATTCCTCCCACTGCTCCTGCGGAAGCTTCGAGCACTGGTGCACCGCGTTGGAGGTGGTGTAGCGGTCGGCGATGATCACACCGCCCTGCTCATAAAAGCTGCCCCAGCTGGTTTTATAGCTGGCATAGCGGTCCACCGCGTAAAAGCTGGAAGCCGCATAGGCGTTTACATCGTCCGGGTGCTGGCCGAACTGCCCGGCCAGATACATCTTGACCAGTGCGCTGGAATCACTGGCATAGTCCGGGAAGGTGATCTTTTGTACCGGCACACCCTGCGCGGCGAGATGCTCTGCCAGCAGCTTTGCCTGTGTGGCCTTGCCGCTTCCGTCCAGCCCTTCCAGCACAATCAGTTTGCCCTTGCTCATACGGCGGCACCTTCTTTAATGGCGGCATATTTTGCGCGCACCTCGGCGGTCTTGCCGCAGCACATCTTGCCCTCCGGGCAGGGGCCGCACAGGCAGGCGGGGCCGGCCTTGGCAAAGATATGGGGTGCCACCGGGTACACCAGCGTGAACATCTTTTCAGCCAGTTCCCGGATCTCCCACTGGGCGCGGTTGCAGCAGCGCAGCTGGAAGAAGTTCATCAGGCTGCGGGCGTTCATGGTGACCACCATTTTGGTCTCGCAGGCGTTGGGCAACACAAAGCGGGCGTCCTCGTTGGCCTGTTTAGAAGCCTTGGCGCGTGCCTGCTTTTCCGGCATTCCCTCAGCCATCAGGCGGGCGGTGTGCCCCTCCTCCAGCTTGTGGGCAAGGTCGAGATAACGCTGGGCGTCCTCCTCCATGCTGGCAAGGAAAGCTGCCTTTGCTTCCGGGATAGCCTCGATCTCCGGGGGCGTCACATAGCGGAAATCATCCAGACGCACATAGCGCTGGCTCTGCACGCTGAAGGATGCGATGCGGTGCCGGGTGATCTGGGCAAGCAGAGTGCGGCTGACCCCCTCGATGCCAAAGGTAAAGCTGGCGTGCTCGATGGGACTGGCATGGCCAAGGTCGCTGAGCATGGTCAGGAATTTTGCAGTTTTTTCCTCGTCCAGCCCGTCCAGAAGGTCGGTGATGTGGGCGTCGGAATAGCAGAGCTTTGCGGCAGCCGCCACCACCTTTTCCGGTTCCGGGGTGTGGGCGATCAAACGAACAGTCATCATAGGGTCATTCTTCCTCCGTAATCTTGGTCAGGGGCGCAAAATTGGCCATCGTTTTCTTGATGCCCACTTTTTCAAAGTTGATCTCTACGATCTGATCCCCGGCAGCGGGCTTTACTTTCAGCACCGTGCCGCGGCCAAATACTTTGTGCTCCACGATGTCGCCCGGCTCATAGTGCTTTGAACCGGAAGCTGCCGGTTTTACGGCAGAATTTACTGTAAAGACTGTTTGCTTTACAGTGTTTTTCGTCGCATTTCCGCCGGAATATGCGGAGCCAAATCCGCTGCTTCTTGTGGTCGGCTGGGTGGAGCTGTTGCCATAGTGACTGCCAAAACCGGAGGAAGCAGGGTTTCTTCCTCCGTAAGAAGAGCCGAAACCACGGCTTTCGCCGGCGTTATATTCCCGGTTCAGGTAGCCGCTGCGGTTGCCCGAACTGTAACCCGAGCCATAACCGCCGCCGTAGCTGCTGCGGCTGTAACCGGAGGGGCCGGAGTAACCGGATGCTCCACCGGGCACAGTATCACTGTACTCAGAGCCCCAGCCGCCCATGCGGGAACGCTGTTCCAGTACAGGGCTGCGGGTTTCCTCGATATACTCCGGCTCGATCTCACGCAGAAAGCGGCTGGGCTCGTTGCGTTGGGTTCGTCCGTACAGCATCCGGGTGACACTGTTGGAGATGTACAGTTCCTTTTTGGCGCGGGTGATGCCAACGTATGCAAGACGGCGTTCCTCCTCCAGATCTGCTTCGGAATACTTGCTCATCTCGCTGGGGAAAACGCCCTCCTCCATACCGATGAGGAACACATAGGGAAACTCCAAGCCCTTGGCAGAGTGGATGGTCATCAGTACCACCTGATCGCTGCTTTCGTTGTAGCTGTCGATATCGCTGATGAGGGCGATATCCTCCAGATAGCCTTCCAGTGTGGCTTCCTCGCCGTGCTGGTCGCAATAGTTTTTGACGTTGTTTACCAACTGACCCAAGTTCTGCAGCCGGTCGGCGGCATCCTCGTGCCCCTTGGCGGCGTCTGCTTCCAGCATGGCCTTGTAGCCGGTCAGCTCAATGACATCGGAAGCGAACTCATCCAGCGTGCGGGTGGCAAGGGAATCCTGCAGGCGCTGATAGATCTGCCAGAACTTGAGCAGCGGCATGACCGCGCGGGAGAGCTTGGCGTACTGGTCAGCATGGCTGATAACATCCAGCATACTGACCCCCTGCTGCCCGGCAAGGTCTGCAATGACGTCAACGGTGGTGGCACCGATCTTGCGGGCGGGCTCGTTGATGATGCGGCGCAGCCGCACATCGTCCCGGGGGTTGGCCACGATGGACATATAGGAGTGGATGTCCTTGACCTCCTTGCGGTCGTTGAAGCGCTGCCCGCCCACGATCTTATGCGGGATACCTGCGCGGGTGAAGTAGCTTTCGATGGGAGCCGACTGGGCGTTCATGCGGTAGAGGATGGCATGGTCTGCCAGATGCCCGCCCGCCTTCAGGTGCTGGCCGATAACGTCCGCGATATGGCTGGCTTCATCCTGCTCGTTCTCGGCGGTGTACACCTGCACCTTATCACCCTCGCCATTATCCGTCCACAGGGTCTTGCCCTTGCGCTCGGTGTTGTGCTGGATGACGCAGTTGGCTGCGTTGAGGATGTTGGAGGTGGAGCGGTAGTTCTGCTCCAGACGGATGGTCTTGGTGCCGGGGTAGAGCTTTTCAAAGTTGAGGATATTTTCAATGGTAGCGCCGCGGAAGCGGTAGATGCTCTGGTCGTCATCGCCCACCACGCAGATGTTGCGCTCCGGTCCGGTGAGCAGACTGACCAGACGGAACTGCGCCACACTGGTGTCCTGATACTCGTCCACCAGCAGGTAGCGGTACTTGTTCTGGTAGAACTCCCGCACGTCCGGGTGGTCGGCCAGCAGCTGCACGGTCTGATAAATCAGATCGTCAAAATCGAACGCACCGGCCTCTTTCAGCTTTTTCTCGTAGGCTGCGTAGATGCGGGCGGTCTGGGTGCTCTTCACGTCTCTGGCGTGGTCTGCAAGTGCCTGCTCCGGGCTGACCAGCTGATCCTTCCAGCGGCTCATCTGGTTGATGGCGGCCTTGATGGGCAGGAATTTATCATCGATGCTCAGCTCTTTATATACGGTTTTCATTACACGCTGGGCATCGTCTGTATCATAGATGGTAAAGCTGCGGGGGTAGCCGATCTCTTCGGCCCAGCGGCGCAGAATGCGCACACAGGCCGAGTGGAAGGTGGAGGCGAACACTTCGTCCCCTTCCTCGCCGCCCAGCATCCGGCGCAGACGCTCTTTCAGCTCCCCTGCCGCCTTGTTGGTAAAGGTAATGGCCATCACATTCCAGCTGCGCACCGCGTTCTGGCGCAGCATCCCGTCCAGCCAGCTGGGGGCATCGGTGCCGGTCATGATGGCGGTACGCAGAGCCTTGACGTCCTCCTCGGTCACCGGGCGGGGCGTTTCCTTAGAGCCGTGTGCCGAGCCGAACCGGATAAGGTTGGCGATGCGGTTGACCAGCACGGTGGTCTTACCGCTGCCGGCACCGGCAAGGATGAGCAGCGGGCCATCCGTGGTAAACACAGCCTGCCGCTGCATATCGTTCAGGCGGCCGAATTGCTTTTCAATGTAAGTATCACGCAGGGTGCAGAATTCCTGCCCGAGAGATGCTGCCATGGTTTCACCTGTTTCCTTCGCTGTTATTTATACCGTATAGTATAACACATTTCGAAATAGTTGTACACCAAAACTGCATAGAGTTACAGCTGCTTTTCCAGCAGATAGCGGTCGTAGCCGCCGTACATCTCCCGGCGGCAGCGGATGACGAAGCCGCCGGCCTGTGCGTTGTGCAGGCTATAACTGTTATCCGGGCTGACGGTAGCGCCCAGATGAGTGATATTCGGCGGCAGCAGCGGCCAGAGCCGCTTCCAGCATGGCGCGCTGCAAACCGTTGCCCCGCCAGTCCGGGTGCACTACTGCGCTGTCTGCGTTGGCCCAGTGCTGCCACTGCGCTTGCGGCACGCCCAGAAAGGCGGCATAGTTTTCATCGCTCTGCCCACACAGACGCAGGATGAGGTACGCCCCCAGCCGCCCCTGCTGCCACGCACCGATGCATATCCCGGTGCGCAGATAACAGGTAATGTTTTCCAGCGTATCCGGCACAAACTGCTCCGGGTGCGGCATGGCGGCGCGCACTTCGTTTTGCAGCGCAAACACCGCCGGTGCCTCGGCAGGGGTGCAGCGCCGCAGGGTGACAGCCTGCCGGGCGGACTTGCCGCATACTTTTTGCAGAAAATAGTCCATCTGTACTATGCCCTCCAAAATAAAATCGTACTTTTCAGCAGATTCCAGTATAAATGACGCTTTTCTAAATGTCAAATTATGCTATAATAAGATAGAAGGGGCTGTGGAGGAATCCTCACGGCCCGTTCGTATGAAGTTCGGGGCGGCGCTGCCGCCCGGAAACGGAGGAACCATCCATGAAAGATCCCGCACTGGCATCGTCCAGCCGCTTGGGCGGCGCTGTGATCAGCGACCGCGTTGTTGCAAGCCTGCTGGAGGAGCTGACCAACGGGCGCTATGCCCAAGCCGACCGCCTGCCCGCCGAGGTAGACCTTGCCACCGAGTTGGGGGTAAGCCGCACCGTGATCCGTGACGCGCTGAGCGAGATGGAGCGCGCCGGTTATGTGGAACGGGTGCGCGGCATTGGCACGGTAGTGAACCGTGCTGTGCTGGGGCTGCGCAGCCGTTTGGATCAGAAGCTGGAGTACTACCCGCTGATCCGCAGCTTTGGCAGCTACCCCCATGCAGATGGCATTCAGGTGATGCTTCTTCGTGCAGGCGAGGAGATGGCCCACGCGCTGGCGCTGGAAGTCGGCGATGAGGTGATCTGCATCAAAAAGCGTATCCTTGCCGATACCACCCCGGTGATCTACTCCATCGACTACCTGCCCCGCAGCCTGTTCGGCAACCGGGACTACACCCGCATCGACCTGACCGGCGACATCTTTGAGATCCTGGAGCAGGAGTGCCACCAGCAGATCTCCTCCAACGTGGCGCACCTGAAGGCCAGCTGCGGCGACGAGGCCATCCGCGCAGCCATGCGTCTTGCCCCGGGCGAGGCCATGCTGCTGCTGGACGAGGTATGTTTCAATCGTTTGTGCAGGCCGGTGATGCGCTCGCTGAGCTACTACACAAACTTTTTTGATTTTTCCATTTTACGCAAACTGCTTTAAACGGAGGTATCTTATCTATGCGTCACCTGATCGATCCTTTGGATCTCACCCAGCAGGAAATCACACAGCTGCTTGATCTTGCCGACCGTATCTGCGCCGACCCTGCTGCCTATCAGGAGGTAGCCAACCATAAAAAGCTGGCCACCTTGTTCTACGAGCCCTCCACCCGCACCCGCCTGTCCTTTGAGGCAGCTATGCTGAACTTGGGCGGCCATGTGCTGGGCTTTCCCAGCGAGAACGTGTCCAGCGCCACCAAGGGCGAGAGCGTGGCCGACACCATCCGGGTGGTTTCCTGCTATGCCGATATCGTTGCCATGCGCCACCCCAAGGAGGGTGCACCGCTGCGTGCCTCCCGCTACTCCCGCATTCCGGTGATCAACGCCGGTGACGGCGGCCACCAGCACCCCACCCAGACCCTGACCGACCTGATGACCATCCGCCGCCGCATGGGCAGGCTGGATGATCTAACCATTGGTCTGTGCGGTGATCTGAAGTTCGGCCGCACCGTCCACTCCCTGCTCAAGACCATGGCGCGCTGCAAGAATGTGCGCTTTGTGCTGATCAGCCCGGAGGAACTGCGGGTGCCGGATTATATCATCAACGACGTGCTGGAGGCCAACGGCATCCCCTACAAGGAGACCCGCAGTCTGGAGGAATCCATGCCGGAGCTGGATATCCTGTATATGACCCGCGTGCAGAAGGAGCGCTTCTTCAACGAGGAGGACTATATCCGCCTGAAGAACAGCTATGTGCTGACCCGCGAAAAGATGGCGCAGGCCAAGCCCACCATGGCGGTGTTGCACCCCCTGCCCCGTGTGAACGAGATCGCGCTGGACGTGGACGACGACCCGCGCGCCGCTTATTTTGAACAGGTGCAGAACGGCGTTTACGTCCGCATGGCACTGATTATGACCCTGCTGGGGCTTGCAGACCCCAAAGCACCGAAGGAGGAGAACTGATATGTTGAATATTGACGAGATTCAGAACGGTATTGTCATCGACCACATCAAGGCAGGTACTGCCGTTGGTCTGATGGATCTGCTGGGCATTGCGGGCAACCGCACTGCCAGCGTGGCGCTGATCCAGAACGCCCGCAGCAAAAAGACGGCCAGCGGCCGCAAGGACATCATCAAGGTAGAGGGCGATGCCTCCTGGCTGAACCTGGATGTGCTGGCTTATCTGGACCCGAACATCAGCGTGACCATTATTGAAAACGGCAAGGCTGTCCGCAAGGAGCAGCCCAAGCCCCCCAAGCGTCTGGTGAACATTGTACGCTGCAAGAACCCCCGCTGCATCTCCAGCATTGAAGAAGAATGCGACCAGATCTTTGAGCTGAGCTCCAACGGCAAGTACCGCTGCATCTACTGCGAGCAGGAGCTGCAGGTAAAGCCGGAGTAACTGCGCTTTTTACGATTTTAAATGCGCTCCGCTTCGCTCTGCGCATAGTTTAAGGAATTGCATTTTAGTTTTGCAGCTCAGCCAAGCCTGCGGGCTTGGCTGAGCTGCTTTTTCACGGGAGGGACGCAGAGGAAAACGGCAGCTGCCGCGCTCGTTTCCTACGGAAACCGTCGCGCGGCGGGTAAATTCCCTACTAACCAGCAGAGAATTCCCCGAGCAAACCGCCGCGCCAAAAAAGCATCCCATCATCGAAAGCTTTTTCATCCGTTGGCTTATAGAGTCAAAGTTTTTCTTTGAGGAAATCGGCAGAGCGCTGCGATGACTGAGAGGGTCGAGTATATAAAAAGGACTGCTATACTGGGCAAAACCCATGTACAGCAGTCCTTTTTGGTGCAAAAGAAAACTGACGGGACTCTTTGCAGCGCACGACACCCCGGCTTGCCTATGTCATTCCCGTACAGCAGGCAGCGCCGGAATTGCGACGCATCGAGAAACTTTATCGACTGCAACCCCCAAAAGGCCCGCCGCAGAAAGTCCCGTCAGCAAGGTACTGTGCATTCCTGCACAGCCCAAAAAAGCAAAGGTAGGCAGCCTGCTTACACGCACCGCAGGCTGTTTTTCCATCCAGCAACAAAGCTCTTAAAAAGAGGGGTGTAACCCTCCCACCGCAACGTGACCATGTCCGCACGGAAGGCTTCCTTTACTGACCACAGTATAGCAGAGTTACGCTTCTGTTGCACAAAAATTGTCATATTCTGACGGTGCAGATGTCATGAATTGCCGGTGGGCACCGCACAGGTAAAGCGGAACCAATTGTCCCGGCAGCTCAGGGTATACTCCGCGCCGTGGCGCAGCAGAACGTCCCGCACGTTGGAAAGCCCCATGCCGTGGCCGGGCTCCTTGCGGGTGGTGCGGGGCAACTGCCCATCCGGCGGCAGCTCCACATCCCGTTGCACCCGGTTGCGCACCGAGAGAAGATATTCCTCCTCCGTTTTGCGCACTCGCACGTAGACCTCCGGCGGGTACGCCTGCGCTGCGGCACAGATGGCGTTATCCAGCAGATTGGCCAGTACGGTGACCATGTCCACTCCGCTTAGCGGGAAATCCCGCAGGTCGCAAAGATCAAAATACACGCTTACGCCCTGCCGGGTGGCTTCCTCGTACTTGCGAGTCAGGATGGAGTCCAACAGCGGGTTGTGGGTGTCCATAATGGTAGTGCTTGCCGCCACAGCCTTATCCACACCGGCAATATAGTCCTGCGCACCGGCCACATCTCCCTGTGCCAGCAAGGCACGCAACGCACCGATATGGTTGGTGAATTCGTGGGTCAGGCGGCGCTGGGCGGTGTAGGAATCCAGCAGAGCCGAAGCCCGCTGCTGCTCCAGTTCGGCCTGAAAATGCAGGCTGCGCCGCTGCATGACCTGATCATTGAACATTGCCACGATGCACAGATGCCATGACGGCCACCGTAAGCCCCACTGTCATTCCCATGGTGGCCATGGTAGCCCTTTTGTTGTTATCTGTGAGCATGAGCAGGATGTTCAGCACCACGACCACGCCCGGAAAAAAGCTCATGGTCAGCGCCTGCAAGGGCTCCAGCGCATTGCGCCTGCGCCACTTGCCTACCAAAAAGGCCACAGCTGCGCCCACCACCATATTTGCCACCGCTATGATGATCAGACAGTCTGCGCGTTGGATGACCTGCTGCAGTTCACACTTCAGCATCCATGATATAACATACCGCATACTGTTTTCGACCAACAGGCACATGGTACCGTTGATCAGGCAGGCGGTAAACTTTTGCCCCGGTGTGCCGCCAAATAGCATGACGGTGATGAACAGAAAAAGGATCGTGAGAGCCACTGCCCTCGGCGTAAAAAAGCCAAAGTTGTACACGACCGAGAGGGTCATCGTGAGCATGGTTATAACACCGGACCACACCAGAGGGTGCTTTACCCTGCCCTTGCCAAGGTAAGCATATTCCACCATGATAAAGCCGAGCCACTGGGCAAGGCAGATCCAGTGGCCGTACATATACCAGCGCCAGAATTCTTCATTCATCGCCGAACTGCCCCTTCCATTCCAGCCATGCGCTGCGGATGGCTGTATAGTACTGTCGGCTGACGCTCAGTTCTACCCCGCTGCGCAGCTCCACCTTATAGTTGCGGATGGAGCGCACATATTGCAGATTGACCACATCGCTGCGCCCTACCTGCAAAAAGCCGTTTTCGTACAGCATGGCGGGCAGATCAGCGATCTTGCCGTAAAAGGTGCAGATGGGCTGGTGCGGAATATCGCCGTAGACGTTGATCTGCCGCAGATCGCTTTCCAGATAATAGATCTGATCCAGCGGAATCTCACTGGTGGTGCGGTTATGGTGCACCTCCAGCGTTTTTCGGGGGTCGGACATGCCGGAAAAAATATCCTCCAGACAGCTGGGCAGCTGGGCGGCAATATCCCGCTTGAGTAGGTAGCGGTAAGCGTTGACCGTGTAGCCCTGCGGGGCAAATTCCAGATAAGCCGAAATGTACACCAGCACGATATCCGGGGCGACCTGCCGCAGCTTGCGTCCCAGTGCAATGCCGTCGGTGGTTTTCAGGTCTACATCCAGAAACGCCAGCTGGTAGCGTTCCAGCTCCGGGGTAGCCAGCAGCTGCTCGCCGCTGGTGCAGACGGTGCTCTGCACCTGAATCTCCCGGGCGCGGAACCATTCCGAGATGTACTCGTCCATCTGTGCAGCGAAGGCCGCATCATCGTCACAGACCAGAATGTGCATGGGTGTGTTTCCTCCTTTTTGAATACAAAAAAGCATATAGCAGTGTTTCCCGCCGGGAGAAGCACCCTATATGCTTTTATATTACACTTGTTCCGCCTGTTCGTCAATCAAAGACGGAGCAGACGCTGGGATCACTTATGCAAGGAATTTGTCGTAGAGACCAAATGCAAAGATGAACACCACGATGAGCGGCAGCACATAAGTCAGGTAGCCGCGCATCCAGTCCTGCACCTTGAGACCCTTGCCGGTGTTGACCTCTTTTTTGTAGTTCTGCCAGCCCCAGCCGTAGCGGGTAACGCAGAACAGCAGATATACCAGGCTGCCCAGCGGCAGGAAGAGGTTGCTGACCAGAAAGTCCTCTACATCCAGCACAGCACCGCCGAACACTGCAAAGCCATCCCATGCCCACAGATTATAGCCCAGCACACAGGGCATGGACAGCAGGATGATGAGCACAAGGTTCACCAGACTGGACTTTTTACGGCTGCAGCCAGTCAGTTCCATGCCACAGCAGATGATATTCTCGAACACTGCCAGTACGGTGGACATGGCTGCAAACGCCATGAACAAAAAGAACAGGCTGCCCCACAGCCGCCCCATGGACATATTGGCAAAGATGTTGGGCAGGGTGATAAAGATAAGGCTGGGGCCGCTGGTCTGGTCCACATGGTAGGTAAAGCAGGCCGGGAAGATGATCAGACCGGCGGTGATGGCTACAAAGGTATCCAGCACCACAATGCGGACAGATTCGCCCAGCAGGGAATGTTCCTTGCCGATATAGCTGCCGAAGATGGACATGGCGCCGATGCCAAGGCTCAGGGTGAAGAAGGCCTGATTCATAGCGGAGACCAGTGTGTTGACCACGCCCACCTCCTGCATCCGGGCAAAGTCCGGCACAAGGAAGAAGGAAAGGCCTTCCTTTGCCCCGGGCATGAACAGGCTGTTGACGGCAAGCACCACCATAATAAGGAGCAGGGCGATCATCATGCCCTTAGTCACGCGCTCCAGACCGCTTTGCAGACCCTTGGCGCACACCAGAATGCTCACTACCACCACAAATACCATCCAGAAGGTCATAGTAGCGGGGCTGGCCAGCATTTCGGTAAACTTACCGGCCACCTGCTCGGCGTTGAGCCCCGCCAGTTTGCCGACGGCGGTCATGTAGAAATAGTGCAGCATCCAGCCCGCTACGGTGGTGTAGAACATCATCAGCAGGTAGCAGCCGATGAGGGTGAAGTAGCCGTGGATGTGCCACTTCTGCCCCGGCTTTTCCAGCGCCTGATACGCCCGCACCGGACTTTTGCGGGAGGCACGTCCCACGGCGAACTCCATGGTCATGATAGGCAGACCCAGAATGACCAGAAAGATCAGGTAGAACAGTACAAAAGCACCGCCGCCGCCCTGACCTGCAATATACGGAAACTTCCACACGTTGCCGATGCCGATGGCACAGCCTGCGGAAAGCAGAATAAAGCCCAGACGGGATTTCAGAGTTTCTCGTTCCATGATCCGATAACTCCTTACTTCTGCTTCCGGGGTGCGTTTTTGCCCACGGGGCCGCGAGGACGGCGCTCGGCAGCCTTGGACTGCTGCGCAGCAGAACGGGTCTGTGCACGACCCTTGACCGCTGCGGCACGCAGACCGTTCACCTCGGCCTTAGTCAGCTCGCGGTAGGTACCGGGCTTGAGCATACCCAGCTTCACCACGCCCTCGGCGTTGCGCTTCAGGCGCACCACCTCAAGACCCACACTCTCGCACATCCGGCGAATCTCGCGGTTCTTGCCCTCCTTCAGGGTCATCTCCATCACGGTGCGGCCAGGCTCATCGGTGACCACATTGATGGCACAGGGCATGGTCTTGGTGCCATCGTCCAGCACGACGCCGCTGCTCAGCTTGAGGATGGTGGCCTCGTCGGCGCGGGGCTGCACGGTAACGCGGTACAGCTTGGAGATACCGCCGGACGGATGGGTGACGGCCTGTGCAAAGGCACCGTCGTTGGTCATCAGCAGCAGACCCTCGCTGTCCTTATCCAAACGACCCACCGGGTACAGGCGGGCGGGGATGTCGCTGACCAAGTCCATCACGGTCTTGCGGCCCAGCTCATCGCTAGCGGTGGTCACATAGCCACGGGGCTTGTACAGCGCTAGATAATACAACTGCTGATTCTTTTGGATGTAGATGCGCTCGTCATCCACATGGAGCACGTCACGGTTGGGGTCCATTTTGTCGCCCACCTTGACCGGGTGGCCGTTCACCTTGACGCGGCCCTCGGCAATGATCTGCTCGGCGGCGCGGCGGGAGCACAGACCCTGCTCGGCCATGATCTTCTGAATACGTTCTTCTGCCATAATATTACTCCTTGTGCGCCTCACGGCGCTCAAAACGCGCACCGCTCCCCTGCTTTTGCGGGGCACGGTGCGCGGCTATATAGACCGCAGACCAAAAGATCTGCGGCTGCGGCTTGATTTGTATAAAAGGTTACTCTGCCTTGGGCTCCTCTGCGGGTGCCTTGGCGTCCTTTTTGACCAGAGTGGTAAGCTTTTCTACCAGCTCGGGCAGCATAGTCAGGGCACGGTCGATGCTGTTGGAGCTATCCGACAGCTGGATGGTGCGCACGCAGCCATCCTTGATGACCAGAAATGCCACCGGCTGAATGTTGACACCGGCACCGGAGCCGCCGCCAAACAGATCCTTGTTGGCAGCGTTCTTGCCGTTAAAATCGGTACCGCCGGAGGCGAAACCAAAACTCACCTTGGACACCGGCAGGATGGTGATGCCATCCTCGGTGGTGATGGGCTTGCCGATAATGGTGTTGGAGTCCACCATCTGGTGAATTTTCTCCATCGTAACGTTCATCAGGCCCTGAATAGGATGCTCTGCCATAAAACAACTCTCCTTTATTCATCCGTGCAGGCAGCAGGCCGCCGGAAAGCATTCTGAGATAGATTTAGTGTATCATCTTCAAATAAAAATGTCCAATACTTTTTTACGCCAGAACTCGTACAGTACCCGCACAGCGGCAATGACGATGAACAGCGCCTGTGCGCTGACCCGGAAGGACACCTTGTCCTGCACAGTAGGCTGGGCGCTGCCGAAGTCCGGCAGAACGCGCAGCTGGTCAAATTCCAGAAAGAAGAAATGGTCCAGCACGCCAAGGGTCGGGTACAGCCACGCTTGCAGCTTGCCGTAGCTGCGGGCAGCTGCGGCGGGGTCGTCCCCGCGCACACCAAGGCAGACCGAAATCCTTGTAAAGCGGAGCGCGCCAAACACTGCCCGCAGCAGCGTACCCACGCCCCGCAGCATGGTGCAGATCACATCCAGCGTAATCTTTGCCTTTTGGCGGGGCGGCTTTTCAGCTTTGGGCTTTGCGGGCTGCGCAGCCTTTTTTTCAGCTTTTTTGCGCTTACGCTCCGCACGCCATGCACGGAATTTTGCTTTCAGCCTGCCGGTAAAGCCCTTGGACTCCTCCGGCTGGGCGGGAGCTTCAGGCTTGGGGTATTGGAACACCGGAAAGGTAATGCCCAATGCCCCGGCTTTTACGGTAAGGGTATCATTTTCCCAGCAGACATCCGCGCAGAAGGGGCACAGCAGCAACAGCGCTGCAAGCGCCAACAAAATCAGTAGCAGGATGCCCACCGCCTTGAGGACGAACAGCAGACAAGCGCCCACTGCGGAAAGAACCATGCCCATGGATCAGCCCTCACTTTCGGTCGGATCATCTGCCGGTGCGTCGCTATGCACCGGCGGCAGGTCTGCCAGACTGGACAGACCGAACACACGCAAAAAGGTATCGGTAGTGCGGAAGCTGACCGGGCGACCCGGCAGATCCAGACGTCCGGCTTCCTCGATGAGCCCCTTTTCCAGCAGACCGGACACGCTGGAGGAGGAATCCACGCCGCGCACCTGCTCAATAAAGGCGCGGGACACCGGCTGGTTGTAGGCGATGACGGTCAGGGTCTCCATAGCCGCAGGGCCAAGCGGTACGGCGCGGCGGCTGTCCAGCACGCGGCGCACACAGTCTGCCCACTGGGTCTTGGTAGCCAGCTGCCACCGGGTATTCAGATGCAGCAGGCACAGGCCGCTGTCTTCCCGCTGATAGCGGGTGTGCAGGGTCTCCAGTGCGGCATCCACGCTGGACTGGGGCAGCTGCACCGCCTGTGCCAGCTTATCGGCACCTATGGGGTCGCCGCAGGCAAAAAGCATAGCCTCCACGGCGGCAAGGGTTTGTTTCTGGTTCATGGGTTCTCCTTATTGCGTTCCGGGCGGGTGCGGCGCATGGTCAGCGTTCCCCGGTCGTCCAGCGCGATGCGTCCGCCGCGCACCAGTTCCAGCAGCGCCAGAAAGGTAGCTACGTTGGTGCTGCGGCTCTGGCTGCGGGAAAACAATTGCTCCATTTTTGCCTGTCTCTTATACACATCTCCGAGCCCACGAGACGCGTAGTAATCTCG
>ENA-OZHU01000825-OZHU01000825.1-human-gut-metagenome-genome-assembly--contig:-NODE-825-length-18508-cov-5.027963_pt1 | contig 18508 bp, 13 predicted proteins | sample MGYA00244054_ERZ653700 | MGnify/ENA primary metagenome ERZ653700 (study PRJEB26926, sample SAMN06165279) | human gut metagenome | biome: ENVO:00009003; feature: ENVO:2100002; material: ENVO:00002003...
GATTACTACGCGTCTCGTGGGCTCGGAGATGTGTATAAGAGACAGTATTAAGAGTAAGCTTGTTGCCGGATTCTTCCCAATAACATTTCATGATGATGGACAGGATATAACAATAACAAGTTACAGAGGTACACTAAGCAAGGAAGTAATAGGGGAGCTTGATGATGGTATTTTCTATTACAGAAGTGCAAGTGTGTCGATTATTCAGCAGTAAGGAGAGCATATGAAACAGACATTAAAGGTTAGTGATATAAGAAACAAGGCAGTAGAGTTACAGGGGATTAACGGACATTTTCCTGTAAAGCTTAATTATGCTATTGCAAAGAATTTAAAGGTGCTTATAGCAGAGTGTGAAACTGCAGCAGCACAGAATCAGAAAGTCCTTGATGAGAAGGCATCCAAGGATAAGAATGGGGCGTATGTATTTAAAGATAATGAGATAGAATTTCCAGATGAGAAAACAAAGAAGGAAGCGCTTAAGGAGCTTAATGATATTTCTAATCTTGAGATAGAAGTTGAGATTATGATGGTACCAATGAGTGTACTTGAAATGTGTGATACAGAGAAGTACGATACACCAACATCAAAGGAAATGGCAGCATTAGAATTTATGATAGGAGAATAGCCTATGTATAACAATGTAACAGATGCATTTAAGGCAACGATAAGAAGTCCATCAAGAACCTTCAGAGGCAGACTTAAGATAAATGATAAGTGGATATATGCTAACTTTAAAAAGTTGAGCTATGAAACTTCAAGCAGCAGTGAAGAATACCTTCAGTTGGGTTCGGCTGTGGCTGCTAAGATAGAGCTTACCATTAAGAGAATAAATGAGCTGTTTGAGAATACAGAAATACCGATAGAGATAGGATTGAAGCTGCCAAGTGGAAAGTATGAATACATTCCAGTTGGCTTTTTTACTGCTGAACATCCAACAAATGACCAGGCAACTACAACATTTACAGCTTATGACAGAATGATGAAAACAACAGGGCTATATGTATCGGATCTTACATATCCTGCAAGTGCTGTATCAGTTCTGGATGAGATAAGCGCCGGATGTGGTGTTCCTGTGGATGTAAGTAATGTTGATTCTTCTATTATGGTGCCAACAAAGCCGGTGGGATATACATACCGGGAAATGATAGGCTATATCGCTTCTTTAGTGGGTGGCTTTGCATGTGTTGACAGAACAGGGACTATTGTTATTAAGTGGTATTCAGATGTGGATTATAAGCTGGATGTGACAAGGATAATGAGCTTTGAGAAAGATGAAAGCAATTATAATCTGGAAAAGTTATCATGTAATGTTGATAACTCTACAACTTTAACATCTGGCGGTGGAATACTTGGTGTTACATTTGATAATCCATTTATGACACAGGACAGGTTAGATAATATCTTTAAGAAGCTTAGTGGATTCAGTTACAGAGGTGCATCTGTTAAGACATTAGGAGATGTTCGTCTGGATCCGTGGGATATGATTACTGTGGAAGATGGTGAAGGTACCTATAAGGTGCCTGTGATGAACATCCAGCAGGAATATGATGGGGGTCTTGCTATGACTATAACATCTTATGGCAAGACACAGACAGAGCAGGAAGTTGACTTTAAAGGACCAACAACACAGCAGAATGAGAGAATATATTCTGATTTGATATTGGCAAAGAAGCTTATAGCTAAGAAAGTTGATGCAGAATGGGTTAAGGCTAATACAGTACAGGCAGAAACGATTGTATCTATTAACAATGATTTAGAGAATATCCGGAATAATTATCTTAAGTCGAACGTGGCAGAGATTACATATGCAACGATTGAGAGCCTTAAGTCGCTTAGCGGTGAATTTGCAGATTTAAAGGCAACTGACTTTGAAGCGATAAAAGCAAGTGTTAAGGACCTGAATGTTGATGTTGAAAAGGTGAATACTTTGTTGTTCGGTTCTGCCACCGGCACAACTATAACAACGGATTTTGCTAATTCGGTTGTATCTGTAATTGGTGATGCGCAGATAACAAGCGCTATGATAAAAGACCTGGCATTTGATAAGATAACTGGTATAGATATCAATACAACAGTAATGAACGTACATAGTGAAGATGGTAAGTCTACATGGAAGGATAATACCATCCAGATAAGTGACAAGGATAGGGTACGTATCCAGCTAGGTAAGGATGCAGCCGGTGATTATAATATATATATATGGGATAAAGACGGAAAATTGATGTTTGACCCGTTGTATGGCGTTCAAGAGGCTGGCATTAAGAAAGCAATTATCAGAAATGATATGGTATCTGATAATGCCGCCATATCTGGAAAGAAGCTGGATATAGATAGTGTATTTAGTGTTATGAACGCAGATAAGAGCAATACTTTTAATGCAAGTAAGATACATGTAGATACAACAGATCAGACATTGGAGAGTACATTTCAGACTATTAATAATTATGTTAGCGGTGGTTCTGATGCATGGGGTTCTACTATGCTGCAGGCTAAGACATTCATAGAGCATAAACTGTGGTGGACGGATATTGATGAGGAAGGCAATTCTGTAAAAAGCAAGTTTAATGATGTTAAGACAACATTAGACAGCTTTAAGATAGATATGTCGGACGTTACTAAGCAGCTTAATGGTACATTTGAGATATATGATATTACAGAGGTACCAACGCTGGACAATTATCCAGCAACTGAATTCTTTGTGAAAGTATATCCAGCAGAGGACTGGTACCCACTTGAAACAGATAAATGGCAGTATACACAAGAAGAGTATGCTAAGCACGCAGGAGCAGTTGCTTATATGAAAAGTTCTAATCGTGCCTGGAAGTTTCTTAAACAGTCGTCTGGGACATATGGATGGACGGAAATATCTGCAAGTGAGACAGCTTATATGCTTAACAAGCATGCAGCTTTTCAGGTTGCTATTGATGGGATAACAGCGGAAGTTAGCAGGGTTAAGGTTGATATCAAGGATAACTATATAACAACTGAATCTGCAAAATCTCTTATAAGTCAGAGTGAGGAAAGCATTACATCTTCAATATCTAAAACGTATACAACTATGACAGATTTTACAGATGGAATAAATTCTACCAAGGAATATGCAGATGGAGTGGCAAGTGCAGCACAGTCAGCAGCAGAAGGTACTGCAGCAAATGCATTAACTGATGCCTTAAAGAATTATACGGTTACAAAGGATATGGAATCAGCTATAAAGCTGTCAGCTGATAGTGTTAAAACATATGTGTCAGAAACGTATAAGCGGATAGGCGGAGATTTTAATGCATATACGGTATCGGAAATTCCAACCCTTGATAATTATCCGGCGACGGAGTTTTTTGTCCCAGTATATCCTGCGGAAGACTGGTATCCACTTGAAACAGATACGTGGCAATATAATGATTCAGCATACGCTCTACATGTAGGAGCCATAGCATATAATCCAACGGCTAATAAGACCTGGAGATTTACAAAGAAAGATGATGCTTGGGTGTGGGAAGAGATATCAAACACAGAAACAGCCTATATGCTTAACAGATTCGCCCGGCATGATGTAGCTGTAGATAATATAACAGGTGAGCTTACGAGCGTTAGAAAGGATTTAGCTAACAACTATTCTACTACAACCGAAATGGTTAACCAGATTGTTCAGGAAATTAAGGATGATAAGTCTTCAATAACAGCTTCTCTACAGGCAACATATGCTACACAGAAGTATGCAGATGATGCAGCAGGGACAGCTACAACAAATGCTACTGGTTATACTGATACCGCATTAAAAAATTACTCTACGACATCAGATATTATAGAATCTATAAGCCCAGGTCAGACAAGTATAACTGCGGCGGTAAAAGCAAAGTTGGGCGATTATGCTACATCTGCAAGTCTTACGGCATTTATAGAGAATAGGGATGGTCAGTTAAAGAGTGCTATTGAAGCTATTGCAGACACAATTAACATAACGGCGCGTGGAGGTCTTAATCTAAGCGGTAATAGGTTTACGCTTAACAGCACTAACACAAATATTAACGCTGACGGAACAATAACCTGTAAAAAATTGATTGGAGAGGGTGGAACTATTGGTGGCTGGAAGATAGATAATGATAGTATTTCAACTGTAATAAAGGATAAGACATATAACTATTTAATTGCATTAAAAACAGAAACAGATAAAGATTTGTATATTTTTGAGGTACTGAGAGGTGATGTTGTAGAAGGATACGATAGGAATAATCCAATGTGGGCATTAGATAAAACAGGAAAAATGAGAGCTGGCAATGCTGAAATACTAGGTGGACATATTAATATACATTCGAGCGATAATACAGGATATATTGTTGCTGATTCTATATGTGCAAGGGATAAAATATACATTGGACCGCAAAATACTTATCCAACAACAGAGGCTGGTGCAAGTATAGAAGCAGCTAACCAGGATTTACTTCTTCGTGCTTCGCCTGAGAAATTGTATTATCTTAGGCTAGGAGTAGATTATGTAAATATAACAACCGTAAAAAATGGGTGGCATTTCGGACCAGATGGCGGTGGAAATATAGACCTTGGTACAATAGATCATAAATGGAATAATATTTATGCAAGGAACTGCTTTATAGATGACTATTATTATATTAAAAATGCAGCAGGAAATTACGTAGAATTATCTGCATGGATAGATAGTAAGATATCAAGGGCTGTATCAGATGCTGTTAGTAACAATGAATTATCTTAAAGAAATAGTATTAAGTTAAGGCACTATGCACTGGCATGGTGCTTTTTTAGGGAAGGAGACAACTATGAATTTTATAGAATATGTAAAACAATTATGGAAAAACGGACCAGGCGGAGGCACACCATGGAGTGCAGCAAGGCTGAATCACATGGAAGATGGGATAAAGAACAATAACAGCATGATAAGTGAGCTAAACAACAATATTACCTTTTATAGTTGCTTTACAAAAAATTTTATATCGGAAAGCAATTGTAGGCTTTGCTTCCGCTTTTAGGGGAGCATAGGTAAAAGCGTTGATTGTCACCTTCTTTTGCAAATCTATCGTTAATGGCTTTGTAGACATAACTTTCCATCCTGAACGAGGCAACTGATTCCAGTTTTCCTCTTGTTTCCCTTCCTGTATAGGTGCTGCATAATAAGCAGCCACCTGGCTGATGTTAGCATTCAGACGAGATTCTAAAATCTTTATTCGTAACTGATCGGCTTTAATAGTTGGAAAACGTAGTAATCGTTTGTAACCTACAGTTGTCCCTTTAGCCACTTCTTTCCAGCTGTTATCTGTCAGTGCTTCTACGGTGAATGCTTCTATCCGTTGTCCTTTGGTTATATCTTCTTGCAGCATAACTACATTAATTTCTGAACCGGATTTTAATTGGTATATCTTTTCATTGCCGGAAGCTGTATTCCAATATTTTTTCCCTTTTTTCACGTAGTTGTCAGCAAATACTTGCTTTCGGTAAGCGGCAAACTCATGCAGACGTTGTACGTCTGCTTCATGAATTAAACCTCTACGGTCCGGTGGTATATTCAGCAGAAGTACAGAATTGTATCCTACTGACTGGAAGTAAATATCTGCGAGATGTTTCAATGACTTCACTTTATTATCTTCTTCTTTATGGTAGAACCACCCCGGACGTATGGAAACATCTACCTCTGAGGGATACCAAAATAACTCCGTAGCTTTCTCTAACATCTTGCGGCTTCCTATATCATTTGACTGTCCATTGATTCCTAATTTTTCATTATTCTTGTCTGAACGGGCATATATCCCCGGAGTTAATACAGTTGTACTCCATTCTGTTTCACGGCCTAATCCGCTTTCGTTGCCTACCCAACGAATATCATCTCCCATAATTGCCATTACTGCTTTGGGTTGTAACCGGTGGATGGTTTCATAGACGGTATCCCAGTCATATACTTGTTTTTTTCCGTTGGGGCCTTCTCCGTTTGCTCCGTCAAACCACACTTCGTGTACTTCTCCATAGTTAGTTAGCAATTCGGTTAGTTGGCGGATAAAAAACTCATTGTAGCGAGGAGAATCTCCGTAACATTCTGCATTTCGATCCCATGGAGAGAGATATACTCCAAACCTCATACTATATTTCTTGCATGCTTTTCGAAGTTCTTTCACTACGTCGCCTTGTCCGTTTTTCCAACTGGAAGATGCTACGGAATGCTTGGTCGTAGCTGTAGGCCATAAGCAGAAACCGTCATGGTGCTTGGCTGTCAGAATCACCATTTTGAAACCTGCTTCTTTCAAGTTGCTTACCCATTGTTCTGCATCCAATTCTGTAGGATTAAAGAGATTGGGGGCTTCCTTTCCATCTCCCCATTCACGTCCGGTAAAGGCGTTTATACTGAAATGAAGGAAAGCCGTCAGTTCCATTTGTTGCCAGACTACTTGTTGAGGCGTTGGAACCAAACGTGCAGCCATATCGACTTTTTGTTCAAGAGTGGCATTCAAGGGAAACTCTACGTGTTTTACATAATAGTTTTCCTTCTTTTGTGCCTGTCCATTCAAGGCAATAAGAGAGAAGAATAAAAAAGAGGTTAGTAGTTTGTTCATAATGCTTATGGTGTTAATTTTAATAATAAATAAGTTACCACTAGCCGACACTGTCAGACGGTGCCGGTCGTGGAACTTAGGGGGGTGTTAAGTTTGGTAAACCTATATATAATAATAGTGTTATGGTGATTGATCTCAAAGAAGTATGAGAACTATAAATGTGGTTTGTATGTCGGCTGTGTTTTTTCATAAATACTTAATAAATCGATTAATTGTTTTGTGCAAAAGTAGGTGAATGGAGGACACGGTATGTTTCAAAAATCACTAATTTATTTTCAAAAATCACTAATTCTCCCTATTTCATCGGGAAATTAACCGTAAAAAAAGAAATATTACTTGTGTAGGACAGGAAATGTTCTCGTAAACTTAACTTTCTCTCTTTTTGACATTGTAGCGCTTTTGAGATAAAAGAAGGAGATACTTTTTCTTTTTATCCGGTGACATTCTATCTTAAAAGTAGTATCTTTGAAAACTAAATCTAAAATCTAGCTGCAGATGAACATAACAAAACGACTACTTATAACCTTTATTATACAGATGTTCTTTTTATATCCCCTTCGGGCAGAACATTATTACTACAAACAAATCTCATTAAAGGCTGGTTTACCTTCAACTGTACATTGCATTGCAGCAGATAATCGTGGCTTCGTCTGGATGGGAACAAGATCAGGCTTGGGAAGATTTGATGGACAGGAACTTAAAAAATATATTCATGATTCATCCCTGTCTAATTCTCTTCCCGGTAATCAAATTTATCAGATTGCGAGAGGAGAGCAGGGTAATCTTTGGATATTAACAGATAAGGGAATTTCACTTTATCGATATCAGAGTGATGACTTTCTTTTGCAGACGGATGAGAAAGGTGAAAATTTGATTGCTTATTCTGTTTGCCGGACCCCTGAAGGGATTTTATTCGGTGGACAAGGGAAAATCTATCACTATAGTTATAAAGAATCTTGTATACGGAAAATCTACGAATTTAAATCGGAGCAGAACTTTAATATTACCGCTTTGGGTTTGATAGATTCTCATACGATACTATGTTGCAGTCGTTGGCAAGGGATGTATTTGGTTGATCTTCAGTCAGGCGAATGCAGACGGGCGCCTTTTGGGTCGGAAATAGAAATTACGGGTATGCTTGTTGATTCCGAACAAAGAGTGTGGGTTGCTTCTTATAATGTCGGTCTGCGTTGTTTTACCCGTGATGGAAAGCAGATTGCACTTTATACAACTCGTAATTCCTCTCTTAGCAATGATATTATATTGAGTATTGTTGAACGTAAAGGACAAATATGGCTTGGGACAGACGGGGGAGGTATTAATATACTCAATCCCGAGACCCATCAGTTTTCCTCCTTAAAGCATATCCCCGGAAAAGACAATTCATCACTTCCTAATAACTCAATCATCTGTCTTTATAATGATCAAAATAATAATATATGGATTGGGAGTATTTATAGTGGTTTGATTAGTGTTCGTGAGGTATATATGCAGGCATACACAGATGCGTTGCCAAATAATAAACAAGGTTTGAGTGACAATATAGTATTGAGCTTATGTCAGCAGGAATCAGGTCATATCTGGGTGGGAACAAATGGAGGTGGAGTTAATTGTTTTAACTCCCTTGCCGGAGAGTTTACACATTATCCTTCTACTTCGGGAGATAAAGTCGCTTCGATTTGTGGCTTTGCTTCCGGGAAATTATTGTTGTCTATATTTGCACAAGGGATATTTATTTTTGATCCGGTCACAGGAAATAAACAACCATTTACTATTATTGATAAAGAAGTCAATGAGCGTTTATGTCTTCACGGAAATACGGTCAATGTTTATCGGAATACTCCCAACACGATATTGCTATTGGGCAATCACGTGTATTGTTATCATTTGAAGGAGAAGCAGTTTTCTATTGTTTCCGAAGAAAAAGGCATAAATATTATTGAGGGGTCCTTGAAAGCAATTGCCTGTGATGGACATTCAACTTATTTGAACGATATAAAACATGTTTATGAGTTGGATAATCATAGTAATAGGCTGAGAGTGTTGTTTACTGCTCAGGATGATATGAATATTAATTCAGTATCCATGGATGAGAGTGGCTGTTTTTGGATCGGGAGTAATTTAGGTTTGGTGAGTTATCGTCCAGCGACACAGAAACAAAAAATGATTTCTACTTCATTATTTACAGAGGTCTCCTCATTGATTTGTGATCAAAAAGGAAAGATTTGGGTTGGTGCTGAAAACCGACTGTTTGCATGGTCCATAGCGGAGGAGAAGATGGCATTATTCGGCGAAACGGATGGAGCTGTTCCGAACGAATATTTTCCGGAAGCTCGTCTGTTAAGTCGTCAAGGTGACATTTATATGGGAGGGGTTAAAGGATTGCTTCATATTGACGGTAAACTATCATTGGAAAATACGAATCCGCAATTGCAATTATCAGATATAATAATCAATGGAGAACCTGCGAATAATAAACTGCATGATGGTATAAGAAAGCTCTCTGTGCCATGGAACAGTAATATTGTCATTCGTGTCATGGCGAAAGAGGAAGATATTTTCAGGCAGAAGGCGTATCGGTATCAGATAAAAGGGCTGGATGAACAGTTTGTTGAATCCTATAGTCCGGAGCTGACTATGCGTGCGCTTCCTCCGGGCAATTATCAGATAATGGCTTCGTGTACCGCCAAAGATGGCAGTTGGGTACCTGCTCAGCAATTGTTACAACTGACAATTTCTCCTCCATGGTATAAAACATGGTGGTTTATACTAGGTTGTATTCTTTTGGTAGCTGTCATTATCATTGAAAGTGTACGAAGAGTGTTGAAACGTAAGGAGGAAAAGTTACGGTGGGAAATGAAGGAACATGAGCAGAAAACGTATGAAGAAAAAGTTCGTTTTCTGATTAATATAAGTCATGAATTGCGTACACCTTTGACATTGATCTATGCACCTCTCAAGCAGATATTGAAATCGCTTTCTCCTCAAGATGCCCAATATTTGCCGATAAAGGCTATTTATCGACAGTCACAGCGAATGAAAAATCTGATAAATATGGTGCTTGATGTGCGTAAAATGGAGGTAGGTGAAAGTCGGTTACAAATAGAACCACAGCCGTTAAACGAATGGATCAAGCATGTATCACAAGACTTTATTAGCGAGGGAGAGGCAAAAAGTATACATATCAGTTATCGGTTTGATTCACGAATAGAAGCAGTCAGTTTTGATAAAAACAAGTGTGAGATTATTTTAAGTAATTTGCTAATTAATGCCTTGAAACACAGTTCACAGCATACAGAAATAACTATTGTTTCGGAATTGATTTCTGAAAGAAAAAGAGTGCGCGTATCCGTCATTGATCAGGGAAGCGGATTGGAAAATGTGGATACCCGAAAGCTTTTTACCCGATTTTATCAGGGCACCAAAGAACAAAACGGGACAGGAATCGGGTTGTCATATTCTAAAATATTGGTTGAATTGCATGGCGGCTCCATTGGTGCCCGGGATAATCAGGAAACAGGTGCCACATTTTTCTTCGAACTGCCGTTGAGGCAGGATGCTGAAGAGATTGTTTGTCAACCGAAAGCTTATCTGAATGAGTTGATGAGCAACGATGATAGTGAACATATCAGTAAAGGAGAGGAGTTTGATACAACTTCGTATACGATTTTGGTTGTGGATGATAATTCGGATCTGACGGACTTTTTTAGTAAGGCATTGAGTGAATATTTTAAAAAGGTGTTGATAGCTTCTGATGGAGTGGAGGCGCTTCAGTTGGTAAAGAGTTATACACCAGACATTATTGTCAGTGATGTGATGATGCCACGAATGAATGGATATGAACTTTGTAAAGGTATTAAAGAAGACCTTGCTGTCAGTCATATCCCTATTATTTTGTTGACGGCTAGAGATGATAAGGAAAGTCAGATTAGCGGTTATAAAAATGGAGCGGATGGCTACCTTACTAAACCTTTCGAAATAGAAATGTTGATGGAGTTAATCCGGAATCGTTTGAAAAATCGTGAATATACAAAGAAGAGATATCTGGATGCTGGATTAATACCAGCTCCGGAGGAAACTACTTTCAGTTTGGCAGATGAAACGTTTTTGGTGAAATTGAATAGAATCATTCAGGAGAATCTGAGTGATACGAAGCTGGATGTGCCTTTCATTTGTAAGGGGGTGGGAATGAGTCGTGCTTCGCTTTATACGAAATTGAAGGCACTGACAGGCATTGGCCTTAATGAGTATATTAATAAGCTTAAGATGGAAAAGGCGATACAGCTGATTACTACTACAGATTTTACTCTGACAGACATTTCAGAGAAAGTAGGATTTACTACTATCAGTTATTTCAGTACAGCATTTAAACAATATACCGGAGAAACTCCGACGGCCTATAGGAGCAGGCAGAAAAAAAAGGAATAGAGTGCCGGTATATATTAAAAGAATTGGCTTGAAAACGTCTGTTACAGAGTTTTAAGATACAAACTCGGAGTTTTTGTGTACTTTTGCTTCAAGATACATAAAAACCTCATGCAGTATGAACTATAATTTTGATGAAATAATAAACCGTAACGGTACGGACTCCGTAAAATGGGATGCCGTAGAGCGTCGTTGGGGGCGTAATGACTTGATTCCGATGTGGGTGGCTGATATGGATTTCCGCACAGCCCCTTTTGTAATCGATGCCTTGAAGAAACGTCTGGAACATGAAGTGCTGGGCTATACATTTGCCTGCAAAGAATGGGCCGAATCCATTATTAACTGGCTCAAAGAACGGCATGGATGGGAGATTCGTGAAGAAATGCTGACGTTTACTCCCGGCATTGTCCGTGGACTGGCATTTGCCATCCATTGTTTCACGGAGAAAGGAGACAAGGTGATGGTCATGCCTCCTGTCTACCATCCTTTCTTTCTTGTGACACAGAAGAACGAACGTGAAGTGGTTTACAGTCCGTTGGTATTGAAAGACGGGCAATATCATATTGATTTCGACCGTTTTCGCAAAGATGTGCAGGGATGTAAACTGCTTATCCTGAGTAATCCCCATAATCCGGGCGGACGTGTATGGACCAAAGAAGAACTGTCGCAGATTGCCGACATCTGCTATGAGAACGGTACATTAGTAATCTCTGACGAGATTCATGCCGACTTGACCCTGCCTCCTTACAAACATCCCACCTTTGCTTTGATTTCGGAGAAAGCACGGATGAACTCCCTTGTCTTTATGTCTCCGAGCAAAGCGTTCAATATGCCCGGACTGGCAAGTTCGTATGCAATCATTGAGAATGACGAACTTCGTCATCAGTTTCAGGTATATATGGAGGCAAGCGAGTTCAGTGAAGGACACTTATTCGCTTATCTCAGTGTAGCGGCAGCCTACAGTCATGGTACTGAATGGCTGGATCAGGTCATTGCCTATATCAAAGGAAATATTGACTTCACGGAAAGTTATCTGAAAGAGCGGATTCCTGCCATCAGAATGATTCGTCCGCAAGCATCCTACCTTATCTTTTTGGATTGTCGTGAGCTGGGATTAAGTCAGGAGGAACTGAATCGCCTGTTTGTAGAAGATGCCCACTTGGCTTTGAATGAAGGAACGACGTTCGGCAAAGAAGGTGAAGGGTTTATGCGGTTGAATGTAGCCTGTCCGCGTGCTACGCTGGAGAAGGCTTTGAGGCAATTGGAACAAGCTGTAACTGATTTGAAATGAACTTTTTCCGGGAAAAGTTGGCTTCTTATACGTAAAATTCTATCTTTGTAAAAAGAGGACTAAAGGAAAAGAATATGAAAAGTCATGCAAATAGAGTATTAGACTCCATTAAGCGGTCATTAGCCGAACATTTGCCAAAAGAAGGGAGGGCATTATTGTTTGGTTCCCAGGCGCGGGGTGACGCACAAGTTGATTCAGATTGGGACATATTAATCCTGTTGAATAAGGAAAAATTAGAACCGTCTGATTATGATGAAGTGAGCTTTCCTTTAACGATGCTTGGATGGGACCTTGGAGAAAGGATAAATCCGATTATGTATACAATGAAAGAATGGGCTGCGAGTTGTATCACTCCTTTTTATAAAAATGTAGAACAGGAAGGAATAGAATTAACATGAAACTGACAGATGAAGAACGTAACTCGCTTGTAGTGTTGCAAATGGAAAAAGCTAAAACATTTCTGAAACAAGCTGATGAGATGTATGAAATGAAATATTGGGATATTGCTTCCAATAGATATTATTATGCCTGCTTCCATGCTGTTCAGGCTTTATTGATAAATAGTGGGTTATCGTGTAAAACGCATGATGGATTAATAGCATGCTTTGGTCTGAATTATGTGAAGACGGGTAAGGTGAGTACGCGTTTGGGGGGGATGAAATAGCTACCATAAAGGCTCCGGCAAGAGAACTTATTGATACAATAGAAGTCTTATTGACGGAGGTGTAACTGTATCCTAGTTATTAACTCTGCTCAATTTATAACGATTATGCGAATATTCTTCCTAATATTCCTGCTTGCCTATGTCGGTGGCAATGTTTATATCTTTATCCGTACATTACAGATGCTTTCCGGCTTCTCGCTGGCTATGAAGATTCTGTTGTCTGCCATCTATTGGCTGGTAGCTTTCTCGTTGGTGATAGCTATGCTGACCCGTCATATAGATATGCCTGTCATCCTGTCGAAATCCATGTTTCACATCGGTTCGGTATGGCTGGTATTTACACTGTACATGATTTTTGCTTTGTTGATAGCGGATGTGACGAAAATATTTGTGCCGTCACTGAATCACGGTTTCTATTATGCGTTGGGAGCGACTTGCTGTCTGCTTCTGTACGGTTATTATAATTACCGTCATCCGCAGGTCAACAAGATTGATGTCTCCCTTGATAAGCCGATAGAAGGTAACGGAATCAATATCGTAGCCGTGAGCGACGTCCATTTAGGGTATGGTACGGGAAAAGCCATGCTGAAAAAATATGTAGATATGATAAATGCGCAGCATCCCGACCTTATACTTATCGGTGGAGATTTGATAGATAATAGTCTTACCCCATTATATAAGGAGAATATGGTGGAAGAGCTGGCACGGCTGAAAGCTCCCTTGGGCATTTATATGGTTCCGGGAAATCATGAATACATCAGCGGTATTGATGAAAGCGTCCGCTTCTTGAAAGATACTCCCATACAACTATTGCGTGATTCCGTAGTAACATTGCCTAACGGTGTGCAGATCATCGGACGTGACGACCGTTCCAACCGTTCCCGTCATTCCCTGCCTACTTTATTAAAGCAAGCGGATCGTAGTAAACCCATCATTCTTTTAGATCATCAACCCTACAACCTGGCTAAAACAGATTCTTTGGGAATAGACTTGCAATTCAGCGGACATACGCATCATGGACAGATATGGCCTATAAGTTGGGTAACAGACAGGATATATGAACAGAGTCACGGCTATCGCAAGTGGACCCAATCACATATCTATGTTTCCAGCGGATTATCTCTTTGGGGGCCTCCTTTCAGAATAGGAACAAACAGCGATATGGCGGTATTTCGTCTGAATCAGATGGCGAAATAGTGAGAATATAATAAAAAGCGTTCTTGGGTGTGTTGAGAATTGAAAAGAATCGAGTATATTTGCATATAATCAATAGATTAAGAAGTTATGAGACGAACAGAAGTGATCGAACAAATCAAGGACATTATCCGTCATGTTGCTCCTACTGCTAAGACCATATTATATGGTTCTCAAGCGAGGAATGAGGCACGCAGTGACAGTGATATTGATTTGCTCATCTTGCTTGATGGAGAGAAAATAACTTTGAAAGAGGAAGAGGCGATTACTTTACCCCTTTACGAACTTGAACTGAAAACCGGTATATCTATCAGTCCGATGGTTATGCTGAAAAAACTTTGGGAAAACCGTCCGTTCAAAACACCTTTTTATATTAATGTCACTAATGAAGGAATCGTATTATGAAAGATATTTTAGACGAAGAGAGCCGGAAAGCATTGATCGCCTACAGAATGCAACGTGCTTATGATACAATGAAGGAAGCGGAGGTGATGATTCGGGAAACTTTCTATAATGCTGCTATTAACCGAATGTATTACGCATGCTATTATGCGACGGTAGCATTATTGCTAAAGAATAATATTCAAACGCAAACTCACAATGGGGTTAAAACGATGTTAGGACTGCACTTTGTATCTACCGGAAAGCTTCCTCTAAGAATAGGTAAAACATTTACTACGCTTTTTGAGAAAAGACATAGTGGAGATTATGATGATTTTATGTTTTGTGATAAGGAGATGGTTGACGAGTTGTTTCCACAAGCTGAATTGTTCATCAAATCTGTTGATGAATTACTAAAAGAATAAATTAGACTATTCAGACTCTGTAACTCTTTTCTCTTCTTAACTTGTTATATGTTTATCGATCTGATTATTGAAACGGAACAAACAGCGATATGGCGGTATTTCGTCTGAATCAGATGGCGAAATAGTACACACCAAAGTATCAATATCAGAAATTATAACTATATTTGTGGCGTATCTCCGCAAAGGAGCTACGCTTTTTTATTTTGGAGATAGCGTTTTTATTATCTGCTGTGAAAATCTGGTAAATTTTTGTGCTTGCAGATAATAAGTAACCGGTCTCCACGTCTCTGTTGTATATAAATTTGTTATATACCTCATGGGCGTGGAGCTATTACTTATTATTCGAGCACGGGCTTACCAGAGCCTTCACAGGGTAATGTAGTAATAGTTTCCGCGCCTTTTTTTTCTTTGGGGCATACGGGAACACACAAATGAAAAAACAGAAAATTATGGATGATCCTACTTGTTCCTACCCCTGCCTGATGAAGCTTGATTTACAGGACTCCACCGACAAACTTGCCTTTCTTAAAGACAATTGGCCTAGCTTTGGACAAATTGAAAGCATTGATAAACTATCAAAACATGAACTTAAATGTACTCTCTGCTTCCTTGATGTCCTCATTGATGAGTTCGTAGATGATGAATATGTTTGTTCAAGTCGTGTTATGACTCGTTTGGTGTTGACACGCATATATGTTCAGAATACTATGGAAATCACGGCATTAAAAGAATTACGATTGGAACTAGAGAAGTCGGATGGTTGAGAATAGGTTGATTCTGGATTTTCTCCACAGTGATTTAATAGCAGTTTTGCTCTCATGCTCTAACAATTCGCTTGTATCCCTTTATTCATCGTGGTTTTGGCTATGATAGCAGGCGTGGTGGCAAGTATGAGAGCAAGCGGTTGCTCTCACTTTGTCAAATCGTGTTAGTAAGTGTTTGTTCAATGCTATCTTTTGATTTGTAGGATGTTAATGGTTGATTTGTCAACTATTAACGATTGACATCTCAGGTATTAATAATTGAGAAATCAGGTATTAATACCTGATAAATGATGTATTATTGAGCAATAGATGATTTAGTGCTACTTGAAAGAACAGGTGAATCGGAACAGTTGATACGGTTAAGTCAATCAGATCGTGTGGTCAAGTAATCCCAATCGACAGTAGTTTCAGATAGTTTCAAGCGTCTGAAACTTTTGTTTCAAGGCTTTGAACTAATGGTTTCAATGCTTGAAACTAGAGTTCCAAGCGCTTGAAACTATCTGAAACAACCGTGATTTTGAATTGGAAATTGCAGTTTGCACGAGAAGAATTAGGATGGAATTGACAACATAGACACAAGACAGGTATGAGAGCAAACGTTTGCTCTCATACCTGCTACCACACTTGCTCTCATACCTGAAACAACGATGAATAAAGGGATGCAGACAAATTGTTAGAGCATGAGAGCAAAAACGCATTCAAATTACGTGGAGAGATATGCAGAACCAATAAAAAGCAAATTAAAACGAAAGAAGGCTATTTATGGTAACTTTTTGCATAACATATTGGTTAACTTTGCACTCAATAATAAAAAACTTATGAGCATCAATTCTGAAACAAAATATTGCCAGACTTGCGGAATACCTTTGGATATTGATTATACCAATCTGAAGGCAGACCAAAATGAGGAATATTGTGATTACTGTCTGAAAAATGGAGTTAAACTGTATGACTTCTCAATGGATTATCTTATCTACCTTTGGGGACTTTTTCCCGAAGAATACTATAAAGAAGTCGGCATACGCCATACTTCGTCGGAGTTGAGAGAAATTATGTCCAGACGGTTACCTGAAATTAAAAGATGGAAGCAAAAAATTAATACCGCTCACATACAATATGAATTGGTGATCAGAGTTCAAGAATATATCAATTGTCATTTATTTGATGACCTTGATTCTGAAAAGTTATCCCAAATTGTATGCATTTCCAAGTATCATTTCCGCCGACTTTTTAAAGCAGTTTGCGGTGATAGCCTTGGGAATTACATCCAACGATTAAGATTGGAGTACATTGCTTTTAAGTTAATATCCACCAATGTAAGTGTCTCCGAAATTCTTAGTCAAATCAATTATCAGAATAAACATACGCTTTCAAGGGCATTCAAAAACTATTTTAATTGCTCTATACCTGAATTTCGTAAAAGACATTCAAATGCCTGTTCTGAAGGCAAGAATCCAATACAGATTGAACCAAGTATTGAAAGAGTGCCTCATACACGGATTGCATATTTAAAATTAGAGAGAACACATCATGTCAGCCATAGTTTTTCTGTTTTATGGAAACAGGTGCTACAATTTTCTGAAAGCTATGGATTATTATCAAAAGGATGTAAATATGTAAGCATGACTCTTGATTATCCTTTTATCACGCTTGAAGAACAAAGTCGTTTTATGGTTGGAGTAACATTACCACAATCATTTAAAATTCCGAAGGGGTTCGGTGTTTATGAAGTTCCTGCGGGTGAATATGCTATATTCCGTTTTAAAGGACTATATCATGAACTGAATAGGGTATATCGTTATATTTATCTTGACTGGCTACCTGCAAATGATTATAGCTTGCGAGAACCATTTACTTTTGAGACTTATATCAATACACCCGAAAAAACTCCGGTTTCGGAACTAATCACAGATATTTATATCCCTGTCAAAAAGAAAGAAATATGAATAAAGAAGTAGAGAATGAATTGAAAAAGTTAAGGGTAGATTTTGTTCATTTCGTCGATATATCCAAGTTGACCAATAAGCAGAATAGAGGTTTGCCATGTGCTATATTAATAGGAATCGCAATAAATCCGAAGTTTGTAAAAGATGTATTTAATAATCCGGATTATAGACCTGTTCTTGAAGATGAGTATGTAAAAACTGAAAATAGAGTGGGAGAAGTAACAGACGAGTTAGCTGAATTTCTTGTCAGCAAAGGGTATAAAGCTCTTTCACAATCTGATGCGGGACTTTTGGCAGAAGGAGTGTTTAATTTTGAAACGAAGGAGTCGGTTTTACCTCACAAAACAGTAGCGCAACTTAGTGGATTAGGATGGATTGGGAAAAACAATCTGTTTATTACTCCTAAATATGGTGCAGCGCAATGTCTTGGTACCGTTTTAACTGATGCACCGTTAGAAACTGTACCGTATGCCTCTATTTCCCCGAAGTGTGGTAATTGTAACATGTGTAGGGATATATGCGAAAGAAATGTATTGAAAGGAACCACCTGGAATATAACAATTTCAAGAGATGATATAATTGATGTATATGGATGCAGTACCTGTTTGAAATGTCTTGTGCATTGTCCTTGGACGCAGAAATACGTAAACTTTAAAAGCAGGCTTTTACAGCCATAGAAGAACTAGCCTGACTATTTCATTTATAGATTAAAATAACAGGTATAGATTAAAATAACAGGCTGAAAAGAGGCTGACTAAAAAGTCGGTTCTATCTCTATTCTCCTCCTTCGGGAAGCTACCCTTTATACACAAGTATATATTATTTTTTTTATCTTTGCTTGATGTT
>ENA-OZHU01000847-OZHU01000847.1-human-gut-metagenome-genome-assembly--contig:-NODE-847-length-18142-cov-9.738984_pt1 | contig 18142 bp, 13 predicted proteins | sample MGYA00244054_ERZ653700 | MGnify/ENA primary metagenome ERZ653700 (study PRJEB26926, sample SAMN06165279) | human gut metagenome | biome: ENVO:00009003; feature: ENVO:2100002; material: ENVO:00002003...
GATCTACACCTATTAAGTCGTCGGCAGCGTCAGATGTGTATAAGAGACAGTTCTCGCACATGTAGATGCGGGAAAGACAACCCTGTCTGAGGCCATGCTTTACAGCACCGGGCAGATTCGCTCACTCGGGCGCGTGGACCATCAGGACGCGTATCTGGACAACGATGCGCAGGAGCGTGAGCGTGGAATAACCATTTTTTCAAAGCAGGCAAGGCTTGATATTTCGCGTGGCACAAATGCGGCAGATACAGCTCGTACAGCAGATGTAGCACGTACGGCAGATACAGCTCGTACATGGCATGTAGTCATGCTTGATACACCGGGGCATGTGGATTTTTCAGCAGAGATGGAGCGTACCCTTCAGGTGCTCGACTATGCAATACTTGTAATCAGCGCAACTGATGGAGTGCAGGGGCACACGCGCACACTGTGGAGACTTTTAAAGCACTATAATGTGCCGACATTTATTTTTGTAAACAAGATGGATATGCAGGGCACGGATGCGGAGAAAGTGCAGGCAGAGCTAAAGAGCGAGCTGAGTGATGGCTGCGTGGATTTTTCTTCACAGGATTTATTTGATGAGCTTGCCATGTGCAGCGAGCCTCTTTTAGATGAATTTATGGAATCGGGAGAGCTTGCGGATGCACATATTGCGCAGGCGGTGGCTCAAAGGGAGGTGTTTCCCTGCTTTTACGGCTCGGCACTTAAGCTCGACAGGGTGGATACGCTGATTCAGGGGCTTTCGAGGTTTATGTGTGAAAGAAATTACCCTGACGAATTTTCTGCCCGCGTATACAAGATAGGCAGGGATGACAGAGGCAGCAGGCTGACATTTTTAAAGGTTACAGGAGGCTGTCTTAGAGTCAGGGACAAAATAGAGTACAAAGCGCATGGCGGTGACGAGGAGAAAGGTCTTCTGATTGAGAAAATCGACCAGATAAGAAAGTATTCCGGTGAAAAATATGAGATAGCTGATGTGGCAGAGGCTGGCGAGATAGTTGCTGTCACAGGTCTTAGCTCGACATTTCCGGGGCAGGGGCTCGGGTTTGAGCAGCAGTCCAATATGCCAATCCTTGAACCGGTACTAAACTATAGGATGATTCTGCCGGATGATGTAAATCCGGCGGCATTTATGGAAAAGTTAAAGCAGCTTGAGGAGGAAGACCCACAGCTTTACATAGTGTGGGTGGAGGAGTTTAAGGAAATCCATGTGCAGCTCATGGGACAGGTGCAGATGGAGGTGCTTGTGCGCCTCATAAAGGACAGGTTTGGTGTTGTTGTCACGTTCGGACCGGGAAGTATTGTATATAAGGAAACGATAGCAAGGGCTGTCGAGGGAGTAGGACATTTTGAGCCGTTGCGCCACTATGCAGAGGTGCATCTGCTTTTGTCGCCGGCGGAGCGTGGCAGCGGAATCACAGTTACATCCACTTGCAGTGAGGATGTGCTTGACAAAAACTGGCAGCGCCTCATAGCCACACACGTTGAGGAAAAGGAGCACAGGGGTGTGCTCACAGGCTCAGCGCTTACCGATGTGAAGGTCACTATTCTTACAGGAAGAGCACATGTAAAGCACACGGAGGGAGGCGATTTCCGCCAGGCTACATACAGAGCAATCCGCCAGGGGCTTAAATCCACAGAGAGCGTGCTGCTGGAGCCATACTACAGCTTTATCCTACAGGTGCCGATGGAGTATGTCGGCCGTGCAATGACAGATCTGGAGCAGAGATTTGCAAGAGCCGGGAGCCCGCAGTTTGCCACAACCGCTGCGAGGGAGATGGCAACAATTACAGGAAAGGCACCGGTTGCGACAATGCAGGATTATGTGAGTCTGGTGCATGCGTATACAAAGGGGCTCGGGCACCTGACACTGGAGCTGTGGGGCTATGATGAGTGTCACAATCCTGCGGAGGTGATTGCGCAGATGCACTATGACAGCGAGGAGGATTTCCGCAATCCGACAGGCTCGGTATTTTGTGCGCACGGCTCAGGCTACGTGGTGCCGTGGGATGAGGTCCCGGAGCATATGCACCTGCCGTATGTCTACCACGGAGATGAGTCTGAGGAGGCACTTGCAGCGAGTGCCCGCACGCAGAATGCATTTTCAGCGGAAGATGCGCAGGCGCTTGCCGGAAACCGCCGCAGGACGAGCTTTGAGAAAGCTGTTTCAGGTATGTCATCGGTGGAACTTGATGCGCAGCTTGCAGATGTTTATGCCAGGGAGTTTGGCATGGGCAAAAACGATATCGCAGAGGATCAGAGGCGCAAATGGTCAGGCAAAAAGAAAAATGAGTATGAAGGCCTAAGTGGTAAACCGCGCACCGTAAAGCATGATAAGCACGGCAATCCGATTTATCCGAAGAAATCTCCGGGGGAAGAGTACCTGATAGTTGATGGATATAATATAATATTTGCATGGGAGGATTTAAAGGAGCTTTCACGCATAAACATTGATTCGGCGAGAGATGCGCTGAAGGATGTTTTATCGGATTACCAGGGCTATAAGGGCTGTCATCTGCTGCTGGTGTTTGATGCGTACAAGGTGAAGGGCAATGCCGGAAAGCGCGAGACCTTCCACAATATAGAGGTCGTGTATACAAAGCAGGATGAGACAGCCGATGCATTTATCGAAAAGACTGTGTTTGGCATACGTGACAGGTACAGGGTAACAGTGGCAACCTCTGACGGACTGGAGCAGCAGACGGTCATGAGCCTTGGGGCACTGCGAATGTCAGCCCGCGAGCTTAAGGAGCATATTGAGATGACGAAGCGTGCCGGGATGGAGGCATTCATATCACGATAAACGGTCATGAATGGTAACAATATGTGTATAAAGAGATGTTTATAAAGACATTTGTATGTCATAAGCAGAGATATTATAATAGTAAACATGCAAGAACATCAGAGATAAGGAGACAAGAAAATGGTAGTAAACGAAAGCATGTACCAGCTCGGAAGCGTGCGCTCAGCAATCAGGGAGCTTTTCGAGTATGGTAAAAAAAGAGCAGCAATTGTAGGTAAGGAAAATGTATATGATTTCTCAATAGGAAACCCGAGCATACCGGCTCCGCAGATAGTAAACGACACAATAAAGGAGCTTGTGACAGATTATGATTCTGTTGCGCTGCACGGCTACACCTCAGCACAGGGAGACGTGGAAACGAGAGCGGCAATAGCTGAGTTTTTGAACAACACACATGGCACACATTTTAATGCAGACAACCTTTACATGACAATGGGAGCAGCGGCATCGCTGTCAATCTGCTTTCGTGCGTTGACAAGCGACGCATATGATGAGTTTATTACCATAGCGCCATATTTCCCGGAGTACAAGGTATTTGTGAATGCAGCAGGAGCAAGGCTTGTAGAGGTGCCTGCAGACACAGAGCATTTTCAGATAGATTTTGAGGCTCTTGAGGAGAGAATCAATGCGCACACCAGAGGTGTCATAATCAATTCACCAAACAACCCATCCGGCACAGTCTATTCTGAGGAGACCATCAAAAAGCTCTCAGACCTCCTTGAGAAAAAGTCTAAGGAGATAGGAAGACCGATATTCATTATCGCAGATGAGCCGTACAGGGAGATAGTTTACGACGGAATCAAGGTACCGTTTGTGACCAAATATTACGACAACACACTGGTATGCTACTCATACAGCAAGTCACTTTCGCTGCCGGGAGAGAGAATAGGATACGTCCTCGTGCCTGATGAGGTGTACGATAAGGCTGAGCTGTATGCAGCAGTCTGTGGTGCGGGAAGAGCACTCGGTTACGTGTGTGCACCAAGCCTGTTCCAGAAGATGATAGTAAAATGCCAGGGGGCAACCGGTGATATCAATGCCTACAAAGAAAACAGAGACCTTCTGTACGAGGGACTCACAAGGATAGGCTATCACTGCTTCAAGCCGGATGGAGCCTTTTATATGTTTGTAAAGGCACTCGAGGATGACAGCAATGCATTCTGCGAGAAGGCAAAGGAGGAGGATGTGCTCATAGTAGCAGCAGACGGCTTCGGCTGTCCGGGCTGGGTGAGAATATCATACTGTGTGGACAGGGAAATGATAAAGCACTCTATGCCTGCGTTTGAAAAGATATACAACAAGTATAGTAAATAATAGTTACAAAAAAATAATCCAAAAAAGCGCCGAAAATTGTCTAAAAAATATGTAATTTTCGGCGCTTTTATTATGCAGTTTTCACAAAGTTGTCTCCGTGTGACCGTTGTGTGACCATTGTTTTGTATAATGGAATGAAGAGTGGGAATATAAATAAAATCGTAACGGAATAGTTACAAAAAACACTATAGAAAAGGAGATATGAGAGTGTTTAATAAAAAACTTAACAGGTTACTAGCAATCATGCTAGCTTCTGTAATGGGTGCGACATCGCTTCCGGCAACACAGGTAAGTGCTGATACACCCTCTTCAGAGTATGATATATCTAACGACGCAGCTTCGGATGATATATCTGACAGTAAAATTCCAGATGAACAGGATTCGGATAATAATGCCACCGAGGAAAAACAGCCACAGCAGCTGACGGTAGAGTATACACCGGCGGATGATATTTATGTGGGGAACAAAGTTGTTCCGGTGGTAAAATCCGACAGGGCGGATGCAGCCGTTGACAATTTAAAATACACTGTTGTAGAAGGCAAAAATCTGATTGAAAAGGATACAGACTTTGCATCAAACGGTATATGGACAGCAAAGGATACTGGAACTGTAAGGATAAAGGTGACAAAAGCAGAAGATGACAAATATAAGTCAGCAGAGGCAGAATATACTGTTACCATCAAAGAATATGATTACAGCAGTATGAATAACAGCCTGACAGGGACAATGCTGCAGGGTACACAGTTTTATGTAGAAGCACCTACATTATCGCTGGCAAGTGACAATCAGGCGGTATATGTGGTTAGAAAAGGTGATGAATGGATTGAAGCTGATAAATATCAGCTTATGCCACAGCAGGGTGATAACAGACAGACTCTTGTAATAGCACGTAAGGACAAGGAAAGCGGAGCTATCACAGATATTGGAAGTCTGCGGCTCGACTACAAATATGATACACAGCCTCCAAAGATAACATTGAATCCAAAGGAGGATGATAAACCTGCTTTCACAAAGGATGCTGTGGATTATTATGGAAATGTCAGAAAAGTAGACATGAATATCCACGATGTCTCTTTGGATGATGGTTCCACACATCTTTGGGTAAAGGTTGATGACCGGGAAGAATTCGATGTATTTGATGTCGATAATGCCCAGAAGCTGATTGATGCAGGAATAGAGTATAGTGAGTGGATCGTGACAGGGGCTGATTATAGCAGCTGCATCACATTTGGTACAAAAGCGGATGAGGAACACAAATATCAGATAATCGGAATGTATGCGAAGGATCAGGCGGAGCATGAGTGTAATGATACAAGCTCAATAGAGCAGCCGTTTTATGTGGATAGAAAAGCGCCTTCAGGTACTATTGGATATGATGCTGATTTAATAGACGAGCAGAATATGGTCAGTCAGCAGGCATCAAATGTATATGGACAGCTGGAGGATATCAGCGGAATAAAGCAGGCATTCTACTATGTGAATAAATCAGATGAAAGTGGCAGTATTTTAAATGATGAGCAGGTAAAAGCGCTTGATGATTCAGCATGGAAGCCGTTAGAGCTTATTGAGGATACATATGATGCACGATATAAGTACAAGATTAATACATCTGATCTGAAGGATACTTCATATAACGTATATGTAAAGGCTCAGGACAATTGTAATGGCGAGACAGCATTTTTCTCCACATCGAAGCTGGTTGTTGATACCCTGCCACCGGAGCTTACAGTGTCCCAGGATACCATGACAGCAGCCGATGAAAAAGGCTGGCATAAGGATGATATAAGCTATATCGTTAAGGCTGATGACAGCTTATCAGGAATTAAGAGTGTTGAATACACTGTATTTGATGGGAAAAGGAAAATTGTATCAGGACAGACTGTTGAGCTTGACGCAAGCGGGGAAGGAAGGATAACCATTCCGGCAACAGAGCAGTTTAACGGAATTGATCTGATGCTTTCAGTAAAGGCAACTGATTATGCCGGTCTTAAGACAGAGGTTAAAGGTGACAGCTTCAAGTTCAGCATGGACAGTCAGTCACCTGATGTCAGTATAGAGCCGGAAGCGGGCAAAAACAGAAAATATTTCAATGACGATGTCCGTATAAAAACAAGTGTAGCTGACAGCATTTCAGGTGTTGTATCAGCAAAATACCAGATAGTGACAGATGATCAGTCAGTATCGGATGATGAAGGTGCATGGAATGAGATTGATGAATCAGGAATCATAAATGTATCGGCTGAGGCTTATCTGGATAAAAAGGTAGATGTATATGTTAAAGCTGTTGATGAGGCAGGAAACGTGACTGTAGTGGATTTGACAGCAAGCGGCAGCCAGCCATTTTATATTCACAAGACAGCGCCTGCAATAACAGTGACATATGGTACACCTGAGCAGCCGGATCCACAGTGCATCAGCAGTGTAAAAGGCACTGAGTATTACAGGGAAAACAGGATTGCAACCATTTCGGTAAAAGAGAATGAGCTTTTCTTTGACCCAGATGAAACAAAAATCAATGTAAAGGTTGATGGAAATGAACAGACACAGTCAGATGCATGGTCTGAAAAGTCGTACTGGGTAAAGACAGGCGAGGGAGCAGAAGCTGTTTACAGTAAGCAGCTCGTATTCAATGCAGGACACAAGTATGAGCTGAGTGTCAGTGCAAAAGATTTGTGTGGTAATTCAGATAATGGATTTGAGATAGAAGGAGACAAATCAGCAGAGTTTGTAATTGACGTACAGTCGCCGACAGGAAATATCAGGTTTGACGGACTTTCAACAGGCATGGATACCGTGTGGGATTTATTGCTGCCAAAAGACAAATATGAGATTTCAAGATTTGCTGCCAAGAAGGTCAATATTGCCGGACAGCTTGGAGATGAGCATGGCGGCATCAAGTCAGCAGAGTATTTCGTTTCAGCAGAGGATGCAATAATTGACGTAGACAGTATTCAGGAGGCTGACTGGAAGACACTTGACAGCCTTAATGAGGATGGCACCTTCAGTGAACCGATAGAATGCGAGAACAAAAACTGCGTGGTATATGTCAGGGTTACAGATTTAAGCGGTAATGTTTCATATATCAGCACAAATGGATTGGTAGTTGATACATGCGCACCGGCAATATCAGTCATCACACCTGAGACAGCATCAGGAGTGTACAGTGCAGATGTGCCGGTAAGTATAGAGGTATCAGATGAGAATGCCACAGGAGTTGCATCAGGAATAAAGAGCGTAAACTATACGGTAACAAATATGGGACAGACGACACAGGATGGAACATTATATAGCTATGATAAGACAGCAGCGGGCTTAAAAGATCTGGAAAATCATGTAACAGAGCAATTTGACATAAGCGCGGCTTCAAACAACAGTAATGAAGTGCGTATAGATGTTACCGCAACAGACAATGCAGGAACGGCATACACAGTAACAAAATACATAAAAATAGATACAACAGCACCAACAGTGCAGGTAAGCTATGACAATAACAGTGCAGATACATCATTTGGAGACACAGCATACTTCAAAGCACCGCGAACAGCAACCGTAAAAGTAACAGAGCGTAACTTTGATGCATCAAAGGTAGCAGCGGAAATAAAAGCCGCAGCAGGTAAGGCACCTGCTCTTTCAAACTGGAGCACAGAAGGTGGAAGCGGTAACGGTGATGATACAGTACATGTTGCCACAATATATTACGGACATGATGACGATTACACATTTGGAATCGGAGTAAAAGACATTGCGGGAAATGCCGCAGCAGGAGTGGATTATGCAAATTCGCTTGCACCGACAAAATTTACAATTGATACGACAGCACCTGTTATTTCGGTAGCATATGATAACAACAGTGCATCAAACGGAAACTATTATAATAACAAGAGAACAGCAACTGTGACAATCACAGAGCACAATTTTGATACAAGCAGAATAGCACTGAGCATGACTGCGCAGGATGCAGGAAAATCAGTAGCAGCACCGGCATTTGGAAGCTGGTCAGATAATGGTGATATACATACGGCAACATTAAGCTTTGATGCGGATGCCACATATACATGGTCACTTGCATATACAGACAAAGCCGGCAATAAGGCAAAAGACCTTGCAAAGCAGGAGTTCTGCATAGATACGACAAAGCCTGTTGTAACAATCAACGGAGTAACCCCGGGCTCAGTAAACAATAATTCAGGAAATATGTCATTTGTAATAGAGTGCACAGATACTAATCTTGAATACTTTTCACCGGTGCTTACAGTTGAGGTATATGAAAATAGCAGATTCGTAAGAAAAACGATTACCGGAAATGTGATATCAATTTCAAACGGACAACGTGTAGAGTTTAGAAATCTCAATGAGGATGGAGTGTATTCACTGACATGCCATGCACAGGATAAGGCCGGAAATTCTTATGAAACAGTCAATATTATAGATGCAGGCGGAAAGCAGGTGACAGAGACTGCAGGGCAGGGAGAAAAATTGATGGATTTCTCCATAAACAAAGGCGGTTCAATCTTCTCGCTGGATGACAATACGATGAAGCTTGTAAAGGATTACTATGTGCAGAAGGTATACCATGATGTGGTAGTCAGAGAGATAAATCCGGATGAAGTTACCAGCTGTACTGTCAAAGTAAATGGAAAAGCACTTAAGCAGGGAACAGACTTCAGTGTGAATAATGTAAGTGAAAGCGATGGCTGGCATAAGTACGAATATGTGATATCAAATGCGGTATTTGAAAAAGAGGGTCAGTACAATATCGTTGTGGAGACAAAGGACAAAGCAGATTCAGTTGCCTACAGTGATGTGAAGAGTGTAAATATTGAATTTATTGTGGACAAGACAGCACCTACATATACATTGACAGGTGTAGATAAAAACAATGAAAACTATATTGGCTCAAAGAATGCAGTATTGATGCCGAAGGATGATGGCGGAAAGCTTGGACGTGTAAAGATTACTGTAGTGGGCTCGGATGACAAAGAAAAAAAGGTTATCAAGGAAATGTCGGGAGACGATATGCTTGACTATCTGGACAAGCATGACGGAAAGATAGAGTTTGAAGTACCTAAGGAGGTGCTCTCTGCAAAAGACGGTGATTCAAGGCTTATGGTAGAGTGTGCAGACTGTTCTGTTGACGAAGGTGGAAAGACCAATAAAGTGAAAAAAATATATGGTAAGGATACAGAAGCAGATACAGAGATTGTCGAAGATGATGTACCTATGGAATCAAATTCGTCAGATGTCAAATCAGTAGAAACAAACAATGATAAGGCAGTATATATAATTGGAGCAATATTATTATTTGTACTTATAATTGCGATATTGATAATCGTTTATTATATGAGAAAAAAGATGAAAGAAAAGAAAGACAATGATGAGCAATAAGATAATTATCTATGTATTTACATCACTATGTGGTGGTGTGGGAAAAACAACAATGTCTGTGGCATGCGCGAAAGCGCATGCCCTTCAAGGCAGACTTGGCAACGAAGATTTTGAATTCTGGGAGGAGTGTGTATGAGATTTGAAATAGCAGCTGACACGGACAGAGGAATCGTAAAAGAAACTAATCAGGATAGTCTGCTGGTAAAGTGCTTCTCAACATGCAAAGGAGACATGGCATTTGCAGTATTATGTGACGGCATGGGCGGCTTATCGAAGGGTGAGCTGGCCAGTGCCACTGTAGTCAGAGCATTTGACAGATGGAGTGACGAGCAGCTGCCTGAGCTTTGCAAATCGTCGAACCCGGATATTGACAGTCTGATTCTGGAAAGACAGTGGGATGAAGTAATACAGCAGCAGAACGAAAAAATAAAAGCATATGGCAAAGCACATGCAGTAAACATGGGAACAACAGTGGTAGCGCTGCTTGTCACGCAAAAAGCCTACTACATTATAAACGTGGGCGATTCCAGAATATATAGCCTTTCAGACCATATAGAAAGGCTTACGACAGACCAGACATATGTACAGCGGGAAATTATGAATGGAAATATGACACAGGAGCAGGCTATGAAAGACCCGCGAAGGAATGTACTGCTGCAGTGTGTCGGGGCATCAGCAGAGGTAAAGCCAGAGTACAGGACCGGGGCAATGAAAAATGGAATGTCACTTCTGCTTTGTTCAGATGGCTTCAGGCATGAGGTATCAGAACAGGAAATCTATGAGATGCTGAAACCGGCAGCAGCTGTAGATGGGCAGAATATGCACGACAGACTGGAGCAGCTCATCAGACTCAGCATGCAAAGAGGAGAGCGCGATAATATAACAGCAGCGCTCATAAAGGCACAGTAGGAGGAACAGATGCTTGAAATAGGCTCTTTAATTGACGGAAAATACAAGATACTAAACGAAGTTGGACACGGCGGAATGAGCGTTGTGTACCTGGCTATGAATGAAAGGGCAAACAAACAGTGGGCAATAAAAGAGGTCAGAAAGGATGGAGTAAAGGATTTTGAGGTGGTAAAGCAAAGTCTTGTTGCGGAGACCAATATGCTCAAAAAACTGAGCCATCCCAGTCTTCCTGATATTGTCGATGTCATAGATGAGGATGACAGATTCCTTATCGTAATGGATTATATAGAGGGAAATTCTCTCAAGACAGCATTGCAGGAGTACGGAGCCCAGTCGCAGAAAAATGTGATAAAGTGGGCCAAACAGCTATGCGATGTTCTTGGGTATCTGCACTCACAGAACCCGCCAATCATATATCGTGATATGAAGCCGGCAAACATAATGCTAAAGCCTGATGGAAATGTGGTGCTTATAGATTTTGGAACAGCAAGGGAATATAAGGAAAATAACATAGAGGATACGACATGTCTTGGCACGATGGGATATGCTGCACCGGAACAGTTTGGTGGAATGGGGCAGACAGACGCGAGAACAGATATATATTGTCTGGGAGCCACAATGTATCATCTTGTTACTGGAATGAATCCCTGTGAGCCACCTTACGAAATAAGGCCGATCAGAGAAATTGACCCAACATTGTCAGGTGGTCTTGAACGTATTATTACAAAGTGTACACAGCCGGATCCAAACAACAGATATCAGAGCGCAGCTGAGCTGATGTATGACCTTGAGCACTATACAGAGATTGATGACATGTATAGGAAGAATCTAAAGAGAAAGCTTGCGGTATTTATCACCACATCAGCTTTGACGCTGCTGCTTGGAACAAGTACAGTATTAAGCTATTGTGCGGCAGAACACAAAAAAAATGAAAACTATAATAGCATATTAAAAGAAGCGGATACCTATGACAATTATGACAATGGATATTACACGGCTATAGTCACCGACCCGACAAGGACGGAGGCATATCTTAAGCTGAATGACAAACTGACAGACGATTTTGTGCTGGACAGGGATGAGGCGCAGATATTGAACAGGCTGATGGTAGGTATAGATTGCAAGGACCACAATGGCCGGGTGCATACATATGATGTTATGGCAAAGCTGAAAGAAAAAAATCCAAAGGGATATGAGGATGTATGCTATAAGATTGGTGAAAGCTTTTTATTCTACTACGAAATCAATGTGGAAAAAGACAGATACTCCAGTGCGGCGCAGTGGTTCAAGGAAGCGAAGGAGAATCATCCGGAGGCAGGAATATACTGTGAGATATCAGATTGTCTGACATTGATTAGCCAGTATGATGGAGCAAAGATACAACAGACAGAAAAAACATATGAAGAATACAAAAAGCTATGGAAGCAAATAAATGAGCTATATGCAAAATCAGAGAATTTTGACAGCTTAGACGCAAAGATTCAGGTATGGAATGAGATAGATGATATAGTTGACACAAATATCACATCATTTATAGCAGTGACAGATAAGGATAAAGTTATGGATTTATTACAGACAATAAAGGACAAAACAGAAAAGCTGGATAAATCCATAATGCGCGAGCAAATAACAGGATTGCAGGATAATATAGACAAAACAATTGAGAAGGCACAGAGCGTGAAGGAGGAAAACAAAGATGACTTATAATCAGTACAGGATGATATTTTACATATCCTTCACCGCATTTGCCATAATGCTTATAGCTTCAATAGTCATACTTATAGTGCTTGAAATACCTAAGGTCATAGGTACACTTACCGGAAAATCTGCCCGGAAAGGAATTGCAGCAATTGTACAAAAGCAGACAGCGGGACATATTGACATAACATCGTCCGGTCCGATAGCACCGTCATATAACCTGGCAGGGGAGAATAAGAAAAAGCCGGGATATACACAAAATATAGATGAAACTACTGTGCTGGATGCACCGACAGAAGTATTGCAGGATGAAACCACAGTATTGGAAGATATAACCGAAAAGCTGCAGAAAACCAATATCAGGTTCGAAGTAACAAAGAAAATAGAATTTTTACATACGACAGAATGTATCTCATAAGGAATGGAAAATAGCGAATGTCTAAATTAAAAGTAAGCATAAAAAAATCGACCGTTACTGCCATGATGAAGGCAGGACGAAAGGAAAGAATAAATGAAACCGAACTAAGCCAGCTAGCCAGAATAAAACCATGTGGAATCATGCATGTGACAAAAACAAAAAAAGACAGTGTCATATATACGTGCCCTGCAAATATAAATCTTACCGATAGATTGAAAAAAGCCATAAGCAAATATGATTTCTTTTTCATGATGGAGCAGATAGTAATAATGGTTCAGGATGTATACAATAACGGACTGAACGTAAACAGTGTTCGTTTTAATATGGATGACGTATACATAAACGAGATGACAAAAGAGATGTACTTTATATATTTTCCGATAGTAGGAGGACAGGAAAGTGCAGATATTGTTGGGTTTATAGAAAACATAATTTATACAATGACACCTGTTATCAATGAGGATACGAATTATATATCCAGATTTATGTATTATGTCAGAAGCTTCCATGGCTTCAACGGCAATGCAATAGAAAAATATATCTCACGCGAAGAGCGTGCAGTTGTGAACGTGCTGAAAAACAAAGCAGTGACAATGCAGCAGACAATGCAGCAACAGATAATGCAGCAACAGACAATGCAGCAACAGACAATGCAGCAACAGATAATGCAGCAGGTAATGCAGGGCAGCATGGATGGAACTACAGTGTTGTCAGATGATGGCATATCCGTACAGCAGATACAGCAGATGCAACCGGTGAACTATCATTTTGCAAGTCTTACAAGGCAGGTAACAGGTGAAAAGATAGAGCTTGGCAAACCATCGTTTGTGCTGGGAAAGAATCCGGAAAAGTCAGATTATGCGGTAGCAGACAATACGAATATCAGCAGGGTGCATGCAGTGATAACCATGCGAAACGGACGTTATTATGTAATGGACCAAAATTCTACCAATGGCACATTTATCAATGGAAGGATAATAAAGGCGGGGCAGGAAACAGAGATATTACCGGGAGACTGTCTGATGTTAGCTAATGAGGAATTTATATTTAATGAATAGCTTTAAATATAAAAGGTGAGGAGAATAATACTATTATGGAACTAAAAGAATTAAGTCGCAGAATATCAAGGTACCGGGCAAATGTAGAAAATCTGCAGCTTGAGAAAAACAGGCTGTTTAATGAAATAGATGCTCTGGATCAGGATGCATTGAAAATAAAGGAATATAAATGGCAGGCGCAAAACCGGTTTAAATGCAGAGTTGATAATATAGCCGGCATGGACAGATATAGCAGTCGTAATATAACAAATCTGAAGGGCAGACTTAAGAGTATTAATTCATTAAACGACGGAAAATCGTATGTAGCCAATGCGATGAATGCTATAGATTCAATGCTGAGAGATGTAGAGAATGCAATCAGGAGCAGAAATGACAGGATATATGAAATAAATCAGCAGCTGTGTACATATGAGGACAATATAGAGCAGCTGAGAATAAAAAAAAGAAGAATGGAGAGTAAGTAATGGGACAGTACAATTTAATGTTTGAGCAGGAGGAATTTACAGAACTTGTGCGTTTATACTCAGAACTTGCAAAGATTGCAGATAGACAGATGAACGAATATCAGATGATACTTGATATTATAAACACAAATGTGGTTATAAGCGGTGAATTGCACGATAAGCTGGAAGTGTACGAGGATGCTGTTCATACATATCAGAGTATACTGGGAGAATCCTTCAGGGAAATATCAAAAAAACTTAATGAATTTGTGAGAGATGTAGATGAGGCAGATGGAGATATATATGGTATAGGAACATATGAAGCGTATTAGAAGGAGGGGTGACGCATAATGAAATTTAAGGATTTTACGCAGGAAGCGTACGATGACATACAAAGCTATATGGGAGGAGAAGAACAGTGGGAGGAAATAAACAAAACCTACGGTGTAGTGGAAACCAAAGGTATATTTCAATATGATTATGAATCACAGCTAAGAAACGCGGCAACAGAATATCAGAGACAAAATGAAGAGGCAAGCAATAGTGTAAGAAGGATGTTTGATAATGTAAATGGAGTGGATGATCTATATGCAGCCAGGTTTCGGGACGAATATATGGATTTGGAAAGATTCAGCACTGCAATTAAAGAACTGGCAGCTCTGATTAATGTAAGATCCGTTGAGAATATATATACGATGGATTGCCAGACATTGAAAACAAAAGCTGGTAATATACAGGCAAAAGTGGACTCGAAGATAACAGAGTATTATAAAGAGCGATTCTATTCAGTGGATTCTAATGGAAAGACAGTTATGAACTGGGACGAAATAAACTATGAGATGCGGAAGGAATTTGTACCAGATGCAGAGCTGCAGGCACTTGTATCAGTATTTCCAAAGCTGTCCACAGATGATGAGGAAGAAACCATAGCAAATATAGAGAACATGCTGCGCGCAGGTTATGGAAACGCCAAGGATGATGAGTGGATAGATAATGCAGATCTGGAAGACCCTAAGTATTACAGTGTGAGTGTCACGAATACATTTAAGAGGGCGGTGGATATATATAAGACAAGTATGGATATAATTGACTATTACAGCGAAAAATGTGCATACAGAAACGACGAGATTAGTGATGAAGCGCTTGAAGAGATGAAAGAGCAGTACAGAGTGTCATCCCTGTTTAAAGCAATGGTTGATAGCTACCCGACAATAGGAGTTGCATATAATGGAAAAAACGATGGATTTACAATACATTCCGATAAAGAGAAAAATGTGACCGTATCCGTATGCCTGAAAGAGCTGCCGTTTGATGTAAGCATATGCAAGATTACAGACAGCAATGACAGGGAGATATTGGACAAATATTATAACGTCAAGGTAACAAATGGAACTATTAATGAAAAAGTAGGAAAAGAAAATGAGAAGGTCAATCAGATAGATGCGTATGGAATGGTAGATAATCAGATTGTAAGCCATGTACTTCCACACGGCATGATTGAGAATACAAAGCAGAATCTTGAAAATCAAAAGGAAGAGGAAAAGACTGAATGCAGAGTATTTTTTGATGTAACAAGTAATACTTTAAAAGGTAAGATTATTGATGAAGCTATAGGCCTTTCAGCGGTAATAATAAATGAAACCGTAGGAGATAAGATTAACAAGGCTAACGCAGCAATAAATTATTTGAATGACTTAAATGCGGCATATGATGAAAATAATGAAAATGTACAAAATAATGCAGAAATTGATGAAGCAAAAGACAGACTGACAGAAACAGACTTTACATGTCAGGACATGATAGAAGATGCCAATTATTTCGGCATGGATATGGAGATAACCAGGGTAGGTGACACCTATATCTGTGAGAATATCACGATGGATGTGGAGAAAGTGACGAAGATGGTGGATGCATATAATGCACAGGCAGAGCCAAAAAAGCAGGTAAGTATTGATGACTTGGAGGGCTATGCCAGGGGAGCAGGCGATAAAAATCAGAGAGAGGATGACGAAAGCTATGATATGTTGTGTGATAGAGTTACAGACTATATTAAGTACGTTATAAAAAATTGAGATGACAATAAATAGGCATGAATGCAACGCATACAGAAAGGAAAATTTATTATGAAGAAAGCAATATCAGTTCTTATGATAGCAGCATGTATGTTATGTATGGCGACAGCATGTGAAAAAAAGGATAAAAAGGAAAATGACACATCAGCAGCTCAGGTAACAGAAACAGATTGCACGGCAGCAGAGCGTGTGACCACAGAGCCGGAAGGTGAAATCACGATATCAGAGATGATAGATCAGAGGATTAAAGAGGAAGGAAAGATAACTTTATATAGGATGCGTATTGCCGAATCAAATTCACCTGTAGAAATTACAGAGGATTTAAAAGTTAAGATTATCTCATATGATGGAGATAAACTAACAGGCTATAAGAATCCTGATGATTTCCTTATGGAGACCAGACTTGGTGACATAATACATAATAAAGTGGATTATTCAACATATAATATAGGCACATATGGTGGGAACTGGAAGCGACATCGTTATGTGTCTGGTGGAGACGAAAAGTATGTGGAAGAAGAAGGCTATGTACAGCGCGAAATCACTACAGATGATTCGGGAAATAATGCCCAGCTGGAGACACTGTATTCGTATTCAAAGGGAACTCTTTATAGCAGGGATGCTGGAAGTAAAGAATGGAACCAGACAGAGAAAGAGGACAGTCTAGATATAGTATCATTTGGAACATTTGAGAGGATAAAGCTGGATGGAAAAACATACATGACATTCTGCGTAAGAGATAATCTGGATTTGATAGAGTATTATATAATTCCGGACAATAAATTCACAGAGAACAAGACAGTTGTATATGACACTCCGGGAACAGAGGAAACCACAGTCAATACAGTGGATTACCTCAAAGAATACCAGGCGGTTCCTCAAGAAGAACTGGAGCAGATGATAGTTTTCCCGGGCAGTAAAAAAGCGGAAAGCTCACAGGCTGCAGATTAAATACGGTATGATTGCTTATGCAGTTATATATAAAAATTATTTTAAGGAGGACATGAAAATGGCATCAGGACAGATCAGAATGACACCTGACACAATGAGAGAAAGGGCAGGAGAGTACAGGACAGAAGCAGATAATGTACAGAGCGTAATCGACAAGATGGACAGATTACTTGAAACCCTGCTCACAGAGTGGGAGGGCTCAGCATCAGAGGCATATGCCAACAAGTTTGCAGAGCTCAGACCTTCATTTGTAAAAGGAAAAGAGCTGATCGATGATATCGCTGCGGCACTTGACAAGACTGCAGAGGCAGTAGAGTCAACCGATACACAGATAGCAAATCAGTTCAGCATGTAAAATTCATTCAATGCCGGATTCCACACCACAGGCTGTGGTGTGGAATTGTATTGTATTTGTATTGTGGCTTTATTTCAAGAGCAGCAGAGCTGCTTTTAAAATAAGACCATAATTTTATACATTAACAGGAGGAAAGAAAAGTCATGATAAAAAGCGGAGACAGTAAAGAAATAAGACTTAAGGAATTTAGCTATGCGCTGGAGAGAATGGAGAGTTTAAAATCAGGAAATGAGCTGACTAATAAGATAGTTGAAATACAGGGAACCCAGATACACAGCAAAGGAGACAGCGTGCCGGAAATAGAGAGCATAAATACTTTTCTGACAACGATTTCATTTGCCGTGGAGGATTTATTTAATAATACATATGAGGTATTGAATAATTCGCTAGAGCAGTATATAGCCTCTGATGAAGCGATTGGAAAATTATGGGAACAAATACAGAACGATAATGACGAAAAGGACAGTTCGGACCCATTCAAGGATGTAGTTATTAATTTTCAGTCAGGACATGATTATAGATTAAATGAGATATTAGGTGACGTTAAATTGAAAAAATAATCCGGAGAAATTACATCATGATGAGATTGTTTAGGACTATGTGCAACAGAGTAAAGGCATATATGAAGTACATTTTGGAAAATTGAGATAACAATAAATAGGCATGAATGCAACGCAGACGGAAAGGAAAATTTATTATGAAGAAAGCAATATCAGTTCTTATGATAGCAGCATGT
>ENA-OZHU01000849-OZHU01000849.1-human-gut-metagenome-genome-assembly--contig:-NODE-849-length-18124-cov-4.775859_pt1 | contig 18124 bp, 8 predicted proteins | sample MGYA00244054_ERZ653700 | MGnify/ENA primary metagenome ERZ653700 (study PRJEB26926, sample SAMN06165279) | human gut metagenome | biome: ENVO:00009003; feature: ENVO:2100002; material: ENVO:00002003...
CCTGCCTGTTTGTCAGCGTCATTCGACCGCCAGCTCCCGGTCGATCCGATCGGCCATGTAGCGGCAGAAACTGCGCGTATCGGCCAAGGGAGCCGACGCAGCGCCCCGCCGGTACATCGCCTTCATGTCGAGCAGCAGTCCGTAGAACAGATGCTCCCGGAAGGCGGGAATCACCCGCGGCGTCCGGTAGCCGTAGGCGGCGCCCTGCACCTCGCCGGCGCCCAACGGCGTGAAATCGTCGGCCCGGCGCTCCGCCGGCATGTCCGGAAGCGCCCCGGCGTCAGTCGCCGGGAACAGATCGCCGCCGTCGGACAGCGAACCGGACCCGTCAAACAGCGCGAAGGCGCTTCCCGAACCCGACGAAGGCTTATCTTTGACGTTGGCCGCGGCGACGGTCGATTTGAGCAGCGACTGTTGCAGATTACGGACATGGTCCGTCAGCGGTTCGCGCGAACGGAGCCGCTCCTCGAACCACGCCACGAGGTCCTTCGCCATGAGGTCGGCCGTATAAGGATCGTCGGCCTTCGAAGCCGCGAGGTCCAGCGTTCCGAGCTTTTCAAGAAGCGTGCGCGCAATCCGGCGCTGGAGGTATTCGCATGCCTGCACGCGGTTGTAAACGTTCTTCGACACCCCCTGCCGGTCGATCCAGCCGAGGTCGGCGGTCAGGGCGAGCGCCTCGCGCAGGGCGCGTCGCTGCACTTCGCGCGGCACGGCCGTGCAGGCGGGCCGGGCCGTTCCCTCGTAGACCGGATTCATATAGACGCCCCCGATGTAGCGCATCAGCTGCAAGGCGAGGGAGTTGACGCGCAGAACCATCTCCGTGAGCAGCTCCTCGCGGAACTTGTAGTCGCCGTCGCGGCCCGAAAGCCACCCGTCGCCGTGCTCGGCGACATATTTCAGATTGGCCGATTGCAGCGCCACGCTCCGGAACAGGTCGTCGCCCAGGTCTCCGGCCCCCACGCGGGGATCGTAAGTCCCGGAGGCGTACTGCGCGAAGAAACAGCGGGAATCACCCTCCTTCGAGGCGAGCAGGCGGCGCAGCTCCGGAACCTCGTCGTGCGGCGTCACAGCCCCCGGAACGGGCTTGTAGAGCCACTCGACGGCCAGATAATCGTAAGGACCCAGCGCATCGGCCACGAGCTTCACACCGCGCTCCCTGTCGCCCGGCTGCGCGACGATGTTGTAGAACACGTCGTCGGTGATCGACGCCGCCAGGCCGTTTTTCCGCGTAAACGACGGCGAACGGAGCGAGTCGGTCGGATAGGCCGACGAGGCGGCGTAGTTGGGCATCACGCCGAAAGCCGAGGCCGCACGGCGGGCCACCATGGCCGTCAGGGCGTCGGCAATCTGACGCGCCGAAGGCTGCGTGGTGCGCGCCTCGGGGTCGGCGGCCGACAACGTCAGGAGCAGCTTCTTCTGAATGGCGGCCGTGAAATTGAAGGGCACGAAGATGTCGGTCCCGAGGATTTCACCGCTGCGCGGATCGACCCACGAGGCGGTGTAGAGTTCCGAATTGGAGGTTCCCGTGCGCCGCACGCAGTTGTTATAGAGGCTGTTGTCGTTGAAAGCCGGATCAGCCGGAAAAGGCTCTACCCGCACGACATCCTTGCAGCCGATCTTCGCGAAGGCATCGTTCCACAGCAGAAGCCCCCGCTCGACGGCGGCATAGGCCGAAGCGTCGAAAGCCGTGTCGACGTAAAACACCACGGGACGCACCTTCCCCGCGCTGTCGAGGATCGAACGGCGGCAGGCGTAATAATCGGTTTTGGCCTCCTGCTCCCGGTCCGAGAAGCGTTTGAACGCCTTGGCCGCCAGCCCGAGCCGCTGGTCACAGAGCCGCATCCGCCGTTCGGGATCGCCCAGCACGCGGAGCGTGCGGCGGGCGACGATCGACTGGGGCTTGTCTTTCCACAGGTCGAGCAGACCGAGGAAGCTGACCGTCGTGCCGTAGGAAAGCTCTCCCACCACCGAAACGCACCCTTTTCCGCCCGTCACGCCGGTCAGCATCGAACGGTCCTTCTTGTAATCGGCCTTGGCCGTCATCCAGCCGCCGTAGGTGTTGCCGCCCTCGGGGTCGATCGGACGCAGGCGTTTGACGTCCCCGACGAAAAGCGCCGTGACGTCGACGACGGACGACTTCCCGTCGGGCGTGCGGGCCTTCACGGCATACGAGGCCACGATCGGACCGATGTTGCTCCGCCCGACGGCCTCACGCATCGCCGGGCTGCCGTCGACGATCACCACCGGAGCGAACTCCCGCATGCAGAGGAGCGTGTCGCTCTTCCCGCGGCCGAACTCGACCATGTAGGGCGGCACGGGCTGCTGGTGGGCCAGTCCGTCGCCGGGATCGCCCGTCCGCTCGATCGTCGTGGTGATCATCAGCCCCCGGCCGAGCAGCGAATCGGGGAGTTCGAGGTAGAGTTTGTCCGCAGTCAGGTGCAGGGTCAGCCCGCCGCCGCGGACAGTCTCCACCCGCTTGTCCTTGAACAGTTTCTCGTAGGGAGTCGCCTTGGCGGCGGTATCGGCCTCCTGCTTCTTTTTCTTGTCGCGCTTCCTGTCCCCGGCTCCGGCTTCCACGGCGGCCGAACCGGCCGCCCGGACGGGCCGAGACGCCGCCGGCAGCAGCAAGATTCCCGCCAGCAGCGGAAGGAAAGCTATTTTAAACAGTTTCATCATGGTCCGGAAGATTTATTTTTTCAACGCTTTCTCGATGTTGCGCAGCAACAACTCGTAGTGCAGGCGCGCTTCGCCCGTCGCCGAAGCGCTCTTCGTGCGGAGCATCGCACGCAGTTTGAGCAGCGCGGCATAATCCCCGGCCTCGGTGTTGCGCGGGTCGTAGTAGTTCAGGCGCGGAGAGCCGTAGCCCAGCAGCGGCGCGGTGTCGACGCGGTGCGCGGCGGAGAAGGTTTCGAAGGGGTCGTGGCCGCAGCGTTCCCCGCAGGCGGTGAGCGCCGCGGTGCGGGCCGCATGCTCCCCAAGGAAGGCGGGAACGGGCATCAGTCCCTCGTCGGAGACCAGCTTCTTCTCCTCCCGCGCCCCCGTCCCGGTGTATTTCAGCCCGGCCGAAAGGCTGAGACTGCGGACGTATTCGCGCTGGAGCATCATCTCCAGTGCATCGGGCGTGCGGCCCTTCAGCGTCGAAGCCCACACGAATTCATAGACATCCCTGCGGCACTCCTCGGGCGTGTAGGCCTCCTTTTCGGCCAGCGCGGCGCTCAAAGCCACACGCGCCGGGGCGGTCACGACGACCGACACCAGCGAAGCCATGATCGACTCGGCGGGCGAACCCATCAGCGGCATGTCGCGGATCAGTTCGGCGTTGTCCAGCCACTTCATGTCCTTGAGCTGCGCGAGACAGAACAGCAGGGCTTCGCGCTGGCGTTCGCGCGGCACGCTGCGGTAGGCTTCCACGGGGTCGCCCTCCATCTTCTCGGCGAAGTAGATGCCGCCGACGTTGGCCAGCACGTGGTTCAGGTAGCGGATATACTGCGTGAGCACCTCGTCGTAGAGGGTGCGCCGCTGGGAGAAATCGGGGTCCTGGGCGCCGATCCAGGCGTTCATGTTGCCGAGAATGTATTTCAGATTGGCGATGCCGTAGCCCGAGGCCTTCACGGCGTCGTCGCCCAGATCCTCCGACTGCGAACGGGGATCGATCGAGCGGCTGAACTGCTGCTTGCCGAAACGGTAGACCGAATCGGCGGCGGCCCCGGTTATCCATTTCGAAGTGACGGCATATTCGTCGGCAGCCGTCGCAGCGTCGGGCACGGGCGTGTAGAGCCATTTCACGGCATAGTAGTCGTAGAGGCCGAAACGCGGCGGGGTGAGCTTCACGCCGCGCTCCCTATCCCCGGGCCGGGCCACGTAGTTGAAGCGAGCGTAGTCCATGATCGAGGTGGTCGTGCCGTACTTCTGCGTGAACGACGGCGAGCGGAGCGAATCGACCGGAATCACCGCCGAGGCGCTCATGTTGTGCATGTAACCCAGGCAATGGCCGACCTCGTGGGCCACGACGTAGCGCAGTCCGTCGCCGATCACCTCCTCGGGAATCGTCACGGCGCGCACGCGCTCGTCGGCCTGCGCCGTCTGGACGAACAGCCAGTTGTTCAGCAGTTTCATCACGTCGTGGTAGACATAGACCGAAGCGTTGAGTATCTCGCCGCTGCGCGGATCGACCCACGAAGGCCCCATGGCGTTGGCGATGGCGATCGGCGCGTAGCGAATGCACGAATACTTGATGTTGTCGGGATCGAATTCGGGATCGTCCTTCGGATAGGGCTTTGCGGCGATGGCGTTTTTAAATCCGATGCGCCCGAAAGGCTCGTTCCACTGATCGACGGCCTCGAAAATATGCTTTTTCCACATCTCCGGGAATCCGTCGTCAACGTAGAAAACGATCTGTTTCTTCGGCGCGACCCGCTCGCCGCGCTTCCAGGCATCCATGTCCGACGGCTCCAGCCGCCAGCGGTGGGCGTAGTAGATCACCTTGGCGCGCTGCTCACGCTCGCTGAAAAGCACCTTGCCGGTCGGGAACACCGACATGCGGCTGTCGGTGATGCGCGGACGGTAAGGCTCGCGGGGCAGCAACACCAGCGAACGGGTCATCACGGCCGTCAGCGGCTGGTCCTTGACCAGCGTCGTGCGGCCGCGGGTGAGCGTGAAAATATAGCTCAACGTACTGCGCACCACCACATTGTCGCTGAAAGCCTTGATTTCGCCCAGCATCGAACGCTCCTTCTGAAAGGTCTTCTTCAGCTCGAAAGCCGTATAAAGTCCGTACTTCGAGAAGGGCGACATCTCCTCCACGTCGGCCACGAACAGGTCCGTGACGTTGACCACCACGGCCGTGCTGTCCCGGTTCCAGGCCTCGATCTTGTAATTGCGCAGGATGGGATCGGCCGTGTTCCGCTTCACCGCCTCGGCCAGCGCGCGGGAGGCCCCCGTCTCGTCGGTGATGTTCTCGCAGTTGACCGTACGCAGCTGGACCGAACGGTCGTTGCGCGTGAAAACCACGTGCAGCGGATAGTCCGACTTGGAGCCGGTCGTCGCCGCAGCGTTGTCCGAAACCTCCGAAATGGTCGATCCGAGCAGCATTTCGCGCCCGAAAAGCGAATCGGGAATCTCGAAATAGAGCTTCCCCTTGACGTCGTGCAAGCGGAACATGCCGTCGGCCACCGTATGTTTCTCCTTGAAGAGTTTGTCGTAATCGCTTTCCTTCGGTTTTTCGGCCGAACTCTCCGCCTTCTTCGAAGCGGAGGATTTGGGCTTCTTCGCCGTCGCCGTCGCCGCCGTGAGGCAGAGCAACAGCACCAATAGTTTTCGGATCATCTGCTGAAATTTAGAATTGTGTTCGAGGTTCTTTTCGTCCCGGTTCCTGCGCCCGTTCCATAATAAAGAGGGAATTTTGCCGGAAACGACATACACGAAGGCCGAAAAAAATGGGCCGCGTCGTGTGACGCGGCCCGCTCATCCCTGATTTTCAGCGAATCAGTACATATACTCGGTTTTGGATGGGTTGCCTCCCTGCTGCGACCACGACGCGGCGCAGCCCTCGGCCGCACCCTTCACCGCGAAGACGGTGGGCTTGTCGTCCTTCATGCCGTTGACGTAGATCGTGCCGTCGTAGGAGATCGTCGGCGACGAACGCAGCTCGTCGGCCAGCTTGATCTCCGCCACGCGCGAGCCGTCCTCCGGGCGGAGTTTCACCAGTTTGCCCGTAGTCCGGTCGTTGTAATAGACGAAACCCTGATCGTCGACGGCCGGAACGCCGTTGATGTCGCCGTCGGCGGCGTGCTCCCAGCGTTTCACGCCCTGCGCGGAGATGGCCGTGACGTGGGCCGCCACGCTGCCGGTCTTCTGCGTCGCGGCGTAGACCGTGCCGTCCTCGCCCAGCGCCACGCCCATGCCCGACTGGGCGCAATCGCCCTTGACGGGACAGTACCAGTCCGGTTCGGGCGTCTGCCCGTAGACGGTCTTTGCCGGATCATAACAGTAGACGACACCCCCGCCCAGACTCTTGTCCGCACGCACGCCCTGGTTCTGGAACAGGATGTAGACCTTGCCGCCGGGACCCGACGCAGGCTGCGTGCCGTTCGGCGCCTCGCACGTAGCATCCTTGCCGCTGCCGCCGTAGTTGTGCTCGCGGCCGTTCGACTTCACGCAGGAGAATTTCCACTTGCCCGCGCCGTCGGGGAAGAAGACGCGCATGCCGTGACTGCCGCCCGTACCGGCGATCACCATGCCGTTTTTGAGCGGCAGCACGCCGCCGTAGGAGCCGCCGTTGACGTGCCGCTCGTCCACCAGGTCGCCCGACGATTTGTCGTAGACCTGGAAATTCTGGTGCCCCGAAGGCACGTTGCGCGCCACAATGAAGAGGTATTTCTCGGTGACGGCCGGCGAAATGAACGGGAAGCTGGTGTTCACGCCCGTATTCACATGCCAGACCTGCGAGCCGCCCCCGGCGCCGCCGCTGACGGCGTAGAACGCGCTGCCTCCCGCGTCCTTGTTCGGCTCGTTGAAGCCCGCCAGCGCGTAGACCGTACCGTCCTCGTCGACCGAAGGCGTCGGCGACTGCACCTTGATCGAACCGCTGTTGTTCTCGGCCGACGCACCGTCCTTGCCGATGTCGAAGGCCCAGAGACGCTCGCCGGCCTTCGTGAAGCAGACCAGCGAATAACCCGTCGAAGTCACATAGACATACTCGCCGTCGGGGCTGACCGCGGGCGACGTGCCGAACACATAGGCGTCCTTCGTGTCGTCGTAGGGGTACGACCAGAGCAGGTCGAGGCTGATGGCGCCGCGGCCCACGTCGATGGTCACCGTCTTGGTGTTCCTGCCTTTCTTGTTGTCGGTCACGGTCAGCGAGACCTCCGTAACCCCCTGCGCCGCGAAGGTGAATTCGGGGTTCTGCTTGTCGGAGGTCGTGGTTCCGAATTTCCACTCCCAGGCCACCACCTCGCCGTCCTCGTCGGTCGAACGGTCGGTGAACTGCACCGGTTCGCCCGCCACGACCTTCTCGGGCGACCACGTGAAGTCGGCCACGGGCCGGATGTTGTTGTCCACGACCCGAATGGTCTTCTCGAACGACGACTTCTTCGCCCCGCGGTCGGAGGTAACGGTCAGCTTGATGACATACTCTCCGGCCTGATCGTAGGAGATGTTCTCCGGAGTGGTTTCGTAGGAGACGACGCCCTTGCCCAGCTCCCATTTGCAGATGGCGATCAGGGCGTTTTCGGCCGTCGAAGTGTTGGTGAGCACCACCGGGTCGCCCACGTCGTAGGACTCCTTGTCGGTGGTGAACGAGGCGTGGACCGCCACTTCCTCGTCCGGCTGGCAGGAGACGGCCCCCATAAGGGCGAAAGCGGCCAGCATATAGATAAATCGTTTCATTTCAATCGGTTTTGAGCTTTGGTTGCAGGATTACTTGAACTCTAACACGGCCGCGATGGGATAGTGGTCCGAAATGTAGGGGACCTTCTCGTAACGCTGGTCGACGGTGGCGAAGCGCAGGGGCGTGAAGCCCGAGCTGAAGATGTGGTCGATGCGCGGGTAGTTGGTCGCCCCGCCGAAGTTGTTGAACGACGCCTTGTTGTCGGTCACGGGAGCGGTCGTGCGCGCGTCGGCCATGAACTTCTTCACGCCGTCGAAAATCGGGCTGTCGAGCATCTTGTTGAAGTCGGCGGTCAGCACCGTCGGCTGGTTGTCGGGGTTGAGCGACCGGATCTTCGCCTCGATCAGCTCCATCGACTTCTGGGCCGCCACCTGCCCCACATGGTCGATGTGGGTGTTGACGTAGAAGAACTTGCGGCCCGACTTGTAGTGGGTGAACAAGGCCCACGTGGCCGTGCGGTAGGTCGAGGCGTCCCAGCCGACCGACGGGACGTCGGGGGTGTCGGAGAGCCAGAAGGTCCCCCACTTTTCGAGCTTCACGGCATCGGCGAGATAGTAGATGGCCATGAACTCACCGGCATTCTGGCCGTCGGTGCGGCCCACGCCGACGCTCTTGTAGCCCGCGCAGTTCTCGTCCATGTAGGTCTTCTGGTCGAGCCGCGCCTCCTGCACGCCGAGCACCGTCGGCTGCTGGTCGGCGAACATCGCCGGAACGGCCTGCTTGCGGTTGTCCCAGCTGTTCGCTCCGTCGTCGCCAGAGCTGTAACGGATATTGAACGACATGACTTTCAACTGATTGTCATCAAGGCCGGGATTGACCGGCTCTTCCGGCTCGTCGCCGGGCTGGGGTTTGTAGAATTCTGAGTAATCGGGCTTCGAATCGCTGCATCCGGCGACGAAAACGAAGGAGAAACTCAGCGTAAACGTCAGTAAATAACGAAATATTCTCATGGTCTTTCTATTTTTATTCGTTGTCCCAGTAGGGGTTCTGCGAGATCGTATAGCCCGCGTTCTTATAATCCCGGATCACCTTGGCGGGAATCGGATAGAGGTACTGGCGGCCGTCGGGATACCAATAACGATCGCCCGCACCGGTCTTGTAGACCAGATCGTAACCCGACACGGGATTCGCCTCGGCATAAAGCCCCACGCCGTCCTGATTGACGCGGACGGCGATGTTCTTGTAGGCCGCCGGAGCCGACGCAACCTCGCCCTCGGTGAAGTAGTAGTCGTTCACGCCGTCGCCGTTGACATCGACGGGCTGCTCCAACCCGGGGATGTGAATGCCGCTCCACGGCAGGGTCTCCATCAGCGATCCGCACTTCCAGCGGCGCAGGTCGTCGAAGCGCATGCCTTCGGCGACGAGTTCTATGGCCCGCTCGCGGCGGATTTCGAGCAGCACGGGGCTGGTCACGTCCGGATAAAAGGTGCGTTGCAGGTAGCTGTCGACGGTCGTGGGCAGCGTCTCCGTGCCGCCCGTGATACCCGCGCGCTTACGCAGCGCACCGACCGTGAGCGCCCATTCGGAGTCGGTGAGCACCCCCAGTTCGGCCTGCGCCTCGGCGTAGTTGAGCAGCACCTCGGCATAGCGGATCAGCGGAATGCTGTTGATGTTCTTCGCACCGCCGTCGTACTTCGATTCGTCGAGCGTATACTTGATCACCTGGTAGCCCGTGAGCGAAAGGTTTTTGATGTCGGCGACCGCCGTCTTGCCGTCCCACAGGAAGTTGCGGCCGCGCACGGTCTGCTCCAGGCGCAGGTCGCGCCCCTCCATCTCCTCGGCGAAGGATTTCACGGCGTAGTCGGCGGCGGCGGTGAAGGGCGTGCCGTCCTGCTTGAGGTAGGTGTGGACGAACGAGCGGACGAGGCTCCAGCACAGTCCGTACGAGCGGGCGTTGAACCACCAGTTCTGCTCGCCGAAGATGCCGGATTTCTCGTTGGCGCAGACGGCGAGGATCACCTCCTGCGTCAGCGGCGTCTCGCTGTAAAACAGATCGCGATAGGCGCCCTTCTTGCCCGCGGCGGTGTTGAGCGAGCAACCGCTGTTGTCGATCACCAGCTTGGCGGCCTTGGCGGCCTCGCGATACAGCTCCTCGGGGGTTATCTCAAGCCCCGTGAGGTTGTGGTAACGGCGGTAAGCCGCTTCGAAGAGGCAGACGCGCGACTTGAGCGCGGCGGCGGCCCAGCGCGTGAGCGTCGCGCTGCCGGTCGACGAGGTGGCCTGGATGTGCTCGTAGGCGAAATCGAGGTCGGCGATCAGGTTGCGGATGATCACGTCGCGGCTGTCGCGGTCCTTGTACATCACGTCGTTCTGGTAGGACTGGATGTCGTTGGGGAACCAGGGAACTTCGCCGTAGGTGGTCAGCTTGTCGTAGTAGAACCACGCACGGAACCAGCGGGCGATGCCGAGGTAGTTGTCGCGCGTCTCGGCTTCGACGGTGCAGTATTTCGGATCATTGCAGCCGTCGATGAAGTAGTTCACGTTCTTGAGCGCGCCCCAGCTCCAGCTGGTCGCCGTCTCGGTGTTGTAGGCCCCCTGCTTGATGAAGGTGTCGGTGTTGCTGACGGCCCCCACGTCGCACATCTTGTCCTGCATGAAGCCGTTCTTGAGCGTCGGCAGGGCCTTGTAAAACGAATTGGAGTAGAGTTCGAGACCCGATTTCGATCCGAAGATCATCGACTTGTCGGCTTTCACCTGCACGTCCTCCGTCAGGTCGCACGACGTGGCGAACGCAACGCAGCCCACGAGCAGACTCCATATATAGGTTGATCTTTTCATAGCACGTAAACAGTTTAATAGGTGATCGAGATGCCGAAGCTGAAGCTGCGCATCACGGGATAGTTATGTCCGTCGCCCTTGCTGTTGGAAATATCCGAGTCGGATTTCTTGCTGGCCACCGTCACGTCGAAATCCTTCGTGTGGCGGTAGAGCGGCGACCAGCTCCAGAGGTTCTCGCCCGAGAAGTAGACCGAGACCTTCGAAAGACCGATCTTCGAGATCCACCGCTTGGGCAGCTCGTAACCGAACTGAAGATTCTTCAGCCGGATGTACGACACGTCCTGCAGGTAGCGCGTATTGACGTTGACCGTATTGGCGTTCATCGGGCCGTAGTAGCCCACGTAGCGCGGCAGGTAGGCGTTCGGACGCTCCTCGGTCCAGTAGTTTTGCAGATGCCACGTCGGAACCTGGTTGTAGGGACGGTTGTACATGCCCCAGAAAAGGCTCTCGTCGCTGGGGAACCACTGCTGTCTGCCCACGCCGTCGAACAGCGCCGAGAGGAAGAAACCGTTCCAGTCGGCATTGAGCGAAATGGTGTAGAGGTAGCGCGGCTCGGAGTTGCCGATGATCTTCCGGTCGCCCGGATCGTCGACCGTGCTGCTGCCGCGGTCGATGGCGTCGTTACCGTTCAGATCCTCGAAGCGCATGTCGCCCGGATAGGTGATGTACTTCTCGGAGGTCTGCATGATGTCATTCTTGTAGCCCTTGCCGCCGAACGCCGCGTCGATTTCGGCCTGCGACTGGAACAGCCCGTTGCAGACGAAACCCCAGATCTCGCCCAGACGCTGCCCCTCGTAGTAATCGGAGAGCTTGCGCGAGGCGTTGTTATAGCGGTCGATTATGGAATAATAGTCGGCCAGCGTCGCCTTGATCCCGAAATTGAAGGGCTTGCCCGCCAGCTTGAACGAATCGTTGTAGCTCAACGCGATTTCATAGCCGTAGGTGCTCATGTCGGCGTAGTTGCCCTTGGGGGCCGTCGCTCCGAAGGTGTCGGGAAGCGTCGGGCCGACGGTGTACATGTCCACCGTCTTGCGGATGTAGTAGTCGGCCGTGAGGTTCAGCCGCCCGTTCAGGAAACCGGCGTCCAGTCCCACGTCGAAGGTTTTGGAGGTCTCCCAGCCGATGTTGTCGGGAATCTGGCCCGGGAGGCTCGTGTAGCGCAGCTTGGCCTGCCCGAAGAGGTAGCGGGCCGCGTCGCCCGAACCGGTTCCGAAGGTCGACAGGCCGAAGGTTTCGAGGTAGGTGTAGGGATCGACGTTGCTGTTGCCCAGCGCACCGTACGAGGCGCGCAGCTTGAGGTTCGAAACGGCCTTGGGGCTGACGTTCCAGAACTTCTCCTGCGAAACGCGCCAGGCGGCCGAAGCCGAGGGGAAGAAGCCCCATTGGGAGTTGTTCGGAAATTTCGACGAGCCGTCGTAGCGGCCGTTGACTTCGAGCAGGTAGCGGTCGTCGTAGGCGTAATTGAAGCGGAAGAAAGCGCCCACGTAACGCCAACGGCTGCCGCCGGCGGTGATCGACATGATGTCGCCCAGCGCGAAGTTGATGTTGTCGGCGTCGGGCATCAGAAGGCCGTTGCGCTCGGAGTAGGTCGACTTGTAGTCCTGCTGCTCGTAGTTGTAACCGGCCAGCGCCTTGAAATAGTGTTTCTCGGCGAAGGTGTCCTCGAACTCGGCGTAGGCGTTGGTGGCGATATAGGTCGTCAGTTGCAGCGACTCCTTCATCACGTCGTCGGTCTCGGGCGTGCCGAGGTAGACGATTTCGCCCTCGTAGGCGCTGTAAGGGATGGCCGTGGTCTTTTTGGTCTCGGTGTAGTCCTTGGTGCGGAACGAGAAGTCGCCCGTCAGGCGCAGGCGGTTCTCCAGCATCGTGACATTGAGCGTGGTGGTGTTCTTGAGCGTCTTGGTCGTGCGGTCGAGCCAGTTGTTGCCCGTCACCAGACCGCCGATGGCGTAGGCGCCCGACTTGGTGAGCGTACCGTCGGGATTGAAGATCGGCGACGAGGGGTGCCCCTGGTCGTTGAGCGAACGCCACAGCACGCCGCCGCCCTCCTTCGAATAACCCATCGGCTGACGGTAGCGGTCGTGCGTGTAGTCGAAGTTATTGCTGATCTTCAGCCATTTGAACACCTGCGAGGAGACCTTCGAACGGAGGTTCATCGTGCGGTAGGTGTCGGGCGTGAAGTTGAACAGGCCGTTGTAGTCGTACAGACGCCCCGAAAGGTAGTGGCTGATCTTGCCGTTCGAACCGCTGACCGAGATGTTGTGCGTCTGGGCGATCACCGTATCCTTGTAAAGTGCGTCGTAGTAGTCCGTATTGCCGTAGTAGACATACTTGCCGTCGGGTTCGACCGTCGTTTCGAGCTTGTTGCCCGCGAGTTTGCGCTGGCGGAAGGTGTCGAGCCACGCACGCGAAAAGTCCTGCGAGTTGTTGAAGCCCGTCGGCTCGTTGAAGCGGTAGTTGTACCATGCGTCGTAGAAGAGGCGCGAATAGACGTAACCGTCGTCCACGACGTCGGGAATGGCCGTGGGCTGCTGGATGGAGACGTTGCCCGTGTAGTTGATCGTGAACTTGTCGGTGAGTTTGCCCGGGTCCTTGGTGGTGATGAGCACCACGCCGTAGGGTGCGCGCGAACCGTAGATGGCGGCCGAAGCTGCGTCCTTGAGCACCGAGACCGACTCGATGTCGTTGGGGTTGAGCATCGCGGGGTCGCCCTCGACGCCGTCGATCAGCACCAGAGCCGATCCGCCCGCGCCGATCGACGTCTTGCCGCGGATGTTGTACGACGCCGAACGGTTGGGTTTGCCGTCGGCCAGCGAGATATTGAGGTTGGGAACGGCACCCTGCAACATCTGCGTGACATTAGCCACTGGACGGTTTTCCAGAAGGTCCGAAGAAACCTGGTCGACAGCGCCTGTCAAGTTAGCCCTCTTCTGCGTGCCGTAGCCCACGACCACCACCTCGTCGACGAGCGTGGCGTCCTCCTTCAGCTCCACGGTGACGAACGAACGGTTGCCGACCGGGATTTCGGCAGAGGCGTAGCCCAGCGCCGAGACTTGCAGCACGGCGCCGTCAGCCAGACCCTCGAACGAGAACGAGCCGTCGGTCCCGGAACTCACGCCGCGGGTGGTTCCCTTGACAATCACCGCGGCCCCGACAACGGGCTGGCCCGCGGCATCCCGGACGACGCCCTTAACGGATTGCGGCACAGCGGCACTCTGCCGGGGGGGGGAAAGGTAAATCTTGCCGTCGCGGATCTCGATTTCGACCTTGTCGTCCGCCAGCAGCTGTTTCAGCGCCGCACGCACGTCGACATCCGCGACGGCGATGCTGACGACCTTGTCGGGATTGACCGTCGGACGCGCGTAGTAGAACGTGTAGCCCGTCTGCTCGGTAATCCGCCCGAACACCTGTTCGAGCTTGGCATTCCGGAAATTCAACGTCACTTTCTGCGCCCGGGCCGTCAGGGCCGTCCCGGCTACACAAAGCAGCATCAGAAATAGTAGTCTGATTCGTTTCATACAGATTAGTTTAGGTAGTTGTTTACTAAAAAGCCCGTTTGCGCGCTTTTCACAGAATAGACACGCAAACGGGAAAAAACGATGAGCCGAAACTCTTTTTTTTATCTGAAACTTACCTTTATTTCTGTTTTGGTGCGTTCGAAACGCACCGGAGAGATCAGTTCCATTTCACGCAAAACACTATCCAGCAGCGTGTTGTCGGTCGCAAAGGTGTAGGATATGGGGCGATCGGGCTGTCCGTCGGTTTCGAAGCGCACGTCGTACCACCGCGAAAGGGTTTCGAGCACCTCTGCAAGGGGCGTGTCGCGGAACGAGATCACGTCGTCCTTCCAGATCGAATAACGCATGGCGTCGGCTCCGCGGACGATCCGCCCCTCGCCCGAGCGGCGGTCGTAGAGCAGCTGTTCGGAGGGCGACAGCTCGAAACGACCGCCGCGACGGTCGTCGAGCACCACGCGCCCCTCGTCGAGCGTTACGGCGACGATGTCATCGTCGCGGTAGGCCTTGACGTTGAACGACGTGCCGAGCACCTGGATCTCTCCGCCCTCGAACTCCACGACGAACGGCCGCCGGGGATTGTGGGTCACCTCGAAGTAGGCTTCGCCTTCGAGCCGGATGCGACGCTCGAAAAGCCCGAACTTCACGGGATAGTGGATTTTCGACTCGGAATTGAGGTGGGCGACCGTGCCGTCCTGAAACAGGCACTGCGTACGCCGCCCCCGGTCGACGACGAATTCGCCGTACTCCGCATCCGAAAAGATGCCCCCTACCTGACGGTCGAGACGCAGGGCGACGCCCAGCACCAGCGCGACGGGAATCACGACGGCGGCGACGCGAAAAAGAATGCGGCGGCGCCGGCTGCGCGTGAGGGCGGTTTTGATCCGCGCGAAGATGCGCTCCGAGGCGACCTCCTCCCGCTCGTAGTCGCCGCAGGACTCCTGCCGGTCGAAGTCGCGGCCGATGTAGCGGCTGGCCCATGCCTGGCCCGAATCGGTGGCGAGCCACTCGGCGACCGAAGCGGCCTCGGCGGCGGTGGCGCGGTTTTCGAGCGTCTTATGCAAAAGTTCTTCCGAAGGTCTGTTCATAAAAATAAAGTTTGCAGGATGACGATAAGCAGGACGATATGGCCGAAACGGCTCTTCAGGAGTTTGACGCCCTCCTGGTAGTGCGAACGGACGGTGTTGACCGAAAGATTGAGCATTTCGGCGATCTCGGGGTTCGAATAGCCCGCCTTGCGCAGGTACATGACCTGCCGCTTCTGGGTCGGAAGCCCCGCGATCACCGTATCGAGCATCTGCAAAAGATCCTCGCGCTCGATCTGCGCGTCGAGCGGGTCCGAAGCCTCGGGAATGAGCTGCGCCAGGCGGTAGCTGTGCACCAGCTCGGTATTGCGGCTGCGCAGGTAATTGAGGATGTAGTTGCGGGTCATCGTGTAGAGGTAGTTCCGCAGGCTCAGCATGACGGTCATCTCCTGCCGCCCGATCCAAAGTTTCACGAAGACGTGCTGCACGGCGTTCTCGGCCGCGGAACGGTCCTTCAGCATCTTCAGGGCCACGGCATAGAGTATCCGGTGATACTTCCCGTAAACCACCCGGAAAGCCTCCTCGCTCCCCTGCTTGATCCGCCGGAACAGTTCCCGATCCTCGTTTTCCTGAATGAAATCTTCGGTCATACCGGAAGCAAAGATAGCATTAATTTCAGATTTGCAACCTCCTGCCCCAAAAAACGAAAAAGCCGCAGCCCGAAAGCTGCGGCCCTGCCGGTCTGCGGATCAGCGGATTCCGTATTTCCGGAAAATCTTGCGCAGCTGCGGTTCGAGATGGCGGGTCATGTACATGAAACCCTGGTCGGAGGGGTGCGAACCGTCGACCGTCCCGAGGTGGTCCGTGCCGATCATCCCCCGGGAGTCGATGAAGTAGATGTTCCGGTCGTCCTTCATCAGCCGCCGGACGCCCGCTTCGGCGGCGGCGCGCTTGTCGGATTCGAATTTCCGCGCCCGGAGGTTGAAATTCACGGTCTCGCGGACCTCGGTCTGAATGAAGATCAGCGGCGTCGAGGGATGCGCCTTGCGGACGGTCGCCACGAAGGCGTCGAGCCGCTCCTCGATCTCCCCGGCGCTCGGGTTGGAGAAGGCGTCGAAAACAAAGGCGTCGGCATCCATCTCGGCCAGCATCCGCGCGAATTCGGGTTGCAGCTTGCATTGCCCGCTGTAACCGAGATTCAGGAAATCGAGTCCCATCCGGCGGGCCAGCCGCGCCGTCCAGGTCATGCCGGGACGCCCGGCCGAAGCGCCGTGGGTGATGCTCGACCCGAGCACCACGATCCGGTGGCGGAAGGGGTTCGGAACGGCCTCGATGCGGCTGTCGCCGTCGATGCCCAGTTCCAGCGAAAGCACCTCGTCCCACAGGGGCAGGTAGACCAGACAGGTCTTTTCGCCCTCGTCCATATACTCGACCAGCGCGCTGTCGTGGTTGTCGCCCTTGGGCCAGCCGAAACCGGCGTAGACCCACTGCCCGTCGCGCTCGATGTAGAGGTCGAGACCCTTGCGGGCGATGGCGGTCATGTTGTGGCCCAATCCGTATCCGCCGGTTTTCCACCGGGCGCGGATCGTCCGGCTGTCGGTGCGGAAAACGACGGCCAGTCCGGTGGAGAAGGCCGAGTAGTTCTTCACGGGCTGCCAGAGTTCGTAACGGGCGGTGTCGACCCGCTGGAACAGTTTGGGAGTGGGCATGCTCTTGCCGATGACGGTCAGCGTCGCGGCATCGACGTAACGGAGCGGTTGCTTCTCCTGCGCACCGGCGGCGTTCAGCGTCAGCAGCAGCACGGGCAGCGCGAGGCTGCGGAAAACGAGGGAAAGGTTCTTCATGGTATCGGAATTTGGTTGTATCCGGGTTTGTCGGCCGTCCGGCGGATTCAGAGTTTGTAGAGCGCGTAAACGGGATTGTGATCCGAGAGGAACGGAACGCCGTAACGCCCGGAATCGACAAGGGTCCGGTAGGCCAGCGCACGGGCGTTGCGGGCGAAAATGAAGTCGATCCACAGCGAACGCTTGCCGAAGTCGTTGAACGTCGGCAGTTCGTCGGTCACCGGGGCCGCATGGCGCGCCGACTGCATCCACGCCTTCAGCGGGTCGAGCAGGGCGTTGTCGTAGGTCGTATTCAGGTCTCCCGAGAGAAAGACGGCGGCCTTCTCACCGGCGATCCGCTTCATCCGGGCGACCATCATCCGGGCCGATTCGGCGCGGGCCTGCTTGCCGATATGATCGAAATGGGTGTCGAAATAGAAGAACTCCTTTCCGGTTTTCCGGTCCTTGAGCTGCACCCACACCGTGACGCGGCGGCACATGGCGTCCCAGCCCCGCGAAGGACATTCGGGCGTGGGGCTGATCCAGAAAAACCCGCTGTCGAGCAGGATGTATTTCGAACGGCGGTACATGATCATCAGATGCTCGCCGCCGTCGGGTTTCTTCTCGATGTCGGTCGCGGCGTCGCGCCCCATGTCGACCTCGGCGTATTCGGGGAGGTTCACCTTCAGATAGTCGATCTGCGGCCGGTGCGGCTCCTGGAAGCCGATGACGTCGGGCGATTCCGCACGGATCATCTCCAGACAGGCGGCGCGCCGCGCAACCCAGCCGTTGTCGCCGTCGGCGCCGGGCTTGTAATAGCGGATGTTGAACGACATCAGTTTCAGGTCGGCCTTCGCAGCGGCGGCGGCCAGCGCCTTGTCGTCCTGCGCCCGCAGGGGCAGCGCAAGGCCGAGAAGCGCAACAAAAAGCAGTAGTTTTTTCATCATGGACAAAGGTGCCAACACGCCGGACGCAGCCGAAACCGGACAGCCCGGCAGAACGCTCCGACAAATAAAAAATATCATTACAGCACCAAAGATAATTCAAAAAAAGCAAAAAAAGCAAACCGGGTCCTGCTTTTTTATACGGATTACGGGCCGCAGGCCACTGCAACAGACAGCAAAAAGAAAGGGCCGAACCTCCGACGGAGCCGAACGGAACGGGGCGCACGCCGCGGTTCCGGGACAGAAACGCCGCATCCGCCGATCTTCGGACGTCAGGCGTTTTTTCCGCGGGAAAGGCTCCGAATGTCCCGGAAAATTGCTACCTTTGCCGCAAACAAACCCTATTTACACTATGGAATTCGAAGGAACCGTTTACAAAATACTGCCCGTGACGAAGGGAACGTCGGCACGCGGTGAGTGGCAGCGTCAGGATGTGGTTTTCGAAATGAACGAAGGCTCTTTCACACGCAAAATCTGCGTTACGTTCTTCAACAAGCCCGAAGACGTGGCCCGTCTGAAAGAGGGCTCGACCTACAACGTCTCGGTCAACATCGAGTCGCGCGAATACAACGGCCGCTGGTACACCGACATCCGCGCATGGCGTCTGCAACCCAAACAGGAGGCCGCGGCGGCCCCGATGCCCGACATGCCG
>ENA-OZHU01000864-OZHU01000864.1-human-gut-metagenome-genome-assembly--contig:-NODE-864-length-17883-cov-4.712923_pt1 | contig 17883 bp, 9 predicted proteins | sample MGYA00244054_ERZ653700 | MGnify/ENA primary metagenome ERZ653700 (study PRJEB26926, sample SAMN06165279) | human gut metagenome | biome: ENVO:00009003; feature: ENVO:2100002; material: ENVO:00002003...
GAAGATGAAAGATTGGTTGAGATTTGCTATGGCATGGTGGCATACTTTGTGTGCTGAAGGTGGCGACCAATTCGGTGGCGGAACAAAACAATTCCCTTGGAATAGTAATGCTGACGCTATACAAGCTGCAAAAGATAAAATGGACGCAGGTTTCGAATTCATGCAGAAAATGGGTATCGAATACTACTGTTTCCACGATGTAGACTTGGTTTCTGAAGGTGCAAGCATCGAAGAATACGAAGCTAACTTGAAAGCAATCGTAGCTTATGCAAAACAGAAACAAGCTGAAACAGGCATCAAACTGTTGTGGGGTACTGCCAACGTATTTGGCCATGCACGTTATATGAACGGTGCTGCTACTAACCCTGATTTTGATGTAGTAGCTCGTGCTGCTGTTCAGATCAAGAATGCAATCGATGCAACGATCGAACTGGGTGGTCAGAACTATGTATTCTGGGGTGGCCGTGAAGGCTATATGTCTCTTCTGAATACAGATCAGAAACGTGAAAAAGAACACTTGGCAAAAATGCTGACCATCGCTCGTGATTATGCTCGTGCCCGTGGTTTCAAAGGTACTTTCCTGATTGAGCCGAAACCGATGGAACCGACAAAACATCAGTATGATGTAGATACAGAAACAGTAATCGGATTCCTGAAAGCTCATGGCTTGGATAAAGATTTCAAAGTGAACATTGAAGTAAACCACGCAACTTTGGCTGGTCACACTTTCGAACACGAATTGGCAGTAGCAGTAGACAACGGCATGTTGGGTTCTATCGATGCTAACCGTGGTGATTATCAGAATGGTTGGGATACAGACCAATTCCCGATTGACAACTACGAACTGACACAAGCTATGATGCAAATTATCCGTAACGGTGGCTTGGGTAACGGTGGAACAAACTTCGACGCTAAAACTCGTCGTAACTCTACTGACCTGGAAGATATCTTCATCGCTCACATCGCAGGTATGGACGCTATGGCTCGTGCATTGGAAAGCGCAGCTGCTCTGCTGAACGAATCTCCCTATAAGAAAATGCTGGCTGACCGTTACGCTTCATTTGATGGCGGTAAAGGTAAGGAGTTTGAAGATGGCAAGTTGACTTTGGAAGATGTAGTTGCTTATGCAAAAGCAAACGGTGAACCGAAACAGACTAGCGGTAAACAAGAACTTTATGAAGCAATTCTGAATATGTATTGCTAATTAACCCCACCACAGATTACACGGATTGTTACAGATTAATTTTCTTCTCTCTTATTTTGAATTTTATCTGTGTCAATCTGTGAAATCTGTGGTGATATAAATCCAACTACTACAACACTACTTTATCTACTTATAACCATGATTAATACAACGAACGAGGGTAGTAAACTCTACCTATATTCGATAACCTCTGTCGCCATTTTGGGAGGACTGCTTTTCGGATACGATACAGCGGTTATTTCCGGTGCAGAGAAAGGCTTGGAGGCTTTTTTCCTTTCGGCCTCTGATTTTCAATACAATAAAGTAATGCATGGAATCACATCTTCCAGTGCATTAATTGGCTGTGTACTGGGTGGTGCTTTGTCCGGTATATTTGCTTCCCGTTTGGGACGTCGTAATTCTCTAAGGCTTGCTGCCGTACTCTTTTTCCTTTCAGCATTAGGTTCCTATTATCCGGAAGTCTTATTCTTCGAATATGGAAAGCCGAACATGGATTTGCTGATTGCTTTTAATTTGTATCGTGTTTTGGGCGGTATCGGTGTTGGACTGGCTTCTGCAGTCTGTCCGATGTATATTGCTGAAATTGCTCCTTCTAATATTCGTGGAACGCTTGTATCGTGTAACCAGTTTGCTATCATCTTCGGTATGTTGGTAGTATACTTCGTGAATTTCCTGATTATGGGCGACCATCAAAATCCTATTATTTTGAAAGATGCAGCCGGTGTACTGTCTGTTAGTGCTGAATCTGATATGTGGACTGTTTATGAAGGATGGCGTTACATGTTCGGTTCGGAAGCTTTCCCTGCCGCTTTCTTCGGCCTGTTGTTGTTCTTTGTTCCCAAGACTCCTCGTTATCTTGTATTGATACAGCAAGATGAAAAGGCTTATTCGATCCTTGAAAAGATCAATGGTAAGACAAAAGCACAGGAAATTCTTAATGATATTAAAGCTACTGCTCATGAAAAGACAGAGAAAATCTTTACTTATGGAGTGGCAGTAATTGTGATCGGTATTTTACTTTCTGTATTCCAACAGGCTATCGGTATTAATGCGGTACTTTATTATGCTCCTCGTATTTTCGAAAATGCAGGTGCAGAAGGAGGTGGCATGATGCAAACAGTTATTATGGGTATTGTAAACATTGTCTTTACATTGGTTGCAATCTTCACTGTAGACCGCTTCGGACGTAAACCGCTGTTGATAATCGGTTCTATCGGTATGGCTGTAGGAGCCTTTGCAGTAGCAATGTGTGATAGCATGGCAATAAAGGGTATTCTACCGGTACTTTCAGTGATTGTGTATGCAGCATTCTTTATGATGTCTTGGGGACCGATTTGCTGGGTGTTGATCTCGGAAATATTCCCGAACACCATTCGTGGTAAAGCAGTGGCAATCGCTGTGGCTTTCCAATGGATATTCAATTACATTGTATCTTCTACTTTCCCAGCACTGTACGACTTCAGCCCGATGTTTGCATATAGTTTATATGGAATAATCTGTGTGGCTGCTGCCATCTTCGTTTGGCGTTGGGTACCTGAAACGAAAGGTAAGACACTGGAAGATATGAGCAAACTTTGGAAGAAAAATAAATAAATTAGGTTAGTGTAATTTCATCATGTCATTATGACTTCGATTTCTTGGCATGGTTCTATTAAGATTATGACATCGTACCAATGGTATGGTGTCATAATTGTTTTTATTTGAAACTTTTGGGAACTACTATAAAGTTGAAAAAACATGAAAACATCTGCCACCTGCAACGAAAAGCGTGTAATACACTAGTTGATAAATAGTTGGAGCGTTGCAGATACTGTTGCAGATAGGTTGCAGATCAAAGTATCTGCCACACAGTATAAACCTTACATAAGCCAATTCTCCAGGAGGGCAAAAGTTTATTGTATACATTAACTTCCCGTTTCCAGGCGGGGAACTGTCGTTTCCGGCATTAGAAATTACAATTTCCACGGCAGGAAACGAGAGTTTCTAAGGCGGGACACTACAGTTTCCACGTAAGGATACTGTCGTTTCCCCGTAGAGACACCACCATTTCTCCATAGAGTCACCCCAATTATCCCATAGCTTTGGATAAAGGAATCAAGGCTTTTTCTTTGATTATATAACGTGTGGCAGATACTTTATCTGCAACCTATCTGCCACAGGTATCTGCAACGTTACAACTATCTATTAACTAGTGAATTACACGCGTTTCGTTGCAGGTGGCAGATGTTTTTATGTTTTTCAACTTTATAGTAGGAAAAAATTTCATTCATTTCCGTACCTTTATGAGTCTTTTTATCCATAAATAATATCCAGTCAGTGGTAGTGCAGCCCCCAATAAGGCAGCAATAAAGGTAAGTATGCGAGTAAACATTCCTCCCCAGTTACCAACATGCACAGAATAAATCCAACCACGAATCTTTCCCGACTTGTCTTGATGTTGATAAAGACTTGTTTCTGTAAATTCACCATTATCCGTATTGAAAGAATAACGGTCAGATGCCCGCTGATTCCCGAAACGGTTGAAAGACACGCTTGCCGTACCAGAAGAAATACTGATTTGCTTATACTCCGGATTCTGACGTCTTAGTTTATCATAAATCTCCTGCCAATAAACGAAGGGTGAAGTTACCGAGTACATATCACTGTGATTGTTTTCCGGACGTCCGCCTCTTTCACCCTTTCGAACCTCATTTCCTTCTCTTTTCTTTTCCCGATGGGCTGCCAGTTTGGTATCCCTCTTTTGAGCATCACTTTTCTGTTCATGTCCTTGGGCGGCACGTTGCTGTACTTCTACCCCGAAGACCTTATAGAAAGCCGTCCGATACCACGGAAAAGACCAGGTCAATCCCGTCAGTGCCATAGCCAGTAGAAAGATCAGAGCATACATTCCACCTGCCACATGCAAGTCATACCAAAACCTTCTCCAACTTTTTGTTGCTGTTATTTTCAGGCTATTCTTCAATGCTTTACGTGTACGCGGCCACCAAATGACAATTCCCGAAATCAGTACAAAAACAAGTAAAAGCGTACTGACACCTACAATCATTTTGCCCCAAAAGATTCCTTCATTTCCCGGATTCATACTATCCAGAAGCCAGCGATGCATTCGGAACATAAACATAAAAAAGCCACTACGTTCGCTTTTTCCTTTTACTTCGCCCGTATACTGGTCTACATACAAAGATGCACGACGTGGTTTGGAAAGACTAACCTGATACGCACGTCCGGGATCAGAAGATATGCTGACACCGGTCACCGATACACTGTCAGGCAATGTCGTCGCCACTTTTTCAAGCAACTTATCCATAGGAAGAGGAGACTCCTTTACCGTTTCTACGTAGTAAAGATCGCGTCGAAACCACTCATTCACCTCATTTTCAAATACCAGCATGGCACCGGAGAAGCAGACAAGAGTTATTATCAGTCCGAAAGGGACGGAAAGCCACAAATGTATCTTTCTGAATATTTTTTTCATGTTTTCAATCCTATTTCTTGAAAAAGCCTGCAAAGCTTTCCGCTCGGCAGGCTTTTATATACAAAAGATTCTCTATTTAACCGGCTGTATTATTTTGAAAGATATTCCATCTTACCTACCGTAGTGATAGCGTCAGCTTCTACCGTCAAACCTTTGACTGCCTTGCCTGTTTTTGCGTCTATTTTATAGAAGGCCGGTTTTTCGCCCGTAGTCACAGTGACAGCCATATAAGCATAGCCTTTTTCTCCATAAGGCTCGCCACCAAACTTTCCGTCAGCCGGCAGACCTGTAACAGGCATAATCGTCTGATCTTCCGCCTTGAAAACAGCCAATTCGCTGACATCTGCACTTGTACCACCATTAATCATATCTTCCGCTCCCTTTTTATACAATTGAAGCAGGAAGTAATCTTCAGAGATGTGCCAGCAACGGAAAATAGGATGTTTAGTGCCTATCTCTTCAAAGTTTACATAGTAATCCGGATCGAAATCTGTTGCGCCTGCTTTGATACGCATTGCGCCCGAAGGCTTCTGTCCTGTTACCTTCTTCAAATCTGAAGATGAAACTGCCGTACGTCCATATCCGGGAGAGAACACATAGACGTCACCATTATCAGCGGCCCAAATGGTCTGATAATATTGTGAACGCATACGACCGCATGCATAGCCTATTTTATCAGTCTTGGCAATCACCGGAGTCTCATTGAAGTTCGTGCCACTATAAATTGCCACATAAGCATTATCCGGGTATTGTGTAGAAGGAATGACACCGGCTGTATATGCACCGCTGCCGCTACCACCGTCAGTCTTAGTCACAAGTTCCTGATCTGTCACAGCTTCCGGCCATTTTTTAATACCGTACTTACTCATTCCCATTGGGATGACAGATGTATAAATCTTATTGTTAGCTTCAACCAGACCTGCCCATGAAACTTTTTCACCATTACCCAAGTAATTTTCGGCAAGCAAGGTACCCTCTTCCTGACTGCCATCGGTCGCATCCAAATAGTTGAACAACAATGCTTGAGCCACATTCTGATCCTCATCTGTTATTTTCGAGTCCCCGGTGGAAACAGTCACCACTTTATCCCTCCAGGTTCCATAAGACGTGATACGATTATAAGTGTATGTGTACTTTTCTTTCATTTTACCATCTGCCCCCAGATAATAGGAAGCTCCTGTACCTGCGCCACCTTTATTATAAACTAAAGCAAACACATAATCCAATCCTTTATATACCCAATAGGTACCGCCAATCACTTCGGTTCCATTCCCTTGGGTCGACACTGTTCCTTCATCCAAAGAATTGGCTACTACCAAATAACTTGCTTCACCGGTTGTGGCAGCCACCACATAAGCCGTTTCTCCATCAATTGGCGGGTTATCCACCGGATGATTATCATCGTCGCAAGATGCCACAAACACACCGCTACTCAAGCAAAAAGCTACGGCAAAAGCCTGTAATAAAAACTTCCTCATATATTCTTTATTATTGATTGATACTAAAAACTTACTCTTATTATTTACCGAAAAACACTCTGAACTTTCCATAGAATGCGCGCCCCGCTTTTTGCAGGCTAAAATTGTCAAACAGTTGGGCATCGGTGAAATTCCGACATTCAAATGATACATTATAACGTCCATTCTTCATGGTGTAGGACAAAGACAGATTATGAGAAAACTGTTCCGGCACCATATTCTTTGAATCTTTATCTCCGAGATTCTCCCAGTAAAGAGGAAAATCGTGCTGCCAGTAGCTATCATAGCCGATGCTCAATACATTTCCTTTGACAAACAGGTCATTCCAATAAAAATTTGCATTGATATTAGCATAACGATAGGGCAGATTCGGCATACGCACTTTATAGTGCATGCTTTCTTGCAAAGAGGAACCCGCCAGAAACTTTTCGTAATCACGAGTATCGATGCTATTGAATGTCCCTCCTATATCAAACCAACGCGAGAAGCTATAAAGCAATGACAAATTATACCCTTTGGTCCTTACGTGACCGTGGTTCTCATAATATCCGTAGCTTGTTCCTCCCAATACGTCCAGTCCTCTTTTTATGTAATCTTTCGTATCCCGATATATCAAACCGGCCTCGGCATACAATCCATGCTTGCCAAACTGATGATTATAGCTGAAACTCAAATTGACATTATCACTTTTCTCCGGTTTCAGATTCATTTTGCCAGCTTCAAGGTCTTCATCTCCAAAGAGTTCGTCCGTGGTCGGTAGGCGGAAAGCCTTTTCGTACGAAAGTTTCACCTGAAGATCTTTCCATATAAAATAGGTACCTGCCGCTCCATATCCAAGAGCGCTTGCCGTATTGGACAGATTGATATAGTTGCCTATTCCATCCGTATTCTGCGATACCGGTCCCTTGTTGTATTGCCGGTAATATTTGGCAAATGCCGACACATTCCATCTGTCCGACGGCATCAGACGGTAAGAAAGCCCGCTGACGTTTTTACGGGTGATTTTAGGAATAGAAAAGTCCGTGAATTTGGAAGAAGCACCAATGGTAGAGCGGCTCGTACGTTCAAAATCACTGATTACATGACTGAAAGTAAACGTATGCGCCTGTCCGATATGGTAATTCATCTTCAGCGTCCCATTCCAGTTTTTATTTTTAGATTCACTGTTCTGGTAAGACTGTTCTCCCCGGCTGCCTTTTTCATAAAAATCTCCACGCCAGTTGTAAGCCCGCGAAGCGGTATCTACATTGTTGGTGATATTATGATTGTAATTGGCAGTCAACAGCAGATCCAGGTTTTTCACCAATAAGTTCTTTTTGTAATATTCTAAAGAAGGGACCAACGAATGTCCTTTGCGGAATTTTTCACCGAACACGACATCTTGATAAACGCCTGTTTGTATCTCTTTATAGAAATGGGAATAATTGAAACTCAACGCCAAACGGTCTGCCCATTTCTTTCCTACCAGGCCGATTTTTCCAATCACGGCTTCATTATGATACTGGTCATTAAAACGTTTCAGATGATAAATCTTATTTTTGTCAAGTGGCGGGAAACGTACGCTTCCATCTTCTTTAATCTCAAATTCGCGTACGTAAGTATCTACATAATAATCATTATCCGAAAAGTTTTGAAAAGCATTGACTTCATACATAAAACCATTCTTAAACGTTTGTCCGAAGCGCACGTATGATTTATGAGTATTAAACGATCCGTAAGAATAGGAAGCATCCATAAACCACTTTCCGGGTTGTTTGTTGGTGACAATATTAACCACTCCCCCAATGGCATCGGTTCCGAATCCTACGGGAACCACTCCTTTATAGACTTCTATACGGTCAGCAAAATTAATAGGAACATTGTTCAAATCGAATGCAGCACCGGCTCCTTCCTGTGGTACGCCGTCAATGAAGATTTTCACATGTTTTCCGCTAAAGCCATCGATATACAATTGCATATCCGACCCCACTCCACCTGATTCGCGGAGTTTTACACCGGGCACTTTAGTCAGTGCACCCGCCAAAGTCTGCGTACTGTTATGCAATTTCTTCGCATCAATGGCTACCGCATTAAAAGCAGACTGATTCACACGGCCGACTCCGGATGTCGTGACCAGCACCTCTCCCAGTTCTTTTACCGCCGGCGCGATAGTGACGTTTACTTTTATTCTTTCTCCCTTAGCTAATTTAACTTTCTTTTCTACCGTTTGATAACCGATAGCCGAAACGACGAGTGTATATTCACCTGCTGTAGTTTTCAAATGATATATACCTTTTTCATCTGTATAGCATCCTTGGTTGGTTCCTTTCAGATAAACTGTCGCAAAATCCACCACTTCTTTTTCTGTGGACATCACTCTGCCCGAAATTAAACTACTACGGTGACGCCCATGTTGTGAATATACGGATACGGAAAACAAGAATGCCAGAAAAACTAAAAAATATTTATTGCTCATCTCCTTTTTACTTTATAACCTTTTCATTGTTCTAAAAGCGATGCAAAGGTAAGCAGAAAAAGAAGTGCTAAACAATCCCTATCTATTGGTAAAAATAAGACAACAAAAATGAGGTATATAGATATGTACAATACCTATATATAAGTAAATACTGGATAATTTAAATAAAAAAAGAAAAGAAACCCTACTTCAGCCAACTCGCCAACGCACGTTCCGTTACCTCCCACAACTGCTCTTTCTGCACATGATTCGTGTATTTATCAGACAAGTTTTTCCGGTGGTTATTGACATACAGTTGCCCTGTCACACCGGCTTCCTTTTCGTCCAACAGTAAACCGATTGCCGTAGAAGCCCCTTTCTTGGGTTTACGGATAAAAGGACGGAAAAAAATATCCGTCAACGGATCGAACCACTTGTGCATAGTGATGATATCAGTAGAAACAATTCCCGGATCGGCAGCATTGACGCTAATCCCCTTCTCTCGAAGTTGCTCGGAAAGTTCGAAAGTAAACAATAATAAAGCCAGCTTCGTGTTACTGTAAACAGGAATCCTCCAAAACGTTCCCGTTTTCCCTCTATGAAAGAAATCTGGGAAGTCGAGCTTGCCGATTGCGTATGTACAGGAAACCATATTTACGATACGCGCTCCACGCACCATTAACGGAGTTAATTTCCGGGTAAGCAGATAAGGTCCCATGTAGTTCACACTTACCGTTCGTTCGAATCCTTCGAAAGTAGTATGAAAACCTGTCTCCATTGTTCCGGCATTATTCATCAACAAAGAGATGGGAAGGTTCCTTTCTAAAATTTGATTGGCAAAAGTAACGACGGATTGCATGGAAGATAAGTCAATAGCCATAACTTCCAAATCCGGGTTTCCAGTTTCCTTGCTCAAACGTTCACGAACAACCTCCGCTTTCTTCGGATGATAACAAGCCATAATGATTCGATAACCGGCTTTGGCTACGGCACGTGTTATTTCTGTTCCCATTCCTCCGTCCGCACCGGTGATGATTGCCCATTTCATTTCACTCATTTTTTCTCCAGTTTATCAATCTCCTTTTGTAAAGAGGAAGGGATTTGTTCTTTCAAATGCTGATGACAAGCCATTTCTATCGTATACATACGTCCTATGCAATAATTACTATGTCCACAATTGCAGCGTGCTTGTTCCTCCTGTTTCATCCGGTTCACGAATCCCGGTTCGTTCAGTAATGCTCTCGCCATCTGCACGGCATCAAAACCGGAATCGAGCACTTCATCTATTTTCTGACGGGAAACAAGACCACCGACATAAATCAACGGCGCATCCGGAAGAGCCGCACGGAATTTCAGTGCATCTTCAAGGAAATAGGCCTCTTTGAAGGGTACAGAGGGTATCATCCATTTGCCAAACATACGGACTCCGTATTTCAGCCACCAACAATTCATATAGTAAGACATCGAACGAATCGGCATGGCACCTCTCATTACATACATCGGCGCTTTGCTGACAAAACCACCACTCAACACCAATCCATGAGCGCCAAGTTCCAACAGTCGTTTGGCCACTTGTATGGATTCGTCTATCTCCATTCCTCCTTTGAAGCCGTCGCGCATATTCATTTTTACGAAAACAGCCATATCATTGCCCGCCGCTTTCATCACTTCTTCCATCACCATATCCATAAAACGCATCCGGTTTTCGAGCGAACCGCCATATTCATCTTTCCGGTGATTGGTGTAGGGAGACAGGAATTGACTAATCAAATAGCCGTGCCCCGCATGTACTTCAACGGCGTCAAACCCGGCTTTCCTCGCCAGATTGACTGCATTTCCATACGCTTTCGCCATTTCCGGCAACTCCTCTTTTTCCATTCCACGCACAAACGTAGGAGAATAGAGGTTGAAGCCTGAAGATGCGGATATAGGAGTGACACCACATATATTTTTATGGGACATATTTCCACAATGCCCGATTTGTATACCTACTGCGGCACCTTCATCGTGCACGGCTTTTGTCAGTTCATGTAAACGGGGAATAATGGACGGACGCAACCACAACTGACGGTCGAAAGAAAGTCCGCTTTGTGTCACGGCAGCATAAGCCACTGTTGTCATACCCACTCCCCCCGCAGCTACCGACCGATGGTAATCCAGCAACATCTGCGTGGGAGTATTCTCCGGACACATGCTCTCAAAAGCTGCCGAACGAATCGTTCGATTCCGCAGCGTCAAAGGGCCAAAGGTGACCGGGCTAAAAAGTTTAGATTCCATAGTAGTTAATATTTTATTTAAGTCATACGTAAGTCGTGATGAAAAGCGTCCCTAATAAAGAAAAGGGAACACTCGTTTCCGCTCTCCCACTGCGTCTCCGAATTCTTCGCGGTAACGGCACCAAATAGCGTTGGCACGGGGAACAAGGTTAGCAATCGTCCACCAAAGGAAGACCAGACCGGAAAGTGAACAAGTGAGTATCGCCCAACCTGCCCATTCTACTATCTCACCGAAATAGTTGGCGGAAGTGACATAACGGTACATTCCTTTTTGAGGCAGATAATGCCGGGTGTCTCCCGGTTTGCGCAAATGTCGGATGATATAATCCGACTGCCAGTTCAACAGCATACCTGCGAAAAAGAGCAGTGTGCCTATAATAAACCACGGTGAAGTGAACCAACCGGCTTGATACATCGTTTCGGGAGCAAGATAGAAAATCCATTTCCCTTGCATATAGCCATTCAGCAAATTAAAAAGAACTCCCATCGACATGATTGCCAGCGGCATCTTACTTTTTCCTTTCAATAGCAAAGGGAAGATGAAAGCACGCTGAAAATAGTGAATTTGAAAGAAGAGGAAGAAAGTGAAAATCACTGGCTCGAACCGACGTTCGGAATAGATACACATCACGCACATCACTACGAAAACCGGAGCTTCCATCAATATCCAGGCTAGTTTATTGGAGATAGCTACGCCCCACGATGCTGTGCGGAAAATACCATATCCGGCTTTCACAAAGTAAAGGGCGATAAAAACAAACAAAGCAATCAGGCTCATCACCCCCAGAAACAGATTAAAAGTATCTATACTCATACCGATCTATTTTGTAACACGCAAAAATAACAAAAATGAGATAAACGACGATACAAAAAATAGAAAGAATCTGAAGTACATTCTTTTACGAACATAAAAAAGGAGAAAATGTAAAATTTCCCGGATGCGCTTCTGAAATGATCGGGCACACATCCGGGATTACTTATCTATTCAATAAAAGGATTTGTTCTTATCAGCGTTTCTTAATTGGGATATAAGCCAAATCATCAAGTACATTTTTATAAGCCGGGCGGATAATCCGTTTACCGTCGAAAGTCAATTCTTCATTGCGGTGTGCACACCAGCCTACGATACGTGCCATGGCAAACAGTGGAGTGAAGATTTCCTGCGGCAAACCGATCATTTCATACACGAAGCCCGAATAGAAGTCGATATTGCTGGACACTGTCTTTCCGTTGTTTTTAACCCGTCCGAAAGTAGCGATGGCACGTTCTTCTAGCAGTTCGAGGAAAGCAAATTCGCTTTCTCTGCCTTTTTCACGGGCAAGGTCGCGAGCCAGTTCTTTCAATAGAAGAGCACGAGGGTCGGAGATGGTATAAACGGCATGTCCGATACCATAGATCAGTCCGGTCTTGTTATACACTTCTTTGTTCAACATTCGGGTGTAGTAAGTGTCTATCTCATCTACACTTGTCCAGTCTTTGATATTTTCCTTCAGGTGCTGGAACATGTCGGCAACCTGAATATTGGCACCTCCGTGAAGCGGGCCTTTCAGCGAACCGATACCAGCGGCGATGGCCGAATAAGTATCTGTTCCGGTAGAAGAAGTTACGCGAACGGTGAAAGTGGAGTTATTACCACCACCGTGCTCTGCCTGAAGAATCAATAACAAATCGAGGGTGCGTGCATCCAGTTCGGTATAGTCTTTTTTCAGCATATACAGGAAATTCTCGGCAATAGAGAGCTTTTCCTGCGGATGGCGGATATGCAGAGAACGTCCGAAAGTAGCATGACGAAGCATATTATAAGCATAAGCAATGATAGTGGGGAACTTTGAAATCAGTTCAATACTCTGACGCATCAAGTTATCCCGAGAGGTATCATCCGCATTTGCGTCAAAACGATACATTTCGAGTACGCTGCGTGAAAGAATATTCATGATGTTGTTTCCTTCCAACTCGATGATGTTCATTTTCGTTTTCTGTTCCAACGGCATATTGTCGTTAATCAACTCACGGAAAGAAAGCAATTCTTCTTTATCCGGCAGACGCCCGGAAAGCAATAGGTAAGCCACTTCTTCGAAGCCAAAGCGTTTCTCTTTGATTATAGCGTGAGAAATATCTTCTACATCATAACCGCGATAGAACAGTTTTCCCGGTATTGGTTTCAACCCACCACCCGGAACACGTTCATATCCTACTACATTACCGATTCTGGTTAAACCTACCAATACACCTGTGCCGTCTTCATTACGCAATCCGCGCTTCACATCAAACTTGGAGAACAATTCTGTATCAATCCGGGTAGCTTCCTTCATTTCCTCGGAAAGCTTGTAAATCAAGTACTCTTTTTTCATCTTTCTTCGTTTTTTATTCGTTACTTTTGTTTTTCAATTCTTTCCACGATCTCACGAGTGAAAGCGGAAGTAGAGAGGGAGGTTCCATTCGGCATAAAACGGGCTAAATCGTGTGTAGCACGAGCGTCCAGGAAGCTTTGTTCCAAGGCTTTCTCTATCAGAGCAGCCGCTTCTTTCCAGTCAAAATATTCGAGCATCATTACTGCCGAAAGGATTATAGAACAAGGGTTCACTACATCTTTTCCCGCAATATTGGGAGCTGTTCCGTGAGTCGCTTCAAAGATGGCATGACCTGTCTGGTAGTTGATATTTGCTCCCGGAGCAATGCCGATACCGCCTACCATGGCCGCCAGTTGGTCGGAAACGTAGTCTCCGTTGAGGTTTAAGGTGGCTATCACGGAATATTCTTCGGGAATCAGGAGTGTATTTTGTAAGAAAGCATCCGCAATGCAATCTTTTATCACCAGTCTGCCATCTGCCAAAGCATCGCCAAATTCACGTTGCGCCAGTTCGTAGCCCCATTTTTTGAAACCACCTTCGGTAAACTTCATGATATTCCCTTTATGCACCAGCGTTACGGAAGGCAAATGATGGTCGAGCGCATACTGGCAGGCAGCACGCACAAGACGCTCCGTGCCCTCACGTGATACAGGTTTCACACCGAAAGAAGAGGTTTCCGGGAAACGGACTTTTGTCACGCCCATTTCGTCTTTCAGGAATTGATAGAACTTTTCAGCTTCCGGAGTTCCGGCTTCCCATTCGATACCTGCATAAATATCTTCCGTATTTTCACGGAACACACACATGTTCACTTTCTCCGGTGATTTGACAGGCGACTGTACTCCCTGATACCAACGAACCGGACGAAGACAGACGTATAAATCAAGTGTCTGACGCAGTGCTACGTTCAACGAACGGATTCCACCTCCGACAGGAGTTGTCAACGGACCTTTGATTCCTACCAGGTATTCCTGAAAAGTTTCCATTGTTTCATCCGGCAACCAGGAACCAGTCGCGTTGAAGGAACGTTCTCCCGCCAACACTTCTTTCCATTCGATCCGACGTTTGCCACTATATGCTTTCCGGATAGCTGCATCCACTACGGCTTGCATGGCAGGAGTCACTTCGGCTCCTACTCCATCGCCGGTAATATAAGGTACGGTAGGCACATCGGGTACCAACAACGTACCATCTGTTTGCATGGTTATTTTGCTCATTTTTTATCTTGCATTTAAGGCAGAACCGGCACGAAACCAGGCTATCTGCTGTTCATTATAGGTATGTTGCACTTCAAAACTTTCTTTCGTTCCGTCTTCGTGATGAAGAATAATCGTCAGATTGCGCCCCGGTGCGAAATGGACTAAGCCTGATACGGACAGAAGATCGTGTTCCCGAATTTTATCATAGTCTGCTTTATCTACAAAAGTAAGAGCAAGCATTCCTTGTTTTTTCAGGTTTGTTTCGTGGATACGGGCAAAACTCTTAGCCAAAATGACACGTACATTGAGGAAGCGTGGTTCCATGGCTGCATGTTCACGGCTGGAACCTTCTCCATAATTCTCTTCGGCAACAACAATAGACGGAATACCTTCGGACTTATACATCTTTGCCGTACCGGAAACTGTTCCATAAGTATTTGTCGAACGATTCCAAACACGGTTCGTTTCACCATTGAAAACATTGACAGCTCCCATCAGCATATTGTCGGAAATATTCTCCAAATGTCCACGGAAGCGGAGCCACGGACCTGCCATAGAGATATGGTCGGTAGTACATTTTCCCTGTGCTTTAATCAATAAAGGCATGTTCAGCAAGTCCTGTCCGTCCCATGCCGGGAAAGGAGTCAGAAGCTGGAGACGTTGGGAATCCGGTTTTACCCTGATTTCCGTTTTTGCTCCGTGGGGGGCAATATATCCCTCATTTCCCTGTTCAAAACCTTTCAAAGGAAGTTCATCTCCTACAGGCTCGGAGAGTTTCACTTTTTCTCCGTTATGATTCACCAATCTGTCTTTCAACGGGTTGAAACAGAGATCACCGGCTATCGTTAACGCCATCGTTAGTTCCGGAGAAGCTACAAACGCATAGGTGTTGGGATTACCGTCAGCACGTTTGGCAAAATTACGGTTAAAAGAGGTGACGATTGAGTTTTTCCGTGTCGGATCGTCCGTCTCACGTTTCCACTGACCGATACAAGGTCCACAAGCATTTGCCATAATCGTGGCTCCCAGCCGTTCAAAAGCCTCAATCATACCGTCTCTTTCGGCAGTAGCCCGGATTTGCTCCGAACCCGGATTGACGATCAGCGGAGAAGCAACGCTCAAATTCTTTTCTGTCACCTGCTTTGCCAAAGAAGCTGCACGGCTCAAATCCTGATAAGAAGAATTGGTACATGAACCTATCAAGCCCACCTCCATTTTACGGGGATAGCCGTTCAATAACACTTTTTCTGCAAATTCAGAGATAGGAGTAGCGGCATCCGGTGTAAATGGCCCGTTTATATAAGGTTCGAGTTCTGACAAGTCTATTTCAATTACACGGTCGTAATAGTTGGATGGTTCGTTGGTCACAATGTCGTCTGCACGAAGGTCTGCACCAACAGATTCAGCCCAATCGACTACACAATCTCTTCCGGTAGCTCTCAAATAAGTAGCCATGCGTCCGTCAAAGGGGAACAAAGAGGTAGTAGCTCCAACTTCGGCACCCATATTGCAAATGGTAGCTTTCCCGGTAGCAGAAAGGGATTCAGTTCCGGGACCAAAATATTCGATAATAGCATTCGTTCCTCCTTTTACGGTAAGGATGCCGGCCAATTTCAGGATTACATCTTTCGGAGAGGTCCAACCGCTTAGTTTTCCGGTCAGACGGACACCGATAATCTTCGGCATTTTCAGCTCCCATTCCATTCCTGTCATCACATCCACGGCATCCGCACCACCAACACCGATAGCCACCATGCCCAGTCCGCCTGCATTAGGCGTATGAGAGTCTGTTCCCACCATCATACCGCCGGGGAAAGCATAGTTTTCGAGCACCACCTGATGGATAATTCCTGCTCCCGGTTTCCAGAAGCCGATGCCATAACGGGAAGATACATCACGGAGGAAGTCGTATACTTCTTCATTAGTCAGTCTTGCCGTAGCAATATCCGCCTTTGCACCTTTATACGCCTGTATCAAATGATCGCAATGTACTGTCGAAGGCACAGCCACCTGATCCTTACCTGCATTCATAAATTGAAGCAAAGCCATCTGCGCAGTTGCATCCTGCATAGCCACACGGTCGGGACGGAAATTCACATAATCCTCCCCCCGTTTGTAATCTTTCAAATCGGCTACATCATACAGATGAGCATACAAAATTTTCTCGGCCAACGTCAAAGGGCGTTTCAGTATAGCCCGTACGTGTTCTACCTTTCCTTTATAAGCAGCGTAGAAAGCTTCTAACATAGTCACATCATATACCATATTGCTTTTTGTTTTTTTAGTCTATCTATTAAAATAACGAACGACGTTCGAGTAATGTTTAACAAAATGAAATATTTTTTCTACCCGGAACGAAGATTTGTTACCTTTGCGCCTATTATGAGTAATAATCCGAAAAGTCCCATTATAGACCTTCAGCAACAGCAACTCCTCCTGCGGATGGAGTATGAATATGAGAAGGAAGAATTTAAGCGGCAGACCGAAACAATGGGCGTTGCCCGTAAAGTGAAGCGCGGTCTCTGCTGGTATCCTGTCTCTCTTGGTCGAAGTTACTACAATTCGCTGAATCAGCTTGTAATAGATATTACACGGACCGAAAATAAAGAAATAGAGCATTCCTTTGAGTTCGGCCGTCCTGTTTGCTTTTTCCACCAGTCATTCGAAGGAAAAGTGAAGTACATGAATTTCATCGCTACTGTCAGCTTTGCCGACGAAGAACGAATGGTCGTTGTACTCCCCGGAGCGGGAGCTTTAGCGGAACTGCAAACTGACGGTATACTGGGAGTACAACTTTATTTTGACGAAACATCGTACCGGGCCATGTTCGAGGCACTGGAAGACACGATACGCGCCAAAGACAACCGCCTGGCGGAACTGCGCGACATTTTGTTGGGTACCCAAAAGCCGGGATTCCGCGAATTATATCCTGTCCGCTTCCCATGGCTGAACAGTACACAGGAAACAGCAGTCAACAAGGTGCTATGTACGCGTGATGTATCTATTGTTCACGGTCCTCCGGGAACCGGAAAGACAACGACTCTTGTCGAAGCGATTTACGAAACATTGCACCGGGAACCACAAGTGCTTGTTTGTGCGCAAAGCAACACGGCTGTCGACTGGATTTGTGAGAAACTGGTAGACCGGGGAGTACCCGTGCTCCGCATTGGAAATCCAACCCGAGTCAACGACAAAATGCTTTCATCCACCTACGAACGCCGGTTCGAAAGTCATCCTGCCTATCCGGAGCTTTGGGGAATCCGTAAATCTATCCGCGAAATGGGTAGCCGGATGCGCCGGGGTAGTTATTCTGAACGGGAAGGAATGCGTAATCGCATGAGTCGTCTCCGCGACCGCGCCACGGAGTTGGAAATACAAATCAATGCCGATCTTTTCGACAGTGCCCGCGTGATTGCTTCTGTCTCTTATACACATCTCCGAGCCCACGAGACGCGTAGTAATCTCG
>ENA-OZHU01000868-OZHU01000868.1-human-gut-metagenome-genome-assembly--contig:-NODE-868-length-17867-cov-5.220132_pt1 | contig 17867 bp, 16 predicted proteins | sample MGYA00244054_ERZ653700 | MGnify/ENA primary metagenome ERZ653700 (study PRJEB26926, sample SAMN06165279) | human gut metagenome | biome: ENVO:00009003; feature: ENVO:2100002; material: ENVO:00002003...
CAATAATAATTTATTAAAATTTTAGAAAGAGGTATTTATAATGAAAAAAATAACTGCACTTCTCGTTTCACTTATAATGTCATGCGCAGTAATGGCAGGCTGTTCTGACAGCAGTTCTTCAAGCTCATCAAAAGCAGACAGCACATCAAAGGCAGAAACAAGCGCAGCCGCTGACGAGTCAACTGCTTCAGAAGCAGGCACAGCCACAGATCTCGAGGATACTCTCACAGCGCAGTATACAAAGAAGATACATGGCGAGAGCCTTGCTATCGACATGACAGTGGCAAGCGAATATGACAATTCATCAGCCGTTGTTGAGATAGCAGGCGGCAATATGCACATGAAAATGAACTTTATGGGCGTGGATATGGATATCTATAATATCGACGGAGTTATGTACACACTTGACAGCGAGTCAAAAACGTATTACACTGTTGATATGGAAGAATCTATCGACGACTTCAAGAGCGAAATAGGCTACGGCATTAACGACAGCTACAAGTTCATAAGCTCTGAAACAACTGACGACGGTCTTATCTGCGAAACTTTTGAAAGCACAGAAGATCCTGATATCGAGCTTGAATCAGGCGTAACTCTCGACACAAGCGATTCTGACGATTATTCTTTCACAACAACATTCAAGTATTACTTCAATGCTGACACAAAGGATATTGTTAAGATAGAAACTATCTCTGACGGCTCAACGACTACTGTTACAGTAAACTCATTCACAACTGAAAACGTTGAAGTCAAGCTCCCTGACGATTTTGACAGTTGGACAGAGCAGTCTTTCGATAAGGACACTGAAGATATTCCTTATGACGCTGAACTCGGTGTTGAGTCAGGCGCTGAGTCAGCCGAGTAATTCTTGTCATTTTTCGGAGGCAAAATATTATGAACAAGAAAATGGTAACTATTATTGCAGCTTTGGCAATGTGTACAGCAATGGCAGGCTGCACTGGGAACGATACTGCAAGCTCTTCAAAGGCTGAAACAACTACTACAACAACGGCTGCCGCAGAATCAGCTGCTCCTGCTGAAAGCACAGCAGACGAAAGTGCTGTCACAAATGTTGGCACAACAGATTATGACGTTGACGGCGATTTCAGAGCTTTCGAGCAGATGAAAGACAAGTATGAGGGCAACTATCTTGCTAACCTTACAGGTCAGATGTCAAACAACGGCACAAAGTATACTATCTGCATAAAGGACGGCAAGGCTTATCAGGCACTCACAGTTCAGGGCATGAAGTCATACACAGTTTGCCCTGGCGACGGAAAGCTTTACAACGTTTCAGAAGGCACGACTACCTACAGCATTGAGGACGACGACGGAAATCAGTGGAAGTCAGCCGACATTCTTTTCGGCGCGACCCTCGATTTTGACCACGCATATATTGACACAACAACAAACGTTGTTCACGAGTATTATAACCTCGACAGCAGTGTTTCAGGCGGTGAGGGTCAGATAGTTTACGGCTTTGACGGTGCTACATATGACCTTAAGCAGGTAGTTCTGCTCCCAGAGGGTGCTGACGAATCAAGTGCAGTTTACTTCACTGTAGATTCCATTGGCGAAGCAGACGACAGCCTGCTTGCTGTTCCTGATCTTTCTGCTTATACAAAAGAATAATTTTATCTGATCTTTTTCCAACATCGGGCGGACAGACCACTGCGGTCTGCCCGCTTTTTTGCATTTTCAGCAAAACGTTGTGCAATATGACGGAAAAGAAGTTCAAATATTTCTGAAATTTGTGAGAAAAATAGTCTTAAACCCCTTGACAAAATCGTCAAAAGGGTATAAACTATACTTAGCACTCGAGAAGAAAGAGTGCTAACACTTAAATACAATAAGTGCTAACAAGTAGAACGGGTGGTGAGCAAATGGACGACCGCAAGCTGAAAATACTTTCAGCGGTAGTCAATGAATATATCGTAACAGGCGAGCCTGTAGGCTCAAAGGCGATAATGGCTCACGTCAAAGCGTCCTCAGCGACCATAAGAAATGAAATGGCAGAGCTTGAGAAGCAAGGCTATCTCGAACAGCCACACACCTCCGCAGGCAGAATACCAACATATAAGGGCTACAGGCTTTATGTTGACCAGCTCATGGAGCAAAACCAGCTTACAGCAAATGAAAAGAAGATGCTGGATTCAATGATACCGCAGGAATATGTCACAGAGGAAGACCTTGTGAACAAGGCTTCAATGGCATTGGCGGATCTTACGAAATGTGCGGCGGTGGTCGCAAACGCAACGCCAAAGTTCTCGCTTATCTCAAAGGTAGAGGTAATACCTACAGGAAAGAGAATGTACGTTATTTTGATGATAACGTCCAACGGCTCTATTAAGAATAAGGTTTGCCGATTGGAGTTCGACCTCAGTCAGGATCAGCTTGAGTTTTTTGATAACTTCGTAAAGGAAAATCTCAACGGCGTGCCTATCGACAGTCTTTCGGACGCTTATCTTGAAAAGCTCACAGAAGCAATGGGAACGTACATGATGACCCTTTCACCGCTTGTTTCCGAGATAATGAAGATGACAAAGGAAATGAGCAGCGTGTCTATCAAAGGTCAGAGTAATCTTCTCACCTGCAAGGATTTCAACCAAAATGAGATAATAAGCTTTCTTGATAATCAGAAGGAGCTTAAAGGATTTATTGACGATACGTTCTCAGGGCTTCACGTTATGTTCTCCCCTGAGCGTGACGGGTTTGTTATCCACAACTCCTCTATTATAACAGCTCCGTTCTCAAAGGACGGCAAGACAGCAGGTGCGCTGGGACTTATAGGACCTATGAGGCTCGACTATGCGAAGTTTATCCCATATCTCGAGTATTTCACAGGAAAGATATCGGAAATGATATCCGAAAAGCCACAAGAGCCAAACAAAGAAGATGACGAAAATGAATAAAAAGAAAGGCAGGCGGCGTAAATTGAGTAAGGAAACTGAAAAGGACACCGAGCTTGAAAAAGAGGAAAACACCTCTGCTGAAAGCGAAGAAGTAAAAGAAGCGGCGGATACCGCAGAAAATGCCACTGAGGATACAGAGAAAAAGGCGGAGGAGAGCGAAACAGAAAAGCTGAAAAAAGAGCTTGCCGAAGCAAATGATAAGTATCTCAGGCTTATGGCTGAGTATGATAACTTCAGAAAAAGAAGCGCAAAGGAAAGACTGGAGCTTACAGACACGGCAAAGGGAAATGTGATAAACGGCTTCCTACCGGTGTTTGACAACTTTGAAAGAGCGTTAGGCACAGAAACTCAGGACGCAGTTTATAAACAGGGCGTTGAAATGATATTCAATCAGTTCAGCGACGCTCTGAAAAAACTCAACGTTGAGGTCATGGAGCTTGCAGGCAAGGAATTTGACCCGAACGTTGCAACGGCTGTAAGCACAGTTGACGACCCTGACCTCGGTGAAAATATTGTGGCGCAGGTTCTCCAAAACGGCTACACCATAGGCGGCAAGGTCATAAGGCACGCAATGGTAATAGTCGCAAACCCATAAACAAAGACATCGGGACTTAGGTCTTGATATAAATTAAGTAATTTTTTGAAAGGACTTGATCTTATGAGCAAAATCATCGGTATAGATTTAGGTACAACAAACTCTTGTGTAGCAGTTATGGAGGGCGGCGAAGCCGTTGTTATCCCTAACAGCGAGGGTGCAAGAACAACTCCGTCAGTAGTTGGCGTTTCAAAGAACGGCGACAGACTTATCGGTCAGGTAGCAAAAAGACAGGCTGTTACAAACTATGACAACACTGTAATTTCTATCAAAAGACATATGGGCTCTGACTACAAGGCTCACATGGGCGGCAAGGATTACACTCCACAGGAAATTTCAGCTATGATACTCCAGAAGCTGAAAGCTGACGCTGAGGCTTATCTGGGTGAAAAGGTAACAGAGGCTGTTATCACAGTTCCTGCTTACTTCACAGACGCACAAAGACAGGCTACTAAGGACGCAGGTCAGATCGCAGGTCTGACAGTAAAGAGAATCATCAATGAGCCAACAGCCGCTGCACTTTCTTACGGAATCGATAAGGAAGACGATCAGAAGGTCATGGTTTACGACCTGGGCGGCGGTACATTCGATGTATCTATCATCGAAATGGGCGACGGTGTTACAGAAGTTCTTGCCACAGCAGGTAACAACCACCTGGGCGGCGACGACTTCGACCAGAGAATTATCGACTGGATGATCGCAGAGTTCAAGAAGACTGAGGGTGTTGACCTCTCAGGGGATAAAATGGCAATGCAGAGACTCAAAGAAGCTGCTGAGAAGGCTAAGATAGAGCTTTCTTCTACTGCTTCATCAACTATCTCTCTCCCATTCATCACAGCAGACGCTACAGGTCCAAAGCATCTTGAAATGACACTTACACAGGCTAAGTTCAACGAAATGACAGCAGACCTTGTTGAATCAACAATGGGACCAGTTCGTCAGGCACTTTCAGACTCTGGTCTGTCAGCTAACGATCTCCAGAAGGTTCTTATGGTCGGCGGTTCTTCAAGAATACCAGCCGTTCAGGAAGCTGTTAAGAAATTCCTTGGCAAAGAGCCATTCAAGGGCATCAACCCAGATGAGTGCGTAGCACTTGGCGCTGCATATCAGGGCGGCGTTCTCGCAGGCGACGTTAAGGACGGTCTGCTCCTCCTCGATGTAACTCCACTGTCACTTGGTCTTGAAACAATGGGCGGTATCTGCACAAAGATCATCGAGAGAAACACAACTATACCTACAAAGAAGTCACAGATATTCTCAACTGCCGCTGATAATCAGTCAGCCGTTGATATCAACGTACTTCAGGGTGAGCGTGAGTTCGCAAAGGACAACAAACAGCTCGGTATGTTCAGACTTGACGGAATCGCTCCAGCTCCAAGAGGCGTTCCACAGATCGAGGTAACATTCGATATCGACGCTAACGGTATCGTACACGTTTCCGCTAAGGATCTTGGCACAGGCAAGGAGCAGAACATCACGATCACTTCTTCAACAAATATGTCTAAGGACGATATAGATAAGGCTGTCAAGGAAGCTGAGGCATATGCAGCAGAGGACGCTAAGAAGAAAGAGGACGTTGACGCTAGAAACGCTGCTGACCAGCTTTGCTTCCAGGCTGAAAAGTCACTGGGCGAGTTCGGCGACAAGGTAGACGCTGCTGACAAGTCAGCTTGTCAGGCTAAGATAGACGCTCTTAAGGAAGCCCTCAAGGGTACTGATATCGAGGCTATCAAGGCTAAGCACAAGGAGCTTGAGGAAACATTCCAGGGCGTTGCAACTAAGGTATATCAGCAGGCTGCACAGGCACAGCAGGCAGCAGGCGGTGCCGCAGGCTTTGACCCTAACAACATGGGCGGAGCAAATGGTGGCAACAACGGCGGCGCTTCAAACAACGGTGGCGACGACGTTATAGACGCTGAATTTACTGACGCAGAATAAATTATAACGGCTGCCTCTGCTCCGATTTTTCGAGCAGGGGCTATTGCCGTATTAAAAGGCTGTGTGAAAAGCGTGAAAGGACTATACTTACAAAAAGGAGGCAAGCCCATGCCCCAAGACTTTCACGATCTGCAGCTTACAGAGCATGGGCGTTTATATGGCTGAAAAAAGAGATTACTATGAAGTGCTTGGCGTTTCTAAAACTGCCACAGACGATGAATTAAAAAAGGCATTCCGTAAGCTTGCAAAGCAGTATCACCCTGACCTTCACCCTGGCGACAAAGAGTGCGAGGAGAAGTTCAAGGAAGTAAATGAAGCTTATGAGGTGCTTTCAGATAAAGATAAAAGAGCAAGATATGACCAGTTTGGTCACGCAGGCGTAGACCCGAACTACGGCGCAGGCGGTGGAGCAGGTGCAGGAGGCTTCGGCGGATTTGGCGATATGGGCGATATTTTCGATTCCATTTTCGGTGGATTTGGCGGTGGCTTCGGTGGCGGACGTTCTGCTAACCCTAACGCACCAAGACGTGGCGAGGATATAAGAGCGAACGTTGTTCTTGACTTCATGGAAGCCTGCAAGGGCAAGACTGTGAAAATTCGCATAAACAGAGCCGAAAAATGTCCTGACTGTCACGGCACAGGCGCAGCCGCAGGTTCTTCGCCTAAGACCTGTCCTGACTGCCACGGCACTGGTACAGTAAGGATAACACAGAGAACGCCTTTCGGAAACATCGCTCAGACCACGACTTGCAGTCGCTGTGGCGGTAAGGGTCAGATAATCGACAACCCTTGTCATACCTGCAACGGTCAGGGCAGAGTAAAGAAGGTATCTGAAAAGGAGATAAACGTTCCTGCTGGCATCGACGATGGTCAGACACTTAGAGTAGGCGGTGAGGGCAACTGCGGTATAAACGGAGGTCCTAACGGCGACCTGCACATCAACATTACAGTTCGACCTGACCCTATTTTCGAGCGTGACGGCTATGACGTGTGGACAGAGATACCGCTTACTTATGCACAGGCTACTCTCGGTGACGAGATAACAGTTCCTACAGTTGACGGCAAGGTAAAATACACAGTGCCAGAGGGTACACAGACAGGCACAGTGTTCCGCCTGAGAGGCAAGGGCATAAAGAAGGTAAACAGAAACGACCACGGCGACCACTACGTTCGTGTAACAGTTGAAGTTCCACGCAATCTGACCAAAGAGCAGAAAGAAAAGCTCCGTGACTACGAAAAGTCCCTCGGTGAAAAGAACTACGCAAAGCGCAAAACATTCTTTGACAAGCTCAAAGACAAATTCAAATAACAGAAAAAGGAGAACGGCACAAGCTGTTCTCCTTTTTTGTTTGCAATAAAAAATGCCGCAAGAAGACCCACGGCAATTATCATCTTATCAAGCCATACCTGTGTGCTTTTTGATAGCCGCAAAGGACTCCGCACTGATAACGTGTTCCATACGGCAAGCGTCCTCTACTGCAACTTTCTCGTCAACACCAAGCTTTATGAGCCACTGTGAAAGCAACGTATGACGCTCATACATTTTCTCGGCTATCTCCAAGCCCTTGTCTGTCAAACGAATATAACCGTCCTTGTCAACAGTTATATAGCCGTTCTCACGGAGATTTTTCATTGCCACACTTACGCTCGGCTTTGAAAACTCAAGTTCGTTTACTATATCTATGCTTCTTACCTCGCCTTTGCCCTTGCGCTGGCTGAGAATAAGTATCGTTTCGAGATAATTTTCAGCTGATTCTCTTATCTGCATTATAGCGTCCCTCCCTAGAACAAGTTTGTCATCAGGTCATTACGACTATTATATCACATTTCAAACCGCATTTCAAGTGCAAGCACGCTTTTTCAGCGATTTTGATAAACTTTACATCAATGAATTGTGTTGATATACAAAGGCACTGCTCACAAAAAGCAGTGCCTTTAAAGCTGTCTGTTATTTACTGTATACCGCACTCCTCATAGTCTTTCCACTTTTCGGCATGCTCCTTATCCTCAAAATATTTGTATACAAAAAGCGCAGTTGACGCAACAACAAGTATCATCGCACCCATTAAAGTCCAGAACGACTTTTTTCTTGAATAGTTTGACATAACAAAACTTCCTTTCTTTCGCAATAGCATACAAAAACTTGCGGCTATCGCTCATAGCTTTGTTATAATTATACTACACAATGCTCTTTCTGTCAATTATTTTCACAGGATTTTCAGATATATTTTTCCGAGTAAAAGTGCAGAAATTCCTCAAGGCAAAGCCCGCCTGCGGCAATGATACGAGCGGCTTCAACGCCCACATAACGATAATGCCACGGCTCAAAATCAATGCCGGTCATCTGCTCTTTAAGGCGAGGATAACGAAGGATAAAGCCGAAATCTGCGGCATTTGCACAAAGCCACCGCGATTCAGGCGTCTTGTAAAAATCGTCGCTCACATCATTGTCACCCTCTCTGCCGAGATCCACAGCAAGCCCGGTGTTGTGTTCGCTTGACCCGGGGAGAGCGAGAGTTCTGCCCACCTTTTCCACAGCCTTTTCATAACTCAGACCGCCCCACATTTCGTGAGATACTTCACGCTCCCAAAGCATCTGCTGATATTCAAAAGAGCGATAAGCGGAAATAATTTTCAGCTTTATGCCGTCAGCTTCCGCCTTTTTGAGCAGAAGCCTGAGCCTGTTTCCTGCCTGAGATTCCATAAACTTGCCGTTTACCTCTGTCAACTCCACACGATCATAAAATCCCATATCTATGGGATTGAATTTATCCACAAGCATAAGATAATCCATATACTGACCTCCTTGTCCTGATGGGGAGAAATGTTTTAACTTAGTATATGCAGATGTGTGCGGAGAGTATACACGCTGAATGAGGAATGAGGAATTAGGAATTAGCATAGCTGACCAATTGCAGCGTAAAATGCCCGTCACGGCTAGTGACCTATATCCAGCACCCGTCCACTCTGACGACCTGCCCGTGAATGTAATCTGCTCCCTCTCCACTGAGAAAACGCACAACATTCGCCACATCTCTCGGCTTGCCTATCCTGCCTGCCGGTATGTCATCAACTATCACACGAACATCTTCCTCCGTCAGCTCGCCGTTCATTTTCGTGTCTATCATTCCGCAGGATACGCAGTTCACCCTTATACCGCTTATGGCAACTTCCCTCGCCAACGCCTTAGTAAATCCTATAAGCCCAGCCTTTGCCGCCGAGTATGCAACCTCGCAGGAAGCTCCCTTTTCGCCCCATACGGAGGTTATATTTATCACATTTCCACTGTGTTCCCTTATCATCTCAGGAAGCACCGCCCTGCTCATACGCATTGCGCCAAGCAGATTCACGTTCATCATCTCGCATAGCTTCTCGTCAGTCATGTCAGTAAAAAGCTCTATATCCGCTGTTCCTGCGTTGTTTACAAGAAGCGTAACAAAGCCCAAACTGTCCCTGACTTCCGCAACGCATTTATCTATACTGTCCTTGTCGCCAATGTCGCAGTAAAAAACCTCTGCACATAAGCCACGCTCTTTAAGCTCAGATACCAAAGCTTCCGCCGCTGCCCTGCCATTCTTGTAGCATACAGCCACCTGCCAGCCGTCCTCAGCAAGCGCCCTGCATATCTCCGAGCCTATCCCACCAGAGCCACCTGTTACCAATGCTGTCTTTTTCATAAAAATACCCCCCGCAGATCATGATATACTGTAATTATATCACACCTGCGGAGGTTTTTCAACGGCTACTTTTCGTTCTCGTCTACCCATTTTCTCGCCCAGCCTGCATTCTGCTCCTGACGATTGTATACTCTGCCGTTTGGCGCAGTGTAGTTGTCCGTCACAACATATTCCTGATCTGCCGAGATAACGTCATGGGGCTTGTATACCTTCGTTCCGTCTGAAGCCTGCGGAAAACGGCTCTTGTCACGCTTTTTCATGGCTATCACTCTCCTTTTTATGTTATTATCCTGCCCGAAGCTTTTGTGATTATCAGATGAAAAATCTGCATAACAGTTGAAAATATCACGATAACGTGGTATAATCATCTTATACTATTTTTATCGGGAGTATTAAAATGGAAAAATACAACAAACAAAAAGCTATACTCACCGCACTGCTGAAATGGGTTGAAACAGAGTTCTTCGGAATTTTCGTATTCCTCTTTTTTATCGCAGTTGCAAAGCCTTTCGGTGCATTGGCAAATATAATTTTCGGTCTTACAGGACTTCTCACAGTGGTCTGCCTTATGGCTGACTTTGGTTTGAAACAGGGAGAGGAAGCCAGAAATAAGGTCACATTCCACGGTGAAAATGATTGCCCTAACTATGGCTTCACACTTGGTCTTATTGCAAGCATACCATGCTACATAACAATGATACTGCTGATGATATCAAAAATCAGCGGCTCGTTCAACTTCATGCCTGCCTATAAGCTTCTCGACGCCTGCTTCTATCCTCTTATAGATTGGGCTGCCCACTCTGCCGACGTGAAAGATATGTCCCCATTTGTTTTCATCATGACCGCCATATTCCCACTACTCTATCCATTTGCCACATGGATAGGCTTCAAAATATCCTACAAGCAGATAGACGTAAAAGAGCGTGTGGTCTACAAGCACAAATAAAATCAAGCCTGCCGTATCAGTCCGATACGACAGGCTTTTATCTTTTGCATCAAGCGAACTCAGTTCGCCCCTACACATTAAACTATTTCATTACTGAAAATCTATCTCTATATCTTTTAGCGTCACATAGTTTACTACATTGCAGTTTTTATCGCTTGCAGTGTTTGCGATAAGCGTTATCTTTGCCGTGCCTTTCACATAGTCGGCACCAATATCCGTCTTATAGTCATACGTGTAGCTCTCTCCGGCTTTGAGCAAAGTGTTCATGGTGTTTCTGTCGCCATTTTCGCCATAGCTCGTGGAATTGCCCTTACTGTCCTCTGTGGTGATATACTGGTCAGTCGTGAAGTCAAGCGCCATGTCCTTGTCCCAGTTGTTTGTGTAGGTAATATGGCTTATGAACTCGCCTCCGCTTACCTCATAGGAGTATTTCGCCGTGAGCCTGCCGTCCTTTGTTGTAAAGGTATTGTCCCCAACGTCCTCAAAATAGTCGATATATCCAATATCAACTTCGTCGGCCATATCAGGATAGTCCTTGGCGACAGAAGTCACCGCTTTCTCACTAGGGTCAACATCGTCAGCGACCTCAGCGTTTTTCTTTACGTCAGTGTATTCGCAGTTCTCATTGAGCCAGTTTTCAAGCTTTTCTGCCTTTTCACCGCCTATATCAAATTTTAATATATCTCCTGCAAAAAGCTGAACATACAGATCTCCGTTAGCAGTAAAATAAGCCGTACCGTTGGCGTCAAGTCTTTCTACATAGAAACTTATTGTTATTCCGCCCTCAATGTAATATTCATCATCATTTGTTACCGACAAATTAATATCAGGGTCGCTCTCATAAGCATCTCCCTCATAGACCGCATTGTATGAACCATTATCGTCCTTTAACAGGTCAAGCAGCTTTGAGATGTCGGTATTAGTATACTTTCTGAGCCTGCCCATTCCTGCGTCATTGTAAGCATAGTCCACACGAGCCGTTTTTTCAAGACTTACGTCATTTATTATGTCATCAAGGGTCATATCGGTCTTGCAATCAGGTGAGTATTTCCAATCATCATACCACGCCACAGAGCCGTCATCAAAGACCACCGCCAGATAAACGCTTGGTGACAAGTCCTTTATTGAATAAATATCCGCTTTTGTTGTTTCCTTTTTGTTTGTCTCATAGTTTTCTGTTTCAAGAGTCATGGTGGTGAGCTTGCTGTCAAGAAAAGACTTATCAACATGTCCCATTGAAACATATTCCACATCGTTATATTCAAACGTCTCATATTTTGCATTCATTGCATATTCGTCCCAAGGAACTCTATATGACACTGTTGCTTCCTCGTCTGCCATCTGCTGGTCAGCCGCAGACTTTGCCTTTATATCTTTGTCCGATCTGCCTGCAAACATCATAACACCCGTCGCCGCAGCGATAACACCGCAAGCCGCCACAGCCGCCCACTTTGTCCATATGTTTTTTATCTTTACGCCGCTGCCGCTCTGTCTGCATTCTTCAATGTAATGCTCGTCAGCATTTTCCAAAGCCTTGAAAATATCCTCTCCTGTTGTTTTCATAAAAGAACTCCCTCCTTTTCAAGCAAAGCCTTTAACTTATTTCTGTTTCTGAAAAGGCTCGCCTTAACTGTGTTCAGGTTCATAGCATACTTTTTTGATATCTCTTTTATAGGCGTTGCAAACCAATATCGCTGGAGAAATATATTTCTGTCTCTCTCCTGCAACTCACCAAGAAATTCGTTTATAAGCCCTTCAAGATGTCTGCCGTCGCAAAGACTCTCGGTGGTGTCATTGTCAGGTATGCACTCGTCAAGCTCCTCCAAGACCGCCGCTATCTCACCTTTTCCACGCTTTGCGGCCTTTGACGCACGATATCTGTCAAATGCGATATTTCTTGTTATCCGCCCGAAAAATGCCGACAGCATTCTGGGTTTCTGTGGCGGGATGGAGTTCCATGCCCTGAGCCAAGTTTCGTTCACGCACTCCTCCGTGTCCTCCCTGACTCCAAGAATATTGTAGCCCACAGAATAACAGTATCCGCCGTATTTCATATCCGATTGTGAAATAGCCTGCTGATCTCTGCTTTCATAAAGCTCAATTATCCTGCTGTCCTCCATTTTTCCGCCCCCTTACATTTAAGCAACACCTCACAAGGCACGCCTAACTTCATTGAAAGTCCTTTCACCTATAATGACGAGATATCCGCCAAAAGGTTTTATGAAAACATAAAATAATTATAACATATGATAAAAAATTATGCAACACAAAAACGACGTCCCACATCACTATGGAAACGCCGTTTATATGAAAGAATGATTTTATGACAACTCGTTAAGAAGATCCATGTACAATTCGTTGTAATCTGTTCTGTTATCCTTCAGGAATGCGATAGCCGCACGAGGGTGGCGGTTGAGCGCACCTGTGAGCATATAAGGCACGTCATAGCCCCACTGTGAACCCTTTGCCCTCTCCTCAGCAACGTACTTTTCAACAAATTTCAGTGTAGGAGTAAGCTTGTAGTTAGGGTTTCTCAGGAAGCTGAGCATCTGCTCCATAAAGCAGTTTCCTGCACCTCTGCCCATTCCGCTCATTGTAGCGTCCGCAAAGCTTGCGCCGTGAGAAATGCTCTCGATAGTGTTTGCAAAAGCGAGCTGCTGATTGTTGTGCATATGAACGCCCACCTTTTTGCCACTAGCCTCAGCCACCTCGCAATACTGCGCAGTAAGTCTTCTCACCTGCTCAGGGAAAAGTGAGCCGTAGCTGTCAACAAGATAGATAACGTCAACAGGGCTTTTTGCCACAAGGTCAAGAGCCTGTGCGATATCGTCCTCACGGCTTGCAGAAACAGCCATGATGTTGATAGTAGTTTCATAGCCCATGTCGTGGCAGTAGTTTATCATCTCCAGCGCACCAGGCATCTGATGAGTATATGTTGCGATCCTTATCATGTCGATAACGCTCTCACTCTTTGGCAGGATATCTTTCTTGAAATCACATCTGCCAACGTCAGCCATAACAGAAAGTTTCAGAGGGCTGTCATTCTCACCAACGATAGCTCTGATATCCTCCTCATCACAGAACTTCCACTTACCGAACCCATTGACGTCAAAAAGCTCCTTAGAAGCCTTGTAGCCGAACTCCATGTATTCAACGCCTGATTTTATGTTAGTTTTATAGAGTTCTTTTACAAACTCGTCTGAAAATCCAAAATTATTTACAAGTCCTCCGTCACGGATAGTTGCGTCCAGAAGCTTTATATCAGGACGATATGACATAAGGTCACCTTTCTGATTTATCGTCTTTGCCTGATTTGCCATTGTGATTACTTCCTTTCCAAAAGCAGGTACTTATCACGCCTGTATAAAATTTATCGCTTTAAAGATTTTATGCTTTTAAGCTTTTATGTATTAAAGTATAACACTATTTTTCTTCCCTGTCAATAGCCACAAAGCCCTTTAAACACATTTTTTACATTTTAATAATATTTCTCGTCATTTTACACCCAACTTTTATATACTTCTCCCTATGAAGCTTCTGCCCATTTGTAAAATTCGCCGAAAAATCATCATACGACTTGACAAAATAACCCCCTCAGAGCCACGCTCCAAGGGGGTTTTATCTTTCTGTTCTCTATTAATCCATGACCGCATTAGCAAGCATAAGCTTGATACGATTCTCCTGATTGACCTTTGTCGCACCCGGGTCATAGTCGATTGCAACTATGTTTGCGTCCGGATAAGCCTGCTTGATAGTTCTTGACATACCCTTTGCAACAATATGGTTAGGCAGACAACCGAACGGCTGAGTGCAGATTATGTTCTTTGTGCCTGTTTCTGCAAGAGCCGCCATTTCAGCAGTGATGAGCCAGCCCTCGCCCATTTTTACGCCCTGACTAATATACTTATCAGCACACTTTCTAAGGTGTTCAAAATCATGCGGCGGCTGGAAAATGCCCTGCTCGTTGATGACCTTTATCTGCTGCTTCTGGAACTTGTAAAGCACATCATAACCAATGCCGTACATAAGAGTGCGGCTGGTTTTCTTGTCATAAAGCTTCTCGTCGTTGATAGCGTCAGACGCACAGTAAAGCACGAAGTCCAACAGTCCAGGCACGTTAGGCTCACAGCCCTCAGACAGCAGGAAGTCGTTAAGGTGATTGTTCGCAAGGGGTGAATACTTAACGTATATCTCTCCCACGATACCTACCTTAGGCTTCTTATCCTTTGTCCTTGGAAGCGCCGCAAAGTCTTTGAGCATAGCATTGTAAATGCTCTTTGTGTGCATATATCTGCTCGGGGTAGCAAACAGCTTTCCAAGCCTGTGCTGCCACCTTGCCAAAAGCTCGTCCGTAGAATTTTTCTCTATCTCATAAGGCTTGCACTGATTGTACAAAAGCATGAGCATATCGCCGTAAAGTACCGCATAAATAAGCTTCATTGCAATGGCAGGGGTGATATCTATGGAAGCGTCCTTTTCAAGTCCGCTGAAATTCAGCGACAGAACAGGCACTTCAGGGAACTGCGTTGACAGCGCCTTTCTTATAAGGTGGATGTAGTTTGATGCACGACAGCCGCCGCCCGTCTGTGACATAAGCAGAGCCGTGTGTTCAAGGTCATACTTGCCGCTTTTGAGAGCGTCCATAAACTGTCCGATAACAAGCAGTGCAGGATAGCAAGCGTCATTATGTGTGTTTTTAAGTCCCTCGTCTATAACGTTTCGCGAGCAGTTTTGCAAAAGCTCCATGTTATAGCCGTATTTTTTGTATATCGCCATGATAAGCTTGAAGTGTATAGGAAGCATATCAGGTATAAGTATAGTGTATTCCTCACGTCTTGACTTGTCAAAATAAGACCTTTTTACTCTGTCCGAGCCTGCGTGTTTTATCTCCTTTTCAGCCATTACATTGCCTCCTTGTCCATTTTCTTCTCAGCATTTGCGCTGGCTTCTTTTTCCTCCAGTGCCGCCGCCAAAGACCTGAGTCTTATCTTAGCCGCACCGAGATTCGTTATCTCGTCTATCTTTAGCTGAGTGTAAAGCTTGCCCTTTTCTTCAAGTATAGCTCTCACCTCGTCTGTTGTAACAGCGTCGATACCACAGCCGAAGGATACCAGCTGAACGAGCTGCATATCATCATTCTCGCATACATACTCTGCCGCTCTGTAAAGCCTTGAGTGATAAGTCCACTGATTGAGTACGTCAAGTGGAGGTGTATCAACCTTCATTGCCACGCTGTCCTCAGTGATAACAGCAAAGCCAAGAGAAGCGATAAGCTTGTGTATGCCGTGGTTTATCTCAGGGTCGATGTGGTAAGGTCTGCCTGCCAGAACGATTATTTTCTGACCCTTCGCCCTTGCCTCAGCGATTATCTCCTGCGCCTTAGCCTCGATATCCCTATGGTATCTCACCTGCTCAGAATAAGCCTTGTTAAGCACTCCAAGCACCTGCTTTGCAGTGATGTTATACTTTGAAAGCGCTCTTGCCATTGCCTTTGCAACGTGCTTTTTGATGTTTATGTCAAGATAAGGCATGATGAAATTATCATCATTCAGCTTGTCATTGTTAGCCTTTAGAAGCTCAGGATAATAAGCAACAACAGGACAGTTATAGTGATTGTCCGACTGACCCTCGTCAGCATTGTAGCTCATGCAAGGATAGAATATAAAGTCCACGCCCTTGTCAAGGAGGCTCTCTATATGACCGTGACAAAGCTTTGCAGGATAACATACCGTATCAGACGGAATAGTTTGCTGACCTTTGTAATATGTATCTCTCGTTGACTCCTCAGACAGCACCACCTCAAAGCCAAGGCTTGTGAGCAGTGTTGAGAAAAACGGCATAAGGTCATAATAAGACAGTGCCAGCGGCAGACCTACCTTTGCAATAGGCTTTGCAGGCTTGTTGTCAGCATAAGAGAGTATCTTGTTATACTTATACTCTATCATGTTTTCCGTTCTGTCGGTTATCTTTATGCCTGCACCCTTTTCACAGCGGTTTCCGGAAGTAAATCTTCTGCCGTCATTAAATCTTATTATAGTAAGGTTACAGTGCGCACCACAGCCACCGCACTGAACGGCTCTTGAATTGTAAGCAAATTCTTCAAGCTGAGCCTTTGTAAGAACGCCTGACTTGCCGTCCCTGCCCTGAGATTTTTCTTTTGCGAAAAGCGCACAGCCGAACGCACCCATAAGTCCCGCAATGGCAGGTCTTATAACGTTTCTGCCAAGCTCCATTTCAAATGACCTTAGCACAGCGTCGTTAAGGAACGTTCCGCCCTGAACGACTATATTCTTGCCAAGCTCGTCAATAGACTTGGCTCTTATTACCTTGTAAACTGCGTTCTTGATGATAGACGATGAAAGTCCTGCAGAGATATCCTCAACGGAAGCTCCGTCCTTTTGCGCCTGCTTTACAGATGAGTTCATGAACACTGTACATCTTGAGCCAAGCTCCACAGGTGCTTTTGCAAACAGACCGAGCCTTGCAAACTCTGCAATGTCATATCCCATTGCACCGGCAAAAGTCTGAATGAACGAGCCACAGCCTGATGAACAAGCCTCGTTGAGCATAATGCTGTCGATAGCGTTGTTTTTTATCTTGAAGCACTTGATATCCTGTCCGCCGATGTCGATGATAAAATCAACGTCAGGGCAGAAATAAGCCGCCGCCTTATAGTGCGCAACAGTTTCAACTATACCATAGTCAACGCCCAGACCTGCCTTTATAAGATCCTCACCGTAGCCTGTTACCGCAGAAGCCTTTATGTTAAGCTCAGGGGTAGCAAGGCTGTAGATCTCCTCAAGCTTTGAAGCGATTATATCCAGCGGCTGACCCTTGTTTGAGCAGTAGTGCTGATAAAGAAGCTTTCCGTCAGGTGTGATAAGCACAAGCTTTGTGGTTGTCGAGCCTGCGTCTATGCCAAGATAAGCGTCGCCCCTGTAAGTTCTGATGTCTTCATATTTAAGGTCAGACTTCTTGTGTCTTTCCACGAAAGCATTATATTCCTCACGGCTTGCAAACAGTGGCTTGCCTACCACGATATTGTCAGTAGCCTTTGCGTTCACTATCTTGTCGATAGCCTCATCTATAGTCATTTCTTCAGCAAGAGTGTCAGCATGAAGTGCCGCACCGAAAGCCATATAGCATGAAGAATTTTCAGGAAGTATAGCGTGTTCCTCGTCAAGGTTCAAAGTAGTCCTGAAAGCCTTTCTCAGTGCACTGAGATATGTAAGCGGGCCGCCAAGGAAAAGCACCTGACCGCCGATCTTTCTGCCCTGCGCCAGACCCGAAACTGTCTGGTCAACAACAGCCTGAAAGATAGACGCAGATATGTCCTCTTTTCTTGCGCCCTGATTAAGAAGCGGCTGAATATCAGACTTTGCAAAAACACCACATCTTGAAGCGATAGGATAAGTCTTTTCAGCCTTAAGAGCAAGGTCGTTCATCTCGTCAGGGGTAACGCCCAAAAGTCCTGCCATCTGGTCGATAAAAGCACCTGTGCCACCTGCGCAAGAGCCGTTCATACGCTGTTCAACGCCCCCTGTGAGGAAGATTATCTTAGCGTCCTCTCCGCCAAGCTCAACCACAACGTCAGCCTTTGGATACTTCTTGTTTACAGCGATAAAAGCAGAAAAGACCTCCTGCACGAAAGAGATACCGCTTGCCTCAGCGATGCCAAGACCTGCCGAGCCTGTTATGGCTATCCTGAACTTGTCCTCAGGATAAAGCTCTCTGATAGCACGCAGCTGCTCCTGTCTCTTATACACATCTCCGAGCCCACGAGACGCGTAGTAATCTCG